>WPCJ01163907.1_pt1 | contig 67947 bp, 60 predicted proteins | sample 5399831 | NCBI WGS metagenome assembly WPCJ01 (sample SAMN12869470, study PRJNA574797) | sludge metagenome | isolation source: wastewater treatment of pH10 | place: China:Beijing | collected 2019-05-20
ATCACCCTCGGTATAAAACAAAACCTCATCAGAATCAATATTTGAGTGATTATAAGGCGCAGGAATTGCCTGCGGATGATAATCGTACATTCTTGCACAGAACGAACAAACTACATAATTGTGTCCTTCAAAATTCTGATGAACCGGAGGCGGCTGATGAATTCTTCCTGTTATCGGTTCAAAATTTTTAATATTGAATTTATACGGATAAAAGTATCCATCCCAGCCTACGACATCAAACGGATGTGTTGCATAGATGAAATCTGTAATCTGATTTTCTTTTTTAACCTTAATCAAAAATTCACCTTTTTCATCTTTTGGTTCAACAAATGTGGGTGCAATAATGTCTCTTTCGCAAAAAGGCGAATGTTCCAGCAGCTGACCAAACTCGTTTCTGTACCTTTTCGGGGTATAAATCGGAGAATGACTTTCCAGAACAAACAATACTGTGTCATCAGAATCCAGCTCAACCTGATAAATCGTTCCTCTCGGGATAATCAGGTAATCACCTACAGAAAATTCCAGATTTCCGACAAAAGTTTTCAGAATTCCTGCTCCTTGATGTACAAACAAAAGCTCATCGCATTCTGCGTTTTTATAGAAATAATCCATTAACTTTCTTGGCTTTGACAGTCCCATTTTCAGGTCGTTGTTGACCATCAGAAATTTACGGCTGTCCAAAAAGTCGTCTTCAGGAGTTACATTCATTCCCTTAAACATCCTTGGAGTTACATTCTTCTCAATTGCAATTTTCGGAGCAACATCTTTTGCTTCCCCAATTGATTTGATCTGGGTAGGACGGTGAATATGGTATAAAAGGGAAGAAATTCCGTGAAAACCTTCCGTTCCGAAAAGCTGTTCGTAATAGAATTTGTCTTCCGGTGATTTGAAAATGGTATGTCTTTTTTGAGGGATATTTCCCGACTGATGGTATCTCATTTTACTTGCTATATGTGATTCTCAAATTTAACATTTTTAAATGAAATGAATGAAAACAATTTAAATCACATTTTTTAAGCATCAATTTCTGTAAATTAATTTTGACAATATTTAGTTTTTATATTCTAAAAATAATTGTTAGTTTTGTCTAACAATTTTATTTTATGAGGCAAATATTATTTCCTTTTATGTTTTTGTCTTTATTTTGTTTCTCTCAGGAAACAGATAGCTTAACTGCTCAACAATTAAAAAAAACAGATTCGGCTGCAATTCCTAAAAAGAAAGAGCTAAATACTAAAGACATTGATGATGTTGTCATTACGGGAACAATAAAACCTGTCAGTAAATCAAAAAGTCCTGTTGCGGTAGAAATTTATTCCCAAAAATTCTTTCAGAAAAATCCGACTCCTAATATTTTCGAAGCCATCTCAATGGTAAATGGTGTGCAGCCACAGCTGAACTGTTCGGTCTGTAGTACTGGAGACATCCACATCAATGGACTCGAAGGACCTTACACGATGATATTAATTGACGGCATGCCCATTGTAAGCTCACTTTCAACTGTTTATGGTTTAAGCGGAATTCCAAACAGTTTAATAGACAGAGTTGAAGTTGTGAAAGGTCCGGCTTCATCTATTTACGGCTCCGAAGCAATGGGCGGAGTCATCAATATCATCACTAAAAATGCTTTGACAGCACCCAAATTAAGCATTGATGTAATGACTACAAGCTGGGCAGAAAATAATCTTGATCTCGCTACTAAATTTAATTTGGGCAAAAATACAGCTTCATTACTGAGTCTGAATTATTTTAATTTCACCAAAAGATTTGACGAAAACAATGACAACTTTACAGACGGAGCTTTGCAAAACAGAATTTCGGTTTTTAACAAATGGAATTTTAGAAGAAAAGAAAACCGACAGGCAAGTTTTGCGCTGAGATACTTATATGAAGACCGTTTTGGAGGAGAAATGCAGTGGAACAAATCTTACCGCGGCAGTGACCAAATCTATGGAGAAAGCATTTACACAAATCGTTTTGAAGCTTTTGGTATTTATCAGCTTCCCTTTAAAGAAAATATTATGACGCAGTTTTCATATAATTTTCATGATCAGAATTCATTTTATGGGAACAACTCCTATCTCGCTACACAAAAAACAGCTTATATTCAGACTTACTGGGATAAAAAAATACAAAATCATGATTTTATTGTGGGACTGACCTACAAAAAAACTTTTTATGATGACAATACACCAGGAACTTTATCTTCAGACGGACTAAATAATGAACCGATGAATTCACCAATCTTTGGCGCTTTCATTCAGGATCAGTGGGAAATCAATGAAAAAAATACGTTGCTTCTCGGGTATAGATTTGATTATGACAAAATACATCAGAGTGTACATTCACCAAGATTTGCCTGGAAACTTTCACCCAATCCTTTTCATACATTGAGATTTAATTTCGGAACGGGTTTCCGGGTAGTTAACCTGTTTACCGAAGACCATGCTGCTTTGACGGGTTCCAGACAGGTAATAATTAAGTCTGATCTTCAGCCGGAACGATCAGTAAACGGAAATTTGAATTATATCTGGAAAATTCCTGCCGGAAATCAGCTGATCAATCTTGATGCATCGGCTTTTTATACCTATTTCAGCAATAAAATTGTGGGTGATTTTGACTCAGATCCTGAAAAGATTATCTATGACAATCTCAATGGCTACGGTATTTCGAAAGGCGTTTCTCTAAATGCAGATTTTGCCCTGAGCTTTCCTTTGAGCATTAATCTGGGAATAACGTATCTTGATGTTTACCAAAAATTTGATGATGAAAGGCAAAAATCGCAGCAGCTTCATGCACCAAAATGGAGCGGAACTTACAGCTTAAGTTATAAATTTAAAAATGATCTGACTGTAGATTTTACGGGACAACTGTATGGTCCTATGAGACTGCCGATTTTAGAAAATGATTACAGACCGGAATATTCACCGTGGTATTCTTTAGCAAATATTCAGGTTTCAAAAAGTTTCAGATCTGGGTTTGAAGTGTATTGCGGAATTAAAAACTTATTCAATTTCACCCCAAAAGACCCTATTATCAGACCGTTTGATCCATTTGATAATCAGATAAACGATCCAATAAACAACCCGAACCGATATACATTTGATACAACTTACGGATTTGCACCGATGCAGAGAATCAGAGGTTTTTTAGGCGTCAAATATAATTTGAAATAAGTTTTAATGTAAAGATTCAATTTTTCAGCAAAGAAACTTCAATAACTAAAGTAATTGAGTTTTATTAAAGTTACCTGAGTTTGGGATAAGTTTTCTTAAACGCAACGTTAAACAAAGAGATTAATTATTAAGAATTTAGCTTTTAAGATATACAAAGGCGTAAAACTTATCAAAATAATACCATTTTTGTCTTTTTTCAATAAACGAAGTGCCTTTGTTTAGCTTAAAACTTTCAAAAAGTAAAAAATCTTTTGTTTTTCTTGCGATAAATTAATATAATACTATAAATCAATTATTTAAATTTATTTCTTATCCCGAACTGAAGTTAAAGTTATAAATATTGCTTTAAATAAGTATGAAATTAAATATCAGTCAACATGAAATTTTCACTCATTATAATGTTAACCATTTCAGGGTTTTATTTTTCACAGCTAAAAAAACATTCTTTTTCGGAGGTAGAGACTCTGCAAAAGAATAATCCCAAACCTGTAATTATTCACATTTATACCGACTGGTGCTCGGTTTGCAAAATTGAATCATTCAAACTCAATAAGGATAAAGAATTAACTCAGTTTATTAATGATCACTTTTACTTCATCAGTTTTGAAGCAGAAAAAACAAAAGAAACGATCAGTTTTCAGGGAAAAGAATTTACATACTTGCCCAATGGAAATTCAGGAATTCACGAGCTTGCCACGGCTTTAGCTAAAAACAAAAATCAGCCTGTTTACCCTTTGTGGATTATATTAGATAAAAATCAGAAACTTATTGATTACCATGAAGGATTGCTTACCCCTAAAAATATGGCAGAAAAACTGAAAAAGATTCTGTTACCTTAATTCATAAATTTTGATCCATTTGAATAATGATTCTGAACAATATTCAACTAATTTATTTTAAAAGCACAGCAATAATTGCTACAATTGCGGGAAGCGCCTGAACAAAGAAAATCTTTTTTGTCGCAGAAACAGCACCGTAAATTCCGGCTACCGCAACACATGCCAAGAAAAACAATGCAATATTGGTTTGCCATTTCGGATCTTCAATAAAAAATGACCAGATCAATCCGGCAGCCAAAAAACCGTTATACAAACCCTGATTTGCTGCTAAACCTTTTGTTGGTTTAAATAATTCTGCCGGTAACGCTTTTTTAAAAACTTCCTTTCCTTTAGTTTCCCATGCAAACATTTCCATCCAGAGAATATAAAGATGTTCTGCAGCTACAACTGCAATCAGAATTTGGGCGACGATTTCCATTGTTGAGTGTTTTTGAACTGTAAAGCTAAGAAATAAAATAAATCCGTTTCAAAAAATTTAGAACTTATTATTCATTTTAAATATGAACCTATTCCTACAGAACAGAAGTAAAAATAGCTTTTCAAAAACTGAAAAGCTATTCCCTAATATAAAATTTAACTGATTTAAAATTATCTTACAGGAACACTGCTGAAATTGAGTGCTACTTTGATATTCATGTCTGAAGAAGTCTGATTCTTCAATTCATAAACCGTTCTTACAGAAAGTCCGGAACTCTTTACAATCCTGTCTAAAAATCCTGTTTCGCTGTTAAGATCTAAATTTAAACTGGATGAATTGGTAGAAATATCATTTCTTGAAGCAACCAGTCTTTCACTTGTTCCGGTAGAAGAAATGTATACTTTTACTGATTTTAATGCGCTTAAATTTCCTCCTGTAGGAGAAACTACCGAAATTTTTGCATCAGAAATTCTTACATCTTTAATCTGAGCATTATTATTGCCTCCTACCCAAGTCTGCACATTGGAAGCCGTAGAGGTAGACGAAACTTCTTTATTGGCAGGAACTCCCGTTGATATAAGAACATTGGTTGTATACGGAAATGTATTCTGAACAATAGACTGTACTGCACCACAGCTCGTCAAAAAAACCGACGATACAATGGCTATTGAAAATACCTTTTTCATAAGTAGATTTTTAATGATTTAAATTGCATGGAATTGTTTTATGACGATTTATATCGCAAAGACCTATCCATATTTTGATTAAAATTCTAGTTACAGAAATTATACCAATTACTCTACCGTTACCGAAAAATCTCCTTCAACTGCTCCTTCAGCCATCATATTTTTGCCGATGATCAGCCAGACTTCACCTTTATTTTTAATCTGGTAAGAAATTTTTCTTCCAAAAGGACCGTCATAAGTACCGTCAGGTAATTTGATCTGATTGAAGCGAACATTCATATTATTCTTTTGCTCGGAAATGCTTCCATGAATTTCAGGTTTGCTGTAATTGGGAATCCTAATCACCAGCTTCTGGATTTTAGCATCAAATTTCTGATCAATGGTACACGGAAGTTTTTCGGCATTCAGAATTTTTACTGTTTCGCCTGCATTTTTTACTTGTTTTGTTTGTAAAGAATCTTCAACAATTGGTTTAGAAACAGAATCTTTCATTTTCACATCCGTATTGACCACAGATGTGAGTGAATCTTCTTTTTGTTGAGCCTCTGAACTTTGTTTGCTGCATGAAGCCATCAGTAGAGGAATAATTATGAGAACTGACTTTTTCATATTGATATAGTTTTTAGTTTAGTGTTTTATAATACAGAATCTGAGAAAGAAAAGAAGCTGACTGATGCTCTTTGACTCTTTCTGAAATTTTATTTTTCAGCGATGTATCATTATGGTCTTCAGCATATTTCAAAAGCTGTTTTTCGCTGAAATTGATGCTGTTCAGATGATAATTTACCGCAAAATCTTTTCTTTTCATATTTTGGGAAGTGATGACACCGCCCCAATTAATAAAACTGCATACTAAAATTATTCCATAAAAGCTCCAGCTCATTGAATTGAAAAGGAATGCATTGGTTTTTCTATACTGAATCTTGATGAAAGTAAGCGTCAATCCGATCAATGACAAAAGCAGAAAAGCGTACACCCCAAGTCTTTTGTAGGTAAAACCATAATTGCTGATGTATTCTGAATTTTTTAAAATTGCCGAAAAAATCAGGACAACATTGAGCAGCAGCCATACTTTGGCAAAGATTTTCAGCAATCCCGCTTCAGGATCAAAATTAAAATTGGATTTAAAATAAAACATAATGACCAGAATTGCCATCATGATAGACAAAATCACTGCATTTACTCTCTCATGCGTCTCTTCAGAAAGCTGATTCGGAGTTTTTACTATTTCATAAAACTGCTCATAATTGTAGGTAATGATAAAGAAAACAAGAAGCACATTCAGAGAAATAAGAGAAATAATACCGCTCAATCTTTCCGTATTCAAATCCAGAAATGAATATGTAGGTTTTGGTGTTTTATGCTTTTCCTGAAAATCATTGCTCAGTAAGCAATTTTGCTTATACAAAAACTTTTCTACCGCAAAATTGAAGTAATTGAACGCAATGAAAAAGCCTACAGCTCCTAATGCAAAAATCTGAAACAGATTGACATCCAGTTCAACATCTTTGAAAATATTGGCAAAATGACTGCTTCCTACAGAATAAATTCCGAAAAATACGGCTACGAAAATAAAAGGAATCAACACAAAGGCAAAAATCTTCTTCCAGAGTTCTGAAGTATTCTGTTTTGGAAGCCATTCATCAAAACTGAAAACCCTGCAAATAAAAGTAAAAACATTTACAACAAAGACAGGAAGGAGAAAAAGACTTTTCATCTTTTTGTTTTTAGCTTTAAAAGACAGCAGCAAAAGCGATAAAACCAATGCCAGAAAAGAGGCAAAATCCACAAACCAAGCAAATGCAAGACTTGATAAAATGCTCGTTACAAAAAGCAATAAAAATACTTTATTGTGATTTCTTTTAGGCGTTTTGATTATTGTAAAAACTGAATAGGAAATTCCTAAAATTCCAAGATTAAGACCTATACTTTCGTTATAAAAAAGAATAACGAAAAGTACGGTCGAAATGAATATATAGTGATGTATTTTCATAAAATTATAGTTAAAATTAAGGTTGAGACTAAAAAGCAACAGGTGCTTCTTTTTGCCTGATAAAATCTTTCAAATGGTCAAAATTCTGCCACAAAAGCTCTTCAAAATCCCAGTGGTGAAAGGTTCTCATATTTCTGCCTTTTTTATAAGCGTTGATGTATGTCTTGAAGTATTCCGGAAAAACAACAGTTCCCAAAGCCAAAACGCCTAAAAGATAAGCACTTCTTTTTCCGTTTCCGAAAAGTAGATACTGCATGGCAATTTCATCCTGAATATTGGTACTGCAATCGGTAATCAGATGATAAACATCGTGATTTTCCATTTTTGGAATCATCCTGAAACCGTGCTTTTTGTAAAATTCGCCTAAGGTTCGTCCCAAAGAATCTTGTTTAAAGCTTAACAGTTGTTCTTCGTTAAACTGCCATTGCCTTTTTTTCTTTTTAAAATATCTCCTGTACTGTTTTTGGGAATTTTCGTACATGAATATGATAAATTTTGTGCGTAGTTTTTTCATTTGTTTTTATTAGTTAAATTGTTTTAAAATTCGTAAAGCAATATATTTTGTCCGTTGAATTGCAAACGCCCCGACCTGAGTGGAGCTCTTCTTGTAAACTTGGGAAAAGCTATGGAACAAAAAAGCGGGAACGGAGGGCGGAAAAAGGCGCCAAAAAAAATCAAATCGAATTGAAACTGATTCCGATGAAGGTATACAGAATGGCAACCGGAATATTGATACAAATAATCCCAACGGATTGTATGCAATATCTTAGTTGGCTTTTTTTCACTATACCATATACGAGCAGAGCGAAAACCAAAGCAAGATTAACAACCGTTCCGTAGATTAAAAGAAAAAATCCGGCGATTGCAAATTCATCATTTTTTGTAAGAAAATTTCCAAACAGACAAATGCTTCCAAGTACGAGAAACAGTACAAAAACGCATTTTCCAAAATAAATAATTGATTCGTTTTTCATATTTTTTATATATTATGTAAGACCTTGTTTCGAATTTTTGTAGTTAATGATTATTAAAACGATTAAGCAATATTTTAAATTAAAGTTCAATAAGTGAATAGATTATTAGGAAAATTGGAAAATTGAACAACAATAAAATTGCTGAATTTCTAAACTGTATTCTATTTTCTGGAAAAGCAAAAAAATATGCAATCAAAATGAAAATAGAAATGGAATTAATTATAATATTGATTGCTGAAATGAAAAGAAAGAAAATAACAAATTCATTAATTGTATTACTAAAGTATCCAACGATCAAAATTAAAGCAATTAACCAACTGACGCAGAAATAAATAGTTACAATTTGATTCACTTTAAATTCTCCCATCAAATTCAAGTTTAAACACCGTAATTTCCGGACGAACCATAAATCGTACCTGAAAAGAATGTCCCAAAGCACGGTTGATGTAGAGCATTCTTCCGTCTTCAAGATCAATCTCGCCCGAAATATATTTTCTGTTTTCCACAGGAAGAATCGGGGTGATCACTCCCGGAATTCTGCATTGTCCACCGTGAGTATGACCACTCAAAATCCAGCCCTGATAACCGTTCCAGACATCTTTATCGCAAACATCGGGATTATGACAGAGTACCAGATTTGCTTTTTCCGGATCATAATCTTTCATGACTTCCATCGGATCGAAATTGGGTGACCATAAATCATCAAAGCCGATAAAATTTAATCCGTGAGATTCTGTCTGCTGATTTTTCAGCATCGTGATACTATTATTTTCTAAAATGCGGCAAATTTCTTCCGAAGAACCGAGATCTTTCCAGTTTTTTCCGTAATCGTGATTTCCTAAAATTCCGAAAGTTCCCAGCTTTCCGTAAACTGCTTTTTCCATTACTTTCTGCAAACTTTTGTGATCTTCCGGAGTACCGTGGTTGACGTAATCACCTGTGTACACCACAAAATCAGGATGAAAGTTTTGGGCTTTTGCGAACGATTCAATCAGAAAATTCCAGTCGAATCTGTTTCCTACATGCAAATCTGAAATCTGCATTAAAATTTTCCCTTCAAGTTCTTGTGGTAAATTTTTAATCGGAAGTTTTCGCTGTACAAATTCCACCCAAAACGGCTCAATCTGCCATGAATAGAGAAAAGGCAAAGCTCCGACTGCAGAAAGCTGCAAAAGTCTTTTTAAGAATTTCTTTCTGGTCATTTTATTTTTTTAGTTTCCTGCGAATGGGCTTCCAAAGATTCCTACTGCCAATTCTATCCATGTTAAAACAAGAAATATGACAATTATTAGACTTAATAAGATTCTGTAATTTCTGTTTTTTATGAAAGTCCGTACCAAAAAGATTAGACCCGCTGTTCCGAAAAGTAAGACTGCGGCAACAAGGAAATCAAATCCTGACCAGTTCCAGCCTTCTACAAAAAGATTTCCTAAAAATGCTGCTGCCAATAAGAGTGCGGGAACAGCAAAAATTGCTAATGTTGTGTTTCTGTTTGTCATTTTTATTTAATTTATTATAAAGTACTTTGTATTTCAAAGTTTAAATTTAAAAAAATATCGAAGTTATTTTCCGAGGAGTTTTTCCAAAGCATTCAAATGCTCTGTGAAAGCAGTTCGGCCGTTTTGAGTAACCCGATAAGACGTTTTTGGTTTTTTACCTACAAATTCTTTTTTCACTTCGATATAATTTGACTTTTCAAGTGCATTGCTGTGACTTGCCAGATTTCCGTCTGTGATTTCCAACAAACTTTTCATTTCAGAAAAATCAACCCAATCGTTCACCATAAGAACGGACATAATGCCCAATCTTACACGGCTTTCAAATTCTTTGTTGAGTTTTGAAATGTTAATCATTGATATTAAATTTGCTTGAGACTAATTATTTTTCTTCTTAAAAAATACATTTCCAAATTTTTTAGATTTAAAAACGTAATAAAAATTCCACTTATTTCTTACTAATAAAGGTTCATTATCTACTATTTGATGCTCTGGTTTTACATTACTTAATCTTAAATGCGGACTAGCGTAGCCTTCAATAAATTCTACATTTCCTGTGTGCTTTCTATTAATTTTTCCATCATCATAATATTCATAAAAATAAAATGTTCCACTTTCTTTAATTTCAAAACTAAAATGTTGAAATTGCCAATCAGCATTCTTTCCTCTGAACATATCTTTATCAACTTCGTATATTCCGTAAATATCTTCTTTATCAACAGTAGTTGGACTATTAATAAAACCGACTACAAGCAAACTCACAAATGATAAAATAAAAAACAACCAATATCCTATAAATAATTTTTTAAAGACTTTATTTTTAGTTCCATAATATAATAAAAGGAAGATGAGAGAAATCCCACATATCATAACAAAAAATATGAACTGAATGAGCATCATTACTTATACTTCACATGCATAATCCATCCATACACAATATGCAGCACACCAAAACCGATTGTCCAGGCTACTAAACCCCAACCAAGAAACATAAATGAAAGTAATCCTAAGATTATCTGACAATATCCTAAATATTTTATATCCGTTAAAGTATATCTTTCTGCACTCACCAAAGCAAGTCCATAAAAAATTAAAGTTGCCGGAGCCACCAAAACGAACAAATGATGATACAGAAGCAACAGACAAAACAATCCTCCGGTTACTAAAGGCACTGCAAATGTTACCAATAATCTTCTTGTGGTAGCATCCCAGATTTTAAGTCCTTTCTTTTTGCTTTTGCTTGCAGTAAAAAAATATCCGCACAAAACAGCAACAACCAAAATCACAAATCCCGTCATCACCAATTCTTTTACCAGTTCTTTTCCAAAAATATTTCTGTCGCCTTCAAAATAGTCAATTCCTTCCCGCTGAAAAGCAAAGTAAACATATACTGCGCCAATGATCGCAGCAAGTCCTGCAAAAACTCCGGATAATCCGCTTAATGAAATAAACCTTGAAGATCGCTCCATCATAGAACGAATGTGTGATAAGTCTTCGTGAAAGTTTTTTGATTCCATATAAAAGAACTTTGAATTACAAAGTTATTAATTTTATTGAATTTTCCAAATATTTATTTTAAAATAAAAAAAGACTGAAGAATTTTTCAGTCTTTTGATTAATATTAAAGTTAGTTATTTGCTCCATTTGGCTACTTTACCTACAGTAAGTCCCTGAATAAGAATACTGAACAAAACAGTACAATAGGTAGCAACCAGCAAAACCTCTTTAGAAGAATTATGAGGAAGTGATAATACCAATGCAAGAGAAAGCCCGCCCCGAAGTCCGCCCCAGGAAATAATTCTCGCATCTATTCTATTCAGATTAAAAAATTTAGGAAAGATACTTAATGGAAGATACACTAAAAATGCACGGGTAAAAAGAATTATAAGCACTGATACAATGCCCAAAATTACATATTCAATCTTAAAATCAACTTCAATGAGGACGAATGCAATAAGAATAAAAAGCAATGCATTGAGAACCACATCTACCAGTTCCCAAAATTTATTGACATATTCCTGGGTAGTATCACTCATTGAGAGACTCGTCCGGAAATTTCCGACCATCAATCCCATTACAACCATAGACAAGGCTCCCGAGATATGAAAATGATTGGCAAGATAATATCCTCCCATAACAAAAGCAAGGGTAATCAGGATTTCTGTTTCATAATGATCTACAGCTTTCAGCAGCAAATGAAGGAAATACCCATATACAAGACCAAGCAAAATTCCACCTACGGCTTCCTGCATAAAAAGCAGACCAAAATGCCCCAAATCAAATTCTCCTACACGGAGCGTATCCAGCAATGCAATAAACAACACCACCCCGATTCCGTCATTAAACAAACTTTCTCCCACGATTACAGATTCCGTTTTCTTGGGAACTCCTGCCTGTTTTAAAATTCCAAGGACCGCAATCGGATCGGTAGGTGAAATTAAAGCTCCAAAAATAAGACAGTACACAAAACTGATATCAATTCCCAATAAGCCGGCAATAAAATAAAACAGACCGGCAATAATAACTGTAGAAAGAATTACTCCGCCCAAGGCAAAGCTTGCAATAGGCTTAATCTGAGAACGCAGATTGCCCCAATTCGTATGGAGTGCACCTGCAAAAAGTAAAAAACCGAGAAAAACATCAATGATCAGCCTGTCCAGGTGTGAGTTTTCCAGATATTTTTCCAGCCCTTTTACATCAATATCAATCCATAATTGGGAAGTAAGTACGATAACAGATAAAGCTGTTGACAGAAAAAATAATCCTATCACAAAAGGCAGCTTCAGAAACTTCTGATTAATAAAAGCAAATCCTGCTGAAAGACATATCAGCAAAATGAAAATTTCGTAAGAACCCATTTTAGTTTATTTTTTTTAAATATAGTCAAGTTTTTATAAAAAAAACCGTTGACGATATTACAACGGTTTTTCAAGGAAATCAAAAGAAAGAATATCTATTTAGCCCTTAATTTTTCTTTAATTGCCTCAATATTTTTCTTTGCAGATTCTTCAAGAATCAGGCTTGCGCTCATGTGAATTCTTGCCGGCATCAATTCATCAAAATGTTCAGTTCCTTCCCACGAAACTTTTTTAATTAAAGCCAGAGCCTCTTTGCTTCTCGAAGATAATTTTTCTAAAAATTTATTCAACTGAGAATCCATTTCTGCAATCGTAGGTGAAACGGAATGATAAATATTATGCTGTTCTGCCCATTCTGCAGATCTGAAATCTGCATCAATTGCCATTGCCGAAAATTGTGATTTCCCTATTTTGCGTTCAACATACGGTCCGATTACAAATGGTCCGATTCCTAAATTGATTTCTGTTAACGCTAAGGCAGAATCGGTAGTCGCAAAACAGTAGTCCGCTCCACAAGCCAGACCTACTCCACCACCTGTAGTTTTTCCCTGAACTCTTACCACAACAATTTTCCCGCAGTTCCTCATTGCATTCAGAACTTTTGCAAAGCCACCGAAAAACCGAGTTGATTTTTCCAGTTCCTCAATTTCCAAAAGCTCATCAAAACTGGCACCTGCACAGAAAGCTTTTTCACCTTCGCTTTTTATTAAAATTGCTTTCACCTCATCTTTAGCGCCTTCATCAAGGATGGTCTGCGCCAATTTTTCGAGGATTGCTCCCGGAAGGGAATTACTTTTTGCTGTTCCGAATGTTATTTCGGCAATATTATTTTTAATTTCAGATGTTACGAAATCGCTCATTTTTACAATTTAAGGTGGATTTTTACAAAAATACTAATAACAGAGTTTTTAGAAAAATAAAAGTGAAAATATGATTCAAAAATAAATCAACCGTTATTCTTCAAAGCCAAAATATATTTGTCGATGTACATTTCTTTCTCCTTAGATTTGTATTGCTGAATATATCTGGGATGTTCCAAAACGGTCATTTTACTAAAAAGATTTGCTTCCTGATTTAATTTTGAAATAAAATCTGCGTTCTTTTTTCCTAAAATAAAAACTTCCGAAGTTTGGAGATTTAAACTTAAATGTTTTTGTAATGAGCTGATCATAAATTCTTTCACATCATTAAACAAACCTTTATCGTCATAATAATTGGCATTGATCCAACTGCCTTTCGATTTCCTGACAATTGCTAAAGGAAACGGCGAATTGATGTAAACCTCTTTATAAAATTCTTCCACTCCGCCATATTGTTCAATCATATCATACATGAAAACCGAAGAAACTTCATGAGTCCGGGCAGATTTCATCTGAATTCCGCAGACGCTTTCCAATCGTTTGGTATCCGTAAACGGAACTCCTGTAACTCCTGCTCCATGACGACTCGGATTAATTCCTATTAAAAATTTTCTTTGATTGGAATCGTTGTAAAACTTTTGATAAAATTCCTCCATGACGAGCAGCGTTTCAGGATTATCAAGATATGGATTAAGCACCTGAAAATCTTCGGGAAGTTTTCCGGAATATTGTAATTTTTTATTGAATCCAATTACTTGCTGAGCAAAAGTTTCCATAAAATAAATATAATGATTTAGCAGATGTATTTTTATGATTGTAGAGTTTAAAATAAAAAACAGTGCAACAAAATTGTTACACTGTTATATTGGTACATTGATTATTTGAATTTTAAATCAATCCAAACTGCTCAAAATGATGAGTAAAATGCTTTTTATGCATCAGTTCCCACATTTCCTTATTTAGTTTTCCGAAAACAAAATTCATATGCTCTGCTTCTGGATTTTCTTTGTAATAAATGGAGAATTTCTTTAAATTATCCATGAAAGACTGTTTTGCAGCTTCAAGATTTTTATGTCTTAACTCCAATAGTTTTTCGTCATCTGCTAAAAACGGCGCAGGGAAATCTTTTGGCATCTTTCTGTGATTATACAAAGAATCCTGCCATTTTTCCAACTGTTCTTCAGGAGTGAAGCACTTATCAGCTTCCGGTTCACCAAGACTTATCAAAACGCCATGTTCCAGATGTTCGATCATTTGCTGAGCAGACATTTTTCCCCAATTTGGCTGAGTAGAATCTGTTAATCCATTCAGCATTTTCTGAATATTTTTTAAGTTTAAGTCAATAAAAGGAGACTGTTTTGCCACCAACGTTAAAATAGTTGCCACACAAACGATCTCATCTCTTTGATTTACGACCTCAACTAACCATTTCACCACTCCGGAAGGAATATTTCTTCCTTTTACGCCTCTGTTGATTTTTTCTTTCGCCGTTAAATAAACAGTAATTGTATCTCCCGCATAAACCGGCTTGAAGAACGAACAGTTTTCCAGTCCGTAATTCGCAATAACCGGTCCTTTTTTACCCGAAACAAACAATCCTGCCGCCGCAGAAAGGATGAAATATCCGTGAGCAACGGTTTTATCGAAAATAGTTCCGCTTAAACTTGTAGCATCTGTGTGAGCATAGAAATGATCCCATGAAACATTGGAGAAATTTACAATATCTGCATCAGTAACCGTTCTTCCTGCGGTTTCCAAAGAATCTCCAACCTCAACTTCCTCAAAATATTTCTGGAAAGGATGTTTGTCTGAATATTTTTTCTCCGCACCTTGCTGATATACTTTTGTGATCGCCGTTAAAATATCCGGAGAACCCTGAATTGCCGTTTTCTGAAGGAAGAAATGTAGACCGTTTAGTCCGCCCATTTCCTCTCCTCCTCCTGCTCTTCCCGGACCGCCGTGCATCAAAGTAGGAAGCGGAGAACCGTGACCTGTACTTTCTTTCGCATTATCTCTATTTAAAACAAAAATTCTTCCGTGTTGAGAAGCCATTTTCCATGAAGTTTCTGCAACAAATTTCTCATCGTGAGAAATAATGGAGCCTACCAAACTTCCTTTTCCTCTTTTCGCCAACGCTGCCGCTTCTTCCGCATCTTTGTAAGGCATTAATGTAGATACCGGACCGAAAGCTTCAACATCGTGAGAGATGTTTTTTTCGAAAGGTTTATCATTTAAGAATAATTTAGGGCTCATAAATGCTCCGTTTTCGTAATCGGCATCTACCAATTCGTGCTTTCCGTCGTAAATTAACTCGGTTTCAGCTTTAAGCAAATCAACTTTTCTTAAAACCTCATTATACTGCTGTTTTCCAACCAAAGATCCCATTCTTGTTTCCCTACTCAATGGATTTCCGATTTTTGTCTGGTCTAAAGCTTTAGATAAAGCATTCTGAACGTCACCAATTAAGTTTTCGGGAACAATAATTCTACGGATTGCCGTACATTTTTGTCCGGCTTTCGTCGTCATTTCGTTACGAACTTCTTTGATGAATAAATCAAACTCGGGAGTTCCCGGTTTTGCATCCAACCCAAGAATTGAACAGTTCAAAGAATCTGCTTCCATATTGAAACGAACGGCATTTCCTGCAATTGAAGGCAGAGATTTTAATTTTCTCCCTGTTGTTGCAGAACCTGTGAACAATACTGAATCTCCATCCTGAACATAATCCAGGATATTTCCCGGTTCACCACAAACCAACTGAACCGCTCCTTCAGGAAGAATTCCGCTTTCAATCATATCCTGAAAAACAGCGTTTGTTAAATAAGAACCGAAAGGAGAAGGTTTTACGATCGAAGGAACACCCGCCAATAAAGAAGTGGATAATTTTTCCAACATTCCCCAAACCGGAAAGTTGTAAGCGTTGATTTGTACTGAAACCCCTTCACTCGGTGTTAAAATATGAGTTCCCAAAAAAGTTCCGTTTGCTGAAATTTTCTGAGTTTCCCCATCTACCCAAAAAGGAGTATTCGGAAGCATTCTTTTTGCTAAACCTGAGTACGTGAAAAATGTACCGAAACCTCCCTCAATATCTACCCAGGAATCTACATGAGTTGCCCCTGTTTTATATGATAGCTCGTAATATTTTTTCTTTCTTTCTAAAAGGTAAAGTGCGACCTTTTTCAACATTTCACCACGATCGTAGAACGTCATGGATGAAAGGTTTTTGTACCCGACTGTTCTTCCATAATCCAAAGCCTGCTCAAAATTTAGACCTTCTGTGTCGGAAATGGCAACCTGTTCTCCGTTTACAGCATTGTACAAAGGAATTCCGTTTCCGTTTCCTTCGATCCATTCGCCGTGAATATAGTTTTTTAACTTTTCCATATCGTATTTAATTTAGCAATGTATCAATTTAACAGTTTACCGATAATTGATACATTTTTAGATTTATTTATTTTTAAATATTATTTTTCTGAAGATTTTATAAATTCCAGAGTTTCATCAAACCTTTTACTCCACGGGAAAAAATATTGTATAATCATCGGAATATGTTTTTTATTGATGAAGACCGGTTTCACATTTGGCTGAAAAGGGTGAAGTGCTTCCAAAAAGTTTTCGTTGGCAATTTTAATTGATGGATATGTTTTTTCACCTACATACATTAAAAAAGGGGGTGTCTTTTCATTAATAAAATAGATGGGAGAAGCTTCTTTCCATTTTTTAGGATCTTTGCTCCAGGTAACATCATAATTATTTTCTGAAGTCGGAGGATTTTTTTCAAGATAATTCTTCATATCAATTCCGGCAGCATCAATTAATATGATCCCTGAAACCATATTTTTCGGAATCTGATATTTCGGATTCATTACTGCTGAAGCAGCTAACTGACCACCCGCCGAATGTCCTGAAATGAATATCTTCTGAGAATCTCCCCTATATTTATGAGCATTTACTTTTGTAAATTGTATAGCCGCTGAAATTTCCTTTGTCATCTGATCTACATCAGCATTCGGACTCAATGTATAATCTGGAATAACTGCAATTATATTTTTTCGGGCAAAGTTTTTACCCATCAGATTATAGGTGTTTTTATTCCCTGTATTCCAATTTCCGCCATGTACAAAGATTAAAACCGGGTATTTTTTGTCAACCTTCTTTCTTGGAGTGAAAATATTCAGCCTAACTTCTTCTCCTGTATTGTTTCGGGTGAAGGAAATATTTTTGTATGCAACTGTAGATTTACAACTGCTAAAAATAAGACCTATTAACAAAAACATACAGAAATTAAATTTCATTTTATAAATTTTATATGAATGATTATTTAGGCTCCTTATAAGGAAACAATTTCACCAAACCTTCGTACAGACTTCTGTGAAGAATGGTTGCATGATTGTCTGTTTCCATCATTTTATATTCTATCCTCCAGTTTTTCTTATTGGACTTTTTAAACATCATAAAAATTTTCGGCATCTTTTATCATCACAGGATGTTCACCTTTTCCCACAGAAATATAGACAAATTTCTTTGTGTCCGGAATTTTGGTTAATAATTGAGGTGCTTTTATCAAAAGACTTTCATCATCCCACCATAAACTCGGACTGATAATAAAATAGTTATCAAACATTTCAGGTTTTTTCAACAAGATCTCTGTTGCTAAAAGTCCGCCCAAAGATTGTCCGAAAATGTAAGTATCAGCAGTTTTGAACTGACTTTGAATATAAGGTTTCAATTCTTTTTCAAGGAAATTAATAAACTTATCAGAATGTCCTGTTGTAGGGTAATCTTTCTGTAAATCTTTTAAATCTGTATGAAAAGTAAAGTCTCTTTTTCTGTCAATATTCGCAATTCCGACCACGATTGTTTCCGGCATCGAATACATTTGATTAAAAAATTGAACTAAACCTGTCACATGAATAAAATCTTCATTTATGCTGCCATCCAAAAGATAGATAATAGGATAAAATTTTGCTTTGTCGAAATTTTGTGGGAGATAGATGTTTAAAATTCTGTCTTCGTTTAAAATCTTTGATTTTATAGTTCTGATTTCTCCGATAGTCAGTGGTTTTACATTTTCAGTCTGGGCAAAAACCAAAGATTGAAATGTAAACACAATACTGCAGAAAATGAGAAGTTTTTTTATCATAATAATTTTGAATTATTTTACATCATCCCAAATGCTGTAATCCACAATTTTCGTAGGAATCTGCTGAACATATTCGGTAAATGGTTCACAAGGCAAAATTGCATCTTTTCCTTCTCTTGCCAGTTCCTGATACAGTTTTGTTCCTTCTGTTTTCCATTTGATCATTTCATCCGAAACATCACGAATAATTTTCGCAGGACTTCCGACAATCAATTTTCTCGCATCACATTTGAAATTTGCAGGAACGAAAGCCAAAGCTCCGATGATGCATTCGTCACCGATAACCGCCTTATCCATTACGACCGCATTCATTCCGACTAGACAGTTTTTTCCGATATGCCCAGAGTGAACAATTGCCCCATGACCGATGTGTGCAGATTCTTCCAAGATAGTTTCAATTCCCGGAAAAACGTGTAGGGTACAGTTTTCCTGAACATTGGCACCGTCTTTTACTATAATTTTCCCCCAGTCGCCACGAATCACTGCATTGGGACCAACATAAACTTCTTCGCCAATTTCCACGTTGCCAATAATCACCGCTTGTGGATGAACAAAAGCTGAAGGTTTTATTATTGGACGAATTCCGTGATATGAGTAGATATTCATAATTTTTTATTTAAAAAATTAATGTAACAATGTATCAGTTTATCAATGTAACAATTTAGAATTGCGAATTAATTGTTGGACTGATACATTTTTACATTATTGAAAAAGTTATACTTTTTCAATTACCATTGCATATCCTTGTCCGACACCGATACAAAGGGTACACAATGCATATTTTTTATCCTGTTTCTGAAGTTCCATTGCGGCAGAACCAACGATTCTGGCTCCCGAAACTCCAAGTGGATGACCAATCGCAATTGCTCCTCCGTTCGGATTTACTCTTGAGTCATCATCTTTCAAACCTAATGTTCTGGTTACAGCTAAAGCCTGAGCTGCAAACGCCTCATTTAATTCAATGATATCTATATCGTCTAATGAAAGATTCAGTCTTTTTAATAGTTTTTGAGTGGCTACTACAGGTCCGATTCCCATAATTCTTGGTTCAACACCGGCAACAGCAGAACCTAAGATTTTAGCTTTAGGTTTTAAACCATATTTTTTTACCGCTTCTTCACTTGCTAAAATTAAAGCTGCTGCTCCGTCATTCATTCCGGAAGCATTTCCTGCAGTTACTGTGCCGCCTTCTTTTCTGAAAGCAGGACGAAGTTTTGCTAATCCTTCCATTGAAGAAGTTGGCTTGATAAATTCGTCTGTATCAAAAATTTTCGGCTCGCCTTTTCTCTGAGGAATTTCAACTTTTACAATTTCTTCAGCCAATCTTCCGCTTTCCTGAGCTTTGGTTGCTTTTTGCTGTGACCAAAGGGCAAATTTATCCTGATCTTCACGACTGATGTTGTGCATTACCGCTAAATTTTCAGCAGTATCTCCCATTGCATCTACCCCATACATTTCTTTCATTTTAGGATTCACAAATCTCCATCCGAAAGTGGTATCAAACATCTGGCTGTCTCTTCCAAAAGCGGTGCTTGGTTTTGACATTACATAAGGAGAGCGCGTCATATGCTCCACTCCGCCTGCAATATAAATTTCACCTTCTCCTGCAGCAATTGAACGGAAAGCATTTGCCACCGCAGACATTCCTGAAGCACACAATCTATTCACCGTTTCCCCTCCGATTTTATATGGAAGTCCAGCCAATAAAAGCCCCATTCTTGCAACATTTCTATTATCTTCTCCTGCCTGATTGGCACATCCGAAAATAACGTCCTCAATTTCCTCAACAGGAACTTCAGGGTTTCTTGCTACAATTTCTTTAATAACAATGGCAGCCAAATCGTCGGCTCTTACTTCAGAAAGTCCTCCGCTTAATTTTGAAATGGGAGTTCTTATGTAATCTATGATGTATACGTTGTTCATATTTTTTTGCTTTAGGCTAAAAGCTATATGCAGTAGGCTTTGCTAGCTTCAAAAAAGCTTACCGCCTATTGCTTAAAGCTTACTGCTTATTTATAATTCCGTTACTTTTTTTCCTATTTTATACACTGTTCCGACAAATTTCGCCACCAATTCTTCGTTTTGATTAGTAATTTTAATATCGTAAACAGCGGTTTTTCTGGTGTCATTGACCAATATACTTTCTGCTCTGAAAATATCGCCTTCTTTTCCGGCTTTGGTAAAATTGATGATGCAATTCAACGCAACAGCAGCATCTCCGGAATTGTTGGATGAAAAAGCCAGTGCAGAATCTGCAAATGCAAACGTAACGCCTCCATGAACTGTTTTCAGCCCGTTAATCATTTCTTTTTTAATGAGCATTTCTATTAAACAATAATTTTCTTTAACTTCAATCAGTTTGATATTCATCCATTGGGAAAAATAGTCCTGATCGAACATATATTCTGCAACCTGTCTCGGATTCATATTTAATTTATGGTTGTTATTTTTTCATATAATTCATCAGACAACTTGTCGTAAACAGCCATGGTCTTTCCAAGAATGATCTGATTGTATGAAAGATTTTCGGAATTTGATAGATCTTCCGTCTGAAAAGGTTCATTTAAATCAATTCCGGATTCATTTGCCAATCTTTTAATCAGTTCTTTATACTTTTCATTGAATTTGCCTAATAATTCAAGTTTTTCTTGATCATCATGTATCGAAGAAAGCTCTTGGCTTATATACTCTTTTTCAATGATAAGTCTTGTTTCAAGTTCAGCTCTGAATGATTCTATATCCATAATTTTAATTTGAAAATTAAATCAATTTGAGAATTTGAAAATCAAAACCTACTGTAATCAATTTTCAAATTAGTAAATTTTCAAATTTTTTAATTCAATTTACGAAGCAACGGGCTTTGTCTGTATCTTTCTTCCTGATATTCTTCGTACAGATTCTGCAAAGTTTCAGAGATTTTAGCATATCCGATTTCTTTTCCCCAAGCCAATAAACCTTTGGGATAATTTACGCCCTTCTGCATTGCCAATTCCAGATCTTCGTCATTTGCTACGCCTAATCTTTTTGCTTCTACGGCTTCATTAATCAGCATAGAAATAATTCTCATGAATATTTGCTGATAAAGCGCATCATCTTTCACAGGTCCTGCTTTAACAGCTCCTTCGGAATAATCGTAAAAACCTTTTCCTGTTTTTCTGCCATGAAGTTTTGCCTCAGACATTCTTTGTTGAAGAAGAGAAGGTTTGTATTTCGGATCGTAGAAATATTCTTTGTATACGGTTTTAGTCACCGAGAAATTCACGTCAACTCCGATTAAATCCATTAATTCAAAAGGTCCCATTTTAAAGTGACCTAAAATCTTCATGGCATCATCAACCTGTTCTACCGTTGCGATGTTTTCCTCAACGATTCTCAACCCTTCTCCATAGAAAGGACGGGCAATTCTGTTGACGATAAATCCGGGAATATCTTTTGCAATAACAGGAGTTTTTCCCCAATCTTTCATCAGACTGTAGATTTTTTCCGCTAAAGATTTTTCGGTTAATAAGGATGGAATAACCTCAACTAAAGGCATCAAGGGAGCCGGATTGAAGAAGTGAATTCCGATGAAACGCTCTGGTTTTTGTAATTCCGCACCAAGAGAGGTGATGGAAATGGAAGAAGTATTGGAACCAATCACACAGCTTTCAGAAACATGTTTTTCTAATTCTATGAAAACTTTGGTTTTGATTTCTTTATTTTCGATAATGGCTTCAATGATCAATTCACAATCTTTGAAGTCCTTCAATTCTGTAGCAATGGAAATATTAGATAAAATTTCAGTCATTTTCTCTGCCGAAATTTTCTGTTTATCAACCAATCTGGTTAACGTTTTTTCCAAACCTACGGTTGCCGTTTCTACCTGTTTTGCGTTGGCGTCATAAACCCAAACTTTGCATCCGTTCGTTGCGGCTACTTGTGCAATGCCGATTCCCATTGTTCCGGCACCGATAATTCCTACATTTTTCATTATTTATAGATGTTAGAAGCCAGAAGTTAGAAGTTAGATTTGTAACTAATTTCTAACCTCTAATTTCTAAATTCTATAATTTTTATCTTCCTTTATAAATAGGTTTTCTTTTTTCTAAAAAGGCACTTACTCCTTCTTTAAAGTCTTCAGTTTCTGCTGCTTTCTGTTGTAAATCGCCTTCTAACTCCAATTGCTGTTTGAGTGTATTGTCATAAGAATGAGCAAATGCTTTTTTGGTTAGTTTTAAACCAACAGTCGGCATATTTGAAACTTTTTCCAAAATTTCCATTGATTTTGAATTGAATTCTTCTTCTGTGAAAACTTCAGCAACTAAGCCGTATGATTTAGATTCTTCCGCTGACAATTTTTTTCCGGTAAATGCTAAATAATTGGCTAATTGTCTTCCCAATAATTTCGGTAAAAAGTAAGTTCCACCTGTATCAGGAATCAAACCGATATTGGAAAATGCCTGAGCAAAATAAGCTTTTTCATTTGCCAAAACAAAATCGCAGATCAATGCCAACATCGCCCCGGCTCCAACTGCAGGACCGTTTACCAACGCTACAACCGGTTTTTTGCAATGGGTAATTTCCATTACCAATGGATTATAATAATCCGTTACAATTTTTCTGATGATGTTATTGTCATGATGCTCACTGCCCTGTACAAAAGCGTCATCAAGATTCTGACCAGAACAGAATGCTCTTCCTCTTCCGGAAATTGCCACACATCTTACGGAAGGATCTTCGCTGCATTCTTTAATGAAATCTTTCAGATCTGATAAAGACGGCTTTGTAAGCGCGTTCATGGTATCCGGTTGATTCAGATACGCAATTTTCAGTTTTCCGTCAAAATGCGACTCAATATCGAGTTGTGTATACATAGTTTATAATTTTTTAATTTGAAAATTTGAAAATTTTAGTTCCCCACTAATTTACTCATTCCAAATTAGCATATTTTCAAATTGTTTAGTGACATTTAAAATAGTCAAAAGGTTCTAAACAGTCTAAACACTGATACGAAGCCTTACATAGCGTAGACCCGAATCTGCTGATCTGTTTTGATTTCATAGAACCGCAACGCGGACATTTTTTCGGTTTGCCGATGTGATGCTCGTCGGCTCCTTTTTCGGGAGGAGTGATTCCGTACACCCGAAGTTTTTCTCTCGCTTCATCCGTTAACCAGTCTGTTGTCCAGATCGGAAACATTTTGGTCACAACTTTAGCATCCCATCCATTTTCTTTCATGATCTTGATGATGTCTTCCTCAATGGTAAACATGGCGGGACAGGCAGAATAAGTGGGCGTAATGGTTACTTCACAAGAATTTTCGCTGGTAATTTTCGCTTCTCTTACAATACCTAATTCCACGATATTAATTACCGGAATTTCCGGATCGGGAACGAGTTCTAATATTTCTAAAGGATTTTTCAATCTCTTATTATTTTTTTTCTAAACAACATTAAAAGAACAATCACAATAATATCAATAGCAATCAATATTTTCATTTGTTCAATATCCTGACATAAATTTCTTCCTGAAATTTGTGAAATACAATCTCCCAGATTATTTGTTTCATATTGTAAGCTGACTTTTGAATTAAAAATTCCGAAATAAAATATTGGAATCAAAATAATTAATCCTAAAATCAATCTATTAAAATATTTACTTTTCAAACTTTAAAATTTTTAACGCAAAGCCTACTAAGATTTTCTAAATACTGAACGTTTTTAAGTTCGAAAAGGCGTTTCACTTAACAAAGTCAACAAAGAATAAATCAAAATTTACCACGTACAGCCAGGATACGCTCTTTGCATATATTGCAATTCACAAAGCATAAAACCGAAATATTCTGTATGATAACCTGTTCTGGATTTTGGCTGCATGAAAGGATTAGTAGGATATTCTAATTGGAAATCTGCAAAATCTTTCTTGGTAATAGCAAGAAATTCTTCATAAAGAGCATCTGTATTCGGAGCAATATTTAAAGCAACCAAATCATCTTCTCCTTCTGTTTTTGCAAATAAACCTTTGGTGTATTCCCAGATATTTTCAATGGCTTTTTCTAAACGATTCTTACTTTCTTCCGTTCCCTGAGCGAAAATTTTCATCCAGGATGCAGCATGAGTATAGTGATATCTTACTTCTTTCAAAGATTTCTGAGCAATGGCAGAAAGTTCTTCATTAGCAGAATTCGATAATGCTTCGTACATTAATTTCTGATAGACTGCAAACACATAAACCTTTAAAATCGTCTGGGCATAATCTTCGTTCGGAAGTTCTGTCCAGTGTGCATTTACATATTCGTGTTCGTATCTTAAAAAAGCAATATCATCTTCAGATTTTCCGTTGTCTAAAAGTCTTGAAGCGTAAACGTAAAAGTTGTTCGCCTGCCCAAGTTCATCCAACGCAATATTCGTTAATGCAATATCTTCCTCCAGATAAGGACCTTCACCGCACCATGCAGACAAACGCTGTCCCATAATGAAACTGTCGTCTGCTAATTTTAATAGATAATTATATAATGGGTTCATTGTTTAGTAGATTTCAGATCTCAGACATTAGATTTCAGATTAACAATAAGTCTGTTATCTGCTATCTCACATCTTGAAATCTTTATTAATTACATATTTTTTACATCGTTCGGTATCTCGTAGAACGTCGGGTGACGATATAGTTTGTCATCAGCCGGATCGAAGAATGCTTCTTTATCTACTCCTTCTGAAGTTACAATGTATTTACTTGGAACTACCCAAACAGAAGTCCCCTCTTTTCTTCTTGTATAAACGTCTCTTGCATTCTGCAAAGCCATTTCTGCTGTTGGTGCCTGTACAATTCCAACGTGTTTGTGAGATAATCCCGGTTTAGTCTGAATAAACACTTCCCACATATCTAAATTTACCATATTCTAATTTGAAAATTTGAGAATTAGTTAATTTGAAAATTGATGAATCTGAGTAATTGAAAATTTGAGAATAATAAACGTGGTTAAGGTCATTTTCAAATTTTCAAATTAGCACATTTTCAAATTATATTACTTCCTTTTGTTGTTTTTCTGCAAAAGCTGCTGCCGCTTCTTTTACCCAAGCATTCTCTCTCTGCGCCTTTCTTTTGGTTTCGATACGCTTTTTGTTGGCAGGTCCATTTCCTTTTAAGATTTCCATAAATTCATCCCAAGGAAGTTCTCCGAAATCGTAATGCTGTCTTCCTTCATTCCATTTCAAATCTGGGTCTGGAATCGTTAATCCTAAAAATTCAGCCTGAGAAACGGTAACATCCACAAATCTTTGACGAAGGCTGTCATTGCTTTCTCTTTTCACTCTGTAATTCATAGAGATTTTAGAGTTTGGCGAACTGTCATCATTCGGACCAAACATCATTAAAGCCGGCCACCAGAAACGGTTTAACGAAGCCTGAGCCATTTCTTTCTGTTGTTTTGTACCGCGGCAGAGTGCCATTAGAATTTCATAACCCTGTCTTTGGTGGAAAGATTCTTCTTTACAGATTTTCACCATCGCTCTGGAATAAGGACCGTAAGAATTCCCCATCAACATCACCTGATTCATGATTGCAGCACCATCAACCAACCAACCGATCGCACCGATATCTGCCCAGCTTAAAGTCGGATAGTTAAAAATACTTGAATATTTTGCTTTTCCTGAAAGCATATCTTCATAGGTTGCATCTCTGTCTGCTCTGATCGTTCCGTTTCCTAAAGTTTCTGTTGCAGAATAAAGGTATAAACCGTGACCTGCTTCATCCTGAACTTTAGCCAAAAGAGCCATTTTTCTTCTCAATGAAGGAGCTCTGGAAATCCAGTTAGCTTCCGGCAACATCCCAACGATCTCAGAATGTGCGTGCTGTGAAATCTGACGAACCAATAGTTTTCTGTAATCATCGGGCATTACATCTTTTGGTTCTACTTTATTTTCGTCGTGTACGTATTGTACAAATTTTTCAATATCTATTTCCATCTTGTAATATTTAAAATGAAGGCAAATTTTAACGCAAAGCTCGCTAAGATTTCTTTTACTACTAACTGTTTTTAAGTTCACTAAGGCGTTTCACTTAGCCAAGTCCACAAAGTTTTTAGAGTGAAATCTTATCATTTTCACATTGGTAAATTATTACACTATTACATTAATTATACATCATAATTAAGCATCACCACATTCGTTGTCGGGTGACATTGGCAAGTAAGAACGAAGCCTCTGGCTACTTCTTCTTCGGTAAGCGCGTAGTTTTTTTCCATGAAAACTTCACCTTCCAAAACTTCGGCTTTACACGTACAGCACACTCCTCCTTTACACGCAAAAGGTACAGGAAGATTGTCTTTCAATGCTTTATCTAAGATACTTTCTTTTTTTGAATTCAGGTGGAACGAATATTCATCATCGTCAATGATTACTGTTACCATGCTTTCGATGTTGGCAATAGCTTTGAACTCATCGCTCATTTCCTCCGTATTTTCTTCGTCAGGAGCGGTGAAATATTCAAATAAAACCTGAATTGCCGGTACTTTTTTATCTTTCTTTAAATAATCTGCAATTCCTTTGATCATTTCCGAAGGTCCACAAATAAAATAAGTAGCCTCTTTTACATCAATATCTGCATATCTTTCAAACAAAAGTTCAAGTTTGTCCGGACAGATTCTTCCTTCAAAAAGCGGATCTTCATGTTTTTCACGGCTTACCAGATAAACTACTTTCAGTCTGCCGTTAAACTGTTCTACCAGCCTTTCAATTTCCGCCTTTTTCATTACATGATTCATGCTTCTGTTGCTGTAAAACAGGTAAGCATTAGAATTCGGTTCCTGATAAAGACTTTCTTTAATATTTGATAAAACCGGAGAAATTCCGCTTCCTGCTGCCAAACCAACGTAAGTTTTCACATTTGTCGGGTGATAAGAAGTGTTGAAACCGCCCATTGGAGGCATTACTTCCAAAACTTCATCCATGTGAAGATGTTCGTTGAAATAACCGGAAACTTTTCCGCCTTCCAGTAATTTCACCAAAACTTCCAGCGTGTTGCTTTTTTCGCTCGGCGCATTGCAAATGGAGTAAGAACGTCTTTCTTCGTTTCCGTTGATCATCAATTTAAAATTGAGATACTGACCTTGCTTGAATCTGAATTTATCTTTCAGCTCTTCAGGAACTTCCACAGCTACACTTACAGCATCGTTGGTATCTTTCTCGACCTTAACGGTTTTTAGTTTATAAAATGAATTCATTATTTTTATAAAGTAATCTTTAATTCTTAGTTTATATTAAAACTAACTAACACTTGTTAGGTTGTAAATTTAAAAATAATTTTACTGATAGCAAAATTTATCTTGAATCTGCGTTATTGATTTTTTTAATCTTTAAAATTTCAGATTTATGTAATGTATCCGTCACCTGTCCTGTTCTTGCAAAGTCTGCCCAAAGTGCACGGATTTTTTTACCTTCCTGAAAAAGATATTCCCACGAAATATTTTTTAAAAGTGCTGAATTTTTCCATGCTGTTTTATTGGCAAATATCAAAGGAAGATCTATACAATGAGAAGCTCCGGTATAACTTTCGGCAGATAAAGAAGAAATTTTATATAAATGGATATTTCCTCCGCCATTAGCATAATTGTGTGCAAAAACCTGAGCCGGTTTTTCATAGATTGACTTAGTTGTAGATCTTACAATGCTGTTCAAAATTCTTTCAGGCAGATAAGTATAGAGACCGTTCTCTGCAGTTTTTACATAAAATGCAGTTTCATCATGATTTGAACCAATCAGAACATCATATTTTGAAGCATTTTTTCTCCATAAATCCAAACTTTCTTCTTCTTTACACAAAGGAGAAAAACCGTATTGAGTGCAAAAAGGCATTGAAGTCTTTAGTCCGTATTTTCTGAATGATGGTAAAAACGTTTCATAACTGTTCACCATTTTCAGGACATCATTTTCATTTTTAAGCTCATCTGTTTTAAGGAAAAACTCTTTTGTCATTTTTTGTCTTCTATGCCTGAAACCAAGCGGTGCACTTTGGATAATTGCCCGGTGAAACAATCCTTCCACACCTTCTGAAATCATCAGATGAGCAATAGCATCACCACCAGAAGACTGTCCGAAAAGGGTAATATTGTTCTTATCACCATCAAAATTTTCAATATGATTCTGAATCCATTTCAGAGCTTCTATTATATCAAACAAACCTAAATTGGCTGGTCTTTCATCAGTTCCGCCCAAAAAGCCAAACAAACCCAAACGATAAGAGACCGAAACTACCACCACATTTTGTTCCTTTACCCAGACTGAAGGATCTGAAGTGGGAAGACTTCCGCAACCAATTTCGTAAGAACCACCATGAATCCAGACAATGACAGGGAATTTTCCGGTATTTTCTGAAATTTCAGGACGGGTAATGGTAAGAAATTGTGGAGATTCATCAGGAATAAAATCTTCCGGATCTGTTTTTTGAATCAATCTATCTAAAAAAGGACTTAATTTTTGCGGACAAACCGGAGTTTTATCTAAAATTTGCTCAAAACTATCTTTTAATCTGACAGGATGTTTGAATCTTTCTGATCGGGCGTAGCGAATATTCTTAATTTTTATAACACCATCTTCATGAAATGCAGGAATATTTCCGAGTGAGGTTTGAAATGTATGGGATTTTATTTGATCGTGAATATTCATTAAAAATTAAATTTCAACTATAAATATAAAACTGATTTTTATTTTAACACCACAATTTTTAATCGTTTTTTTATGCAAAGAATTTTGTTTAAAATTATTTTATCAAATACTGTATTAATCCATCGTAACTATTAAAAACAGCAATTGATTTTTAAAAATTTCAATTAGAAATTCATATCTTCTGGCTCATAAAAAAATCCTGAAAATATTTACTTTTCAGGATTAGTTTAATTTACAGTTCCGGATAATTTATTCTTTAATCAACTTCTGATAAGATACAGATCCGTCGTTTAAAGTAATCTCCAAATAGTAATTTCCTGATTTTAAATCAGACACATTTATTTGTTGTCCGTCAAATTTCACCGATTTTACCTTTCTTCCCGCAGACTCGTAAATATCTATAGATTTTATTTTATCTGCGTTCTTGAAACTCACCTTTTCCTTTGCAGGATTTGGATATAAAGAAATATTTCTGCTTTCTTTTGCTAAATCTGATGTTCCCAAAAGAGCAGATCTTGTTAACACTGCATAGCCACGATTTCCGCCATGATAGTTACTTGCCAATGTGGCACTAGGACCTTTAGCATAAAAAATATTGATACTGCTGCTTGTATTGGTGAAAGGCGTATCTCCTGTTCCTCCCGCAAGAGATCTTGTGGCAACAATTGTTCTTATTCCTGAAGCCACTGTGTTTGAAGTAACCGTCCAATCTTGTGTAGGATCTGCATTTGGCGTGCTCCCCACTCCGGCAAAAGAATAATCTAAATTGGTATTGGTAGTAGAAAGCGAATTGTATATAAATCCGTCAACACCGTTTGCCATTCCTCCTGAAGACCCCGTTCCGCCAAACCCGATTCCTAAATAAGAAGTGTCCGCGCCGGTAAGAGTTATTGTTGCTAAGGTTGCAGATGTATCTAATTTTACAGTCATTCCGGTAGATCCCAGATTCACTGTTCCTGTTGTAAACTGTGCCATTGCAAAATTTGCAAATATCACACTAAGAGAAAATAAAATTTTTTTCATGTTAATTAATTTTTTAAGAGATTGATAATGTCTTTGTTGTTTGTTTGTAGTGCATATTCAAAAGGAGTCATTCCTTGAGAATCTTTGATGGTTTTATCTGCCCTGTGTTTTAATAATAATTCTACTAATTCTTTGTTTCCGAATTTTACTGCCCAAAACAAAGGTGTTGCTCCTGTAGAATCTACAATATTCGGATTTGCATTTTTATTGAGTAACCGTTCTACCAAGTCTCTGTTGTATTTTACGGCAAGTCCTGCAAGAGCTGTCCCTTCGTTACTTTTGTAATTCACATCTTTTACATTGTCGATTAGAAATTCAGCCACTTCAATGTTACTTCTGTAGCAAGCCAGAATTAATGGTGTAAAACCACTTTCGTTGGTTTCGTTAATAATATCCGGATTCTGTTTCATCAGTTCCTGTATCTCTGCAACTGTTCCGTTTCTTGCAATATCAAAAATAGATTTTGCTTTTTCCTGAGCCGACATAAGGGTAAACCCAAGAATAAAATTTAAAATAAGTAATATTTTTTTCATTGTTTCAACATGATATAGTTATATTCAACATTTACATTTTCTGCAACTTTTTTAGTAACCATTTTAGGAATAGTCACTTTAAAATCAGCAGGTTTTGCAATAAAACCTCCCTTCATGTAAATTTTTCCGTCTTTAGAATAAATAACAGCAGTAGAATTTATTGCTTTATCTACTCCATGAAAATTCAATGTTCCCTGTATTATATATTTTTGAGGCGTATCGGTAAGTTTTGTTTTATCAAAATTTACAATCTTACCTTTGAAGGTTGTTTTGGGATATTTTGCAGTCTCAGCATAGCTTTCGTTAAAATGTTCTTCCATTAATTTAACCTTGAAATGAAAATTCTTTACTGTAGAAATAGAGGCAAAATCGCCATTATCAGTATTCAGAATAGCGATATTACTCTCATCCTGTGCAAAAACATCTTCAAATAAAGGTACAGATGCTTCAAATGTAACTTTACCGGTTTTGGTAGAATATTTCTGAGCCGAAACGAAATTTCCAAAACTCAATGTGATGATTAAAAATAGTAGGTTTTTCATTTTTTTATTTTTAATTCTCAGAAAGTCCATCGGCTTTCCATTTGGTGATAATTGTAATTTGGGATGGTGACAAACTCCCTCCTTGCGGCATTTTCAGAGGATCTCCATTTGGTCTGCTTATTCTGTCGATAATTTTGTCGATATTATTTTTCACCTGGGAATAATTATTCCATGGCTGAAATGAAGCTGAACCTCCTGCTGAGTGACAACTTATACAGCTAGCCTCAATAATCGGTTTAACATCTTTATTGTATGTTACCAATTCTGCAACCGGAGTTTTATCTGAAATCTCTTCATAAGTCCTGCTTTCACAAGCAATTGCCAGAACTGCTAATGAAATTATACATATTATTTTTTTCATCATTAAAAAACTCTGTAAAGATTAAACCCAAAGAAAACCTGACCTTTCTCCCACTTTCCTGAAGCATTTGTAAGATAGCCAATGTCAGAATTGAGTTGGGAATTGGTAAATAAAAGCTGAAACACATGCCCTCCGGTTTCTATATCCATGCCTATTGACAGTGGATTTTTATAGAAACTGTGATTGTCGAAATTCACAAAATATTCCGCATTGATCGAAATCCTTTTTGAAATTTTATATCGTCCGCCTAAACCTGTCAGGAACTGATCTTTATCTTCAATTGTTGGTTCATAAAGGTTTTTATGAACGTAAGATGGTGTTAACTGCAGCGAAAAATTTTCATTAAACCTTCTTGAAATCAGTGTCTGAGTAAGATACGAAAGTCTATCTCCGAATTTCAAACCCGGATAATTGTCTTTGCTGAGGTCTGTATTTACTGCCATTACATTGTAACCAACAACATCAACAGGAAAGTTTTCACCTTGCTTTACTAATCTGTACTTTACGCCACCTTCAAAAGTTTTAAGATTGGTTTCTCTGGAAAGACTTAAAGAAAGTCCATCTATGACACCATAAATTACACCCAATTTAGTTGATGCATCATCTAATCCGAAAAAATCTTTAAATCCTTTACTCACATCACCGAAACGGTGTGCTATTACAACATACCATTCGTTTTTGGCAGTAAGTTTTGTAGACTGACCGGTAACGATCTGCAATGCTTTAAAAGCTGGTGGCGAAATTTCTTTGTTTTTTGTCTGAATAGTATCAATATCTTTCAAGAGGTCTTCCTGAGAAAAGGCAAAACCCGAAGCAAATATTGACAAAAAAAGTAGAGTTTTTGTCATACACATAATTGTTTATTATTCGTACAACAAACTTATATACTTCTGATTCTAAAATTTGGTGATAAAAGTCACCTGTTAAATTGTTTTTATCAATCGAAATTGTTAAAAGCATTAAGTTTATTTATTAGCCTAATCTAACATTTTCATTTGTAAGCACTTTTATTCCTTCTTTTGTCTGAATAATTTCGCCTTCGTTTTCTACTTTTTTTAAAACTCTGCTTACTACTTCTCTTGAAGTTCCCAAATTATTCGCAATTTCTTTGTGGGTAAGTTTTACAGGATTGTTTCCGCTGATAGAAATCTGCTGTTTAATATAATTTAAAATCCGTTTATCAAGCTTATGAAAAACCGCATCATTTACCATATTCATTACATCAGCAAAACGTTTTTCGTATTCACCGTAAAAAAGCCTGTTGATTTGAGGAAACTTTATCAGCCATTCATGAACAACCGAAACAGGTAATAATAAGACTTCGGAATCTTCTTCAGTAACTGCATAAATTCTGCTTATATAATCTGAAAAAATTGACGAAAATGTCATAAGACAACTGTCATTAGGTCTTATGTAATAGTAAATAAGTTCTCTGCCGTCGTTTAAAGAATAAACTTTGATAGAACCCTTTATTAAAAAAGGAATATATTTATTCTTTTGCCCTTCCCGAATAATTTCCGTTTTTGTTTTAATGTCAGAAATCACAGCATACTTTTGCAATTCATTTAAAAAATCACTACCCAAAAAGCCAAATTTATTTGAAATAAATTGATTATTTATCATTTCATTGAATCATATCTAACAACAAAGATATACAATTGAATAATCCGTATTATAATTTTATGAAATTATTTTTATTACTACTTAACTTTAGATTTACTTGGGTTAAATTGATATGGCTTTTAATATAAAAAATGCCCCAGTAGAAACTGAGGCATCTTTATTTTGATTAAGAAAAATCTTAAGCGTTTACGTTGTTTCCACCTAAAACGAAAGGCTCAACTTCTTTGATTTCTCCAAATTGCTGCTCATAATTAGCAACATTTTGCTGAAGTGCAGCTAAAACTCTCTTAGCGTGAAGAGGAGCCAAGATTACTCTTGATCTTACATTTGCTTGTTGTACACCCGGCATTAACTGGATGAAATCTACAACGAATTCAGATGGAGAGTGGTTTACTAAAGCTAGGTTACAGTAAACTCCTGAAGCGATCATTTCGTTTAACTGGATGTTGATGTTTCCGTCTTGTGGATTTTGATTTTGATTGTCCATTTTTTTGTTTGATGTTTTTGTTTTTAAAATTCAAGGTTCAAAAATAAATAAAACTTTGAACCCCGAACATTAAATTTTAAATTATTTTAATAAGATTTGTGCTTCTGAATACAAAATGGTAATCCGAAGCACAAAGTCTTTTATTAGTTTAGATCTTCGAATTCTTTTTTAGAACCTACAATAACATTCTGATATTCTTTAAGACCCGTTCCTGCAGGAATTCTGTGTCCTACAATTACGTTTTCTTTAAGACCATTCAGTTCATCAACTTTACCAGCAACTGCTGCTTCGTTAAGAACTTTTGTTGTTTCCTGGAATGATGCCGCAGACATGAAAGATTTCGTCTGAAGAGCCGCTCTTGTAATACCCTGCAGTACTGGTGTAGCAGTTGCAGGCAATGCATCTCTTACTTCAACCAAAGCCTGATCTTCACGCTTCAGTTTAGAGTTTTCGTCTCTCAACTCTCTTGCTGTAATCATCTGTCCTGGTTTGAAAACTTTAGAATCTCCTGCTTCAGTAACTACTTTAAGACCGAATACTCTGTTGTTTTCTTCCAGGAAGTCATATTTATGTTCAAGAGCTCCTTCAAGGAATTGAGTATCACCTCCATCAACGATAGATACTTTTGTCATCATCTGTCTTACAATGATTTCAAAGTGTTTGTCGTCAATTTTCACCCCCTGAAGACGGTAAACTTCCTGAATTTCATTTACTAAATATTCCTGAACCGCAGTTGGACCTTTGATCTTCAAGATGTCATCCGGAGTAACTGAACCGTCAGAAAGTGGCGAACCAGCTCTTACGAAGTCATTTTCCTGAACAAGGATCTGATTTGATAATTTAACTAAATAAATTTTTCTCTCTCCGGTTTTAGCCTCAACAATCAATTCTCGGTTACCTCTCTTGATTTTTCCGTAAGAAACTACCCCATCAATTTCTGTAACTACAGCTGGGTTTGAAGGATTTCTTGCTTCAAATAATTCGGTAACTCTAGGAAGACCTCCGGTGATATCCCCTGCTTTTGCAGATTTTCTCGGGATCTTGATTAAGACTTTACCTGCTTTAATTTTTTCACCATCATTAACCATTAAGTGAGCTCCTACCGGTAAGTTGTACCCTTTTTGTTCAACTCCTTTAGAGTCTACTACTTTCAAGGTAGGTACCGCTTTCTTATTTCTAGATTCAGAGATTACTTTTTCTTCGAAACCAGTTTGCTCGTCGATTTCCAATTGGAAAGAAACCCCCTGAATAATATCTTCGTACTCAACTTTACCTGCAGTTTCAGCAATAATAACGGCATTATAAGGATCCCATCTACAGATCATATCTCCTTTGCTTACTTTATCTCCTGGTTTTACAGCCAAGATAGCACCATAAGGAATGTTGGCAACCATCAACGGAGTTCTTGCTTCGTTATCAGCAACCAATCTGAATTCTGTTGAACGGGAAACTACAACCTCAGCTGTATTACCGTTTTCATCTTCAGAAGTAATGGTTCTTACTTCATCCATTTCAACGATACCGTCTCTTCTTGCAACAATTGAAGGGTTTTCTGAAACGTTACCTGCAGTACCTCCTTGGTGGAAGGTTCTCAACGTAAGCTGAGTTCCCGGTTCACCGATAGATTGTGCTGCAATTACACCTACTGCTTCACCCATGTGAATCATCTTACCTGTTGCTAAGTTTCTACCGTAACATTTCGCACAGATACCTTTTTTAGTTTCACAAGTAAGTGGTGAACGTACTTCAACTGCTTCTAATCCTGCTTCTTCGATTTTCTTAGCCAGCTCTTCAGAAATTACCTGATCAGCATTTGCAATCAACTCGTCAGTTTCAGGATCATAAATATTATGGAGAGATACTCTACCTAAGATTCTTTCAGAGATTCTTTCAACGATTTCGTCGTTTTTCTTCAATGCAGTAACTTCGGTTCCTCTTAAAGTTCCACAGTCTTCTTCTGTAACGATAACATCTTGTGCAACGTCTACCAGTCTTCTCGTTAAGTAACCAGCATCGGCAGTTTTAAGAGCGGTATCCGCAAGACCTTTACGGGCACCGTGGGTAGAGATAAAGTATTCTAAGATTGAAAGACCTTCTTTAAAGTTCGCAAGGATCGGGTTTTCGATGATTTCCGCACCAGTAGAACCAGCTTTCTGTGGTTTTGCCATCAAACCTCTCATCCCTGATAACTGACGGATCTGTTCTTTAGAACCCCTCGCTCCGGAATCAAGCATCATGTATACAGAGTTGAAACCACCTTGGTCAACTTTCATTCTGCTCATGATCATTTCAGTTAATCCTGCATTGGTATTTGTCCAAACGTCAATTACCTGATTATAACGTTCTGTATCTGTAATAAGACCCATGTTATAGTTGGCTCTAATCTCGTCAACAGCTTCAATAGACTGTGCAATCATCTGCTTTTTCTCAACAGGAACTACGATGTCACCTAATGAGAAAGAAAGACCTCCTTTAAATGCATTTGAATAACCTAAATCTTTCATTGCATCCAGGAACTTCACTGTTGTAGGGAAATCTGTATCAGCAAGGATTTTACCGATAACGTTTCTCAATGATTTCTTCGTTAAAAGCTCATTAATATATCCTACTTGCTTAGGTACAATCTGGTTGAATAAAATTCTACCTACAGAAGTTTCGATCAATCTTGTAACGATTTCTCCGTTTTCTTTGATCGGAAGTCTACATCTTACTTTAGCATTTAAAGATACTCTTCCTTCAGCATAAGCGATTTCCGCTTCTTCAGGAGAATAGAATGCAAGACCCTCTCCTTTTACTTTCATATCTTCTGTAGAGCTCAATTCTTTAGTCATGAAATAAAGACCAAGAACCATGTCCTGAGAAGGTACCGTAATTGGAGAACCGTTTGCCGGGTTTAAGATATTCTGAGAACCTAACATCAATAACTGAGCTTCAAGGATCGCTTCTGGCCCTAACGGTAAGTGTACCGCCATCTGGTCACCATCGAAATCGGCGTTGAATGCTGTTGTTACCAACGGGTGCAGCTGGATTGCCTTACCTTCGATCATCTTAGGTTGGAATGCCTGAATACCCAGTCTGTGAAGCGTAGGTGCTCTGTTCAGTAGAACAGGGTGACCTTTCATCACATTTTCCAGGATATCATATACTACTGGTTCTTTTCTATCAATAATTCTCTTTGCAGATTTTACTGTTTTTACAATACCTCTTTCAATCAGTTTTCTGATAATAAATGGTTTGTACAATTCAGCAGCCATATCTTTAGGAATACCGCATTCGTGAAGCTGTAAGTTTGGACCTACAACAATTACCGAACGCGCAGAGTAATCTACCCTTTTTCCTAGTAAGTTCTGACGGAAACGACCCTGCTTACCTTTCAATGAATCTGAAAGTGATTTCAATGGTCTGTTTGATTCAGATTTTACAGCTGAAGATTTTCTTGTATTATCAAATAATGAATCTACTGATTCCTGAAGCATACGCTTCTCGTTTCTCAAGATTACCTCAGGAGCTTTGATCTCCAATAGTCTCTTCAAACGGTTATTTCTGATAATTACTCTTCTGTAAAGGTCATTCAAATCGGAAGTTGCGAAACGTCCCCCATCCAACGGAACCAATGGTCTTAATTCTGGTGGTATTACCGGAAGCACACGCATAATCATCCACTCTGGTCTGTTGATCATTCTTGTATTAGCACCTCTTAATGCTTCTACAACGTTCAATCTTTTCAGAGCTTCTGTTCTTCTTTGTTTTGAACCTTCATTGTGAGCTTTGTGTCTCAAGTCGAAAGACAAGGCATCAAGATCAATTCTTTTTAACAATTCCTCAACCGCTTCAGCACCCATCTTAGCGATGAATTTGTTTGGATCAGAATCATCAAGATATTGATTTTCGATCGGAAGAGTTTCCATAATATCAAGGTATTCTTCCTCAGTAAGAAACTCCATGTGATCGAAATCTGAACCGTCTAATTTTTTAGCAATACCTTGTTGGATCACTACATATCTTTCGTAGTAGATGATCATATCCAATTTCTTGGAAGGAATTCCTAAAAGGTAACCGATTTTGTTTGGCAACGAACGGAAATACCAGATGTGAGCAATTGGAACTACCAGATTGATATGCCCGATTCTCTCTCTACGTACTTTTTTCTCCGTAACTTCTACACCACAACGGTCACAAACGATCCCTTTATAACGAATTCTCTTGTATTTACCACAAGCACATTCGTAATCTTTGATAGGACCAAAGATTTTTTCACAGAACAAACCGTCTCTTTCAGGTTTGTGGGTTCTGTAGTTAATAGTTTCCGGTTTAAGAACCTCCCCTCTTGAATCCTGAAGTATGGACTCCGGTGAAGCTAAACCGATGGTTATTTTATTAAATCTACTTGATTTATTTTTATTTGACATTTGTTAGATTTTAAATTTTAGATTTTAGATTTTAGATTAATTTCTGAATGTCTCCATTCAGCATTTATAATTTAAAATTTAAAATTATTCCTCTAGTCTTACGTCTAATCCAAGACCTTGTAACTCATGCAGCAATACATTGAAAGATTCAGGAATACCAGGTTCTGGCATTGCTTCACCTTTTGCAATCGCTTCATAAGTTTTTGCTCTACCAATCACGTCATCCGACTTCACAGTAAGAATCTCTCTAAGGATATTGGATGCTCCGAATGCTTCAAGAGCCCAAACCTCCATCTCTCCAAATCTCTGACCACCAAATTGAGCTTTACCTCCTAATGGCTGCTGAGTAATTAATGAATAAGGACCGATAGAACGTGCGTGCATCTTATCATCAACCATGTGACCCAGTTTCAACATGTAGATTACACCTACTGTAGCAGCCTGTGTAAATCTTTCTCCTGTACCACCGTCATAAAGGTAAGTGTGACCAAATTTAGGAAGACCTGCTTTATCAGTATATTCTGTAATCTGATCAAGAGTAGCACCATCAAAGATCGGCGTAGCGAACTTCATTCCTAATTTCTGACCAGCCCATCCTAAAACTGTTTCGTAGATCTGACCGATGTTCATACGCGAAGGTACCCCAAGTGGATTCAATACGATATCTACCGGTGTTCCGTCTTCCAAGAAAGGCATATCTTCTTCACGAACGATTCTTGATACGATACCTTTGTTACCGTGACGTCCTGCCATTTTATCTCCTACGTTCAGTTTACGCTTTTTAGCAATGTAAACTTTAGCCAACTTCATGATTCCTGCAGGAAGCTCATCTCCGATAGAAATTGCAAATTTCTCACGGTTTTTAACTCCCTGGATATCGTTGTACTTGATTTTATAATTGTGAATCAACTGTTTGATCAACTCATTCTTATCAGCATCAACCGTCCAGTCTGCACCGCTTACGTTTACATAATCTTCAACTGAAGTCAATAACTTATGAGTGAATTTCACCCCTTTACCGATAATTTCTTCATCTAAGTCATTAGTAACTCCCTGAGAAGTTTTACCGCTAACCAGAGTATTCAATTTTTCGATTAAAGTATTTCTCAACTCATCAAACTTAGCTTTGTAAGTATTTTCAATCTCTTCAAGCTTAAGTTTTTCTTCAGTTCTTTTCTTTTTATCTTTAATGTTTCTTGAGAACAATTTTTTGTTGATCACAACACCTCTTAATGAAGAATCTGCTTTCAAAGAAGCATCTTTTACATCACCGGCTTTGTCACCAAAAATGGCTCTCAAAAGTTTTTCTTCAGGAGTAGGGTCAGATTCACCTTTTGGAGTAATTTTACCGATCATGATATCTCCAGGCTTCACTTCAGCACCAATTCTGATCATACCGTTCTCGTCAAGATCTTTTGTAGCTTCTTCAGAAACGTTCGGAATATCTGCTGTCAATTCTTCCATACCTAATTTGGTATCACGAACTTCCAAAGAATACTCATCTACGTGGATTGAAGTAAACCAGTCTTCACGTACAACTTTTTCGTTGATTACGATTGCATCCTCGAAGTTATAACCCTTCCAAGGCATGAACGCAACCACCAAGTTTCTACCAAGAGCCAATTCTCCTTTTTCAGTAGCATAACCGTCGCAAAGCACCTGTCCTTTTTCTACTACATCACCTACTCTTACGTTTGGTCTTAAAGTAATGGTCGTACTTTGGTTGGTTTTTCTAAACTTAGTTAAGTTATATGTTTTTGTAGCGGATTCGAAAGACACTAAATCTTCGTCCTCGCTTCTTTCATATTTAATAATAATCTTATCTGCATCTACATACTCTACAGTACCTCTTCCTTCTGCATTGATCAAGATTCTTGAATCTTTAGCAACCTGCTGTTCCAGACCTGTACCTACAATCGGAGCTTGTGGCTTCAACAAAGGAACTGCCTGACGCATCATGTTTGATCCCATCAATGCACGGTTTGCATCATCATGTTCCAAGAAAGGAATTAATGAAGCAGAAATACCAGAGATCTGGTTCGGAGCAACATCTATTAAGTTAACTTCAGAAGGTTCAACAACCGGATAATCACCGTCAAGACGGGCAATAATTCTGTCTGTTTCAAAACCACCATTATCATTCAACTCAACATTCGCCTGAGCGATTACTTTATCTTCTTCATCTTCTGCATTTAAGTAAATCGGATCTGCATTCAAATCAACTTTACCATCTGCTACCTTTCTGTACGGAGTTTCGATGAAACCTAAAGTATTGATTTTAGCATAGATACCTAAAGATGAAATCAAACCAATGTTTGGTCCTTCCGGAGTTTCAATAGGGCAAATTCTTCCGTAGTGTGTATGGTGAACGTCACGAACCTCGAAACCTGCTCTTTCTCTTGATAAACCACCAGGTCCTAGTGCAGAAAGTCTACGCTTATGCGTGATCTCTGACAATGGGTTGGTCTGGTCCATGAACTGAGAAAGCTGGTTGGTACCAAAGAATGAGTTAATAACTGATGTTAAAGTTTTAGCATTAACAAGATCAAGAGGAGTAAAGATTTCGTTATCTCTAACGTTCATTCTTTCCTTGATTGTTCTTGCAATTCTTGAAAGACCTACCCCAAACTGTCCTGCCAACTGCTCACCAACGGTTTTAATTCTTCTGTTTGATAAGTGGTCGATATCATCAACCTCAGCTTTAGAGTTTACCAATTCGATCAAGTGTCTTACAATCGCAATGATATCTTCTTTTGTAAGAACCTCAGTCGTAGTAGGAATATTAAGACCTAACTTTTTGTTCAATCTGTAACGTCCCACTTCACCTAATGAATATCTTTGCTCAGAGAAGAATAATTTTTCGATAATTCCTCTTGCAGTTTCCTCATCTGGCGGATCTGCATTTCTTAACTGACGGTAAATATATTCTACCGCTTCTTTTTCAGAGTTGGTAGGGTCTTTTTGTAAAGTATTCTGAATAATAGAGAATTCGTTTGAATTTTCTTTGTGAATCAAAATAGATTTCACACCAGCATCCAAAATAAGATCTAAATGTTCTTTTTCAAGAATCGTTTCTCTGTCTAAGATGATTTCGTTTCTTTCGATAGAAACAACTTCACCGGTATCTTCGTCTACGAAATCTTCAAACCAAGTGTTCAAAACTCTCGCAGCCAATGTTCTGCCTTCTACTTTTTTAAGCGCAGCTTTAGAAACTTTCACTTCTTCTGCGAGGTCAAAGATCTGAAGAATGTCTTTATCAGATTCAAAACCTATTGCTCTTAGTAATGTAGTTAAAGGTAATTTTTTCTTACGGTCGATATACGCGTACATTACGCTGTTGATATCTGTTGTAAATTCCATCCAAGATCCTTTGAAAGGAATAATTCTTGAATAGTATAGTTTGGTTCCGTTTGCGTGATAAGTCTGTCCGAAGAATACACCCGGAGATCTGTGTAACTGAGTTACAATAACACGCTCTGCTCCATTAATGATAAATGAACCAGAAGGAGTCATATAAGGTACCGGACCTAAATAAACATCCTGTACAACTGTCTGAAAATCTTCATGTTCAGGATCTGTACAGTACAATTTAAGTCTTGCTTTAAGAGGAACGGAGTACGTTAAACCTCTTTCCACACATTCGTCAATCGAATAACGCGGAGAATCTACCAGATAATCTAAGAATTCCAATACGAATTGGTTTCTGGAATCGGTAATTGGAAAGTTTTCCTGGAAGGTTTTGTGCAAACCTTCTTTCTTTCTGTCTTCAGGAAGTGTGTCTAACTGGAAAAACTCTCTGAATGACTCTAATTGGATGTCCAAGAAGTCAGGAGTGATAATCTTTCCTTTAGCCGAAGAGAAATTAATTCTCTCTACTCCCTTAGTTGTTGATGTTGTTTTACTCATAAAACTTTTAAGAAAGGGTTAAAAAATATTTTGTTTTTATTAAAAAATATCAGAAAAAGCTTTGAAGAGAAAAGAGGCAAGAGAAAGACATTTGATGTTTGGCGCTATCAGAAGTGGTCTTTGTTCTTAATTCTTAATTCTAAATCTAATTCTAACTGCAACACTGGTATATCTTTTCACAGTGTAGTGCAAAATATTTTTATGATATCTTATGGGATTAAAATAACAGAATGAGTATAAAACACGAAAAGCCCTTTCAATTTACGAAAGAGTTGATTTTCAATATTTTATCGTATTATGTATAATTTAAGCGCCAAAAGAGACTGCAAATTTACATATTTTTTAGTTCTTAAACAAAAAAACCACCTCAAAATGAAGTGGTTAAAATTTATCTACTAAATTTTATTTATGGTTTCCAGAACGACCAGACCGTACCATTGAAAACAGCTAACTGTTTATTAAAAGTATCATACACTATCATTCCCGGCGCAGGATTGATAATATTAAGATGAGGACTCGCTACTTTCGGTAAAACCATCGCTTTATTGGTATCTTCCAAAACTAAAATTCCGGGAGTGGCAGTAAGTGTTCCTATCGCAGATTTAGCAAGGGTATTTTCTGTTGCAGCATTTTGTATAAGGGCACCATCAACACTCGTTAAAGGATCTACGGTAGTTCCTTGTGTATTAATACTGAGATCCTTCCATGCAGCATTATATTTTACTTTCACTTTTTTATCAGTAAGATCATACACCATAGTCCCGTTTACTACGCCCGTAACTGCTGCTGTAGAAGTAACCCAAGGCAAAACCATTCCACGGTTTTCTGTTCCGAAATCCAGAGATACCGATGGTGATGCAACACTTGCTTTTCCAATTGCTACCTGAGAAAAAACAGATACCGAAAACAAAGCAAACAATATTGTGATTATATTTTTCATTTTAAATTTCTTTTATTATTAATCTGTTTAATTAGTAGGACATGTCTGCGTATTGAAACAAGCCCAGCCTGCAGGAGTACCCGTGGTATTTACCTGTAAACAATCCAGTGTTGTATTGTAAACCATCATTCCTTCTACCAAATCAGCAGCAGGTATTGCCGCAATCTGAGCAGTTGTTAATCTATTCAATACAAATCCTTTTGTTTTAGATTCCAAAGCAGTCCATGCTCCTTTTCTTACCATTGGCCAATTATTTCCAGACGCACTATTACCAGCTCTGTTTAGAGAAGTGATTCCGTGAGAAGTATCCAACACAGTTCCAGCGGTAACAGCCGGTCTGTAACAAACAGCCTGAGTATCTGTATCTGTAGCCGAGTTATTAGTTGTATTAGTTTCTGTAATATTTGAAGGCGGCGTAATAGTTACAGCATTTACGAGATTTCCGTTAAATGAAAAAGGTATACTCACTACTACGGTATAAGTAACAGTTCCACCAACAGGTAGGTTAACAACATCATTAATTGCGCCTGTTTGCGTTCCGATTACTGAAGTGGTAGCCCCACCTGCAACAACAGCTGTGTAACTAACATTCGCCGACGGAATTCCTGAAGGCACAGGATCTGAAACGGTAGCACCCAAAACGCCAAACGGACCATTATTCCTCGCTACAATCGTATAAGTAGTGCTGGTTCCGGAAGAATAAGTGGTTACACCATTTGTTTTGGTCACCGCAAGATCAGAGCTGAAAGTAATTGGAGCTGTAACACAATGAGCACCATCATTGGCATTACTGCTCGGAGATCCGGAAATTAAAACTCTTTGTCCATTGGTGATATTAAACTGGTAAAAACCGCCTGCATTATCCGATCCATATAACTCACCTGTACTTGAGCCAAACATAGCTCCGAAAGATATCGCACCTGGCGCAGAACCTATTGGTGTTACAGCACCTGTTGTAGGATTAATAGAAACCAACTGCCCGTTAGTTGAATTTACAGTATATAATAATCCAGTTGTAACATTATAAGCCAAATCAGCAACATTAATACTTGCTGAAAGAGTGATCGTTGTTGCCGTCATAGTATTCAAATTGATACGGTAAATCTGATTATTATCTGAGTTTATTTTCACATAATAATTACCTAAATTATCAATCTCACCAGCATTGAAAGTTGCTACAGGCAGCCCTGTTACAGGACCTAAATTAATAGAAGTACCATCCGTATTAATTACAACAACATTATTTGAATTGAGAACCTGCATACCATATAAACGTCCATCTATCGGGTTCAGTCCTATAGCATTATAATTTACAGAAGCTGTTCCTATTGCTGGATAAGTAAAAGGATTTGTCGTTGTGCTTATATTATACAAAGTAGCCGTTTGGGAAAGGTACATTGCTGTAGTACAGCCAAAAGCATTAGCACACTGAACGTCTTGTATTACAGAATTCTGCGCAGTTCCTATCCCTTGTCCGACGTCGCTTCCTATATCAGCAGCACCGGATGTATTAACCAAGTTCGGAACACCATTGGCATTTATCCCACCATTAGCTGTTGTATTAATACTTCCGTTAGCGTTTATCTGTGACAATGTAACATTTTCATCACCTTCTACTGCATCAAAACAACCGTCTCCATCAGAATCAAGATCTAAATGATTTGGAATACCATCATTATCTGTATCACAGAGAGCAAGAGGTATAGAAATATTATCAAGACTCCAGTCATCCTGAGTGGCATTCATTCTGAATGCCAATGTTGCCGTAGCAGGTCCGGAATAAGGTATATTAATAGTAAAAGTTCGGGTTGTAAATCCTGTTTGTGAAGCTGTAGAAAATGGAGTAAAATCACTTACGGCTCCATTTGCCATGGTTATTGTTACATTATTGGTTCCCACAGTTCTTACCGTACTGTTATTCAAAGTGGCATAAACAACATTGTTAAGCAGAATATCAAGAGAAGCCGTACTCCCCGCTGCATTAGAACCATCCTGAGCTCCTACAGTAAGTGTTAAAGAGACCACCCCATTATAAGGCTTATCCAAATTTGATAATGATTGAGATAATGTTTGGTTTACAGCATTATCAGTAGTATTTTGAGCTGTTCCGCCTGCAGCCACCCAGCCGCCACTGTTTGTCCAACCATTTAAATTAGTAGTAAAAGTACCATTTGTTACCGTATTTGTTTCCGGACATTCGACAGAGTCTAAAATGCCGTCATTATCATCATCAAGATCTAGATCATTAGTTATTCCGTCTCCATCAGTATCAGCTTTTACAATTACACTTATAAAAGCATTAGAAGATGTACTTGGAGAACTTACACCATTCAGTGTATAATTATCTTGTATTGTATAAGGGATTGTAGCCATACCAACAAAACCAGCTACCGGAGTAAATGTTACTTGTCCGGTCGTCGTATTTACAGACCATGTTCCCTGAGTAGTAACAACCGAGGTCTGCCCACCAGTAAATCTTACAGTATTGGCAACAACACTTCCATCGGGATCAGTATCATTAGTTGCCACATTTATCGTCACAGGTGTATTCTGAAGAGTAGTTGCATTATCATTTACAGCAATAGGTACAGCATTGATAGCATTTGCCGTAACCGAAACATTTATTGATTCAAAGCTGGATGTAGATGCATTAGAGCCAGGATAAAAGGTTAGAGTTCTTGTAGTTGCAGATGCTATAAAACGAAGTCTTCTTGTAACCCAAGTGTTTCTAGTTGCTACAGTTTGTGTAATATTTACTCTGGAGGCACCTTCTAATTGGTAAGCAAAGGCATCTATAAAAGTAGGACTATAAGCTGGTGCAGTTGCAGATAAAGTGTAGACCAAGACTTCATATTCTCTCCCAACTGTAAGACCAGACATTGTCACTCTTATGGCTTCCTCACCAGCAACAGTTCCTATATCTCTTAAAGTAATAAAGAAGTTATGATTGTTAGGAGGTACTGGTAAAGGGCTTGAGTTCCATGTAGCACCACCGCCTGTTGTTGTGTTAGTTGCAGCAGTAGTACGATTAGATACATCTGGTGTACCAGAAACTGTAGTCCAATTCGCATTGGGCGTACAGTTGGAACAAAGAGTTGTACCTTCTGAAGAGGCTATGGTTTGTGACAAAAGCCACGAGTTCATAAAAAACATTAAAACTAGTAATGTCCTATAAAAATATTTATTTTCCATATATGCTTAAAAGTATTAGAACACCTCATAAATATGAGGTATAAATTATAATATAAAAATTCTACATTCAAGCTAATACAGGTGGTGGTCTCACAGAAAAGACCTCTGAAAAACAACAATCTAATGATTTGTTATTGTAATAATGAAAATCTGTTTTGTGCAGAAAATCTAATGCTATTTTAATAACATAAAATTCTGCAGTACAGCTGATTTTCAGAAGATTATAAGAATAGGAAGTGGTTGCCGAATCTTTAAAGAGATGTGATAGAGAAAGATAATCTTGTGATGAAGGATATTCTTTTAGATTATGAAAATCAAAAGATCTCTTACGTCTTTCAAAATCATCAATTTTCTTTTTAACTTCCTGAAAAGCCAGCTTATCTTTTTTTTCTTTTGCCGCTTTTACATTTTTTTTAAGATCGTATTTCTCTTTTAAAGTATTTTTCTCTGAATTAAATACTATAAATTCTTTATTATTTAAACTATACTCTTTGTAAATATATTTTGAGTGAACTTTTTTGTTGAAATTCTCATCAGATGAATATATCTGCACATCACCGTGAAGTGTAATTTCCTGACTACTCCCAAAACCTTCCTGCGCATTTACAAACAGATTAAAATTGAGAAAAATAGCAAAAAGAATGAACTTCAATCCCGGAAAAGAAATTGTTAGATTTTTATATAAGTTAGTATTTAATAAATGTATTTTCAAAAAGACGTGGTATTTTGCAAAAATAGCAATTATTCTGACAAATAATATGAATTTCAAATTAATATTATAAAAAAAATTGCTTTCAACAATAGAAAGCAATTTATAATTATATTATTCTTAATATATCATTGAATCGGCTCCAATATTTTTAATGATGATGAAGTTCCTGCCATAGTGGTACTCAATACTGCCGTATTTTGTGACTGACCAATCGTTAAAGTACTGCCTATAGGAACATTTCTTTGGGCACATGCAAATTTATAACTGTGAGTCCCTACACTTAAATTGGGTATAGAAGCATTTAAAGTAAGTATTCGATACGAACCTGATGCGCCACTTACAATCCCGGTTCGTGTAAATTTCAGCTGATTATCAATATATATCCCGCAGCCAAACGATCCTGTTGCATCTGTACCGGTAACCTGCGCTACTGTCTGTACAAAAATATTAACAATATTGGACGCCTTAGTAATCTTGAAGCTAGGCTCACCTACTCCAGTAATTTCTAACCATCCTGTAGTAAGCGGCTGATTCTCATCATACGGTACTCCATTAACTCCTGTTCCTGCAAAAGAAACTCCTACAGTAGTTGATTTTAATGATGATCCAGTAAGGACGAATCCATCCAGATAACCATTGGGCAAGTCAAATTTTTTCCAAGTAGGATTAGCTGCTCCATTAGCAGAAATCAAATCTCCTACTGTCCCGGAGTTTCCAACAGCTGAGTTTGTACCTCCCAGGTTGATTTCATTATTTACATTCATCGTTCCGTTAACATCTAAAGTAGACCGTGGTACTGTTGTGCCGACTCCAACATTTCCGGTTTGTGCTAATAGAGCATTCAAATTCATTATCACGGATAAAAACAAAATATATTTTTTCATTGTAACTACTTATTAAGGATTATACACAGGAACTGTATTGCCTGCATTTGGTTTTTCATACGTTTCTATGACTAAAGAAGATTTAGTCATAAAATCATTCAAATTATTGGCGATATGTTTTCCTATTCCCAATTGACCGGTAAAAGTATTGATATTAGCTCTCTTCTTACATGCAACTCTTGCAGTATGATTTCCTGTAGGCAAATCTTTCACTACAGCAATCAAATCATAAGTGTAAAAAGGGGTTACAGCAGCTCCTGGCTGATTAAGGGTGTACACACGAATTCCTTTAAGTAAATCATCTACAAAAATACCACACGAGAAATCTGCAGCTGTAAACTGATTTGCAGATTCTAGATGGGCAATCGTTTCGAATGTTAATATAGATATATTTTGTGTATTATCTATTTGAAAACTACGCTGAAGCTCTGTAATCTCAGTCCCGGCAAAACTTGCGAAAGTTTGATTCAAAGTATGTAATTGAAATCCTGAGCCAGCAGTATTAGCTGCGAAAATAATTCCGTTGCGTGTTTCACTAGCCTCATTATTAAAAATTGTATATAAAAAAGGATCAAAATCTGGTCTTCTTATAACTTTCCAAACAGGAGGGTTATTGGCTCCCTGAGAAACCAAAACCGAACCCACATCACCCAACAATCCGTTTACGCTGTCAGAACCGCCCAGATAAATTCTGTTTCTTATGCTTAAATTACCCTGCACATCTAACCTTGCTCTTGGTGTTTCAGTATTGATGCCTACTTGAGAAAAAGCAAGACCATTTATGAAAATCATTGCAAGAACAACTATATATTTATTAAAAATCATCATTTGTCTAATATATTATTTTAACCTGTTCACTGACATCAAACTTCAATATTGATCTCAGCATAAAATTATTTACTGTCTGTGTACCATCTGTAGTAGTTCTACCGATTGCAAAGTGATATCCAGTTGCACTTGAGGTAATTCTTCTGCAAGCCACTTTCACTGTGTGAGGCCCCGCTGAAAGATTGTTTACAGTATAGCTTAATGTAAAAATTGACTGATTTTTTGCCCCTTTGTTGTTTATCGCATTAATTTGGTCTGCTCTGATCGCTCTCAGCTGATCATCTATAAAGATTCCACAGGCAAAACGCACAAACGCACCTGTAGTTGTCCCTACATTAGACATCTCCAAACCTGTCTGAAATAAAAAATTAGTTCGGTTCAATGTATTTTTAATCGTGAAGCTTGAAGCTAAGTCTGTTATTGGACTCCATACAGGACTAGAGGAAGTAATACTTTCTCCAAACGGACTGGTTGCTATACCGTCACCTGTACTTGTATTACCAAAGTTAATTCCGATTTCATCAGTAGTTGCATTAGATTCAGTAATTCTATATTCGTCCTGCTCAAAAAAACCAAGTTTGGAAGTTTTCCATTCCGGAGTTACATTATCTCCTTGCGAAACTAGTATTTGATTATTTGTTCCCGGGTTACCGTTTGTCGTTTTTGTTCCCCCAACCCTAAGCTCATTTCTTAAGGTAATATCTCCATTCACATCAAGCGTAGACTGTGGCGCCGTAGTGTTTATTCCTACTTGAGCAAATGAAATAACACCGGCAAACAATGCCGATATCATTATGCATTTAAATTCCATAATATTAAATTAATTGATAAATAAAAATTGAATTGGTTATTCAGTTTTTGTTGGTTTAAGATTGCTTTAGCAATCAAGCACTTGCATAGGTGGAGGTCTTACAGAATAAAATGTGGAATAATGATAAGTAGAATATACACTTTTATAAAGTGCGTATTTCTGACTGTAAACAAATTCTAAACTTACGTTTATTTTCTCTGTGAACTTAAGAAAATATTTCAGAAAATTATAAGAGGACGTTTCGTGTACAAACGAAGTATTAATACTTTTATCAGTATTCAGATGATCATCAGAAGGCACATTATTAAACTTACAACTAATAACTTTCCTTTTTTTTAGATAAATTTTAGTTTTAGCTAAAAGCTTTTCTTCTGTTTTTGCTTCTGTCGCTATTACTTTTCCATGATCTTTATCTGAAATTTCTTTGTTAGATTGTTCGCCTTTAACAATTAGTCGGGTTTTATCAGCAGAAATTGTAAGACTGACTTCGGATTTATTTACCGTTATGGTTTTATCAGTAATCTGTTGAGTAAAATCAGGATCTCCCGAATATATAAAAGCTCCCTCTGATACATATATCTGACTTTGCTGAGGTTCATCAACATTTTGGGCTAATACGTTGTTGAGGAAAGAAACAAACAACAATAAAAATAAAGACAAATATTTTACATTTTTGTCTTTACCATATTGATTTGACTTCTTGCCTAAAAAAGCTGCAGCGATGATATTGTATTTTTTTTGCAAAGATACAAAACAATATTTACAGTATTACAGCATAAACACTTTACAAAATTCATATTATCAATCATGATAATTTCATTTAATTCTACTGATAAAATAAAAAAAGCTGCTCCTATATGGAACAGCTTCAAATATTGTAAGAAAATGAATTACTTCAATTCTACTTCAGCACCAGCTTCTTCTAATTGCTTCTTAAGAGCTTCAGCTTCGTCTTTAGAGATACCAGTCTTGATTGGAGCAGGAGCACCATCTACGATATCTTTAGCTTCTTTAAGACCAGCACCAGTTAAATCTTTTACCAATTTAACGATCGCTAATTTAGAAGCACCTGCAGACTTAAGAATTACGTCGAATTCTGTTTTTTCTTCAGCAGCTTCACCTGCACCACCACCTGCAACAACTACTGCAGCAGCAGCTGGCTCAATTCCGTACTCATCCTTAAGGATAGCAGCTAATTCATTTACGTCTTTTACTGTTAAGTTTACTAGCGTTTCAGCTAAATTTTTTAAATCTGACATTGTTGTAATGTTTTTGTTGATTATTTATTTAATTTTTTGAGTGTAATTATTCAGCAGCTGGAGTTTCTCCTTCAGCAGCCGGAGTTTCCGGAGTTTCAGTAGCAGGAGCCTCTTCTGCCGCAGGTGCAGCTTCTTCAGCTTTAGCTTCTACTGTCTCAGGTTTGTTTTGAAGAGCAGAAACAACTCTTTGGATTGGAGACTGAAGTAATCCGATGATTTCTCCGATCATTTCTTCTCTAGACTTGATGTTTGCCAACATCTCCAGGTTGTTGTCACCAACATAGAAAGTTTCCTGTACGAAAGCAGACTTCAATGCAGGTTTCTCTTCTTTTTTTCTAAAGTCTTTGATTAATTTTGCCGGAGCATTAGCTGTTTCAGCAATCATTAATGCAGAGTTACCTTTAAAAGTCTGGAACATTTCAGAATAATCTACTCCTTCAATCTGTTCCATTGCTTTTTGCAAAAGTGTATTTTTCACCACTTTTACTTTAATATTTTGCTTGAAAGCCTGTCTTCTGAAGTCAGAAGATTTAGCAGCGTTCAAACCATCTAGATCTGCTACATAAACTACTTTAGCATCCTGAAGCAAATCTTTGATCTCTTGTATTGCTACAACTTTTTGGTCTTTTGTCATTGTCTTAAGGATTATAATTAGTTAACAGATTTAGTATCAATTGCAATACCCGGACTCATTGTAGAAGAAAGATAGATAGACTTCACATAAGTACCTTTAGCAGCAGTTGGCTTCATTTTGATCAAAGTAGAGATTAATTCCTGAGCATTCTCCTTGATTTTAGCAGCATCGAAAGATACTTTACCAATACCAGCGTGGATAATACCGTATTTATCTACTTTAAAGTCAATTTTACCCGCTTTTACTTCAGTTACTGCTTTACCAATTTCCATTGTTACAGTACCTGATTTTGGGTTAGGCATCAAACCTCTTGGTCCTAATACTCTACCCAATGGTCCTAATTTACCCATAACAGCCGGCATTGTAACGATAACGTCAACATCTGTCCAGCCATCTTTTATTTTTTGTAAATATTCATCAAGACCTACATAGTCTGCACCAGCTTCTTTAGCCTCAGCTTCTTTATCCGGAGTTACTAAAGCCAATACTTTAACATCTTTACCGGTACCGTGAGGAAGAGATACAACACCTCTTACCATTTGGTTTGCTTTTCTTGGATCTACACCCAATCTTACAGCGATATCTACAGAAGCATCAAACTTTGCAGTGTTCACCTCTTTTACAAGAGCAGAACCTTCTTCAAGATTATAGATTCTTCCTTTTTCTACTTTGCTTAAAGCTTCCTTTTGCTTTTTAGTCAATTTTGCCATTTCTCTAAGTATTAAGCGTTAAAAGTTGGTTTAGTTCCTGTTACTCTTAATCCCATAGATCTAGCAGTACCTGCAACCATAGAAACTGCAGAATCCAAAGTAAAACAGTTAAGATCAGTCATCTTGTCCTCAGCGATCTTCTGAACCTGAACCCAAGATACAGAACCTACTTTGTTTCTGTTTGGTTCTCCGGAACCACCTTTGATTTTAGCCGCATCCATCAACTGGATTGCTGCAGGAGGAGTTTTGATTACGAATTCAAAAGATTTGTCTTCGTACACTGTAATTACTACAGGTAAAACTTGTCCTGGCTTATCTTGAGTTCTTCCGTTAAATTGCTTACAAAACTCCATGATGTTCACACCTGCAGAACCCAAAGCCGGACCTACTGGTGGAGAAGGGTTAGCAGCGCCACCTTTCACCTGAAGTTTTACCATTTTAAAGACTTTTTTAGCCATTTTTTATTTTTTAAATTTGAATAATTAATGAGTTTGGAAGCATTTATTATTCAGTAGGTTACCTACTCACATACAGCAACCCTACTTTCGGATTGCAAAATTATGAATTTTTTTTGAAATAGAAAATTTTTAATTGACAATATATATAAGTAATCAAAATTTTATTAATTTTTTAAAAACTTTTTACTTAGAGTTTTACTTTTTGTCGATAGTTCTAATATGTAAGATCCAGAAGGTAAATTTCTTATATCAATTTTTTTATATTCTTTTGAATTCATAATTTTATGTCCAGACATATTATATATTGAATAAGATAAAATTTCTTCGTTTATATCTACATCTATTTCTATAAAATCATTTGCAGGATTTGGATAAATATTAAAAGAATTGCCTATCTCAGCTTTAGTTTTATCAACAATTTTAGTTCTTTGAGCTAAAAAAGGATTATTATCAATTGGGATTAATTGTCTTCTTACTAACTTAATCATAATCCCTTCTCCAGGTAGCAATTCAGGAATGCTAATCACAGTAGTATTTGTGGATGAGTCAAATTGACTTGGCATTAATGAAAAAGAGTTATTAGTAGTGTAAGTATCGACTCTAGGAGATATATACGTTCTGTAATTACCTCCATTTATTGTAATTGTAGTAGATTGAATATTAGAAAATAAATCTTTATTAACAACCCAAATATAATGCTCTGTATAATTTGTAGCTGGCTTCTCATATAGAGCCAATAAAATATTATCGTTATTTGTATCTTTAATTATTCCAGTTGTATTATAATCTACCAGCTCATCTGTACCAAACGACCTGCCTTGATTCATATAAGTATCACTCTTATGCATTGTTGCAATAAAATTAGAGTTCATAATTATAGGACCAATTACCTCCTTCAAATATTTATTAACTTTTTGAACTGATGCGTATGTTGATGGATATTCTTCTACTCCGTTCATATAAGACCAATACAACAAACCCTTCGCACCGTATGCAATTGCGCTTGAAGTAATAAATTTTAATTTCGGCTCATATGGATGTAGAGTAAAATCTCCATGAATTCCTTTATGTGATTGAACAACAAACCAAAAAGGCCTACTATTTCCAATTTTATCCTTAAAAGCTTTCATATTATAGAAAAAATCAGTTCTGAAGGGTTCATTATTCCTTAAGGGATAATGATCATACGATACAAAATCTGTTTCGTTACTATTGATATACATATTCAAGTAATTTTCGTATTCGGAATCACTTTGAGGGCTTCCAGGATTTCCAGGGTCTCCCCAATATCTTGGAAATAAATTATAATAAAGAGGTTTTTCAGGAAAATTTTGTTTGAAAAAATTCGTCCATTTTGAAACATTATCATATTGAACAAAATTAGGTTCGTCCCCGAGAAATATTCCCATAATAGACTCGTCTAACCCTAATGGCAAATTATTTTTAAACCTTTCTAAAAACTCTTGCTTATAAGTTGAAAGATTATCAGGATTTTGATAACTTGCAATATTATGCGATGATAAAAGAACTTTTAATGATTTTTGTTTAGCTAATTCCAGATAAGCATATATTCTAGCATAATTATCATCCGTAAACATTATGTCTGGAGAAATCAAAAAATCTACATATGCATCTTTTACCTTTTTAAACTTAGCTAAATCATTAAAATAATAAGGAAGCGTAGGACCTAAGAGATAAGTATAATCTGTGTAATTACTTAAAGATAGAGGAAAGTCCCAACCACCGAGACCTGTACTAGATTTATCTATAATCCATTCACCAGTTAATTTTGATTTTATACTAATATCACTAGTCCCATCACCATCATAATCAGCTGTTATAGGGTAAGCATCTGCGTCTCCATATTCATTATAAACTGTAATAGAATCACCAAAACCATTATCAGTTAAATTTGCATCAGCAAAATCGATTAACCATTTCCCATCATCTGTTTTAACAGAAAGATCTGTTAAACCATCACCATTATAATCTCCAGGAACAGGAACTGCATTTGCAAGCCAATTTGTAATTATCGAAACTTCCCAACCACCAAAACCATTATTAGGAAGATTTTGATCTGCAAAATCAATTAACCATCTTCCATCATCTGTTTTAACAGAAAGATCTGTTAAACCATCTCCATTGTAATCAGCAGGAACTGGATGAGCATCTGATCCACCATATTGCGAAAATATAGCATCCCAACCACCAAAACCATTATTTGGAGCATGTGGATCAGCATAATCAATTCTCCAAAATCCATCATCTGTTTTCACAGCTATATCCATTGCCGAATCATTATTGTAGTATCCTGGAACAGGATGAGCTTCTTGACCACCATAATAAAAATTAATATTTTGATCCCATCCACCAAGTCCATTTGAAGCAAAATCAATTAACCAAAGACCATCAATTGTTTTTACAGCAAGATCCAATTTTCCATCTCCATCATAATCTCCCGGAACAGGTATAGCATTATCATTACCATATTGCATGTAAATCTGATCCCAACCACCAAAACCATTATTTAGAGCATGTGGATCAGCGTAATCAATCAACCAATATCCTCCTGATGTTTTTACACTTACGTCATCGTTACCATCATTATTATAATCCGCAGGAACAGCTGTGAAATTAGCCTTCATTGATGGAGGATCGAATATTCCAATTTGGAAAGAACTTGTTTGAGATTGGAATAATGATGTGTAAAAAAGAATTAAAAAAAATAGTAGTTTCGAATTTTTAAATTTAAAGCAGTTGTGATTCATGGTTATTGTCTTTTTAGTTAATTTCCAAATATAAAATTATTTTAACAAAAAAAGCCACTTATTTTACAATAAGTGGCTTAAATATTATATAAGTATAATTTATACTTTCTCAACCTGCATATAGCTTAACTCCATTGGAGTTTTTCTTCCGAAGATTAAAACTGATACTTCAATTTTCTTTTTATCTTCAAGAATTTTTTCAACTGTTCCGTTGAAGCCGTTGAAAGGTCCGTCGATTACTTTTACATTTTCACCAACAATGAAAGGAATCTCTGCATCAGTAGCAAATTCTGAAAGCTCATCCATTCTGCCTAACATTCTGTTGACCTCAGATTTTCTCATAGGAACAGGATCTCCTCCTTTGGTAAGGCTCAAAAATGAAATAACTCCCGGAATATTTTTAATAACGTGAGGAATCTCACCCATTAAATCAGCTTCTATCATCAGATAACCAGGATAGTATGGTCTTTCTTTTGGTACTTTTTTCCCATTTCTAAGCTGAATAACCTTTTCCATAGGAATCACTACCTGAGTAACATACTGCTCAAAACCCAAACGTTTGATTTCTGTCTCAATATAGTTTTTCACTTTATTTTCCTGTCCGCTGATCGCTTTCAGCACATACCATTTCAATTCGCTCATTATGGAAAATATCTTTTATTAGTTGAAGCTATTGATTAGTATTCCTATAATGTTGCTGATTGCTTTAGAAAACAATTCATCAACTCCAAAAGTAAAAAGCGATAAAATTACAGTCGCTACAGTTACTACGATGGTAGAAGACTGTAAATCTGCCCATTTTGGCCATTCTACTTTATGTCTGAATTCGTTATAAGAACCTTTTAAAAAATCGACAAATGAACTCATAATTTATATTTGCACGGGCACAAGGATTCGAACCCTGATCAACGGTGTTGGAGACCGGTATCCTACCATTGGACGATGCCCGTAGATTAAAAAGTTCCGTAAGCTTCCTTACGGAACTTTATTATATTAAGATGATTAGTCTAAGATTTCAGTAACCTGACCTGAACCAACTGTTCTACCTCCTTCTCTGATCGCAAATCTAAGACCTACGTTAAGAGCGATTGGCTGTAACAATTCTACAGAGATTTCTAAGTTATCACCAGGCATTACCATTTCTACACCTTCTGGTAAGAAGATCTCACCTGTAACGTCAGTTGTTCTTACGTAGAACTGAGGACGGTACTTGTTGTGGAATGGAGTGTGACGTCCACCTTCTTCTTTAGAAAGAATATATACAGATGCTTTGAATTTTTTGTGTGGCTTAACAGAATCTTTCTTAGCGATTACCATACCTCTCTTGATGTCAGTTTTCTCAATACCTCTCAACAATAGACCTACGTTATCACCAGCTTCACCTCTGTCTAGGATTTTTCTGAACATTTCAACCCCTGTAATTGTAGAAGTTAATTTTTCATCACCCATACCAACGATATCTACAGGATCACCTGTATTGATAATACCAGCTTCAATTCTACCAGTTGCTACAGTACCTCTACCTGTAATAGAGAATACGTCTTCAATTGGCATCAAGAATGGCTTGTCAGTATCTCTTACCGGCTCTTCGATCCAAGTATCAACAGCATCCATCAAAGCTTCAACGCTCTTGAACCACTGATCTTCAGTGTTAACAGGGCTAGAAGTAGCAGCTGTAAGTGCACCTAATGCAGAACCTTGAATTACTGGAGAGTTATCACCGTCGAAATCATAAGTAGACAACAAGTCTCTCAATTCCATCTCAACTAGCTCTAATAATTCAGCATCGTCTACCATGTCAACTTTGTTCATAAAAACAACAATTCTAGGTACGTTTACCTGACGACAAAGCAAGATGTGTTCTCTAGTCTGAGGCATTGGACCGTCAGTAGCAGCACACACAACAATAGCTCCATCCATCTGAGCAGCACCAGTTACCATGTTCTTTACATAATCCGCGTGACCTGGACAGTCAACGTGAGCATAGTGTCTTTTTTCAGTTTCGTACTCAATGTGAGCAGTATTAATAGTGATACCTCTTTCTTTTTCTTCAGGAGCAGAGTCAATAGCAGAGAAATCTTTTTTCTCAGCAAGACCTTTGCTCGCTAATACAGCAGAAATAGCTGCAGTAAGTGTAGTTTTACCATGGTCAACGTGACCAATAGTACCAATGTTCAAGTGTGGTTTGTTACGATTAAACGTTTCCTTTGCCATGATTTAAATTATTTATTTATTGTTTTATTCAAATTTTCGGTGTGCAAATATAATGAATTTTTATATACCAAAATCTTTTTATCAAAAAAAAGTTTAAATATTCAAACCCAGTAAAGTCACAAACCTCATCATTCCGTAAACAGAAGTGCAAATTTAAACAAAAATTTGATAAAAAAAAATTGCACTCTGAAAATCCAAGTCAATTTTTCTTTCGTAAATGACCATACAACCTTAAAATTAAATTATTATGAGAAAACTTTTTTACTCTTCAATCGTTGCATTTACCTTAGTCTCGGTAATATCTTGTGATGATGATAATGTGATGATGGAAGAACCTATCATGAATATGATGAAACCAGATGTAATGGTGTATGGATTGACCGGCAATAATCAGCTGGTTTCATTCAATGCCAATAATTCTGCTTCTTTTAGTTCTACAAAAGCTATTTCGGGAATTCCTTCAGGAGAAAAATTATTAAGTATTGATTTCAGACCTGCAACCGGCGAACTTTATGCGGTATCAGATGCCAGTAAGTTTTATATTGTCAATACTTCTACAGGTGCTTCAAGAGTTGTAAGCAATACTGCATTCAGCCCTATGATTTCGGGAGCTGTAGCTTCCATTGACTTCAATCCTACTGTTGACAGAATAAGATTGGTTACCAATACCGGACAAAATCTCAGACTCAATCCTGAAACCGGTGCTGTAGCTGCTACGGATACAAGTATTGCCACAACTTCTTCTATAATGGGAGTGGCTTATACCAACAGCGTATCCGGAGCTGCCTCCACTATTCTTTATGATTTGGATGTAAATTCAGGAAAACTGTTTAAACAAGATCCTCCAAACAATGGCGTATTGGTAGAAGTGGGAAGTTTGGGCATCACTTTTACAGGGCAGGCAGCTTTTGACATCAATCCAGATAATAAAATTGCATTAATGGCAGCCACAACAGGAACTCAGAATAATCTGTATACTGTGGATCTTAATTCCGGAAAAGCAGCAGCTATCGGCTCACTTTCACAGAAAGTTATTGATCTGGCAATTCCGACTAATCCTGTCGCTTATGCAGTAGATAACTCGAACGCTTTACAAATTTTCAATCCAAATAATCCACAGCCTGTGTCTAAAGCAATTACCGGATTGCAGACCGGAGAAAATATTGTTGGGATTGATTTCAGACCTACCAACGGACAGCTTTATGCAATGGGAAGCACAAGCAGAATGTATACAATCAATCTGGGAACAGGTGCTGCTACACAAGTAGGCGTACAGCTTCCGACACTTTTATCGGGTACACAGTTTGGCTTTGATTTTAATCCTACGGTTGACAGGATAAGAGTAGTAAGCAATACCGGACAAAATTTAAGACTCAATCCGAATGACGGAACTATTTCTGCAGTTGACGGAATGATTAATCCGGGAACTCCTTCTCTAGGAGCAGCGGCTTACACCAATAATTTTGCAGGTGCAACTTCTACTATGCTTTTTGTGATTGATACCAATACAGACAAAGTATATCTGCAGGATCCGCCAAATAACGGAACATTGGTAGAAAGAGGTGCTTTGGGAATCAATATTGACGGAGCTGACGGCTTCGACATCGGTAGTATGAGCCAGAAAGCATATTTGGTAGCTACTGTTGGAACCAGCACAAATATTTATACTATTAACACAACCACAGGTGCAGCAACATCGCTGTCATCATATCCTAATGCTGTAAGAGGATTTGCAGTAGGATTAGGTTTTTAAATTCAGCAGACACAAATTTATCATAGCAGAGGCGCAGTTAGATTTTTACTGCGCCTCATTTTTTTTTAACTAAATAAACTTTTATATTTTTTCTTACAAGAAATAATTTATTACAACATTAATATCATTAAAATAGAATCTATATTAACTCAGTTCTTTTACTTCTGTTAAAAATCCAGAAAATGATCGGAAAAATGAGTAGTGTGAGGACTGTAGCCGTAATTAATCCCCCAATAATCACAATTGCCAAAGGTTTTTGAGATTCTGAGCCAATTCCTGTAGATAGTGCTGCAGGCAGCAAACCGATGGAAGCCATCAAAGCAGTCATAATGACAGGTCTGGTTCGGGATTTTACTCCATTTAATATAGAATCATCCAGTGAAAGACCATTTTTGAAGTTTTGATGAAATTCCGTGATGAGAATAACACCGTTCTGAATACAGATTCCCAGTAAAGCAATCATTCCCACCCCTGCAGAAATCCCGAAATTCATATTGGTGATATGCAAAGCAATGATGCCGCCGATTAATGCAAAGGGTACATTTGCCAAAACTAAAAGAGAATCTTTCATATTTCCGAAAAGAATAAAAAGAAGAAAGAAGATCCCCAGAATACTGATCGGGACAACCTGCGTCAGTCTTTTAGTTGCTCTCTGCTGATTTTCAAACTGACCGGTCCATCCTATTTTATATCCTTCCGGTAAATTGATTTTTGAAACTTCTTTTTGTGCATCAGCAATCGTTCCGCCCAAATCACGGTCACGGATAGAAAACTTCACCCCGATATACCGTTTGATATCATCACGATAAATAAATGCAGCTCCATTATTTTTCACAATATTTGCAACTTCTTTCAAAGGTATCATTGTTCCATCCTGTGTAGGAATCATCAGCGAAGCAATATCATTTTCATCTTTCCGATATTCCTGAGAATAGCGCAGACGAATAGGGAATTTTCTTTCGCCATCATACATTTCAGAAGCTGTTTTCCCTCCAAAAGCCATTTCCAGAACAGTCTGCGCATCTTCTGGCATTACTCCGTAGGCTGCCATTTTGTTTCTGTCCCAAACTACATTTACTTCCGGCTGACCAACATTTTTAATAATTCCTGCATCCCGTACCCCGTCTACATCTTTTATTGATTTTAAAACCTTTTCAGCTAAATCATCTAAAGTCTGAAGATTATCACCATAAATTTTAATTCCGTTTTCTGCTTTAAAACCTGCCACTGCTTCTGCTACGTTATCTGAAATCGGCTGTGAATAATTGAAAGTAATCCCTTGATAATTCCTCAGTTTTTTATCAATTTCTTCAATCAGCTGATCGTAACTGATTTTACGTTTCCATTCATCTTTCGGTTTCAAATTCACTGCAAACTGCACAAATCCAAAGCCGTTCGGATCGGTTCCGTCATTACTTCGTCCGGTTTGTGCCAAAACATCGGTCACCTCAGGAACGCTCATAATGTCTTTCTTCAGAATATCCGCTGTTTTCAGAGATTCTTTTAATGAAGAACTCATCGGCATTTCTGCTGTAATCCAAAGTGACCCTTCATTAAGCTGCGGTAAAAATTCTGTTCCTAAAAATTTTGCTGAAAAAAGACTTATTGCCATACAAGAAATAGCTACCAGCAAACTAATTTTTTTATTCTTGAAAGTAAACTTAAATCCATTCAGAACAATTCTGTCCCAGAAATTAACAAATGGATTGTTTTTTTCTCTTACATTTTTATTCAAAAGCAAATGAGTAAGAACAGGAACTAAAGTGAGCGTAAAAATAAGGGCTCCCATTAATGCAAAACCAAGTGTGAAAGCTAATGGAGAAAACATTTTTCCTTCTACTTTCTGAAAAGAGAAAATCGGGATCAGAGAGGTAATGATAATCAGCTTAGAAAAGAAAATTGCTTTTCCCAAGCCAGTTCCGGTCTGCTTGATCCAGCCTGCTTTGGCTAATTTATTGAATCGTTCGTGACCATATTTTTTGGCTTTATGATCCAGCATTACAAAAATACCTTCTACCATGACGACGGCTCCGTCTATGATAATCCCAAAATCTACTGCTCCAAGCGATAATAGATTGGCACTCATCCCTGCCATTTTCAGGCATAAAAAAGCAAAAAGCAGAGACAGCGGAATGATGATGGAAACAATCAGTGTAGTACGCCAGTCTGCCATAAAAATCAAGACAATGACTGTTACAAGAATAATTCCTTCCAGAAGATTGTGCATTACGGTTTCTGTAGTAAAATCCATCAGATTGTCACGATCATAGAAAGTAACCATTTTGACATCTTTGGGAAGAATTTTTTCGTTGAGCTCCTGAATTTTAGCTTTTACACCCACCAAAACTTCACGCGGGTTTTCACCTTTTCTCATCACCACAATCCCTTCTACAGTATCATCATGTTTATTGAGACCCGCCTGTCCTACTCTTGGCAATGAACTTTCGTGGACTTCTGCCACATTTTTAACCAAAATAGGATTTCCGTTGTCATTATGAATAGTAATATTGGCAATATCATCAACAGACTGCACCAAACCAATACCTCTCACCACATAAGCCTGACCGTTTTTTTCAATAATATCTCCTCCTACATTCAGATTGCTTTTGGTAACCGCTTCGTATACTTCAAGGGGTGTCAAACCATATTTATCCAACGCTCTCGGATCTGTACTCAATTCAAAAACTTTTTCCTGACCACCAAAAACATTGATATCGGCAACTCCCGGAACTCCACGAAGTGCTCTGTCTATCACCCAGTTTTGTAAGGTTAAAAGCTCCCGGGAATCTTTAGTTTTGCTTTCTAAAGTATATCTGAAAATCTCACCGGTAGGTCCGTAAGGAGGCTGCACTTCAGGGTCAATTCCTTCGGGAAGACTTACATTTCTGAGTTGATTATTAACCATATTCCGGGCAAACATATCATCAACCCCATCATCAAAAAGTATTTTAACAATCGAAAGCCCAAACATCGTATTGCTTCTTACGCTTGTTTTTTTCTGAACCGGACTCATTGCAAGTTCTATAGGTGTTGTTACAAAACGTTCTACTTCTTCCGCACTTCTTCCCTCCCATTGTGTAATAATCACAATCTGCGTATTGGTAACATCAGGAAAAGCCTCAATCGGCATATTTTTGAAGCTTATAAATCCCGCAATCGCCAAAATCCCTACCCAAACGAAAGTAAAAGCTTTATTTTTGAGTGAGAACGCGATGATATTTTTGATAAATTTATTCATTTGAACAGATGTTTAGATATTAGGTTTAGCTTTATTTATAATCCCTAATGTTTAATTGTATCTAAAGAATTTAAAAAGAATTTAAAAACCATTAAGAACAATGAAGTTTAAAACTGAATTAAGAAACATCGAATTGATGCTTGTGGTTTATAAAATAGGTTAATTCTCAATTGTTTACTGCTTTCTGTATCTTAATGGCTAAAGAATTAATTTTTTAATGAACGATAAATCAGCAACTGATTATTGGTAATTACGTTTTCACCTTCTTGAAGACCTTCAGAAATGTATGTGATATCTCCCACTTGCTTCAGCACCTGAATCTCCTTGATCTTCACATCAGTTCTTGATTTGAAAACAACAACATAACTTCTGTCATCATCAAAAATGACTACCTTTGAGGGAACGGAAAGAGCTGTTTTATTTTCAGACTTTAAAACTTTAATGGTTGCTTTGCTATCCGGAATCAACAATCCGTTGGCATTATCCAACACCACTCTTGCCTGCATTGCGTTGGTTTCAGGATTAATGATTTTAAATATTTTGTCAATTTTACCGGTGAAAATTTTGTCAGGATAAGAAAGAGTGGAAACCTGAGCCAGCATTCCCAGACTTATTTTATCAATGTCAGATTCATTCACATTCATAATTGCCCAGACATTGGTGGTATTGGCTACGTCAAAAATATTTTCGCTGCGGTCACTTCTCAGCTGCATATCTTTATTAATATCTTTATGTACAATATAACCACTGATAGGCGACAAAACACTGTAAATGTTTCCATTTCTTACATTGTACACCGTGCTTACAGCACTTGCCCGCTGTAATTGATCTTCTGCTTTCTGCAGCTGACTTCTAGCCTCAAGAACCTCCCTCTCTGTGGTGAGTTTCCCCTCATACATTTCTTTTGCGACTCTGAGATTGTTTTTAGCTACAATTAAATCAGTTTTAGCATCGCTTATCTCTTTCTGAATTTCAGCCAATTCGGTACTTCTTATCGTTGCGAGAACCTGCCCTTTTTTCACATAATCTCCAAGCTCAACATTCACGCTCATCACATTTCCGCCCACCAAAGGAAAAACATCAATATAAGAATTGGCATCTGCAGCAATTTTACCATAGAAGCTGTAATAATCTTCAATCACTCGGGTTTCTGCTTTTACAGTCGAAATAGATTCCAGCATGGTGTTGCTCAGTTCAAAACCTTTTGGTTCTGGAGTTTTTGCAATTTCTGGCTTAGAGCATGACCATAAAAGCAATGCTGAAAATATAGTTGTAATTATCTTTTTCATTATAGAATTTTTTGAACTAAAGGAGCGCAATGATTTTTAAATAACTTGTTTTAATATTGCAGATGTTTTTTGTCCTGACTAAAATTATTTTAATAGAAGATTTTAGTCTGTACCAATTGTTTGAGTCTTTCAGCAGACCGGATCAGCTCATTCTTCATATCATAAATCTGAAGCGCAGTTTGTCGGTAACTTTCCATAAAATCTGTAAATTCAATCAGACTGATATTTCCATTTCTGAAATTTTTAAGCATTCCGTTATACACCAGATCAAGATTGTCTAGATCAGTCGATTTTATTTCAGCTAGTTGCTCATATTGGTTTTTCCATGCCAGAAATGCAGATTGCACCTTAGTTTCAAGATCCAGTTTCTGAAATTCTGCATTTTTCTGATTCTGTTTTATCGCAAAATTGGCTCTTTCAACATTTCCTCTGTTGCTTTTCCAAAGAGGTAAAGGAATTCCTACTTTCAGATTGATTTCATTATTAAAAGTTCCGGAAGCCTGATCGTATTCTGCTCCCAAAGTGAGATCGGGAACATTCATTGATTTCTGCCACAAAGCATAAAGTTTGGCATTTTCAATAAGCTTCAGACCAAATAAATAATCCGCATTATTTTCCAATGCCTTTCTTTTGAGCTCATCTTCGTCTCCGAATGGTTGCGAAGCAAGTATTTCTTTTACTTCATTATCTGAAATTTGCGGATCTATTCCTTCTGTAATTCCGGTAAGGACTTTTAGGTTCTGATCAAATTCAAGAATATTTTTATTGATTTCAACTTTATCATTATTAAGCTGAATCACAATACTCTGCAGACGAACCTCATCTTTCAGCGAAACATTTCCTTTTGCTGACTGGATTTTATAAGCTTTCAGAAGATCATTCATATAACCCAGCTGCTTATTGATGCTTTCAAGCTTAAGTTTTTCGTAATAAAGGTTATAATAATTGGTATGAAGCTGGGTTCTAAGCTCTATTAAAAGTTGTGCAAACTGAAGTTGCGCAAGTTCTTTGTTGGATTTTGCGAAAGCAACTTCATTTTTCTTTTTTCCACCCATATAAATCAGCTGGGTAACTTCTAAACCTTTAGCTCTTCCTGCATCCAGAAATCTTCGTCCTTCGGGATTGTAACCATTAATGTAGCCATTTACCTGAGGTAGTTCCCAGATTTTCGCCTGCAGAATATCTGCATCAGCCATATTGATGCTGTATTGCTCGGCAAGAAGCTGTAGATTGTTTTGCTGAAAAGCATTTTCGCAATCTAAAAGTGACATTTGCTGCTGCGCCGAAATAATTGAAGAAATTATCACAAACAGCCCTGCAATTTTGTTCATTCTCTCTATTTTGAAGCAAAAATGAGGCTGTCTGATTAAAACGAACTTAAAGGCTGCTTAAAAAAAAATTAAATTATATTATTAAGCACAGAATGATGAAAAATGGTATTTGATTATCTTAAAATCTATGTAGTAGTGAAAATTACTTTAAAAACATTAAGATCTTCTGAGTGGGCTGCGTAAACAATATCGGCACTATGATATTCCAGAACTCGTTTTACGATTCTGAGTCCCAATCCGGAACCTGCAATATTCTGAGAATTATTACCACGCATAAAAGCATCAAAAAGTTTTGGCTGCTCTTCTTCTGATATTGTTTTCCCATGAGAACTTACCTGTACGATAAGCTGGTTATCTGTTTCGGTAATCAATATTTTTGCTTCTGCATCATCGGAATAGACTGCGGCATTCTTGAGTAAATTAATGAATACAATCATAAGCAGCGAGGCTACTCCTTTAATGGTTAAAAAAGCATTTTCCTGTGTGTCTTCAGAAATAAGGAAATCCATTCTGAGATTTGGGTAATTTTTTTTTACAGTATCAAAAGACTCAAAAATAATTTCATCAATTCTTACTTCTTCATAAATGCTCTGAATATTTTCTTTATCAAATTTTGTAAGCAGCATTAGGGAATTGGTAAGATCAGAAAGCTGGTAAACGTCTTTCAGCATTTGTTGTAATGAAGAAACGGTTTCAGGCGAATGGCTGCCAAACTTAATAAGATTTTCTAGCTGAAAAGCCATTCTTGTAATTGGAGTACGTATCTCATGCGAAGCACTTGCGGTAAAGTCTTTTTGCGATTGAAATACATCATTCAACCGTGCAATCATGGTATTGAATGATCTTGCCAGAATACTGACTTCATCATTGGACTCCTCTGCCGAAATCTGTGTAGTTAGTTTATGTGCGGTGACTTCAGAAATTTCCTTATTCAGATCTTCCAGCGGTTTGAGAAATTTGCCCATAAAATAATAGCTGAAAAAACCTATTAAAAGTGTGCAGGTAATAAATGCTGTTATAAGCAGATATTCAAGATAAGCCAGTTTAGATTTTCCGTTGGTATCATAAGCATAAGTAAGAATGTAATAATTTTCTCCATTGATATTTTTCAAAGCGGCATAAATCTCAGGAGATGTATTTTCCTGGTAAATATCAGTTTTACTGTCGAGTTTTGTCAGCAACTTATGATCCCAGGTTACTTTTTCATCTTTTATCGTACTGTAGATGAGTTCCTTTTTCGCGTTAAATATTAAAATCGTTTCATTGAGAAGGAAATTATCCGAGTTTTCATTAAAAAATATAGGCGCTTCTTCTTCAAAATTTTTAGATTTTGAAATGAAGTTGGTAGTAAAACCCAGTCTTCTGATAAATCTCTCTTTAAATTCTTCTCTTCTAAAATCGTTGAATGATATATATATGATAATTAAAACCACCCCGAAAAGCAGCGAAAAAGAAATACTTAAAGTAAGTGCAATCTTCCTTTTTAATGACATCTACAAAGGATTTAGATAATACCCGAATCCGGATCTTGTGTGAATGAGCTTTACTTTATATTCTTTATCAATTTTTTTTCGTAAAAAGTTGATATACACTTCTACTGTATTGGTATTGGTATTAAAATTATGTTCCCAGACATTCTCTGTGATCTGCTGCTTAGATACCGTTCTACCCTGAGCTTCTGCAAGATAAACCAAAAGCTGGAATTCTTTCAGTGTTAATGCAATCTCATTTCCGGCTCGAAACACTTTCTGTTCTGTTTTATTGATAATTAAATCATCTACTCTGATAATATCCAGATCTATATTTTCGAAAGGAACTTTTCTACGCAATAAAGAATTGATTCTAAGGAGTAATTCCTCAAACTGAAAAGGTTTTACCAAATAATCATCTGCCAATCTGGTGAAGGCGTCTTTTTTATCTGAGATGTCGCCATAAGCCGAAATGATAATTATAGGTGTGTTTTTATCAAACGAACGAATGGTCTGACAGACATCCAGCCCATTTATTTTTGGAACATTAATATCCAAAAGAAATAAATCGTAAATGTTGTTTTTAATCTGACGAAGAAAAGTATCGCCGTCATAAATACGGTCGCAATTAAAATTATTAGACTCCAGAAATTTTCCAAGTTCAGCAGAAAGAATCAAGTCGTCTTCCAGTAAAAGAATATTCATCAGGGAATTATTTATTACGAATTTAATGAAATTTTCAAAATTCTCTATCGGAATTATTCGAGGAAACTTTTACGTTTAATCCTCAAAATTTCTAAAGACTTATTACTAAAGTCTTTTAATGCTAATATTATGATTCATTAAAATAAAATTAAACTTTGATAAGCTGAGGTTTAGAGTAATATTTAACCTAATAATTAGAATAATATTTTTGAACAATCTTAGCAAATACATGATATTCTATAATTTGAACATATTTACATGGTTTTTTAAGGAATTACCTATCTAAGAATATAAAACTTCAGATGAAAATGTCTGAAAAATCTTTGAACAAATATATGATTTTATGGCAATTTTGTGCGATTTTAAACAAAATTTCGGCTCATTTAAGTGATGAAGATTGTGTTTAAAAATAAAAAAACACGCTGAAAATCAACGTGTTAATTACGAGCCAACTACGGGACTTGAACCCGTGACCTCTTCCTTACCAAGGAAGCACTCTACCGCTGAGCTAAGTCGGCGTTAAACAAAAAATCACACCATAAAGAGCGTGATTTCTGTTGAGCGGAAGACGGGGGTCGAACCCGCGACATTCAGCTTGGAAGGCTGACGCTCTACCAACTGAGCTACTTCCGCAATTTTGTTTTCAAAATTATTGGTAAACGCTGTGCAAACTTAGGAAATTTCCTGTATTTATGCAACTTTTATTATAATATAAAATGTGGGGAGAGCAGGATTCGAACCTACGAAGCCGAAGCAACTGAGTTACAGTCAGTCCCATTTAGCCA
>WPCJ01379967.1_pt1 | contig 67064 bp, 64 predicted proteins | sample 5399831 | NCBI WGS metagenome assembly WPCJ01 (sample SAMN12869470, study PRJNA574797) | sludge metagenome | isolation source: wastewater treatment of pH10 | place: China:Beijing | collected 2019-05-20
CATACTGTCGCCCCCACTCGGCCAGCGCCCAGTTGTAGGCGAATCGGGCCACGCCTGCCGCACGCGCAAAGTAGGTCGCCTGCGCGTTGTTCGGGTCGAGTGCGATCTTGTGGGCAAGGATCATTGTTGCGCCTCTTGCACGGCCTTTTTCACGCCGTCGAGCAGCTTCTTCAGCCCCTTCTTGTGAGAGTTCATGCCCGAGCCCAGATCGGCAATCACCTCGAACGTCCAGCCCTGACGGGCGCAGTACAGTTCGAGCACCTGCTTTTGCCGTTCCAGATCGTCTTTCTGGTCGTGGCTGGAGACGCGGGCATAGGCGAGGGTGCGCCGAGGCGCCTGCTGCGCATGGAACTGCTCGGGCCGCAGCCGCGCCAGATCATAGCGCCGCCGTCCTCCCTGCGTGCGCTCGTCGGGGATGAGCTTGCCCTCACGCTCCCAGCGCCGCAGTGTTTGCGCTGAAACGCCGAGAAACGTGGCGGCTTCTTGGATGCTGACAAGAGTACGTGACATGCTCAAAATATACATGTCCGCGCAAAAACGCGCAACTATTCATTCAACTGTTCGAGCCCTACCTTTAAAGTCACTGACAACCGTTCGGGCTGAGCCCTTCGACGAGATCAGGACGAACGGAGACAGCATGCTCAAGGGCCGGGTTAATAACCTGCAGCGGCGTTGCAGACCCGCCGCAACGGGCTCCGCCCTCACACCGCCAGCGCCTCGCGCACCCCGTCGCGGTCCATGTCCACACCGGCGCCGCGCATCACGATTTCACCACGTTCCATGAGCAAATACTGGTCGGCCAGGGCGCGGGCGAAGTCGTAGTACTGTTCGACCAGCAGGATGGCCATTTCGCCGGTTTCGGCGAGGCTGCGGATGGCGCGCTCGATGTCCTTGATGATGGAGGGCTGGATGCCTTCGGTGGGCTCATCGAGGATCAGCAACCTGGGGCCAAAGGCCAGCGCACGGCCAATGGCGAGCTGTTGCTGCTGCCCTCCGGAGAGGTCGCCGCCGCGACGGCTCATCATCTGCCGGAGTACCGGAAACATCTCGAAGATGCGCGCCGGAATGGCGCTGCCGCGTGGCCGGGTGGCCAGCCCCATGAGCAGGTTCTCCTCGACCGTCAGGCGCGGAAAGATTTCGCGCCCCTGCGGCACATAGCCGATGCCGGCCGCCACACGCCGGAACGAGGGCGCCCGGGTGAGGTCCGCCCCGTCGAAGACGATGCTGCCACTGGCGCTTGGCACCAGCCCCATGAGGGTCTTCAGCAAGGTGGTTTTGCCCACGCCATTACGCCCCAGCAGCGTAGTGACCTGGCCCACCGGCACCTCGAAGGACAGGCCGCGCAGAATGTGGCTGCCACCGTAATACTGGTTCAGTTGATCGACTTTCAGCATGATTCGTCAGCGCCCCAGATACACTTCGATGACCCTTGGGTCGGCCTGCACACTGGCCAGATCCCCCTCCGCCAGCACCGACCCCTCGCACAGCACGGTGACCTTGCCACCCAGCGCCTCGACAAACGCCATGTCGTGCTCAACCACCACCAGCGAATGCTTGCCGGCGAGGCTCACGAACAGCTCGGCGGTACGCTCGGTCTCGTCGTCGGTCATGCCGGCGACCGGCTCGTCGAGCAGCAGCAGCCGGGGCTCCTGCATCAGCAACATGCCGATTTCCAGCCACTGCTTCTGACCATGCGACAGCAGGCCGGCCGGACGATCGGCCGCACCCTCCAGACGGATCTGGCGCAACACATCGGCAATGCGGTCGCGGTCATCGTCCGACAGGCGGGCGAACAGCGTGCGCCGCACCCGCTTGTCGGCCTTCATCGCCAGCTCCAGGTTTTCGAAGGCGGTGTGCTGCTCGAAGACCGTCGGTTTCTGGAACTTGCGGCCGATGCCGGCATGGGCGATGGCCGGCTCGGTCAGGCGGGTCAGGTCCAGCGTCTGGCCGAAGAAGGCCGTGCCCGAATCAGGGCGCGTCTTGCCGGTGATCACGTCCATCATGGTGGTCTTGCCCGCCCCATTGGGGCCGATGATGCAGCGCAGCTCACCCGCATCGATGGCCAGACTGAGCTTGTTCAGCGCACGGAAGCCATCGAAGCTCACGGTGATGTCTTCGAGATACAGGATGACCTTGTGCGACAGATCGAGCTCGCCGGGCTTCACCACATGCGCGCGCGAGGCGCTTTCGTCCGCGACGCCCTCCGGTGGCCACTCGGGCGGGGGGGATTGCCTCATGAATGTGTTCATGCGCGGGCTCCCTTGGTGACAGGTTGTGCCGTCTCGACAGACGGCTGCGGCAATGCCGCTCCGGCGGGTGCAGCGGTAGCCACAGGCGCGGCGTAACGGGCACGCAGCCTGCGCCACAGCCCGACCACGCCATCGGGCAGGTACAGCGTGACCGCGATGAACAGGAAACCGAGTACGAACGGCCAGTACTCGGGCAGGGTAACGGTGAAGAAGCTTTTCGCCAGATTGACGATGCCGGCGCCGAGCACCGCACCGACCAGCGTGCCACGCCCGCCGACCGCCACCCACACGGCGATTTCGATCGAGTTGGCCGGGCTCATTTCCGACGGGTTGATGATGCCCACCTGCGGCACATACAGCGCCCCCGCCAACCCGCACAACATCGCCGACACCGTCCAGATGAACAGCTTGTAGTGCAGCGGGTTGTAGCCGATGAACATGACCCGGCTCTCGGCATCGCGAATGGCGGCAAGCACCCGGCCGAAACGCGAGGTGACGAGATAACGCCCCAGGATCAGGCAGGCGATCAACAGGGCCGCTGACAGCGCGAACAGTGTCACCCGCATTTCGGGCGAGGTGATGTCCATGCCCAGAATGCGCTTGAAGTCGGTGAAGCCGTTGTTGCCACCAAAGCCGGTTTCGTTGCGGAAGAACAGCAGCATCGCGGCATAGGTGAGCGCCTGGGTGATGATCGAGAAATACACCCCCTTGATGCGCGACCGGAAGGCGAACCAGCCAAAAACGAAGGCCACCGCACCGGGCACGGCGAGCACCAGGAACAGCGACCACAGGAACGAGTCCGTGCCGGCCCAGTACCAGGGCAGCTCCTTCCAGTCGAGAAACACCATGAAGTCGGGAATTTCTGCCCCATAACTGCCGTCACGACCGATCTGGCGCATCAGGTACATGCCGAAGGCGTAACCGCCGAGGGCGAAGAACAGGCCATGCCCGAGCGACAGAATGCCCGCATAGCCCCAGATCAGGTCCATCGCCACCGCGACCACCATGTAGCACAGGATCTTGCCGAGCAGGCTCACCGTATAGGCCGATACATGCAGCGGATGGGTATCCGGCAACGCCAGGTGCGCCAGCGGCACAACCCCCCAGGCAAGGATCGCGAACACACCCAGCGCGACCCAGCCCGCTCGCGGCATGCTGTGAAACAATCTCAGGGTGAATGGGATACGCATGTCCGGGCCTCAGTTGTCTGCGAAGCGGCCCTTCAGGGCAAAGATGCCCTGCGGACGCTTCTGGATGAAGGCGATGATGAAGACCAGCACCAGGATCTTGGCCACCACGGCCCCGGCCCAGCCTTCGAGAAACTTCGACACGATGCCCAGCCCCAGCGCAGCCCACACCGCCCCCGCCAATTGTCCGACCCCGCCCAGCACCACCACCATGAAGGCGTCGACGATGTAGCCCTGCCCCATGGCCGGCCCGACGTTGGCGATCTGCGACAGCGCCAGCCCACCCAGCCCGGCCACACCCGAGCCGATGGCAAAGGCCAGGGTATCGACCCGTGCGGTGGGCACCCCGACGCAGCCTGCCATCGGCCGGTTCTGGGTGACCGCCCGCACGAACATGCCCAGCCGGGTCTTCTGCATCATCAGCCAGATGAGCAGCAGCACGAAGGCCGCAAAGCCGAGGATGACGATGCGGTTGTATGGCAGCACCACGCCACCGGCCAGCTCGATCCCGCCCGACATCCAGGACGGATTGGCAAGCTCCAGGTTCTGCGGGCCAAACACCACGCGCGCGGTCTGGATCAGCACCAGCGACAGCCCCCAGGTGGCCAGCAGGCTTTCCAGCGGCCGGCCATACAGGTGGCGCAGCACCAGGCGCTCCATGACCATCCCGACCAGCGCCGCCGCCAGAAAGGCGGCTGGGATCGCTGCCAGGACATAGAAATCGAGATACTGCGGGAAATGCGTGCGGAACACGCCCTGCACCAGAAAAGTAGCGTATGCGCCGACCATCAGCAGCTCACCGTGGGCCATGTTGATGACCCCCATCACCCCGTAGGTGATGGCCAGTCCGAGCGCGGCCAGCAGCAGGATGGAGCCCAGCGACAGCCCGGAGAACACCGTGCCGGCGGTCTGCGCCATGCTGATGCGCCGGTCGATGGCACGCATCGAGGCTTCGGCGGCTGCCCGCACTTCGGCGCTGGGCTCCACCCAGGTGGCGGCCACCCCTTCGCCCTGCTTTTCGAGCAGGGCCGCAAGCATGTTCCTGACCGCCGCATCGGACGAGGCCCCCAGGGCCACGGCGGCCTTCAGGCGCTGCTGCTCATCGCTTGAGGCCAGATTCACTCTGGCGCTGGCGTATAGCAACACATCGCGCACGGCATCATCCTGCTCGCGCTCAAGCGCACGCTCGAACACCGGCAGCAGGGTTTCACTGACGTTGTCGCGCAGGGTCTGCGCGGCGGCCAGCCGGACTGCCACATCATCCGAATCGAGCGCCAGCGCGGCGCGTGCCGTGGCCAGCGTGCGGCGCACCCGGTTATTCACGGTGATGCGGCTGGCCGAGTCCACCGGCGCCTCGAGCAGCTCGCCGGTGAGCACATCGCTCAACCCGTCGGCAGTGATCATCACCAGCTGGCCATCCAGGCTGGCCAGGCGACCGGCCTCCAGCGCATCGAGCAGCACCGGCGCAGCCGCATCGCCACTCACGCCCAGCGCCACAATGGCCTGCATGCGCGTATTGAAATCGCCCGCCAGCCCTTGCAGCAACCCGGCATCGGGTGCCGCCCGCGCAGGCGAGAGCGCCAGCATCAGCCCGGCCAGGCAGGCGAGCAGGCAGTGTCTTAAAGTCAGTCCGTGCATGGTCGGTCCGGGGTAGGGGAATGTGTGGGGGAAACACCGCAGGCATGCGCATCCGTCCGCCACGCACGACGCGGCGGACGGATGCCATCCTCAGGACAGGCTTACAGCCCTTGCTTGCTCTCGTTGCCCTCGATGAACGGGCTCCAGGGCTGGGCACGGATTGGTTCGGTGGTCTGCCACACCACATCGAACTGGCCATCCTCGCGCACCTCGCCAATCAGCACCGGCTTGTGCAGGTGGTGGTTGGTTTCGTCCATCTTCAGGGTGAAGCCGGACGGTGCCTGAAAACTCTGTCCGCTCATCGCGGCAATCACCGCATCCACGTCGGTGGTGCCCGCCTGCTCGACGGCCTGCTTCCACATGTGCAGGCCGACATAGGTGGCTTCCATCGGATCGTTGGTGACCACGCTGTCGGCATTGGGCACGCCGTTCTTCTTCGCCCACGCGCGATACTTGTCGATGAACGCCTGGTTGGTGGGATTCTCGACCGACATGAAGTAATTCCAGGCGGCCAGATGGCCAACCAGCGGCTTGGTGTCGACCCCGCGCAGTTCTTCCTCGCCCACCGAGAACGCCACCACCGGCACATCGCTGGCCTTCAGGCCGGCATTGCCCAGTTCCTTGTAGAAGGGCACGTTGGAGTCGCCATTGATCGTCGACACCACGGCGGTGCGCTTGCCCTCCGAGGCAAACTGCTTGATGCGGGCAATGATGGTCTGGTAGTCGGAGTGACCGAAGGGGGTGTAGTCTTCCATGATGTCCGCATCGCTCACGCCTTTCGACTTGAGGAACGCACGCAGGATCTTGTTGGTGGTGCGCGGATACACATAGTCGGTGCCCAGCAGCACGAAGCGCTCAGCACCACCGCCCTCCTCGCTCATCAGGTACTCGACGGCGGGAATCGCCTGCTGGTTGGGCGCGGCGCCGGTGTAGAAGACGTTTTTCTCCAGCTCCTCGCCTTCATACTGCACCGGGTAGAACAGCAGGCCATTCAACTCCTTGAACACCGGCAACACCGACTTGCGCGACACCGACGTCCAACAGCCGAACACGGCAGACACCTTGTCCTGCGCCAGCAGTTGGCGGGCACGCTCGGCAAACAGCGGCCAGTCCGAAGCCGGATCGACCACCACCGGCTCAAGCTGCTTGCCCAACACGCCCCCGGCGGCATTGATTTCTTCGATGGTCATCAGCGCCACATTCTTCAGCGCGGTTTCCGAAATCGCCATCGTGCCCGACAGCGAATGCAGAACGCCCACCTTGATGGTCTCTGCAGCCTGGGCGCTGGCCGACAGCCCCATGGCAGCGATGGAGGCGGAAAGCGTGAGTACCTTGACGAAATTGCGACGGTTCATGAACGGACCCCCTTGAGTTGGAAGAAATACACAGCAGCAAAGACCGCTGTTCCTGCCTCAATCGCAAGGCCCGTGCCATGCACTGCAAAATCCATCTCCCGCATCGCCCCATGCGGCTGCACCCCCTGCCAACGCTGCTGTTGCGCTCGCCAGGCAGCACACCGCCAATTCCTTTTGCATGAACACATGGCCATGCCCGTCCGTCGCCCGGGGCACAGCGCTGAAGCAGTGCCCACCGGATTGCGCACCATCGCTGTGCAGAATCGGGCACGGTCGCGGTAGCATGGCCGGGGAAAGTGTCCGCAAAAACCGACCGCACCGGAGATCATCGACATGAAACACTGGCTTTTTCTGCTGTGCTGCCTGCTTGGCCTGTCCGTCAGTGCTGCCGCCAATGACTGCACCCCGAGCCCGCGTGAACATGTCTTCGCCGAAGGGCAGCGCATTGCCTACCTGGAAACCGGTGCAGGCAAACCGGTACTGCTGCTGCACGGACTGTTCGCACAAAAGGAACAATGGCTGGCGGTGGCCTGCACCCTGGCAGAAGGGGGTTACCGGATCATCGCGCCCGACCTGCCCGGCTTTGGTGCCAGCCAGGGTTTCACCCTGGCCGACCACCGGCTGGACCGTCAGGCTGACTGGCTGCATCGCCTGAGCACCGCCCTGGCCCTGCCGCTCCCTGTCGCCGTAGCGGGCAACTCGATGGGCGGTGCGATTGCCGCCCGTTATGCGGCACGGCATCCGGACAGCGTGAGCAGCCTCGCCTTCATCGGCGGCCCCCTGGGCATCGGGGGCTGGCATGACGCAGTAGCGAACGCCTTCGAGAACGGCATCAACCCCTTCATTCCAGTAACGGTGGCGGCCTTCGACCTGGAAATGCAGCTACTCTTCGCCCAGGCGCCCGAAATTCCCGCAGAACAGCGTGCTGCCCTGGTCGATGCCTATCGCGAACATGAGCAACACTACCGCCGCATCTGGGATGTCGTCGCACTCGACCTGCACATACTGCGCGACACCCCGGCGCCCCTTCAGCCTGCGTTGATCCTGTGGGGCGACGAAGACCGGATTTTTCCGCTGAACGCTGCAACTGCACTCGTCCGGCACCTTCCCGATGCGCGCCTGCGGGTACTCCCCACCGGTCACCTCCCGCACCTTGAGGCCAGCACCGAAACCGCACGCCACTACCGGACCTTTCTCGATGCCCGGGCGCAGCAAACACCCTGAACACCGGATGCAGAACTCAAGTTTTCGCCCGGACGGCCGTTAACACCAGCACCCTTCCCGGGCCCCATTGCCAGGAGAACGCCATGTCTTCCCCATTGACCGGCCCTGCCGCCGACCGCCCCCCGCTCACCCCACCCTCCGGCCCGGCCAGCAGCAAGGCCAGCGAAGTGGCGCACAGCCATGCCCGGGGCGCCGAAGCCTCTGCCCGGCGCGCGCAGAACGCACAGATCATGCAGGCCTCGCTCCAGGTTTCACTGAAGAGCGGCAATGATGCGCAAGCCCTGCTGTTTCGCAGCGCAATCGACGCCATCAACGAACACCTTGCCCCGGTGATGGGCAACAACGCCATCCAGAATGCCGCAGCCAGCCAGGACAACTCGGCCGAAGCCACGGCCGGACGCATCCTGGACTTCGCCACTGGTTTTTTTGACGCCTACGCCGCCCAGCGGCCAAATGACGACCCCGAGCAGGTGGCACGCGACTTTGTGGACCTGATTCGGGGCGGGTTCGAAAAAGGCTTCGGTGAAGCCCGTGACATTCTCTCCGGCCTGGGCGTGTTTGCCGGCGATGTGGAAAGCGGCGTGATGAAAACCCACGAACTGGTGCATAAGGGCCTGGACGATTTCCTCGCCAGCAAGCTGCCCCCGGCGCCGGAAACGGCAGCTACCGTGGTGGAGTGAGGGGCTGCTGCGTCTGGCCGGGATTCAACCAGCCACGCAGGCTCCGCGTCAGGCGCGGCATCACCAGCCAGGTCATCGTGACCACGATGAGTGCGGTCAGCACGGCCGTGCGCAGCAAAAAGGGCCACCCCGCCATCAATGGGGCAATCAGCCACAACACCAGTGACACGGTCGGAAAGATGCCCAGCCAGGTCACCACGGCCATGCGCACACGCGGCGGGTGCATGGCCGCAGGCACCACCGCAGGCGCGAACCAGGCTTCCAGCCCCGACAGCCGCCGATACTCCGGCTCGCCTTCGGCCACCTCGCGCAACTGCGCATGACACTGGGCGCGTGCCCCGGAAACATCCCAGGCATGCAGGCTGGCTTCGGAATCGAAGCGTACGACAATCTGGTAGTCTCCACCGCCGTGTTCGGGCGGCAGCAGATCCGCCCCCAGAAAACCGGGGGCCTTGCGCATCTCGCCGAACATCCCGCGAATGCGCTGCTCGTACTCCGCCTCCCTGCCGGGAAGCGCCCGACGGCGCGCAATGCGCGTGACCGGAACGACAGCCTGCGTGGCCGACGGATCGATCTTGTCCATATCTCGCTCCCTGGTAAGCCTGCGTGACGCGGCTGGCCGGGGGCCAGCCCGGCCAGCCGCCCTTTACAGGGGCATGATCAGTTTGAACCAGAGCTTGTCACCGCCAAAGCGGTTTTCAACCCGGCTTTCATGCTGCCATTGCCCGATGAAATGCACGCCCGACTTGTTGGTGTAGGTGACGCTGGGTCCCACTGCGAACACTTCGCCCCTGCGCCCTTCAGACCAGAAGCCGGGATTGGCCGGCATGCGGGCACCATTGAGCTTGTCGTCCTCCACCTGCTTGAGGTAGTAACCCGAGATGCCCACCCCCCAGGCGCCGAAACGCTTGCCGACCAGATAGTCCAGGTGGAATTCGTCGCCCGACGCGTAGGTCATTTTCGGAGCGTCCGGCTCGGGCCGGAAATCCTTGTTGCGGGACTTGATGTTGTACATGAACTTGGCGGACACCTCCCAGCCCTGGGGGTTGAGGTAGGTGAATGCCAGAATCGGCTCGACACTCCAGTAGTTGGCACCAATACTGCGCCGGGGGTCGCCCTCACGGTAACGGCCGGTCGGCAGGTTGATGTCGAGCGCCGCCGCCCAGTGCCAGTTATCCCGGTGCCAGGACAGGATGAAAGGATTCAGGGTGATGTCGCCCAGGCCACTCACCGTTTTCGAGCCGCCCAGGTCCACCTCCTGATGCACCAGCGGCACAATCACATGCCAGCCCCAGTTGCCGCCCAGAATCCTGTGCTCGGTAACCTGGATGAAGCGCATCGCATCGAACCACGCATCGACTTCGCCCGCCGGCGCCTTGTTACCGCTGCCATTGTGCAGCTTGCCGCTGTAATGGCCGAAATAGTTGATGAAGTAATTGCCCGGTGGCGGCACCGCCCCCGCCAGCCAGGTTTCTGCACCGTTGGGATACTGATCGCCGCCTTCCTTGGCCTGCACGCTACTGCCCATGCCCAGTACGGCCAGTGCAACGGCCAGCCCGAGTCGTTTCATGTTCCTGTCCACAGCTCCTCCTCTGTCCGCCATGCGGATCGCCTTCATGACATTTGAAATGCGTGCTGCATCAGCCTCTGCCGGGCTGCTGGCAGGCCCGCATCCCTGGTGGGTTTTCCAATGATCTGGCTGCCGGACTGGCAGCCTCCGCTCAGCGCCCCAGATCCTTCGCCGAGACACCGGCAATGCCCCAGTTTTCCTTGGGGACATCGTGTATCCAGACCCGCACGTTCTCCTGCGGAGCGCCCACGGCTTCAACCAGCGCCTGTGTCACCTTTTCAATGACGGCACGCTTCTGCTCTTCGCTGCGGCCCTCGATCATGTATATCTGCGCAAACGGCATGATGACTCCTGTGATGTCACTTGAAACGGACGGATACCGAACCCATGTCCTGCACCCGCAGGGTCACCGCATCCCCTGCCTGCACGGCCACCGCCTCGGTGATGCCGCCAGACAGGATCAAGGTACCCGCAGGAATTTCCCCGCCCTGCTCGCCAAGCCTGTTGGCGAGCATTGCAATCGCGGCGGCCGGATGGCCGAGCACGGCGGCCCCCGCACCGAACGCCACCGGCTCGCCGTTCTTCTCCAGAACCACACCCGTGGTACGCAGATCCACGCCGGCCACCGCCCGCATGTTCCCGCCGACCACAAAACGGCTGGAGGAACAATTGTCGGCCACCACGCTCTTGAGGTCGAACTTGAAATCGCGGTAGCGGCTGTCGATGATTTCAATGGCCGGAATCACGAAATCGGTGGCAGCCAGCACCGTGCCGATATGGCAACCCGGCCCCTTCAGCGGCGCCTTGGTGACAAAAGCGATCTCCGGCTCGACCTTGGGATGGATGAGCTTCGCAATCTCGACTTCGCCGCCCTCGGGCACGCTGAAGTAGTCGGCCAGAAAACCGAACACCGGGGTTTCGACGCCCATCTGCTTCATCTTGGCGTGCGAGGTGAGCCCCGCCTTGAGGCCGATGATCTTCGCCCCGCGCGCGACCTTGCGGCGGCGGATTTCGTCCTGGATGGCGTAGGCGTCATCCCAGTCCATGTCGGGATGCTCGTCGGTGATCTTGAGGGTGTCCTTCGCTTCCAGCTCGCAGGTTTCGAGGTGTTCGGCGAGGGCTTCGATGGTGGCGCGGTCGAGCTTCATGCGGTGACTCCCTGAGTCTGTCTGGCTTTGGCGAGGTTGAGCGCGGTGTCTTCGATCATGTCTTCCTGACCGCCGACCATGCCACGGCGCCCCATCTCGACGAGGGTCTCGCGGGCGGGTACGCCGTATTTCTTCTCGGCGCGCTTGGCGAAGAGCAGGAAGGAGCCATACACGCCAGCGTAGCCCAGCGTGAGCGCGTCGCGGTCGATGCGGATGGGGAAGTCCATAATCGGCACGACGAGGTCTTCGGCCACGTCCTGGATCTTGAAGACGTCCACCCCGGTCTGGATGCCCATGCGGTCGCACACGGCGACCAGCACTTCCATCGGGGTGTTGCCGGCGCCCGCGCCGAGGCCGGCGGCGGCGGCGTCGATGCGGGTGGCGCCGACTTCGATGGCGGCGATGGAGTTGGCCACGCCCATGGCGAGGTTGTGGTGGCCGTGAAAGCCGAGTTCGGTGTCGGGCTTGAGCGCGTCGCGCACTGCGCCGAGTTTTTCCTTCACGTCACCGGGCAGCATGTGGCCAGCCGAGTCGGTGATGTAGATGCAGTTGGCGCCGTAGCTTTCCATCAGTTTGGCCTGGGTGACCAGGCCTTCGGCACTGTTCATGTGGCTCATCATCAGAAAGCCGACGGTGTCCATGCCGAGCTTGGCGGCAAGGCCGATGTGCTGCTCGGAGACATCCGCCTCGGTACAGTGGGTAGCGACGCGAATGGTCGCGACGCCGAGTTCGTGCGCCATGCGCAGGTGGTCGACGGTGCCGATGCCCGGCAGCAGCAGCGCTGAGACCTTGGCCTGCTTCATCAGCGGGATGACGGCCGAGAGGTATTCCTCGTCGGTGTGGGCCGGGAAGCCGTAGTTGACCGAGCTGCCGCCGAGGCCGTCGCCGTGGGTGACTTCGATCAGCGGCACGCCGGCCTCGTCCAGCCCGGTGGCGATGGTGCGCATCTGCTCCAGCGTCATCAGGTGGCGCTTGGGGTGCATGCCGTCGCGCAGCGTCATGTCGTGCAGGGTGACTTTCTTTCCGCTCAGGTTCATGGGGGTCTCCTTCAGGCGGTCGCTGTGGCGCTGGGGGTGGCGCGCACCGGTTCGAGGGTGAGTTTGCCGGCGAGGATTTCCTCGGCGAACATCTCGGCAGTGCGGGCGGCGGCGGCGGTCATGATGTCGAGGTTGCCGGCGTACTTTGGCAGGTAGTCGCCCAGGCCTTCGACTTCCATGAAGATGGACACGCGATTGCCGTCGAATACGGGGCCGTTGACCAGGCGATAGCCGGGCACGTACTTCTGCACCTGCACGATCATGTCGTCGACCGAGGCGCGGATCGCGGCTTCGTCCGGGGCGTCCTTGGTGAGGCAGTGGATGGTGTCGCGCATGATCAGGGGCGGCTCGGCCGGGTTGATGATGATGATGGCCTTGCCCTGCTTCGCCCCGCCCACCTTCTCGACCGCGCCGGCGGTGGTGCGGGTGAATTCGTCGATGTTCTTGCGCGTGCCGGGGCCGACCGAGCGGCTGGAGACGGTGGCGACGATCTCGCCGTATTCCACCGCCTGCACGCGCGAGACCGCGGCGACCATGGGGATCGTGGCCTGGCCACCGCAGGTGACCATGTTCACGTTCATTTCGCGTTTTCCGACGTGCTCCACCAGATTGACCGGCGGCACGCAGTAGGGGCCGATCGCGGCCGGGGTGAGGTCGATCATCATCACGCCCAGCTCGTTGAGCTTGCGGCTGTTCTCGGCATGGACGTAGGCGCTGGTGGCGTCGAAGGCGATCTGCACGCCGTCGGCCAGCACGTGCGGCAGCAGGCCGTCGACGCCGTCAGCGGTGGTCTTCAGCCCCATGTCGCGGGCGCGGGCGAGGCCTTCGGAGGTGGGGTCGATGCCGACCATCCACACCGGCTCGAGCACCGGGCTGCGTTGCAGTTTGTAGAGCAGATCGGTGCCGATGTTGCCCGGCCCGATCAGGGCACATTTGATTTTTTTCATGCGGATTTCCTTTGTGACGAATCGGTGAAAAGTCAGGCCGCGCGGCGTTGTCAGGGGGAGAGGAGAGGTTCCGCGCCGCGCGCCTGCAAAGCCTTTTGCATCAGACGAAACGCACCGAGCAACCGCCAATGCCACCGATGGTGACGCGCAGGTTGTCTCCGGCCTGCACCGGCACCATGATTGCGAGCGATCCGGACAGGATCACCTCACCGGCCTTGAGCGCCATATCCAGACTGCCCAGCATGTTGGCGAGCCAGGCCACCGCGTTGGCCGGTGCGCCCAGCGCTGCCGCCCCCGAACCGGTTGCCACAATCTCGCCGTTCTTCTCGAGAATCATGCCGCAGGTATTGAGATCGACGCGGCGCGGGTCCACCAGGCTGTCGCCGAGCACGAACACGCCGCAGGAGGCGTTGTCGGCCACCGTGTCCTGAATCCGTATCTTCCAGTCGCGGATGCGCGAATCGACAATCTCGAAGCAGGTCATCACCCCTTCGGTGGCAGCCAGCACATCGGCCGCAGTCACGCCCGGCCCCTTCAGGTCCTTCTTCAGTACAAAGGCAATCTCGCCTTCGGCCTTGGGCTGGATCAGGGTGTTTGCGGGGATCGCCTCGCCCTCGTTGTAGAGCATGCCGTCGGTGAGGAGACCGAAGTCGGGCTGGTACACGCCCAGCATGTTCATCACCGCCCTGGAGGTGACGCCGATCTTCTTGCCCACCACCCGCTCACCCGCTTCCAGCCGGCGCGCGTTCATGCGCTGCTGGATGCGATAGGCATCGGCGATGCTGATCTCCGGATGCCGTTCGGTCAGGGGGGCCAGCACTTCACGGTTGACCAGCGCCTGGTAAAGCTCGTCGCCGAGTTGTTCGATCAAGTTCTTGTCCATTCGGTAGCCCCTCACAGCTTGATGCAGATGTTCTTGAGTTCGGTGTAGAACTCCAGCGAATGGACCCCGCCTTCGCGCCCGATGCCGGACGTTTTGGCACCGCCGAATGGCGTGCGCAGGTCGCGCAGGAACCAGGAGTTCACCCAGACCAGGCCGGCCTCGATCTGGCCGGCGACACGGTGGGCACGCGCCAGGTTTTCGGTCCAGATCGAGCAGGCCAGACCGTAGTCGGTGTCGTTGGCGCGGCGGATGACCTCGTCTTCACTGTCGAAGGGCTGGATCAGCGTGCAGGGTCCGAAAATTTCCTCGCGCGCAATCGGTGAGTTGTCGTCGAGACCGGTCCAGATCGTCGGTTGCACCCAGGCACCCTTGGCCAGCTCCCCCGGCATGTCGGGCACACCGCCACCGGTGACCACGGTGGCGCCCAGCTCCCTGGCCTTGTTGTAGTAGGAGAGCACCTTGTTCTTGTGCTCCTGCGAGATCAGCGGCCCCATGCCGGTGCTGGCATCGTCCGGCACGCCCAGCTTGAGGCCCTCGGCGCCGGCCTTGAGCGCGGCGACGAAGCGGTCGAAGATCGGCCGCTCGACATACACGCGCTCGGTGCCGAGACAGACCTGGCCGCAGTTGGCGAACACCGAGCGCAGTGTGCCCTCGATAGCCTTGTCGAAATCGCAGTCGGCGAAGACGATGGCCGGGTTCTTGCCGCCCATCTCCAGTGACACCGGGCGGGCACCTTCCGCCGCAGCCTTCATGATCGCGGCACCCGTGCGGGTTTCGCCGGTGAAGGTGATCGCGTTGACCTGCGGATGAGTGGTGACGAACTCGCCCGCCGAACCCGGCCCGAAGCCGTGCACCACGTTGTACACCCCCTTGGGCATGCCGACCTCGTTCATCACCTCGCCGAGCAGGGTCGCGGTCTGCGGGGTTTCTTCCGAGGGCTTGACCACCACGGTGTTGCCGCAGGCCAGCGCCGGGCCGACCTTCCAGGTCATCAGCAGCAGGGGCAAATTCCATGGGCAGATCACGCCGACCACGCCAACCGGGCGGCGCAGCGAATAGTTGAGCGCGCCGAGCCCGTCCGGCGTGGCCATCTCGAAGAACTCGGTGGGCACGCTCTTGATGACGTCGGCAAAAATCTTGAAGTTGGCCGCGCCGCGCGGAATGTCGATGTGGCTGGCGAGACTTCTCGGCTTGCCGGTGTCGGCACATTCGGCAGCGAGGAAGTCGTCGAAGCGGCGGTTGATGCCATCGGCCACGGCGTTGAGCAGATCGACCCGCTCGGCCACCGTCATCCGCCCCCATGGTCCCTTGAGTGCGGCTTGCGCGGCAGCCACTGCCGCATCGACCTCGTTACGACCGGCTTCATGCACCCTGGCCAGCAGGTTGTTGTCGAGGGGCGAGAATTTGTCGAAGGTTTTCCCGGTGGCGATGAATTCGCCGTTGATGAAGTTCTGAATCTGTTTCATGTGCTGCGCTCCGTCACGCTGTCTGCTCGTCGGCCCCGGTGCGCGCCAGCCTGAGTGTGCGCACGGGCATCCTGTTCTTCCGGTTGTGTGTGACGTTAGAACAGCACTTTCTCGACGTCAACATATTTTCTCGAGATTTTGAATTTCGTTTTCTTTCTCGCCGCTCGGCTAGAATGCAGGCGAAAATCACACCGTCTCCCATCACTTGCTCATGAGCGAAACAGCCCTGAATCCCCCGGCTGAAGCCCCGGAACCGAAAACCCTGGTCGAAGGGGCCTACCAGCGCCTGCGCCGCGACATCATCGAGGGCGTGCATGCTCCCGGCGAAAAGCTGCGGGTGGAGCACCTCAAGGACCGCTACGAAGTCGGTGCCGGCACCCTGCGGGAAGCCCTGCTGCTGCTGGTCACCGATGCCCTGGTGGTCACCCAGGGGCAGCGCGGCTTCCGTGTGGCCCCGATTTCGATTGCGGACTTCGAGGACATCACCCGCACCCGCGTGCTGCTGGAAACCGAAGCCCTGCGCCAGTCGATCGGCCTGGGGGGGGAGGACTGGGAAGCCGGTGTGGTGGCCGCCTTTCATCGCCTGTCGCGCGCCGAGCAACGCCTCGCCAGCCAGGATGGCGGCACCACCCAGGAGTGGGAGATCCGCAACCGGGCCTTTCACGAAGCCCTCATCGCGGCCTCCACGTCCCGCTGGATTCGCCATTTCCAGCACATCCTCTATCACCAGTCCGAGCGCTACCGCCGCATCAGCCTGTTTCGCCAGCCCATCGAACGCGACATCCATGCCGAGCACCAGGCCTTGTTCGATGCCACGATGGCGCGCGATGCAACACGCGCCACCTCAATCCTCACCGAGCACATCCTGCGCACCCTCGATGCGGTCAAGCGCATGCCGGCCGACTTCTTCTCCGGCACGGGCAAGCGCTGACCGCCCGGCACTCAGGACACCACGGTCAGGAAACGCTCGTTGAGCTTGCGGTCGTGGTAAAAGATGCCCGCCCCCACTTCGTCCCAGGTCCAGCGCACCGGTTTCCAGTCCGGATAACTCTGATAGCCGCCACAGAAGGTCTCGAAGCGGTTGCCTGACGGGTCGAAGGCATAAATGGTGGTGCCTCGGGTGATGCCATGACGGGTCGGGCCGATGTCGATGGACACCTTGTTCATCGACATGATGTCGGCGGCGCGCAGCACCTTCTCCCAGCTTTCCAGCAGGAACGACACATGGTGCAGCTTGCCCGGCTCCGGATGGCGCACGAAGGCGATGTCATGCGCCTTGATCGAGCATGACAGCCAGATGGCCAGATCGGTCTTGCCGTCTTCCATGATCACATGCTCGACCAGATAGAAGCCGAGCACGTTCACAAAGATGTCCTGCACCTTCTCGATATCCGGGCCATACAGCAGGCAGTGGTCGAGGCGGATCGGTGCGATGCCGCGTTCCGCCTCATCGGTCCAGGGCGGCGGGTTGGTGTAGGTGTCGTCGGTGCCGTAATCGCTCTTTTCCCAGTACAGCTCGATGAGATGCCCCGACGGCACCTCGAAACGCACCCGTTCGCCGGTTTCGAGCAGGTCCCCAGCCGGAATGCGCTCGGTCTTCAGGCCATACGCCTGCAGATCGGCCTCCAGCTTGTCCAGGGTGGCCTGGTCGGCCACCTTGAAGCCGAAGAAATCGATGCCGGCGCTGTCGGCCTCACGCAGGATCACGCTGTTGTGATCGCGCTCGTCCCAGGCCTTGAAGTACACCCGCCCCTGGCTGTCACGGCCAGTCTCGATCAGGCCAAGCACCTTGCCGTAGTGGTTGATCCCTTCTTCCAGGTCGAGTACGCGAATCTGGGCGTGGCCCGGACGCAGAACACCAGTCATTGCCATGTTTGTCTCCTCTTCATGTTGTGTGCCGGGGTGGTGTCTTGCACCTGCCCACGGCGTGATTGAATCTGTTAAAGGCCGCAGGCTAAATACGCTTGAACAGCGGGCTGCGGACCTGCTGGACATCCGCTGCGGAAAAGAAACGCTCCATGTAGATGTCCCGCTCGAACAACCGGCCCTGCATGAGTGCGGTGATGCAGGCGTCGATCATCAGTGGCGGGCCGCACAGATAAGCCTTGTGCCCCCTGAAGTCGGCCTTGAAGTGCGCGGTGGCGGCCTCATGGACAAAGCCCCTGAAGCCACTCCAGTCCGAACCTTCCGGCTCGTCCGACAGGGCCGGAACGTAGTGAAAGTTCGGATGACGCTCGGCCAGCGCAAGAAACGCCTCGTGGTAGTAGAGCTCTGCGCGGTTGCGCTGTCCGTACACCAGCGTCATGTCACGTGCATCGCCGGCTTGCAGCAGGTCGAGAATCATCGAGCGCGGGCTCGACAGGCCCGATCCGCCCGCCATGAACAGCAGCGGCTCGGGCGCCGACCTGCGCACGAAGAAGCGGCCATACGGCCCGGACAGGGTGACCCGCTCGCCCACCTGCAACTGTTCATGCACCCAGGTGGTCCCCCGCCCGCCCGGCACCAGACGGATGTTGAGTTCCAGCACCCGCCCGCTGGACGGTGGATTGGCCAGGGAGAAGGCACGGCTGTACTCCCCGCCTTCAAGATGGAGGTTGACGTATTGCCCGGCCTGAAAATGCATCGCCTCGTCGGTTTCGATGAACACCGCCTTGATCGTCGGGGTCAGGGCCTCGATGCGGGTGACCGTGCCGGCAAAGTCGCGCACCGGAATCACCTGCGCATCCGGCTCCTCGTCCACCTCGGCCTCGATCACCACATCCGATTCAAGCCGGGCACAGCAGGCCAGCGCCTTGCCTTCGTCGCGCTCGAAGTCCATCAGCGCAAAGCTCGACGCTTCCCCGTGCTCGATCTCGCCATCGAGCACCTGAACCTTGCAGGTGGCACACAAGCCATGACAGCAGGCGTGGGGCAGCCAGATGCCGGCGCGCAGTGCGGCGTCGAGCATGGTCTGGCCGTCCTCGACCTCGATCGTCTGGCCCAGTGGTTCAATCGTCAGTTCGTAACTCATGGTGCGTTTCCGATTGCTTTTCCGATGTCCGTCCCTGTCCTGCCCCGGCCATCAGCTGCAGGAGCCCTCGATGCCGGTCAGCCCCGGTGTGCGGAAGCGAATCACGTCCTTGTGGGCGAGTCCGTTATCGGCCAGGGACTTGTCGAAGTCGGGCGCAAACGGCTTGCCGGACTTGAACCACTCGGCCTTCGCCCAGTCGATCTGCGCAAAGTCGGGGTGGTACCCGAAGGCGCCCGGCAGCACGCCGCCCACGATGTCGCCAAACCGCATCGAGGGCGGAAAGGGGAAGGCAAACGGTGCGCAAAACAGCAGGTGATCCTCCCAGCCGATGTACAGCAGTTGCGCACCATGAAACTTGTCCATCGTGTCGGCAGGCGGAAAGTCATAGTCCTTGACAGCAGCAACAGCCATGTCGTGTCTCCTGAAAAATGCTTTTCAACAGCGTGCCGCGGTGGGCACGCTGCGTTGAAGGGTCAGATGTTCCGGGTCGCCTGGCCGCGCCATTCGGCAAAGTTCTTCTTGTCTTCCGAGATGTCGAAATCCAGGTTGTCCCGACCGGATTCGAGGTTGTAGTACTTCAACACTGCGGCGAGCGGGTCGAAGCCCTCGACCGTCGGATCGGTCCCCTCGGGGAAGCAGTTGCCCTGGTAGATCTGATGCACGGGCAACCACGCCTGTACATACTTCTCGGGCTCGTCCTCAAAGATCTTCTTGCAGTGGTCGGAGCAGAAGTGATACTTCTCGCCCCGGTAATCGACCTCGCGATAACAGATCTTGGTGGGATCGCCCGGCTCGGTGAAGATCATCGGAATCTGACAGGTCTGGCACAGCATGGGCAGCGTCTTGTTGTAGAAGCGGTTGCCCTTGGCCGCCTGCTCGCGCCAGTACGTCATGCGCGGCCGGTAGTATTTGTCGAAACTGTTCGGGTACTTGCTGGACAACCAGGCCATCTCGTCCTCATCCGGTGTCCAGGTATGGAAGTTGGCCGCCGCCGCATAGTTGTAGAAGGTGCTCCAGGCCTGGTGGGAGAGATGGTCCTTCTCCAGCGCAATCTGCTCGGCGCACTTGGGCATGGTGATGCCATAACGCGCCAGATCCTTGAACAGCGCGCCGCCGTTTTCCTCGAAGTACACCTCCCAGGCCTCCTTCCAGCTCATCGTGCGCTTGGGCAGCATGTAGTCCATCATCATGGCCACCAACGTCAGCACGCGATACCCGCGCCAGGTCCATTTGTCGATCCAGCGCTGCACGATGGGTACGTTGGCCGGGTCCTGTTCGAGGATGAACTTGATCACCTCCAGGCCCAGCGTCATGTGACGCGCCTCGTCGGACTGCGCCGAGAAGCCGAAGGTCATCGTGCCCATGTCGCCGTTGTAGGCGGCACCCGATACGAAGGGCACGAACAGCAGGTTGGTCAGCACGTACTCGAACGAGAAGCCGATGGCCACCATGAATTCGAACGGGCCAGCGGTGATGGCGTCGTCGAAGAAGCTCTTGGGCACCGACAGGAACCACACGCGATCATGCGCATGGTGAAAATCGTGCATGCCGTTGTAGTATTTGTTGTAGTTCGAGATCGAGTGCACCTGGGTCTGGGCATGGCGGATCTCGTCGAGGGACTGCATCAGGCAGGCCACGCGCGGCCCGGCCCCGGGAAACGCCCGGCCAACATGGCTGAAACCCCGGTGTGCAACATATTCAAGCGGGCTGATGCCGCTGATGAACAGCTTCACCGTGTTGATGTAGCGCGCATCGGTGACGTTGAGATGCCCGTTGTTCTGGTTGAAGGCATCGATGATTGCGTACAGCTTGCGCTCCTTCTCGGCCTGGTACTTCCAGTAGGCATCCATGGTCAGGCGGAAGGGGTCTTCCCACTTGTCCCAGTCATGAATCTTGATGCCCTCATAGGCCATGTAGGGGTAGATGTCTTCCATCTTCTGGTATGAGGGGGTCCAGTCCAGACCCCGGGTCATGACCGCGTAGCGCTCCTTCAGGCCCAGCTTTTTGCGGGCGACTTGCATGTCCATTTTTCGTGTCTCCTTGAGGCGTCCTGTCAGGCGTTCCAGTAGAGGACCATCTCGTCATCGGTCTGGTCGAGATTGCCCGAGATGGTGATCAGATTGACCTGCAGTTCCTGCAGGTCATAGTCACGGCCGATGAGCGCCTCGATGGTTTCGCGGCGGATCGTCAGCTTGCCCTGTGCATCGATCTTCACCATCGCCGGTTGCTCATGGACGACCGCCTGCGGGTTGTCCTGAGTGATCGCCTCCACGATCTGGCGGGTTTCTTCGTTGGTCTGCAACGCAATGAATACAGTGGACATCGATGCTTTCCTCACAGGGGTACGCCGGCCTTGGCCATGCGTGCGTTGAATTGCTGGACCGCCTCGGTAGTGAGTGCGTCGGCACCGGCCTCCACCGCAATGCGCGCCACCGGCAACAGTGCGGCCGCAGCCCGGTCGCGCCAGTGCGTCACCCACCGGCCCAGCACTGCCCGGTTCTCTTCCGATTCGGCAGCGGCCGTCTTCACCGTGGCATCCAGCCATTTGCGGGTTTCCGCATGCCAGTCGGTCATGAACTGGGTGAGCATCGCCACCGGAGTGCCGCCTCGGGCAGAAAGCACGTCGTCAATCAGGGTTTCGTACACCAGGGGGTAAAGCAGGCCATCGAGCGCCACGTTCTGGGCAATGAACAGTTCGAACGGGTCCTTGATCACCATGGTGTCTTCGACATAACGGCGCAGTCCCTGCCAGGCGTCGCCCTCCATCCAGGCGGTTCTGGCCTCGTCCAGCGCATCCACATCGGCCAGCAGCAGACCGATGCGGGTGAGGTACTGGGCAATGCCGAGCTGATCCATGGCGTGATAGATGCACGGCTGGGTAAAGGCCGTCCCATAGCCATACGCACAGATCGCGGCATTGTTCATGTTCGCCCCCCAGGCCACATGCCGCAGCGGCACGAGCAGCGCAAGCACGGTGCTGCGGAGGTCTTCAGGCAGGGTGGCGGCCAGGCCACGCGTCTCGACGAAATCGAAATTGGCCTCTGCGGTATCCTGCTGCCGGGCACGTGCAATGGTGTAGGCACCGTAGTAGAACTGGCGCGGGTCCTTGAAGCTGTACCAGTCGGCCATCCGGATCGCGGTGCGGTCACGGTCATAGATCAGGTGATCCGGGTCCCAGGTAGGGCGGTAATGAAAATTCGCCTCCTGCTGCATGTCCAGGGTGCCTTCCTGGTAGCGTGTTGCCGGCTTGTCCGCCCCCATGCGTCGGGCAATGTTGTCGAAAGTCTGGCGCAAGGGCTTGATGCTGACGGTGCGCAAATCAATCTGCATGAAATCTCCTCCTCTTGTTTTATATCCTCACGCTCAGCGAAAGCGCTGGTGCGTGGCCTGATGCAGGTTCCAGTTCCAGTCCTCGTTCTCTGCCTCGCCCGGCGCCGTGTCGGCACGTGCCTCGAGAAAGGTCACCCGATTGCTTTCGCAAAACGCCTCGTAGGCATCGGGCGGAAGCAGCAACTCGACATACAGCCCGGGGTCTCCGATCGCAAACTCGAACTCGACAAAGCCATCTGCCCTGCGCTCGATCAGGCGAACAAACTTGCGATTCAGATCGACCATCGGTTCAGCCTCCTTCATGCCCTGCTCTCCTGTGTTTTGATCAACATGGGCTGCACTCCGGAGGGAGATAAACAACTTCCGTGCCAATTTCACAAATCCACTTCTTCTCCAATGAACTCGCAGTTTCTCGAGATTTTTATCGAGAGGAAGGTGTTCGCCCTGCTTCATCAAATGGTCAAGCATCCATTTTTATTGATCATTTGATTCATTCAACTTATTGCCATGCAACATCCGTCCCCAAGAAAATGGGCCGGGAACACCTGTCCGCCGGCCCTGTACCCGATCCCGCAAGCGTGCGCTCAGCGCATCACCCTCCGGAGCTCCGGCAGACTGCCCGGGCCATCTTCCCGACCACCTTCACGCTCAGGTCGCTGTCCGGAAAAAGCTTGCATGCCAGCACCACACCCGCCGCCTCCTCGTCCGAACTCAAGCAGGCCCGGCTCATCTTGCGAGTGCGATAGGCCCCATCCGTGACCTGTACCTTGCACACCCCGCATCCGCCCCCCCGGCACCCCACCGGAATGCCCTTGCGCCCCAGTACCTCCATGGCCCGCAACACGTTGTCGTCGTCAGGGCAACTCACACGCTCCCCACTGTCTTCTATCGTCACCGAGAATCTTTGTCCCATGCTCATGGCCTCCTCCTCATTGGTCAGCCGGCCGGCGCCCCTTCAGCAATTGGTCAGTCCGGCCAGTGAATCGGGGAAAGGAACAAGAATTGTGCCAATCGTTTATTATTCTCGAGAATTTCAGGAAACAGGGCGACGCTCGTTTCCTGAACCCGGTCCGCTCGGTTAAGCTTGGACTTTGCTCCGGACCCTGCCAAAGTGTCCGGAAGTTGAACCGCCGCAGAGCGGATGCGATGTGACACTGGAGGAGACGCTTGACCACTATCCACTACCCGGAGAGCGCGGACCTGCGCAGCCTGCTCCGGTTTGCGCCGGAAGACGGACACATCTGGCTGGGAGAGCACCGCATGCTGCTCCTGCATGCAGGCGCCCTGTCCGAATTGCGCAAAGAGCTGATCGCCTCGCTGGGGCAGCAACAAGCCCGCCGCATCCTCACCCGCATGGGTTTTGCCTCCGGCATGCGCGACGCAGAGCTGGCGCGCAAGGCGCGAGGGACCAGCAACCCCGCCGAAGCCTTCGTCGTCGGCCCCCAGCTGCACATGCTGGAGGGGTGTGCCAAAGTCACACCGGTACGGCTTGAATTCGGCGGTCCCGGCAACACCTTCTACGGCGAATTCAAATGGGAGCACGCCTGGGAAGCCGAAGCGCATGTGCAGCAGTTCGGCGAGGTGGACCACCCCAGCTGCTGGATGATGATCGGCTACGCCTCGGGCTACACCTCTGCCTTCATGGGGCGCTTCATCCTGTTTCGTGAGGAGCAGTGCGCCGCCACCGGCGCCAGTCATTGCCGGATCGTCGGGCGCCCCGTGGAAGACTGGCCTGACGCACATGAGCTGACCCCCTATTTCGAGGCCGACACCCTGGTCGGGCGCTTGCTGGAGCTGCGCGAGGAAATGGAGGCAATGCGACGCAGCATCGCCTGTCCCAAGCGCATCCCCAGCCTGATCGGCAACTCAAGCGGCTTTCACACCGCTTACGAACTGATGGTGAAGGCCGCCGGCACCAGCGTCACCGTGCTGCTGCTGGGAGAAACCGGTGTCGGCAAGGAACGCTTTGCGCGGGCGCTGCACGAAATGAGCCCGCGCCGCGACGCCCCCTTCATTGCGGTCAATTGCGCAGCCCTGCCGGACGAGCTGATCGAATCCGAGCTTTTCGGGGTGGAGCGCGGCGCCTTCACCGGCGCCAACGTGTCGCGTGCCGGCAAGTTCGAGCGGGCCGATGGCGGCACGCTGTTCCTCGATGAGGTGGGAGAGCTGCCGCTGCCCGCCCAGGCCAAGCTGCTGCGGGTCCTGCAGGAAGGGGAAATTGAGCGGCTGGGCGACGAGCGCACACGCAAGGTGAATGTACGCCTGGTGGCCGCCACCAACGTGGATCTGCAGCAGGCCGTGCGCGATGGCCGCTTCCGCAGCGATCTGTACTACCGGTTGAACGTCTACCCGCTGACCATTCCTCCCCTGCGTGAGCGGGTCAGCGACATTGCCCCACTCACCGAAGCCATCATAGAGCGCTTCCAGTCACTGCACGGCAAGCGCATCACCGGCATCACCGACAAGGCCATGCACGCCCTCAAGAACCACACCTGGCCAGGCAACGTGCGGGAACTGGAAAACGTGCTTGAACGTGGCGTGATTCTCGCGCCCATGAATGGGGTGATCGAGGTTGAACACCTGTTCATCGGCGCCGCCCAGGAGCATGGCCTGCAAACCGGTGTTTCGGCAGCGGGGGTACTTGAAGCAGATGCGCCAGTGCAGCAGGGCAACATTGCCGACGCGGTGCTCGAGACCGGCATGACGCTGGAAGCCGTGGAACAAGCCCTGCTGCAACGCGCCGTCGAGCGTGCAGGAGGCAACCTCTCGGCCGCTGCGCGCATGCTCGGCATGACCCGGCCTCAACTCAACTACCGCCTGAAGAAACACACCGGGTGAATGAGCGCCCGGCGCTCAGTCCTCCACCGCACCTCCGGCCTGCCCTTGTTCCTCCCCCCGGCACCCCCACAGCGCAATCGAAGTGGGCTGCTCGGGCAGGGCCGGCAGGCCGGGCAAGCGGTCTGACAGTGCGGTGCAGTGACCATCCACACACAGTTCGTAGCCTGCGGTGTAGGCGCTGTGAGCCAGTGACAGCCGCGTCAGGCGCAGGTTGACCGGATAGTGCCAGACGCCCTGCTCCAGCCGGGCGCCGTCCGGGGGCTCCATGCCTGCGCCCGAGCCGTGGATGCGGCCTTCCAGCAGATGCAGTTGCAACTGCAGCGCATCGTCCGCGCTGGCCTCGATGCGCCAGTCCTCTTCCCAGCGTTGCTTCTCGATGGAATGCGTCCATGCCAGGGTGAAGGCGCTGCCCGCGATGAAGGCGGACAGCGCGCCGCTGGCCAGGCACAGGCCGATCATGCCGGGTGCCGTGCCGGGCGGAAGTGCTGCCAGCCCAGCCAGGCATACAGCAGCAACGCCGCCCCCAGCCCGACCTCGTCGGTGACCGGTAGCGCAGCCACCAGGAACAGCGCGGCGAAGAAGGCCCAGATGCGCAACGGCCAGCTCACCGGCTGCCACAGGTAGCCGATGGAGGCCACGCCCCACAGGCTGATCGCCACCAGCGCCTTGAAGACGATCCACACCACGGCGGCAACGCTCGGATCGCCCTGCAGCATCAGCTCGGGCGCATACACCGCCATGTACGGGATGACGAAGCCGGCCAGCGCCACCCGTACCGCCTGCACCCCGATGCGCATGCCCGAGACACCGGCAATCGGCGCGGCGGCAAAGGCGGCCAGCGCGACCGGCGGGGTGAGGTCAGCGAGGATGCCGAAATAGAACACGAACATGTGGCTGACGATCAGCGGCACGCCCAGCTCCAGCAGCGCCGGGGCTGCCAGCGAGCTGGTGATGATGTAGTTGGGGATGGTGGGAATGCCCATGCCCAGCAGCAGGCACACCAGCATGGTGAGCATCAGCGAGAGCAGCAGGTTGTCACGCCCCAACGAGATGATGGCGTTGGCGAAAGTGGTGGCCGCCCCGGTGAGGGTGAGCACGCCGATGATCACCCCCACCAGCGCGCAGGCCACGCCTACCGGCAGCGCGTGGCGGGCACCGTCGGCCAGCGCGTTGGCGACGATGCGCAGCGTGGCGCGCCCGCCCTGCACGAAGAAGCACAGCGCCACCAGCGCGCCGATGACCGCCATGATGGCAGTGATGCCCCACTTGAAGAAGCCGGCGCAGAAGATGCCCAGCGCAATCCAGAAGGCGAAGCGCAGCGCGTTGCCGGACAGGCGCAGCGCCACCGCGGCGCCGAGGATCAGCACTGCGGTGAGCGCCAGGCCGACCATGCCGGAGAACAGCGGGGTGTAGCCGGAGAACAGCAGGCCCACCAACACGGCGAGCGGCAGCAGCAGGTACCAGTGGCGTTTCACCGCAGCCCATGGGTCGGGGCATTCGTTCTTCGGAATGCCGTGCAGGCCGCAGCGGCCGGCTTCCAGATGCACCATCCAGAACGCGGTGACGAAGTACAGGATGGCCGGAACGATCGCCGCCTTGACGATCTCCACATAGGCCACGCCGATGGTCTCGGCCATGATGAAGGCCACCGCGCCCATCACCGGCGGCATGATCTGCCCGCCCATGCTGGAGGTCGCTTCCACGCCGCCGGCGAACTCCGGCCGGTAGCCGAAGCGCTTCATCAGCGGAATGGTGAACTGCCCGGTAGTGACCACGTTGGCCACGCCCGAGCCGTTGATGGTGCCCATCATGCCGGAGGTGACCACCGATACCTTGGCCGGGCCCCCGCGCGTGTGGCCCACGGTGCCCAGCGCGAAGTCGGTGAATAGCTTGATCATGCCGGCCTGTTCGAGGAAGGCGCCGAACAGGATGAACAGGAAGATGTAAGTGGCGCTGACGTAGGTCGGGATGCCGTAGATGCCTTCGGTGCCGAAGGTGAGGTGTTCGATGAGCTGGTCGTAGGCGTAGCCGCGGTGCGCGAAGTCGCCCGGCAGGTGCTGGCCGAACAGGGCGTAGGCAAAGAAGCCGGCGCAGATCAGCGGCAGCGCGGGGCCCATGATTCGGCGGGCGGCCTCGAACACCAGGATGAGGGTGACGGTGCCGATCACGATGTCGGTCTGCGTGGGGTCGCCTGCGCGCACGATCAGGTCGGATTCGAATATCCAGTGATAGAAGGCCAGGCCAAACGCGGTGAGCCCGACCAGCCAGGCCATCACCGGCACCTGACGACGCGGCAACCAGTGCTGCAGCAGCGCGAAGCTCATCAGCAGCATGAAGCCGACGTGGATGGCGCGCACCACCTGGGAGGAAAAGGGGTGATAGGCCGCTACCACGATCTGGAAAGCGGAAAAGGCAATGGCAATCAGGAACAGGGCACGGCCTTGCAGCCCCTTGTCCCAGCCGAAGGGAACGACATGTGCGTCGTGCGAACTGCTCGTCATGGGCGACAGCTCCCGTGCGGCGTCGCACCGACCGGGGTCTCCGGGCGGCGCGATGCATTCACGAAGGGTGGAGGGGGTACGGAGAGGGGTTACTGCAGCAGTCCGGCTTCGCGGTAGTAACGCTCGGCACCCGGATGCAGCGGCAGGGGCAGACCATCGGCAGCGCCTTCGGCCTTGATGGCCCTGGCGGCAGCATGCGCGGCAGTGAGCTGGTCGAGGCTTTCGAACATGGACTTGGTCATGCCGTACACCACGTCATCGGGCACCCCGGCATGCGTCACCAGAATATTGCGGATCGCCACGGTGGAGACGTCGGCAGCCTGCCCCTGGTAGGTATTGGCCGGAATCATCGCAGGCTGGTAAGCCGCATCGCCAATGTTGCTCACCACATCGGCCGAAACCGGAATCACCACGATATTCACCGCATTGGCGAGGTCGCGGATGGAGGCCACGCCCAGGCCTGCGGACTGCAGGGTGGCGTCGAGCTGGCGGTTCTTGATGAGCTCCACCGACTCTCCGAAGGGCAGGTATTCCACCTTGCCCAGATCGTTGTAGCTCATGCCGGCGCCCTTGAAGATGGCGCGGGCATTGAGTTCGGTGCCCGAGCGCGGCGCCCCCACCGACACCCGCTTGCCTTTCAGGTCGGCGAGTGTCTTGATGCCCGAATCGGCCGAGGCCACGATCTGGATGTAGTTGTCGTAAATGCCGGCCAGGCCGCGCAGCTTGTCGAGCTTGTTCTTGAAGCCGGCTTCCTCGTTGCCGTTCCACGCGTCGGACACCGCATCGCCCAGCGCAAAGGCCACCTCGCCACGCCCGGCCTGCAGCAGGTTCAGGTTCTCCGCACTGGCCTTGGTGGATTGCACGCTGGTGCGCACATCGGGAATGTTGTCCCCATACACTTTGGACAGCGCCACGCCCAGCGGGTAATACACGCCGCTGGTGCCCCCCGTGAGCACGGTGACGAACTGCTGCTGGGCATGGGCCGCGCTGGCGGCAACGAGGGCGGCCGCAAGGCCAAGGGTGCGAATCAACTTCATGAGGTGTCTCCTTCCTTTGTTGATCAAACGAATGGTGGGCTGCGCGGCTCTGACGTCCGCTTGAAGTGCAGCCGGGGTACTGTGCGGGCAGACGGGTTTCGTGGCTATTCGTGTTTGCCCGAACAGGGTGCTTACACGTTCATCCGGTCACGCCTCCTGCGCGCAGGGCAGCGAGCCGTTCCGCGCTCATGCCCGTCAGGGCGCCGAGCACGGTTTCCGTATCCTCGCCCACCGCCGGCGGCGCCTTGCGGTAGGCAGGCGGGGTGGCGGACAGATGCAGCGGATTGGCGACCTGCGGGACGCCGTCGATCGCCGTGCGCATGCCGCGATGGACGATCTGCGGGTCGGCGAACACGCGCGCCAGGTCGTTGATCGGCCCGCCCGGCACGCCGGCTTCTTCCAGCGCAACCACCCATTCGTCGGTGGTCTTCATCACCGTGGTCTGGCGCAGCAGCGGGATCAGCGTCTGGCGGTGGGCGACGCGCGCCGCGTTGGTTGCGAAGCGTTCGTCGCTGGCCCATTCCGGCTTGCCGGCGAGCTGGCAGAAGGCAGCCCACTGGCGGTCGTTGCCAATGGTCAGCACCATGTCGCCGTCCGCGGTGGGGAAGGCCTGGTAGGGCACGATGTTGGGGTGGGCGTTGCCCATGCGCTGTGGCGCCGTGCCGGAGACCAGGTAGTTCATCGCCTGGTTGGCGAGGCAGGCGACCTGCACGTCAAGCAGGGCGAGGTCGATGTGCTGGCCTTCGCCCGTGCGCTCGCGATGGGCCAGCGCGGCGAGGATGCCGACCGTGGCGTAGAGCCCGGTGAGGATGTCGGTGAGCGCCACGCCGACCTTCTGCGGCGGGCCATCCGGTTCGCCGGTGATGCTCATCAGCCCGCCCATGGCCTGCAGCAGGAAGTCGTAGCCGGGTCGTTCGGCATAGGGGCCGTGCTGGCCGAAGCCGGTGATCGAGCAATACACCAGGCGCGGGTTCAGCGCACGCAGACTGGCATCGTCCAAACCGTACTTGGCCAGCCCGCCGACCTTGTAGTTTTCCACCAGCACGTCAGCCTCGCGCGCCAGTTCGCGCACCAGGGCCTGGCCGTCGGGGTGGGTGATGTCGATCGCCACCGAGCGCTTGTTGCGGTTGGTGGCCAGGTAGTAGGCGGCTTCGCGCCGCTTGCCGTCCGGCCCGCCCTCGAACCATGGCGGACCCCAGGCGCGGGTGTCATCGCCGGCGCCGGGGCGTTCGACCTTGATCACCTCGGCGCCGAGGTCGCCGAGCAGCTGGGTGGCCCAGGGACCGGCCAGCACACGCGACAGGTCGAGCACCTTGAGGTGGGAAAGCGCGCCGCCGCTCATGATCAGAAAAACGCCTGGATGCCGGTCTGCGCGCGGCCGAGGATCAGCGCGTGGATGTCGTGGGTACCCTCGTAGGTGTTCACCACCTCCAGGTTCACCAGGTGGCGGGCCACGCCGAACTCGTCGGAGATGCCGTTGCCGCCCATCATGTCGCGCGCCAGGCGGGCGACGTCGAGCGCCTTGCCGCAGGAGTTGCGCTTCATGATGCTGGTGATCTCCACCGCCGCCGTGCCTTCGTCCTTCATGCGCCCCAGGCGCAGGCAGCCCTGCAGCGCCAGGGTGATCTCGGTCTGCATGTCGGCGAGCTTCTTCTGCACGAGCTGGTTGGCGGCCAGCGGACGGCCGAACTGCTTGCGGTCGAGCACATACTGGCGCGCGGTGTGCCAGCAGAATTCGGCCGCACCGAGCGCACCCCAGGCGATGCCGTAGCGCGCCGAGTTGAGGCAGGTGAACGGGCCCTTGAGGCCGCGCACCTCCGGGAAGGCGTTCTCGTCCGGGCAGAACACGCCGTCCATGACGATCTCGCCGGTGATCGAGGCGCGCAGGCCGACCTTGCCGTGGATGGCCGGGGCAGTGAGACCCTGCCAGCCCTTCTCCAGCACGAAGCCGCGGATCTGGCCGTCCTCGTCCTTGGCCCACACCACGAAGACGTCGGCGATCGGGCTGTTGGTGATCCACATCTTGGCGCCGCTGAGCAGCCAGCCGCCGTCCACCTTCTTCGCCCGGCTGGCCATCGAGCCGGGGTCGGAGCCGTGGTCCGGCTCGGTGAGGCCGAAGCAGCCGATCCATTCGCCGCTGGCGAGCTTGGGCAGGTACTTGCGCTTGGTGGCTTCATTGCCGAACTCGAAGATCGGCACCATCACCAGCGAGCTCTGCACGCTCATCATCGAGCGGTAGCCGGAATCCACCCGTTCCACCTCGCGCGCAATGAGGCCGTAGCTCACGTAGTTGAGCCCGGCGCCGCCGTATTCCTCGGGGATGGTGGGGCCGAGCAGGCCGAGTTCGCCCATCTCACGGAAGATCGCCGCGTCGGTGCGCTCGTGGCGGAAAGCCTCGGTGACGCGCGGCATCAGCTTGTCCTGCGAGTAGGCGCGCGCGGTGTCGGCCACCATGCGTTCTTCGTCGGTGAGCTGCTGGTCGAGCAGCAGAGGGTCGTTCCAGTGGAAGGAAGGATTGCCGGCCATGTGTTCGCCTCGTCAGATATTGTTCCGCTATGCAGAACTTAATTCCATGAAAGTGCTAACATACTGACAAACTCCATCGGAAAATGAAAGCCTGTTCCCGAATCAACTCCGAAAAATGCACAAAAACCCGGAAAAACACAAAAACAATTCTGCATTGCAGAACAAAGAACCCTTGGGCACGGAAATATCTGAGGGGCCTGACGGCGAAGCCTTGGCCGACCGCCAGTTCGTCACTGCGCTGGCACGCGGGCTGGAGGTGTTGCGCTGCTTTTCGGCGCAGAGTCGCTTGCTGTCCAACGGCGAACTGGCCGAACGCACCGGATTGGCAAAGTCCACCGTGTCACGTCTCACCCACACCCTGGTTCAGTTGGGTTATCTGAAACTGGACGAAGCGTCCGGCAGGTACCGTGTCACCGCCGCCGTGCTGGCGCTGGGGCATGCTGCGCTGGGCAATGTGGCCGTGCGGGAAATTGCCCGCCCGCTGATGCAGGATCTGGCCGAATATGCCCAGGCCCTGGTCTCTCTGGCCACCCGCGACCGGCTCAACATGATCTATCTTGAAAACTGCCGCCCCCGCTCGCTGGTGACGCTGAAGGTGAGCGCAGGCGTGCAGTTGCCGCTGTGCTCCACATCGATCGGCCGCGCCTTTCTGTGCGCACTGCCTGCCGCAGAACGCGACTTTCTGCTCGAACAGGTGCGCCGCCGCGATACCGACGGTTGGTCGGCCATACACGCCGGACTGGAGCGCGCGCAGACAGAGTATCTGGCGCACGGATACTGCACCTCCCTGGGCGACTGGAATCGCGATACCAACGCCGTGGCCGTGCCCCTGCTGTGCCCGGATCACGACCTGCTGGTGCTGTCCGCCAGCGGCCCGGCCTTCGCGCTCACGCCCGAACGCATTGCCAAGGACCTGGGGCCACGCCTGGTGTATCTGGCGCGCAGCATCGAGGCATCAGCACACTGAACCGGCCTCCAGGCCGAGTCAGGCAATGACAAGGGCTTGTTCAGAAAATGAACAGGGTGCAAACACTCGGAAAGCAACTATGCCGCAGAGAGCAGCCACAGCTGAACTGTGTGGCCTGATTTCGGGTGGCGCGCTCGCCAGGAATCGAACCTGGAACGCAGCCTTCGGAGGGCTGTATGATATCCGTTTCACCACGAGCGCATCGGCAGTGCGAATCCACCGCCGGAACATGAGCCGGTGGGCAAAAACTCACCGGTCAAGGCGCGAAAGGATATACCGGAACGGGCAACAAGTCCATGCCACAGCGTCACAAAATTGCCCATGCCGGTTATAATCCCATTTTTTGATTTCGGTCAAACCACTCATAGGGATCCAAGCATGTCGAACTCTCGTTTCCAGCGGCCTTCCCGCCTTGTCTTGCCTGCCATGTCCGTTTTCGCAGCCGTGCTGGTGGCGGCCTGTGGCAAAGCGCCTGAGGTCGATTACGAGCGTACGGCAGAGCTGATCCGGCCGGTGGCGCAAGTGGCCGTCAAACTGGTGAAGGTGGAACCGGGCAATCGCACCGGCGAGGAAATCTACCAGGCCATCTGCACCAGCTGCCATGGCTCGGGCGCCCTGGGCGCACCGCGCACCGGCGAGGCCGCCGACTGGGCCGAGCGCCTGCCGCAGGGCTTCGACGCGCTGGTAGCCGCAGTCACCAATGGCAAGGGCGCCATGCCTGCCAAGGGAGGGGGCGCCGACCTGACCGATACCGAACTCCAGCGCGCCACCGCCTATCTGGCGAACACCGTCGGCGCAGGTTTCACCGAGCCGCCGCTGGCTGCTGCAGAGTGATCGTCCCCGCGCCTGCAGGCCCGGCGGCCTGAAGGCGCGGCGCATCGTCATCACTCACCCGGCCCCTGAAAACCCGCATTCGTTCGGGCTGAGCCTGTCAAGCCCGCTCGGAAGCACTGCCGAAACGCCCTTCGACACGCTCAGGGCGAGCGGATGTCCGTCAATCAAAGGGCCGGGTTCATAGCCACGCATCACACAGCACGGCCCCGGCCGTCACCCGCTCAGGACTTGCCGCGTGCCTCAAGCATGGCCCACAGGTTCGCCGCGCGGGCCCGCCCCTCCTCCTTCGAAACCGGCGCAGCCTTCCTGCGATCGTTCATCCGCACATCCCCGCCCATTTCCGCAATGAAGCGGCTGGGTTCGCAGACACGTGACTCCTTGCCCGCCTTGCGTTTCTCGCACCAGCTGATGTTGAGCGTCCGCTGCGCCCGGGTAATGCCCACATACATCAGCCGACGCTCTTCCTCGATCTTGTCCTCGTCGATACTCGACTGGTGAGGCAGCAGCCCCTCTTCCACGCCGACCATGAACACATGCTTGAACTCCAGCCCCTTCGAGGCGTGCAGGGTGGCGAGCTGCACGCCGTCGAAATCCGGGTCTTCCTTGTCGAGCATCGAGATCAGCGCAATCGTCTGGGTGAGTTCGAGCAGGTTGCGACCGTCCTCCTCGCCCTTGCGCCCCAGCCAGCCGACAAAGTCCCGCACATTGCTCCATTTCGACTCGGCCTCGCGGGGGTCGAGGTGTTCGAACAGCCAGGCCTCGTAGCCGGTGGCCGTCAGCAGATCTTCGAGCAGCCTGGCCGCCGGTTCGCGGGGTGCGCGGTATTGCAGGCGATTGATGAAGCCCGCAAAGGTCTGCACCTGTTCAAGCTGGCGCAGGTTCAGATGCTGGGTGATGCCTTCCTCGAAACACGCCGCAAACAGGCTGATGTGCCGCCGCCCGGCATAGTGCCCCAGCGCCTCCAGGGTGGCCGCGCCAATGCCCCGGCGCGGGGTGGTGATCGCACGGATGAAGGCCAGATCGTCGTCCTCATTCACCATCAGGCGCAGATAGGCGATCAGGTCGCGGATTTCGGCCTTGTCGAAGAAGGACTGACCGCCGGAAATCACATAGGGAATCTTGTGGTTGCGCAGTTGCTGCTCGATCAGGCGCGCCTGGTGGTTGCCCCGGTACAGGATGGCGTAATCGGCAAAGCGGGTACGGTGCTCGAAGCGATGGGCGGAAATCTTCATCGCCACCGACTCGGCTTCATGCTCGGCATCGCGGCAGTTGGTCACCACGATTTGCTCGCCCGGGCCGTGCTCGGACCAGAGTTTCTTTTCGAACAACTTCTCATTGTTGGCAATCAGGGTGTTGGCCGCCGACAGGATGCGGGCGGACGAGCGGTAGTTCTGCTCCAGCTTGATCACCTTCAGCTGGGGGTAGTCCTGCTGCAACAGGCGCAAGTTCTCCACATCCGCCCCGCGCCAGGCATAGATGGCCTGATCGTCATCCCCCACGGCGGTAAACGCTCCGCGCACGCCGGCCAGCAGGCGCAACAGGCGATACTGGGCGCGATTGGTGTCCTGATACTCATCCACCAGCAGGTAACGCAGCCGGTTCTGCCAACGCTCGCGCACGTCGGGCTGAGTGTCGAAAAGATGCACCGGCAGTGAGATCAGGTCGTCGAAATCGACCGCCTGGTAAGCGCGCAGCGTGCGCTCATACTCGGCATACAGGGATGCCGCGACGCTGGACAGTTCATTGTCGGCCAGCTGGGCGGCCTCTTCGGGGGTGATCATCGCGTTCTTCCACGACGAGATCTGCCACTGCATCTGCTTGGCAATGCCCTTGTCGGTGTCACGCGCGATGTCGGACACGATCTGCACCGTATCGGAGGCGTCCAGAATCGAGAACTGCGGCTTCAGGCCACAGTGCTCGGCCTCCTGGCGGATGATGCGCACACCCAGCGCATGGAAGGTGCACACGGTGAGCCCCTTGGGGGCACGCCCCCCCATCAGGCCTGCGACCCGCTCCTGCATTTCCTTGGCAGCCTTGTTGGTGAAGGTGATGGCCGCAATGTTGGCCGGGCTGATGCCGCACTGGTCAATCAGATAGGCGATCTTGTGCGTGATCACCCGCGTCTTGCCGCTGCCGGCGCCGGCCAGCACCAGACTGGGGCCGTCAAGGTAATGAATGGCCTCGCGTTGCGGGGGGTTGAGCTGAGCAGACATGGGACTTCCGATCTCCAACTTCCAGAACATGCAGGGGTCAGCCCGCCCTCGATTCGGGGCCGTCATTTTAAGCGATGCCGGCCCCGCCTGCCGCCGGGGATGACAAGGGCGACAAAAGCCCGCAGAATGGCAGCACGGGTAAGCCCGGTGCATCACGCCTGCATGTGATGTCCGGATTACGTCACGCCATGGAATGTGACCGGCGACCGCCCGCATTCCATGCAACATAGTGGCTTTGACACGCTTGCGGAGTAGCAGGACATGAACACTGACACCCGACTGGAAGAACGCTGCCTCACCGAGGCCGAGTTGCTGGCCATGCCGGAAAGCGATTACATGAACGCTGACCAACTCACCTTCTTCAGACAGTTACTGACCCGGCAGCGTGACGAACTGCTGGAAAACGGGCAATCGACCATTCACCATCTGCAGGAAACCGAAGCGACGCCCGACGAGGCCGACCGCGCCACCCAGGAAGAGGAGCATGTGCTCGAACAACGCATCCGCGACCGCGAGCGCAAGCTGATCCACAAGATCGACAGCGCGCTCGACCGCATCGCCAACAACACCTACGGCTACTGCGAGGCCTCGGGCGAACCCATCGGCCTGCGCCGCCTGATTGCCCGCCCCACCGCCACGCTGAGCATCGAAGAGCAGGAGCGCCACGAACGCGAGGAGCGGCAGTTCCGCTGACCCCCGGGGGTATCGGCCCAACCAACCTCATGCCGTTCGGGCTGAGCGTGTCGAAGCCCGGTCCCAGCTCCTCTCGACACGCTCAACGTGCCGAAAAGGGACGCATGAGGTGCCTGCTTACACCACGCCGGCGCCATGCGCCTGCTGATCGGCCCAGTAACTCGAACGCACCATCGGGCCGCAGGCGGCATTTTTGAAACCCATTTTCAGGGCTTCGCGCTCATACATGCTGAACACATCGGGGTGCGGATAGCGCAGCACCGGCAAATGCCCGCCGGACGGCTGCAGGTACTGCCCGATGGTGAGCATGTCCACATCGTGCGCACGCAGGTCGCGCATGACTTCGAGGATTTCCTCGTCCGTCTCGCCCAGCCCCACCATCAGCCCCGACTTGGTCGGCACCTCCGGATGGCGGACCTTGAATGCCTTCAGCAATTTCAGCGAATAGGCATAGTCCGCACCGGGACGGGCCTGCTTGTAGAGGCGCGGCACGGTTTCCATGTTGTGGTTCATCACGTCGGGCGGCGCCTGGTCGAAGATCTCCAGGGCAATCTCCATGCGCCCACGAAAATCGGGGACCAGCACCTCGATGCGGGTGTCCGGCGAGGCGGCACGGGTCTCGCGGATGCAATCGACAAAGTGCTGGGCGCCGCCATCGCGCAGGTCGTCGCGGTCCACCGAGGTGATCACCACATAGTTCAGGCGCATTGCAGCGATGGTACGGGCCAGATCGCGCGGTTCGTCAGGGTTGAGCGCTTCCGGGCGGCCATGACCGACATCGCAGAACGGGCAGCGCCGGGTGCAGATGTCGCCCATGATCATGAAGGTGGCCGTGCCCTTGCCAAAACACTCATGAATGTTGGGGCAGGAGGCCTCCTCGCACACCGTGTGCAGTTTGTGCTCGCGCAGCGTGGACTTGATCTCGTTGAAGCGCTCGGCCTCTTCACCCGCCCCCAGGCGAATGCGGATCCATTCGGGCTTTCTCAGCCGCTCGGCGGGCACGATCTTGATGGGGATGCGGGCCGTTTTGTCGGCGCCGCGCTGCTTGCGAACCGGGGTGTCCATAGTGTCTCTCTCGGGTGCGTGAGGTGGATGGCCGGTGCCTGGGCGCACGGCCACGCCTGTCATGTTGTTTCCTGTGCGATGTGCCGTATCGGTGGCAGCAGGGGCAGAAGGCTGGCCAGCAGGCGCTGTCCGACCGTCTCCACATCATCGTGCACACCGAAATCGAGCATCCGCGCACTGGCCAGCCCTGCGTAGCCACACGGGTTGATCGCAGCAAACGGGGTCAGGTCCATATCGACATTCAGCGACAGACCATGATAACTGCAGCCGTTGCGAACCCGAAGCCCCAGCGCGGCAATCTTCGCCTCGCCCGCATACACGCCCGGCGCGCCCTGGCGACGCTCGGCCACAATGCCATGGGCCGCCAGACAATCGATCAGCGCCTGCTCCATGAGATGCACCAGTTCGCGCACCTTGAGCCCACGGCGTGACAGGTCGATCAGCAGGTAGGCCACCAGCTGCCCGGGACCGTGATAGGTGATCTGACCGCCACGGTCGATCTTCACCAGCGGGACGCCGATGTCGCGCAGCAAATGCTCCGGCTTGCCCGCCTGTCCGAGGGTAAACACCGGTGGATGCTGCAACAGCCAGATTTCGTCCGGGGTGTTGGCGGTGCGGGCATCGGTGAAGGCGCGCATCGCCTCCCAGGTGCGGGCATAGTCGACGCCCGCGCCCAGCCAACGCACCTGCAGCATCGGGTCGGGCGGAATCATGCCGTATGCCTGCCTGTCCATGCGCTCAGAGCACCACCTTCACCAGCGGGTGCGCAGTCAGCGCGCGGTACAGGCCATCGAGCTGCACCTGGGAGGTGGCCCGGATGGTGCAGGTCAGGGACAGGTAAGTGCCCTTGCTGGACGGTCGCATCTCCACCGACGAAGGGTCGAAGTCGGGCGCGTGCTCGACCACCACCGCCACCACCGCCTGCGCGAACTCATCGACCCGCTGGCCCATGATCTTCAGGGGGAAATCGCACGGAAACTCGATCAGCGTCTGTCGTGCCTGTGTTTGGTCGGTCATGTTTTGATCTGTCATATCTCGCTCCCTGTGCTCACAGACTCTTGATCCACATGCGCAGGGCATCCCACAGGCGGCCAAAGAAGCCGGCAAGCTCGACCTCCTTCAGCGCCACCACCGGATATTCGCCAATCTCGCGACCATCCAGCGAAAGCTTCATTGTGCCAATCTGCTGCCCCTTCTGGATCGGGGCCACCACCGGCTGCACGCTGGTGAGGGTCACCTCGATGCGCTCGGCTTGCCCTTTGGGCAGCGACATCACGAATTCCGACAGGAAACCCACCGGCACCTCATTGCCCACGCCCTTCCACACCCGGAACTGCGACAACACCTGCTCGGCCTCGTACAGCTTCACCGTGTCGAAGAACTGGAAACCGTAGTTAAGCAGCTTGAGCGACTCCTGGGCACGGATGGTTTCGGAGTCCGCCCCCAGCAGCACCGCGATCAGGCGGCGCGGACCACGCTCGGCCGACGACACCAGGCAGTAGCCCGCCCGGCTGGTATGACCGGTCTTCATGCCATCCACCGTGGAATCCATCCACAGCAGGCGGTTGCGATTGGGCTGGGTAATGCTGTTGTAGGTGTATTCCCGCTCGGAATACAGACGGTAAAACTCGGGGAAATCGCTCACCAGTGCCGAGGCCAGGATCGCCAGATCGCGCGCGGTGGTATACAGATTGTCATCGGGCAGACCGGAAGAATTGGCAAAGCGGGTGTTGCGCATGCCAAGCCGCTCGGCCTCGCGGTTCATCAGATGCACAAAACCTTCCTCGGTGCCGGCAATCAGTTCGGCCAGTGCCACGCAGGCATCGTTGCCGGACTGGATGATCATGCCGTGAATCAGCTCATCCACGGTCACCGGCAGACGCGGCTCGATGAACATGCGTGAGCCTTCCATGCGCCATGCCTTTTCCGACACGGTGACCGGTTGGTCGAGCGCGATGGTGCCCGCCTTCAGGGCGGAGAAGGTCACATAGGCCGTCATCAGCTTGGTCAGCGAGGCGGGTTCGATTCGTTCGTCCGGATTGTGCGACACCAGAATCTGGCCGGTACCGTGGTCGAGCAGCAACCACGCATTCGCGGCCAGGGCCGGGGGTGGCGGAGTCTGCGCCATCGCGCCAAAGGACAGGAAGAAGACCAACAGGGGAATCAGAAAACGCATGAGCTCGAATCTTTATCTGGCTACAGGAAGAAAAACAGAACGCGCCCGCAACGGACGGGAACGGAGACGGGTCTACGGCACATCAGCATCAGCCCTGACCCGTCCGCAACGCATTGGTTCAGCACGGCCGGGCTTTCAGCGTACCACCACAAAGGGCTGCAGGTTGAGCACCGCCCCAATGCGACCCGCCTCGATGCGTGCCTCGTCGGCCGATGCAAACGGCCCCACCTGCAGGCGATAGCGCCCGCCATCGTTGAGCAAATGCACCCGGTCGGCAAACATCGTCAGCTCGGTACGCACACGGCCAAGCAGGTCCTGCGCATTGGCCACCGTGGAAAAGGCCCCCAGTTGCACAAAGGCACCGCCCCCCGGCGTGCTGGCCGGCATGGCCCCCGGCAACGGCGCGGACACCGGCATCGGCAGTTGCACCGGCACGTTGGCTGCAGGCAAGGCAGGCAAGGTGCTGACCTGTATCGGCTGCACCGGCGCCGGAACCTGAACGGGCGTGCTCACGCTGCCCCGCCCCGCCGACGCCATCATGCGGATCTCGTCGGGCAGGATCAACTCCACCTCCACTTCGGCACTACCCGCATTCACATAGCCCAGACGGTGTGCTGCGGCATAAGACAGGTCGATGAGCCGGCCGCGCAGGAAAGGGCCACGGTCATTCACACGCACCACCACCGTTCGCCCGTTCTGCAGATTGGTCACCCGGACATAACTGGGCAGCGGCAACGTCGGATGGGCAGCGGTCATCGCATACATGTCGTAAGGCTCGCCGATGGACGTCGGGTTACCGTGAAAGCGCCGGCCATACCAGCTCGCATGACCACGCTGGCGGTACGGTGCAAACGTGGTCTGCGGCACAAAGTTCTGCCCCATCACCGTATATGGGCGTAGGGCAGGCGGATGCAGGGGCTCGATGCGGGGGACCGCATCGGGAATCGCATCCAGATTGGCCGGGGGCGTCCCCGGGCCATCGTCCAGATAATACCCGCCTCCCCGGCTGGGCGGCCCACCGGCGGTGCTCACCTGGGCATCCGGACCGTCCGCCACCCGGGCCTGCTTGGAGCCGCACGCACTCAGGCCCAGCATGAGCACCATCGCCAGCCCGAGCCAGGCAGCCGGCCGCATAACCGATTTCGCCATTGTTCATTCCCTTGCTGCCACACGGCAGCGCTCAATACTCATCAGGATGCCCACCCCTATGCACAGCGTCACCAGCGCCGTGCCGCCATAACTGATGAAGGGCAGGGGCACCCCCACCACCGGCAGGATACCGCTCACCATGCCCATGTTAACAAAAGCATAGGTAAAGAAGATCATTGTTACCGCACCCGCCAGCAATCGCTGCGCCGTACTCACCGCCCTGGCCGCGATCACGAAGCCCCGGATGATCAGCAGCACATACAGACCGAGCAGACCCAGCGCGCCCACCAGCCCCAACTCTTCGGCAAGCACCGAGAAGATGAAATCCGTATGGCGCTCAGGAATGAAGGCCAGATGGGTCTGGGTGCCATCGAGCCAGCCCTTGCCCCAGAGCCCGCCGGAGCCGATCGCAATCGTGGACTGGATGATGTGGAACCCCTTGCCCAGCGGGTCCTGCGTGGGATCAAGCAGGGTGCACACACGTTGCTTCTGATACTCGCGCAGCACATGCCAGTCCGTTTCGGGCTGGCACAGCACGTCACCAAAGCCCACGATTGCGCCGATACCCAGTACACCGACCAGAAAGAACGGCACGATCAGCTTCCAGGGCAGGCCGGCGAAGAAAATGACAAAGAAACCGGCAGCCCCCACCAGCAGGCTGGTGCCCAGATCGGGCTGTACCACGATCAACCCCAGCGGGATCGCAAGCAGCGCCCCCCCCACTACAAACTGCCAGAATCGCACCTCGGTACGCTGCTGGAAATACCAGGCCAGCATCATCGGCACCGCAATCTTCATCAGTTCCGAGGGCTGGATGCGCACCACGCCCAGATCCAGCCAGCGCTTGGCGCCCTTGGACACCTCGCCGAACAGCAGCACCCCCACCAGCAGGAACACGCCCAGCGCATACAGAGGCACCGACAGCTGCAGCAAGCGTTTTGCCGGCACCAGCGCCACCACCCACATGGTCGCCAGCGCCACCGCAAAATGGATTTCCAGCGTCGCTACGCGAGCGGGCGAGGCACTCATCATCAGCACATAGGAATACCCCATGAGCAGACCGACTGTCAGCACCAGCAACGGGTCCAGCGGGCGGAGCAGTCCGCGCAGCAGGGCGAGCGGATTCAGCAGATGTTCACTCATTGCTCAAGCTCCGCTGCCAGCGCCTCATCGACCTCGAGCGCCGCCTCATCGACCCGCTTGCCGAGCATGAAATAGTCCAGCACCTGGCGGGCAATCGGTGCGGCCGACTGCGAGCCAAAGCCCCCATTCTCGACCAGCACCGCCAGCGCAATCCTCGGCTCGTCGGCCGGGGCGAAGGCCACATACCAGGAATGGTCACGCAGGCGCTCGGCCACCCGGCCTTCATCATATTTCTGGCCACGCAGCGAAAACACCTGGGCCGTACCGGTCTTGCCACCCGACTCGTATGGCGCCCCGGCAAACACTTTCGCCGCCGTGCCCACCCGGGTCACATCCACCATCGCAGCCTTCACCGCAGACACATGCCGCGGGTCCAGCGCCACCCGCTCCTTCGGCGCGGTCACTACCGGGTAACGCTCGCCGGTCACCGAATCGACCACATTGCGCACCAGATGCGGTTGATAGATCACCCCGTTATTCACCAGTCCCGCCAGCGCATTGGCCACCTGCAGGGGCGTGTACGCGTTGTAGCCCTGCCCGATGCCCACCGAAAGGGTTTCACCGCCGAACCAGGACTGCTGCTCACGGCGAGAAAAACGTGCGCGCTTCCATTCCGGATTGGGCAGCACCCCCACCGCCTCACCCGGGACGTCGATGCCGCTGCGCTGTCCGAAACCGAACGGACGCATGAAGTCGGCCAGCGCATTGATGCCCAGATCGTTGGCAAGCTGGTAATAGTAGGTGTTGCACGAGTACACCAGCGTCTGGTGCAGGTCCACATTGTTCTGGCACCGCGACTTGCGGTCGACAAAACGATGCCCAACAAAGTGGAACACCCCCTGATTGTTGAAACGCTGGGACACGGTGCGCCGCCCGGTTTCCAGACCGGCCAAGGCCATGAACGGCTTGAAAGTGGAGCCGGGTGGATAGGTGCTGTAGATCGCCCGATTGAGCATCGGATGGTCGGGCGAATCGCTCAACGCGCGCCAGTCCGCCACCGAAATACCTTCCACGAACAGGTTCGGATCGAAGGACGGCGTCGACACCAGCGCCAGCACCCCGCCGGTCGCGGGCTCGATCGCCACCAGGGCGCCGCGCCGGTCGCCAAAAGCGGCCTCCGCCACTTTCTGCAACTCGATGTCCAGCGTCAGCTCCAGATCGTTGCCCGGAGTCGCCGGTGCGCGAGACATCAGGCGCACGGCCCGCCCACCCGCGTTGATCTCCACCTGCTCCAGGCCGGTAAGTCCGTGCAGTTCCGCCTCGTAGGACAGCTCCAGTCCGCTCTTGCCGATGTACTCGGAGCCCCGATAATTGGCGGTTTCGCCCCGCTCCTCGATACGCTCCATGTCGCGCTCGTTGATGCGGCCGATATAGCCAATCACATGTGCCGCCGTCTCGCCCAGCGGGTAGTCACGGAACAAGCGCGCCTGCACTTCCACCCCGGGGAAACGGTAGCGACGTGCAATCACCCGGGCCACCTCCTCTTCGGTCAGGTGGGTGCGAATCGGCACGCTTGCAAAATATTTGCTCTCCAGCACCTGCTTGAAGAAGCGGCGCCGGTCACGCTGCTCGATGGTGACGATGGTCGACAACTCATCGATCGTCCTTTCCAGATCCTTGACCCTTGAAGGGTTGATTTCCAGCGTATAGACCGAGTAATTGCGCGCCAGCACCACCCCGTTGCGGTCGATGATCACCCCGCGATTGGGCACCACCGGCAATACCGCAATCCGGTTGCCCTCTGCGCGGGAATGAAAGTAGTCGTAGCGCACCACCTGCAGGTAATAGAAACGCGCGGCCAGCACGCCGAAGCACAGCAGGATGAACAGGAAGGCCACCACCACACGGCGGCGAAATCCTGTTATTTCTTCTTCCGGACGGCGAAACTCGGTCATGCGACTCCAGCACTCAGATGGGGCGATTGTCGTCCCGTTCGACTGGCTGATACTGCGGCAACAACAGCAGGAAACTCAACGGCGCCCACAACAGCGCCCCGCTGAGGCTGCTGGCAAAATACCACCACCCCGGAAACTCGGCCCCGGCAATCAGGCGCACCGCAACCATGATCGCCTGGGACAACACCAGCAGGGGCAATAGATGCAGGGCCTGCTGCACCGACGAGAACCACAGCAACCGCCGCGACACCGTGGCCGCCAGAAAGCTCAGCAACACATACGCCAGCGCATGCTGCCCCATTGCCGCGCCATGCCCGATATCGACCAGCACGCCGAACACGAACGCCGTCCCCATGCCCACCCGCCTGGGCTCGCGAATGCTCCAGAAGGCCAGCACCAGGGCCACCCAATCGGGCACGCCCGGCGTACGGCCCACCGGGATGTAACTCAACCCGAGCGCCAGGATCAGGCTGACGAAAATGAACCAGCCACGCGCCGGCTGCAGGATGCGATTGGATCGGTGGGAGGGTTGCACCGTTCAGTCTCCTGTCTTTCCCGCAGCGTCGGCAGCACCTTCAGGCGAGGCACCATCCCCCTCTGCCTCCACCGCACCGGACGGACACTCGCAAGACAGGCTGTCCGGATCGAGCGCACTCGACGCATGCGGCCTGGGCGCAGCCAACTGCTCACGCCCCAGCACCAGCACCTGGATCGCCCGCTCCACCCGTCCGATCGGTTCGCTGCGAATGCTCATGAACAGGTCTTCGTCCGGCCCCAGCGCCGTCACCTCGGCCACAGGCAGTCCGGCCAGAAACACGCCATCCAGGCCTGACGTTTCCAGTACATCGCCCACTTGCACATCCTCCCCGGACAGTACGAAACGCAACTCCAGCGGGGCCTGGCCATTGCCGAACAGCACGCCACGCACACCGGTACGCCGGACCTGCACCGGCACGGCCTGCTCCTTGTCGCTGAGCAGGGTCACTTCCGACTGGATGGGATACACCCGGGTGACCTGCCCGATCATGCCCTGCGCATCAAGCACGGCCAACCCCGGCACCACCCCATGATGCGCGCCACGGTCGAGAATCACCTTGCGGGCGAAGGGGTCGGGCGCGTCGTACAGAATCTCGGCCGCCACGCTGCGCACCGCCACGGCTTCGGCCATGCCCAACAGTCGCCGCAACTCGGCGTTTTCCGCCTCAAGCTGCTCGAAGCGCAGCAAGCGTTGCGCAGCCTCCAGCTGACTGCGCCGCAGATCAGCATTCTCCAACTGCACTTCCACCAGGGTGGCGAAATACACCGCTGCATTGCGCATGAAATCCGCCGGTGCTGCCGCTGCAACCTGCAAGGGATGAGTGACCACACTGATGGCCTGACGGGCAACTTCCAGGTAACGGAAACGCAAGTCCGCCACCAGCATCACGAGACAGACCACCACCAGCATCAGCAGACGGGCCAATGGCGAGGGGCCGCGCTTGAAGACCGGCGGAGACGGATGACCGACCAGAGACATCTATGAAAACCGGATGACGGCCGGAAAGGCAGCGACGCGCGCCACCCCCTCTCCGGAGCTGTCCATGACTCGGATTACTCGGGCGTGAAAATGGACCCGAGGGTATCCATCTTGTCGAGCGCCATGCCGCATCCGCGCGCCACGCAGGTCAGCGGCTCGTCCGCCACGAATACCGGCAAACCGGTTTCTTCCATCAGCAGACGGTCGAGGTCGGCCAGCAGCGCCCCGCCACCGGTCAGCACCATGCCGCGCTCGGCAATGTCCGCACCCAGTTCGGGCGGCGTCTGCTCCAGCGCGATCTTTACCGCCGACACGATCTGGTTGAGCGGCTCGGCCACAGCCTCCAGAACCTCGTTGCTGGAAATCGTGAAACTGCGCGGAATGCCTTCAGCCAGATTGCGCCCACGCACTTCGAGTTCGCGCACTTCCGCGCCCGGAAAGGCCGAACCGATGCTCTTCTTGATATTCTCGGCTGTCGTATCGCCGATGAGCATGCCATAATTGCGGCGGATGTAATTGATGATGGAATCGTCGAACTTGTCGCCGCCGACCCGCACCGAACCGCTATAGACCATGCCGCCGAGCGAGATCACCCCCACCTCGGTGGTACCGCCGCCGATATCCACCACCATCGAACCAGTTGCCTCGGACACCGGCATGCCCGCACCGATGGCGGCCGCCATCGGTTCCTCGATCAGGTACACCTGGCTCGCCCCCGCCGCCAGGGCCGCGTCGCGAATCGCACGCCGCTCGACCTGGGTGGAACCGCAGGGCACGCAGATGATGATGCGCGGACTGGGCGAGAACATCCGCGAGTCGTGCACCTTCTTGATGAACTGCTTGATCATCTGTTCGGTGACGACAAAGTCGGCGATCACTCCGTCCTTCATCGGCCGGATCGCGGTGATGTTGCCGGGCGTCTTGCCCAGCATCTGCTTGGCCGCCGCGCCCACCGCCTGAATGGTTCGCTTGGCGTTGGGGCCGCCTTCGGTCCGAATGGCGACCACCGAAGGCTCGTCGAGCACGATGCCCTTGCCGCGCACGTAGATCAGCGTGTTCGCAGTGCCAAGGTCAATGGCCAGATCGCTTGAAAAATAAGAACGTAGAAAACCGAACATGGGGTGCTTCCGAAACCGGTAAGGACAAGCTCCGCAGGGAGGAGCGCAGGCATTCCCGCCCGAACAGGCGAAAAGCGAATATGATAACCTACAAACCTTTGTGAATTAAGCAGCTTTTGTTACGCCATGTCGCTCTCTATCGAACAGGTTCAACGCATTGCCGGGCTCGCCCGCCTCGAACTCTCCGCCGAGGAAACCGAGCAGACCCGGCTCAAACTCAACAACATCTTCTCGCTGATCGAGCAGATGCAGGCAATCGACACCACCGGGGTGGCGCCGATGAGCCACCCCCAGGAAGTCGCCCAGCGTCTGCGCGACGACATTGTGACCGAAAGCGACCGGCGCGACGATTTCCAGCGCATCGCGCCACAGACCGAAGCCGGCCTGTACCTGGTCCCCCGGGTCATCGAGTGAGCACGCACCCGCCTCGCTGTCGCATGCCTCGCGGTAGCCTCGCGCGCGTCACGCCCGCGCCTGTGGCCGCCCTGCATGTCGTCCCCTGCATGTCGTCTCCCCCCACTTCACGCACACCATCATGATTCACGCCAGCCTGACTGAACTGCGTGCCGCGCTCGACGCCGGCCAAATCTCGGCAGCCGAGCTCGCCGGCCTGTTCCTCGACCGTATCGAACGGCTCAACCCGACGCTCAACGCCTTCATCACCGTGGATCGCGAGCAGGCGCTGGCCGCCGCCCGCGAGGCCGACCGGCAGATTGCCGCCGGCCAGGCCGGACCGCTCACCGGCATCCCGCTCGCCCACAAGGACGTGTTCTGCACCGCCGGCATGCTCACCACCTGCGGCTCGAAGATGCTTGCCAACTTCGTCAGCCCCTACGACGCGCATGTGGTCAGCCAGCTCAAGGCCGCCGGGGCGGTCATGCTCGGCAAGACCAACATGGACGAGTTCGCGATGGGCTCGAGCAACGAGCAGTCCCATTACGGCCCGGTCCGCAACCCATGGGACACCCGTCGCATCAGCGGCGGCTCCTCCGGCGGCTCGGCCGCCGCCGTGGCCGCCCGGCTGGTGCCAATGGCCACCGGTACCGACACCGGTGGCTCGGTGCGCCAGCCCGCTGCGCACACCGGCGTCACCGGCATCAAGCCCACCTATGGCACGGTCAGCCGCTACGGCATGATTGCCTACGCCTCCTCGCTCGACCAGGGCGGTGCCTTCGGCGCCTCGGCGGCCGACTGCGCGCTGCTGCTCAATGCCATGTCCGGTTTCGACCCGCGCGACTCCACCAGCCTGGAACGCGAGCCCGAAGACTACCTGCGCGAGCTGCAGGCCCCGGCGGCCGATGCCGACAAGCCGCTGGCCGGCCTGCGCATCGGCCTGCCGCGCGAATTCTTCGCCGAAGGCATGGCCGACGATGTGCGCAGTGCAGTCGAAGCCGCCATCGAACAATACCGCGCACTGGGCGCGACCACCGTGGACGTCAGCCTGCCGAATGCGAAGCTGGCCATCCCCGCCTATTACGTGATCGCCCCGGCCGAAGCCTCCAGCAACCTGTCGCGCTTCGACGGCGTACGCTACGGCCACCGCGCCGCCGACTACACCGACCTAGACGACATGTATCGCAAGAGCCGTGCCGAAGGCTTTGGCGACGAGGTCAAGCGCCGCATCCTGATCGGCACCTATGTGCTGTCGCACGGCTACTACGACGCCTACTACCTGCAGGCCCAGAAGCTGCGCCGGCTGATCGCGCAGGATTTCCAGAATGCACTGGCCAGCTGCGACCTGATCGCCGGTCCGGTCACGCCAACCACCGCCTGGTCGATTGGCGAGAAGTCCGACGACCCGGTGCAAATGTACCTGTCCGACATCTACACCATCGCGGTGAACCTCGCCGGCCTGCCCGGCCTGTCCCACCCCTGCGGTTTCGGTGCGGACGCCCTTCCGGTGGGCCTGCAGCTCATCGGCAACTACTTCGACGAAGCACGTCTGCTGGCCACCGCCCACCGTTACCAGCAGACCACCGACTGGCACCTGCGCCGCCCTGCCCTGGCTGACTGATGGAAGATTCAAGATGAGCAGAAACGACTGGGAAGTGGTCATCGGACTGGAAGTCCATGCCCAGCTCACCACCGCCTCCAAGATTTTTTCGGGCGCCTCCACCGCCTTTGGTGCGGAACCCAACCGCCAGGCCAGCGCGGTCGATCTGGCCCTGCCCGGCGTGCTGCCGGTGCTCAACCGGGGGGCGGTGGAACGCGCCATCCGCTTCGGGCTGGCCATCGGCGGCAATGTGGCACCGAAGAGCGTCTTCGCCCGCAAGAATTACTTCTACCCCGACCTCCCGAAGGGCTACCAGATCAGCCAGTTCGAGCTGCCGGTGGTTTCGGGCGGCGCCCTCACCGTCCGCGTGGGCGAGGGGGCACAGTCCTACGAGAAGACCATTAACCTCACCCGCGCCCACCTGGAAGAAGACGCCGGCAAGAGCCTGCACGAAGACTTCCACGGCATGAGCGGCATCGACCTGAACCGTGCCGGCACCCCGCTGCTGGAGATCGTCTCGGAGCCGGAAATGTCCTCCTCGGCCGAGGCGGTGGCCTATGCCCGCGCCCTGCATGCGCTGGTGCGCTGGATCGAGATCTGCGACGGCAACATGCAGGAAGGCTCTTTCCGCTGCGACGCCAACGTGTCGGTGCGCCGTCCCGGCGCCCCGCTCGGCACCCGCCGCGAGATCAAGAACCTCAACTCCTTCCGCTTCCTGCAGCAAGCCATCGACTACGAGGTACGGTGGCAGATCGAAACGCTGGAAGACGGCGGTCGCATCCAGCAGGCCACCGTGCTGTTCGACCCGGACAGCGGTGAAACCCGCGTCATGCGCACCAAGGAAGACGCCCACGATTACCGCTACTTCCCCGACCCCGACCTGTTGCCGCTGGAAATCTCGGACGACTGGATGGCGCGGGTGCGCAACGCCATGCCGGAGTTGCCCGAGGCCATGCGCCAGCGCTTCATGCACGACTTCGGGCTGTCGGCCTACGATGCCGCCACGCTCACGGCCTCCCGGGAGATGGCCGGCTTCTACCAGGCCACGGTGGACGCAGCCGGCACCGCCCACGCCAAACCCTGCGCCAACTGGGTGATGGGCGATCTGGCCGCACGACTCAACAAGGCCGAGCTCGACATCGGCAACGCGCCGGTCAGCCCGCAGCAACTCGCCGGGCTGGTACAGCGCATTGCCGACAACACCCTCTCCAACAACATCGGCAAGAAAGTGTTCGAAGCCTTGTGGAACGGCGAGGGCCACAGCGCGGATGAAATCATCGAGCAGCAAGGCCTGAAGCAGGTCACCGACAGCGGCGCAATCGAAGCCATGATCGACGAAGTGCTCGCCGCCAACCAGAAATCGGTGGATGAATTCCGCGCCGGCAAGGAAAAGGCCTTCAACGCGCTGGTCGGGCAGGTCATGAAGGCCAGCCGGGGCAAGGCCAGCCCGGCACAGGTCAACGACCTGCTGCGCCGCAAGCTGCAGGGCTGATCTGCCATCCGCACGGGCGGCCCTCTGGCGGGGCGGCCCGTGCGGGCTGTCTGCACCGTGCTTGAGCCGGGTCAATACCGGATTTTTCCGACCGGGCCATCATTATTCCTCTATATTTTGAAATGATGTTGCGACTGGTAACACATCATTGAGTGGGGAAGGCGGGTGACGGATTTTGTCTGGATACTGGATCGGCTGGGCGAAGATCGCGCGCTGGCATTGGGCGGAGTGCTGATCGGCGCCCTGTTTGGCTTTCTTGCGCAACGCTCGCGCTTTTGCCTGCGCGCGGCGGTGGTCGAGGTGGCACGCGTCCAGCTTGGCCCCAAGCTGGCCATCTGGTTGTTTGCATTTTCGGCGGCCATCGTGGTGACCCAACTGCTGATCGTCGCCGGGCACATGGAAACCGGCAACGTCCGCCAACTCGCCAGCCAGGGCAGCCTGTCGGGCGCGCTGATCGGCGGACTCATGTTCGGCATGGGCATGATCCTCGCCCGGGGCTGTTCCAGCCGGCTGCTGGTGCTGGCCGCAAATGGCAATCTGCGCGCCCTGCTCTCCGGACTCATCTTTGCGGTCACGGCACAGGCCTCGATGAGCGGCATCCTCTCCCCCGCACGCGAAGCGCTCGGGGCACTGTGGGTGATTGACGGGGGCAGCGCCCGCGACCTGCTGGCCACTTTCGGTCTGGGCCATGGCGGCGGGCTGCTGTTCGGCCTGCTCTGGCTGGGCGCCGGCATCGCGTTCGCACGGCGCAGCCGGGTACCTCTGTGGGGCTGGCTGGGCGGGCTCGGCGTGGGCGTGACGGTGGCCGTGGCATGGTGGTTCACCTACCAGCTCTCCACCCAGACCTTTGTGCCCACCCCGGTAAAAAGCCTGTCCTTCACCGGCCCTTCGGCCGATGTGCTGATGGCCGTACTCTCTCCCCCCGGGCAGTTGCTGAACTTCGACCTGGGCATGGTGCCCGGCGTGTTCCTCGGTTCCTTCCTGGCGGCCTGGTGGGCGCGCGAACTCAAGCTCGAAGGCTTTCAGGGGGGACACGCGATGCGCCGCTATATTGCCGGCGCGGTGCTGATGGGCTTTGGCGGCATGCTCGCCGGGGGCTGTGCGGTGGGGGCCGGCGTATCCGGTGCGGCCGTGTTCGCGGTCACCGCGTGGGTGACGCTGTTCGGCATGTGGGCCGGCGCGGCGGGTACTGACTGGCTGATCGACCGTTACCTGCCCGCTCACGCTCAGGGCACCGCGCCCTTGCCGCCGGAAACCGTCGGTACACCGTGACAAGTGTCGCAAAACATGCCATCGCTCAACGGTATAATCGTCGCATGACAGGCGAACCGGGGAGAGCATCGGATGTGTCAGCTTCTTGGCATGAACTGCAATGTGCCAACCGACATCTGCTTTTCGTTTGCCGGCTTTCGAGCACGCGGCGGACTCACCGACCATCATCGTGACGGCTGGGGCATCGCCTTTTTCGAAGGACGTGGCGTGCGCCTGTTCCTCGATGCCGCCCCGAGCAGCACCTCACCGGTGGCCGAGCTGGTGCGCAATTATCCGATCCGCTCGCTCAATGTGGTGTCACACATCCGCAAGGCCACGCAGGGCAACATCCGCCTGGAAAACACGCACCCGTTCCAGCGCGAGCTGTGGGGCCAGTACTGGATCTTCGCGCACAACGGCAATCTGGCAGACTTTGCCCCGCCCCCCGGCACACGCTTTCGCCCGGTCGGCTCGACCGATTCGGAAGCCGCTTTCTGCTTCATGCTCGAATCGCTGGCCATGCAGTATCCGGACGGCCCTCCTGCCCCCGAAGCCCTGTTCCAGAGCCTCAGGCAACTCAGCATCCGGATCAGCGCGCATGGCGAGTTCAATTTCCTGCTGTCCAACGGTGAGCGGCTGTTCGCGCACAGCTCCTCGCGCCTGACCTACATCGTGCGCAAGGCTCCGTTTGCGGTGGCCCATCTTGCAGATGCCGACATGAGCGTGGACTTTGGCGAACTCACCACCCCGCAAGACCGGGTGGCGGTGATCGCCACCGTACCCCTCACCGACAACGAAACCTGGACCCCCATCCCGGCCGGCAACCTGCTCAGCTTCTGCAACGGACAGCCCGAAGCGCTGGGCCTCACCGAGACCGTAGCGCGCACGCCGAACAGCCTCACCGGAGATTCACGCATCATGACATGCGGGCAAGCCGGGAAACGTTGAAGTTAAACTACCGCCCCGCCCGCCGGGCCTCCACCCCGCACGAGAAGACCGCCTCCATGCCAGCCACGCCATCCCCCTCCGCTCCCCTCCCCTGCCCCTTGTGCGCCCCGGACGCCGAGACCGTGGTCTGGGCAGATGAATCGTGCCGGGTGATACGGGTCGATGAACACGACTTCGCCGGCTTCTGCCGCGTGGTGTGGCGCGAGCATGTTGCCGAACTGTCCGACCTGCCGGTACCTGCACAGCGCCATCTGATGAACGTGGTGTGCGCGGTGGAGCTGGCCCTGCGTCAGCTGATGCAGCCCGCCAAGGTGAATCTGGCCAGCCTGGGCAACATGGTGCCGCACCTGCACTGGCATGTGATTCCGCGCTTCACCGATGACAGCCGCTTTCCCGATCCGGTCTGGGCCAGTGCCCGGCGTATCGGCGCGGTACGCCAGGCACCCTCGGTGGCGCAGCTGAACGAGGCCATCACCCAGTCGCTGAACGAACTCACCGCCGGTTGATACGCAGCCCCGGGGGCAACCCCGGCCCGGCCACCAGGCTGCACAAGACAGAGAAGCTCGCCCCATAACAACAGGGCCGCCATGCGTCCTCAACCTGCCACGTTCAAGCAGCGTCGCAGGGCCGGATGCGCGGATGGCTCACCCAGGAGCCCCGGACATGAACCACCGCAACCCCGCAGACTGCCTGCATCGCCTCGAACAGCTGCACCCCACGGATGTCGACGCCAACCACGCGATCCTGCTCGACATGCTCTCCGATCTCGCGCAAAGCCCGCCGCCCCCCAACCAGCACCTGGAGGTACTGGAAGCCTGCCGCGAGCAGCTCGCGCTGGCACAGGCCGAAACCGCCCGGCGCTATGCCTCGCAGCCGGTCGGCCCGGACAGCGACGACAACGCGATGCTGATGAAAGTCATCGGCCTGTGGCGACTGATGTCGCACTCCTACGCCCAGATTACCCGCCGCGATGCCGCAGCCGGCACCCTGGACGACCAGAAGGCGCTGATCTCGCAACGCAGGGTGTTCTACGCCGGGCAAGTGATCCTGGAGCATTACCGCGCGCACCGTGCCGTGCCGCCGCAAAGCTGGGCCGAGCTGCACGAAAGCTTCCAGATGGCCGAGCGCCAGGGCGTGGAACATGTGCGGGTGGCCGATGCCCTCAACGAAACCTGGCACGCCCAAAGCGCCACCGAAGCCTTCATTGCGGTGCTGCTGGTCGATCTGGCCAACCCCTTCGGGCGCAGCGTGCGCGAATTCGGCTGGATCTGCCGCTGGGCGCAGCGCTTTGCGCCCTACTGCGACCTGAGCGCCGACAAGGAAGGACGCAAACCGGCGGCGTATGGGCTGAACCTGGGGCTGGACCATGGGCTGCGCCCGATCAGCACGATGGGCGACAGCGATGTGCTGCGTTATTTCGACGGCAGCAAGCTGGCCGGCCAGATCCAGGCGGTGATCGGGCAATTCAAGCAGGGCGTGAAACCGGCCGCGCTCGGGCTGGGCGAGGACTGCCCGACAAATGCCAGCGCACGCCTGCTGCTGTCGCTGTACCGGCCCTGGGGGCTGGGCTCGGCGGGGCGACGCTTTCCGCGACATGCCAGCCATGGACAGGTCGAGCTCAGCGGCGACTGGCTGGCCATCGGCTTTCATGTGGCCGGCAAGTCGTTTGAACAGCCCCTCACCCCGGGCACCTCGCGCAGCGTGCGCAGCGACATCACCTTGCTCACTTTTGGCGAGCGGGCGCAGGAGGTCAGCCCCCAGGATTCGCCCAAACAACGCCAGCGTGAGGCCGAGCGCCTGGGTTTCGTATGCGCGCGCTGGAGCCTGCTGGATCAGTCGGTGGGGGGCTTCCGGCTGGAAACCCTGCCCAGCAAGGGAGAGCGCATTGAATACCACCAACTGGTCGGTGTCCGTCCGCCGGACAGCCCCCATTTCCTGATCGGCCGGGTCAACTGGCTGATGTATCAGGACAGCGGTTTGATGGAGATCGGCGTGCAACTGCTCAATGGCAAGCCGCAGGTGGTGGCCGCACGCCAGGCCGGCCTCAATGCCGGAGTGCGCGCCGCCTATCAACAAGCCTTCTGGCTACCCGAGATTGCCAGCCTGCAGGTGCCCGCGAGCGTGGTGCTGCCCGGCGCGTGGTATCAGCCACACCGGGTCATCGAGCTTTTCGAGGGAGGCAAGACCCGGCAACTGCGCCTGACCAAGCTGTTGCTGCGCGGTACCAACTTCGACCAGGTGGCTTGCGAGCCCGTCGGCGAGCCGGCGCAGCACGCCCCGGTCAGCGCGGACGCCGCCTGAGTCGCGCCAGGGGCAGCTGCACACTGAAGCGGCTGCCCTTGCCCAGCGCACTTTCAATGCGCAATTCGGCCTGATGGCGTGACACGATGTGCTTGACGATGGCCAGCCCCAGGCCAGTCCCGCCGGTTTCACGCGAACGCCCCCGGTCGGCCCGGAAAAAACGCTCGGTGAGGCGTGGAATGTGCGCCGGATCGATGCCGATACCGTCATCCTCCACCCAGAACTGCGCCCCGTGCGTGGTGCGCCGCCAGCCAAGGCGCACATGGCCCCCGGGCGGCGTATAGCGCACCGCATTGCTGGCCAGGTTGGCGAACGCCGAGTGCAACTCCTTTTCACTGCCCACCAGCACATCGCCCCGGTCGCGCTCATCCACTTCCAGGCTGATTTCGTGACGTCCGGACGACAGCAGCCGGGCCTCCTCGCACACCTGTTCGACCAACCCCAGCGCATCCACCTGCTCCTCGGTCGGAGCCGGTGCGCCGGTTTCCAGTGCGGACAGTGCGAGCAGGTCTTCAATCAGCCGCTGCATGCGGCTCGACTGGTCCAGCGCCAGCCCCAGGTAACGCTGCACGTCCTCACGGTCGAGATCGTCCAGCCCGTCCATCACCGTCTCCAGAAACCCGCCCACCACGGTGAGGGGGGTGCGCAGTTCATGCGAGACGTTGGCAATGAAGTCCTGGCGCATCGTCTCCAGACGTTCGATCTGGGTCACATCGCGCGAGATCACCATCTTCTGGCCATTGCCGAAGGGCACAGCCTGCACCAGCAGCCGGATGCCCGGACGCCGGGGGGACTGCAGCATCAGCGGCCCTTCCTGCCTTTCGGCCTCGGCCAGATAACGGGCCAGTTCGGCATGGCGGGCCAGCCCGATCAGGGACACCCCGATGTCGCGGGTATGGTCCAGCCCGAAGTGCAGCTCGGCACGCTGGTTGAGCCATTCGATGGCATCGTGTTCGGACAGATAGATCACGCCGTCGGGCATGGCCTGACTGGCCGCCCGGAAACGCTCCAGGGTTTCGGTGAGCCGTTCGCGCTGCTCGCGCGCATGCAGCGCACGCCGGTTCAGGCCCGCAAAGGCCGAACGCCACAGCCACGGCTCATCCGGCAGGGTCGGCGCCTTCTCGCTGCCGGCCGCCCACTGCGTGACGCGTCCGAGGTTGTGCAGGTGATAGGCCAGCAGGCCAAGCAGTCCGGTCACCATCATCGCCCAGCCTCGATCACTGCCGGCGCTGAAACCGGCAATCAACGACACCAGGGTAATCAGGATCAGCGCAAGAATGCTGCCTGTCCAGATCGCAGTCGGGCTGGGTTTGATGACGGGCTCCTTCATCGAGAAAGACTCGGCCCGCATTATCGCCATACCCCACCGAGAGTGGGTAGCCATGCGTGCGACACGCGCGCCTCACCGCACTCAGGCATCGACCTCGTCCACCTGCACCGAGAAGCGGTAGCCACTGCCCCGCACGGTCTGCACCAGACGCTGATGACCCGTCTGCTCCAGCGCCGCCCGCAGGCGGCGAATGTGCACATCCACCGTGCGCTCCTCGACAAACACATGATCGCCCCACACCTGATCGAGCAACTGGGTGCGCGAGTGCACCCGCTCGGGGTGCGTCATCAGGAAATGCAGCAGACGGAACTCGGTCGGCCCCAGGCTGAGCGCCTGCTCGCCGGCACTCACCCGATGGGTGGTCGGATCGAGCCGCAACCCGCCCAGCATCACCGGGTCCTCGGTGGTCTGCGGCGCGCGACGGCGCAACACGGCCTTGATGCGCGCCACCAGTTCGCGCGGACTGAACGGTTTGGTAATGTAGTCGTCGGCCCCGGCCTCCAGCCCGGACACCTTGTCCTGCTCCTCACCGCGTGCGGTGAGCATGATGATCGGAATGCCGCGCGTGCGCTCGTCGGCGCGCAACCGGCGGGCAAACTCGATCCCCGGCGTGCCGGGCAGCATCCAGTCCAGCAGCACCAGATCGGGCAGGGCCTCACGCACCACCCGCTGGGCACTTTCGGCATCGGAGACGCGCACCACATGATGACCCGCCCGGGTCAGATTCACCGCAATGAGTTCCTGAATAGCTGGCTCGTCTTCAACAAGCAGAATGTTGGCTGGCATGACCACCCTCCCTGACTGGAGCACGCAGTGTATTTCAGTAACTTGACAGTTTGATGACGGGTCATCGCCATGCAATCTTTCCGGCTTCACGAACCGTACTCGTGCACTCCGCCCTGGCATCCGTGCTTTCCCTGAAATCCCTGGAATCCTTGAAATCCATGGATTGAGGGTATCATTGCGGCTGTCTCACGAATGAATCGACCCCACACACACCGGAACCACGCCCATCATGGCCGGACTCGACCGCTCCACGCCCCTGCCCACCGAAATCACCCTGCACAGCAAGTCGCGCGTGCTCGCGGTGACCTTTGACAACGGACGCAGTTTTTCGCTGCCCTTCGAGTTCCTGCGGGTGCATTCCCCCTCGGCCGAGGTGCGCGGTCACGGCCCCGGCCAGGAAGTGCTGCAGTTCGGCAAGCGCGATGTAGACATCACCGCCCTCGACCCGGTCGGCAACTACGCCATCCGGCCCCGCTTCAGCGACGGGCACGACAGCGGTCTGTATTCCTGGGACTATCTCTACATGCTGGGCGAACAGCAGGACGCACTCTGGCAGCGTTACCTCGAACGGCTGCAGGCCGCCGGCGCCAGCCGCGACCCCGCCCTTGCCCCCACGCCAGCCGCGCCCCGGGCCGGATGCGGCAAGCACTGAGCAGGCACACCCACAATGAACGACAAACAGACCCACTTCGGTTTCCAGACCGTCCCCGAACACGAAAAGCGCGAAAAGGTGCGCGAAGTCTTTTCATCGGTCGCCAGCCGCTACGACGTCATGAACGATCTGATGTCCATGGGCCTGCACCGCATCTGGAAAGCCTTTGCCATACAACTGTCGGGCGTGCGCGAAGGCAGCCGCGTGCTCGACGTGGCCGGCGGCACCGCCGACCTGTCGCTGGCCTTCGCCCGGCGCGTGGGCACGACAGGCCAGGTCTGGCTCACCGACATCAACCACGCCATGCTGTCGCGCGGCCGCGACCGGGTGCTGGACAAGGGTTTCGCCATCCCCGTCGCCCAGTGCGATGCCGAGAAGCTGCCTTTCCCATCCAACCATTTCGACTGTGTCACCGTCGCCTTCGGTCTGCGCAACATGACCCACAAGGACCAGGCCCTGGCCGAAATGCAGCGGGTGCTGCGCCCGGGCGGACGCCTGCTGGTGCTCGAATTCTCGCGTGTCTGGAAACCGCTCGAACCGGCGTACGATTTTTATTCCTTCAAGGTACTGCCATGGATGGGCGAAAAAGTCGCCAACGATGCCGACAGCTACCGCTATCTGGCCGAATCCATCCGCATGCACCCCTCACAGGAAGAACTCAAGCAGATGATGGAACAAGCCGGCTTCAACCGGGTCGACTACCACAACATGACCGGCGGCGTGGTCGCCCTGCATCGCGGCTTCAAATACTGAGCACGCAGCCGGCCTGTTCGACATGACTGACTATCGACCACTGGAGTTGTACCCACGATGAAGCACCTGTTCCTGAGCCTCTTCCTGTCCGTCTTCGCTCTGGCGGGGGTCATCCCCGACGCCGAAGCCCAGAAACGCCTGGGCGGTGGCAGCAGCTTCGGCATGCAGCGCCAGGCCACGCCTCCGGCCCAGCGCCAGCCGTCCGCCGCTCCGCAACAAAGCCCCAACCGCCAGCAGGCCGCCGCGCCAAACGCCGGCAAGCGCTCGTGGATGGGCCCGCTCGCCGGCCTGGCCGCCGGTCTGGGTCTGGCCGCACTGTTCTCGCATCTGGGGCTGGGTGAAGAGATGGCCTCCCTGATGCTCATCCTGCTGCTGGTGGTGGCTGCCGTGTTCCTGTTCCGCATGTTTGCCCGCCGCGCAGCAGGCAATGCCGGCAACGCCGCCCACGGCATGCAGTATGCCGGCGCCCAGCCGGGCGCAGGAGGCAGCATGCCCTTCCAGGCCGCATCCGCCCCGGCGGGCAGCACATCGTCCGCAGCGGCCGAAAGCAGCGCACAGCCTGCCCTGCCGGCCGACTTCGATGCCGAAAGCTTTGCCCGTCAGGCCAAGGTGCAGTTCATCCGCCTGCAGGCCGCACACGATGCCGGCAATCTCGACGACATCAGCGCCTTCACCACGCCCGAAGTGTTCGCCGAAATCCGCATGCAAATGGCCGAGCGCGGTCAGGCCGAGCAGCGCACCGATGTGGTGGCGCTGAACGCCGAGGTCATCGAGGTCGCCGAGGAAGACCAGCGCTACATCGTCAGCGTGCGCTTCAATGGCACACTGCGCGAAGGCGCCGACGCCGCCCCCACCCAGTTCGACGAAATCTGGCACCTCACCAAACCGATCAGCGGCAACCAGGGCTGGCTGGTCGCCGGCATCCAGCAGGTTTCCTGATCCGTCTCATCCCCTCGCAGCGGGCAACCCTGCCCGCTGCCTTTGCTCCGGCCATCATCATGCACCGTCTGCCCGATCAGGTCTTTGTCAACGCCCTCAACCACCTGCTCGCCTCCGCCCCCTGGGCACGCGAACGGCTCGCCCCCCATGCCCACGCCCATGTGCGCATCGAATCCGGCCCCCTCAGCGTCGACTTCACCCTGAACGAGGAAGGCTACGCAGCCTGCCTGGACACCCGGCAGGCCGAGCCCGCCCCCAATGTCACCCTCGCCCTGGCCATGGAGCGCCTGCCCGGACTGCTGGCCGAAGGCGGCCTGGACAAGGCCAGCACGGCCGTGCGTCTGCAAGGCGATGCCAGCCTGGCCGAAACGCTCGGTTTCGTCTTCCGCCACCTACGCTGGGATGCCGAAGAAGACCTGTCCCGCCTCGTCGGCGACATCGCCGCCCACCGCCTCATGCGCGGCGCCCGCGCCGTTCACCAGACCGGCCTGCGCACCCTCGAATCCCTCTCGGGCAACCTGGGCGAATACCTCACCGAAGAATCCCGCCTGCTCGTCCCCCGCGACGAAGCCAGCCCCCTCAACAAGCAACTCACCGACCTGCGCGACGCCCTCGCCCGCCTCGAAAAACGCATCGAACGCCTCGAACATCCGGTGAAACGGGGTGGTGGCCGGTGATTCGGGGCAGAAACAACAGCCTTTCTTATTCTGGATGAAAAGCTAAAATGAACCCGCTGAGCTGCCTAACCCGGCAGTGAGTTGTAGCTCCCTCTCTCACCCCGGAAAGCTACAATCCCCCTTGGTGCAGCCCTGCACCCTGACCTGTTGTAGCTCCCTCTCTCACCCCGGAAAGCTACAATGCCACGATTGGCAAACCGCTTGACCACGCCGTTGTAGCTCCCTCTCTCACCCCGGAAAGCTACAATCCTCACGCAACAACACATCGCATGTGCTCAGTTGTAGCTCCCTCTCTCACCCCGGAAAGCTACAATCAGCCCCGTGGATTGCCAGCGCACCGACGGGTTGTAGCTCCCTCTCTCACCCCGGAAAGCTACAATCACGACCGCAAGCTGCTCGACGTACAGCGCGTTGTAGCTCCCTCTCTCACCCCGGAAAGCTACAATATCGCCAGCCGTGGCGGTAATCGTCGAAATGTTGTAGCTCCCTCTCTCACCCCGGAAAGCTACAATTGGACATCGTCCAGCCCGCAAAAGAAATCCGTTGTAGCTCCCTCTCTCACCCCGGAAAGCTACAATGCCCGAACAAATCGGCCAGGTCATCGCCACGTTGTAGCTCCCTCTCTCACCCCGGAAAGCTACAATTCATGTTCACCAGCTTGGGGTGCTTACTTCGTTGTAGCTCCCTCTCTCACCCCGGAAAGCTACAATGGACTGCCTGCACCGGCCGCTCACCGAGCGGTTGTAGCTCCCTCTCTCACCCCGGAAAGCTACAATCCAAGGAGCCGGAGGACTTCGCCGCGATGCGTTGTAGCTCCCTCTCTCACCCCGGAAAGCTACAATCCTACAGTGTGCCAGCCGCAGACCGTGCCGGTTGTAGCTCCCTCTCTCACCCCGGAAAGCTACAATTACCGGCAAGATCACCGTCGTCGGCGCAGGGTTGTAGCTCCCTCTCTCACCCCGGAAAGCTACAATCCGCTGCGCTGCGGCCCTGCGGGCGGCCTCGTTGTAGCTCCCTCTCTCACCCCGGAAAGCTACAATGATTGCAGACCTCGCACAGCAGCGCGCAGCGTTGTAGCTCCCTCTCTCACCCCGGAAAGCTACAATCTCGCCCGCTCTACGCCGTCCCGCCCCCGGGTTGTAGCTCCCTCTCTCACCCCGGAAAGCTACAATCTACCTGCGCAACTGGCGCCCGGGCAAGCCGTTGTAGCTCCCTCTCTCACCCCGGAAAGCTACAATAACCTCTGCGACGCGCTTAGACCTGAGTCCGTTGTAGCTCCCTCTCTCACCCCGGAAAGCTACAATGGCCAACCATCGGCGCGGCGCTCTGCGCTGGTTGTAGCTCCCTCTCTCACCCCGGAAAGCTACAATGTGCCAGCGCTGGGGCCGCTACTGGCACGGGTTGTAGCTCCCTCTCTCACCCCGGAAAGCTACAATCGCGCACCTTGCCAGCCGTCCGGCCGGCAAGTTGTAGCTCCCTCTCTCACCCCGGAAAGCTACAATGCTGACGGAGGCGTATCAATGAAAGTGCTCGTTGTAGCTCCCTCTCTCACCCCGGAAAGCTACAATGTACAAACCTGAAACGCCCGCCAGGCGTTGCTTGGTGGGCGTTTTTTTGGAAAAAAATTGCTCTCAGAAGAGCAGCATTTGACTCGGTGAAACCTTTTTTTCTTGATAACGCGGTAAGCCAACAAGCAATTTGATACCAGCAAACTGTTTTTCCGTCACAGTCATACAGCGAACGGAGCCAGCCGGTGGAAGGTGGCCGACAAGGCGCTTGAGATGCTTCTGGTGGTCATCATTGCCGTTCAACAGTCGGGCATAAACTGACCACTGAACCATGTCGTAGCCATCGTTGAGCAAGAAGCGGCGAAATTGTACATAAGCCCGCTTCTCTGTCTTGGTGACCATGGGCAAATCGAAGAAGACGATCAGTCTCATGAAGCGCCGTGTCTCCAGCCCCATGCCTCAGCATTCCAGCTTGTGGGCTTGCAAGCCAATCACTGTTGGCAACTCCAACTTGCTATCACCATGCTCGAATAACCGGCCGAGGCTCTCAACAGCATACTCAATCGCTGATAATACGGACATTGTGCCCTGAGGCATGCCAACATCAACATTGAGTAGCGCAACCAAGGCAGCTTTATCCATCGAGGCAAGATTTCCCTCAGTAGTAGCTGGATTTTTAGCCACATGCAAATCAACTAACGCACGGAACGGTTCGATCAGATCATCGGCCAGATTGAATGCATTTTGTTCACTCGCATGAAATAGGCCCAGTGGAGGGTGCATGCCATGAGCTACCAAGCCTCGCGCAATGGCACCACGCAGAACGGCGTAACCATAGTCAAGAGCGGCATTCGCCCAACATTTTTCCGCCCGGAAAAACCCTTGACCAAAAAGTTGCGTGAAATAAAAAGCAGCAGCCTGACCTTCAATATTTTCTCTGTCACCCGAGCGAACACGCCGAGCATAGGAGTCCAAGCGTTCAACTCCCTTTTTTCCGCACATGCCAAGTACTTTCGACTGGTTCTCAATCTTGCTCCGAACAATGCTGGCCCAAGCCTGTTTGACTAAAGGACGTGGAACGTCCATTTGCTTTCGCATCAAGCGCGTTGTTCGGGAATGCGAAAGAAAAGGCAGAAAAATGCCATTCGGCTGGTGATTTTCTCCTGTAGCATAAAGCCCAATGCCATAATCAGCACAAGCCGAAAGTACCGGGTGCGTAAGTAAAATTTCGCGATGATTAAGAACGATAATAGCAATATCCTCAAAAGGAACAAAGGCCGTCTGCTCTTGCTCAATGGCCAGAGAAAAATGCTCCCGGCGCAACTTTGCCGGCCGGGAGATCATCACGCTACGCCAACCCACGACGATCTCCCAGTGGGGCTGAGTATATATTTCCAAGAATATCAACGTAAAACTTTTCAATGCGCTTCGCACTTGAAATTGCTTTACGAAAATAGTTTTTATCCGGCTTGGGTTGATCGTGAGCCCGGAGAGTCAATCTACCATCGCTTTCGTACATGACGAAATAACCAAAATAATTTTCGTCGCCTAGCGTAATAGAAACAAGGTCATTTTTAGTCAAAGAAAACAGGAACTCGGCACCCTCAGGAGGGCAACTAGGTGCCACACGTACGGAGTTATGCGCAGCATAAACAGGCTCAATCAAAAACCGTTTTGGCAGGCGAAATACATCAACGCGGAGCATCTCACCCAACTCAGCAACACCTCCACGTACTTTTATTCCTCCCTTTTGTGTGGAAACCATTTTTACTGTTCTTACCAGCGGCCCTTGCCCATTTCTGGATGGTTTATGAACAGGATTAGAAAATGCTCGCTTTCCATCGTCTCCGAATTCTGTCAACCGCTTATGCAACAAATCCATCAGAGCACTATTCCTAGGATCATCAGCGCCAACGATGTTCTTCAATGACGCCAACTTCAACTTTTGAAGAGGCACTTTTACAGTACTCTTATTTTCAGCCATCCACTTTGAAGACCGAATCGTTTCTTCATGAATTGCTCCTCCGCCCCGTCTCTGAACAGACCGAGAAACAAACAAGGGTTTCACAGTGTTGAGTGCTTCCTCGCTGTAACTACCCAAGCGTTTCATTTCTTCTCGTAACAATTCTTCCGAATCAATTTTCAGACGTGCTTCGAGTTCATGACGGAAGTGAGGCCAAGGGTCAGGAAAATGCTTACTCAATCTCTGGAACATGACAGGGTTCACAACTTCACCGGTTTCCACATCAACGAAACCATCCCGCACCTGCTCCAACTCTCGACTGCGTGCATAATTGGAAAGGCGCTGAACCATGCCATGACTGCATGCGGCAACAACAGCCGCATCAAGCGCATGATGACGGTCACTGTCGGAGCGCACCTTCAACAGCCCCCAGCGCGCCCGCAAAAAGCTCGTCAACTGCCCACTGACCACAACACAGCGCTTGGCTGTACTGCCATTAGCGATTTTCAAATGCTTTTCGACATAGTTCTTGAAAAAACGACAAGCATAGCGAGTATCGTACAGGTTTCTTTCTTTAAACTCTTTTGCTTCTATTTCGCCGAACTCCTTGCGCAGAAGCCGAGTTCTCTTGGCCAGGCGATAGCTCTTGTTTGACTCAACGAATGAAACGAAGCGCTGCCAGCGTTCGCTGTTCTCTGCACCGCCAAGATATTCATAAGGAGTTCTATTCCCTTTGTCACGGTTCTCGCGTATCAGCACCAATACCTTGTTATTCTTGCTGTCGTCGAAACTTCTTGAATAAGGTAGAGCATGATCAATTTCAGTCACGCCAGGAGAAAAAATTTCCGAAACATTTCCAGAGGCAGCAAGAGGTTTTTGTGAATACGCACACTGTCCGTTTTGCTCACGATACAATCGCCATTTTTCGAATTCCCCCGACTTCGGGGGGCAGCCAAACAACTCAATGAACTGCTGCCGGTCGCGAAAATTTCTATCCTGATATTCATCTTGCTGCTTCTGAATCTTCCACCTCTCATCGAACGGTCTTGACAAATCTCGTGCCATTTCGATGTGGACAGCAGAAGGCGATCCATAGCGGCGAATGATGGCGTTGACTACCTTACGTGCCTGATTGAGTGCACGCAGAACAACAGGATTGCGCGGAATATCACCCTCTTTATCGATGACCATCTGTCCACTCAGGTCTCGCCCTGTATAAAAAGGCGGTAGATACTTTTTTTCCCCTTCGCCTGTCTTATGCAGTTGACTATGGTGATACCCCGCCTCGACACAAGCTTCGTCATATCTCAATCCCTTCTCCATATGCGGGACAATGGCATATAGCGCTTTAAGTGACAGGGAGTGGAACTTGTCGAAGCGAATGTTCAATAAGGTTTCAATCGAAACGGTCGAATCAGGCAGCGCAAGCTTTTCCAATTCAGTTCTTGCTTCGTCATCATCCTTATAAACACTCAATACCCTGGCAATCTGATCCAGAACCTCGGGGTGACCAGAAAGAGCGCGCTCTGAGAGTAACCGCCATTCATTTTCAAGATTCGCCTTGGAAAAAGTCTGTCGCAATGCTTGCCATCCCGGAAGCCTGATCAAGGTAGCCGACTCTGGATCTTTGGCGTGTCCCTCTGCTTTTTGTGCTTCGCTGGGATAGAGTAGTCCGATGAACTTGAATGCACCTGGCTCAAGCAGTCCCGCCTTAGTGAGGACATTGCGAACCTGCTTGTAGCTTAGGTCCTTGGCCTGCCGGTAAGGCAAGTCCAGACACAGTTGCCGCTCTTGCTCAGTCAGTGGTCGTACTACGCCACCGGTAGCGATACGGAGATTGTTTAGACGGGTCAGCCAGACATGTCTTTCAGCAGTAAAGCTGGCTTTAGGTGCGCGAAATTCTCTTTTCTCAAATGTACAAAAACCCAGCATTCCAAGCAGGGCATCGCCTGACAAAGGAGGTTTCTGCTGCCAGAACAAACCGCTTTTCTTGTCACCGTTACCGAGTATTGCAGCTTCCAGCTTGGTGTCGGCATACACATTGCCAAATGATCTTTGCTTGGCGAAAAGCAACTCTAATTCTTTGGCAAGCACGTCTCGCGACAATGCCTTGCTGTATTCACCTTGCTTGTTCCGCTGCCCCTCAGGAAATTCGGTGAGCATCATTTCAGCTGCGCTGCGGTAGCCCTTCTCAAGCATCAGTCTGACTGTTTCAGCCAGACCTTTTTTCACCTTGCCAGCTTCCGCTTGAGTGTCATTTTCATCTTTTTGGGCTTCAGCACGACTGATCCAGTGAAAACCCCTGTGTTTGCACAAATGGTAAATGACACGTGCCCACTCTTCGCCGCATAGCAGTCGATCAAGTCCATCGACACGGAGTTGCCAGAGAGAAGCGGTACAAGGCACCTCAGGCGTGAATAGTTTTACATTGGATACAAGACCTTCACGCTTCAGCAGACGGGCAAGCTTCTTCAATCGCCATGCACGACGGAACAACCGTCTCCGCATTAATCTGGCATTACGCCTGACGAGATTCAAGGACTCGCCTTCCTTTGCAGTTTCGGCTTTATCGAATGCACGAACCCCTAAATCAAGGATGTGCGTTTCTCCCAGTGCGCACCAGCCCACCGATGCAATGCCGATGTCCAAGCCAATGGTGTATGCTTCACTCATGATTTGCACCCCGCCAAGCAAAGTACGTATAATAACGTCATGTAGCTTTCCGGGGTGAGAGCCGTTGCTACAATAATGGTGCCCCTCTTGGGGCGACCGAACCCGGCCCGACAGGTTTTCCTGTCGGGCCTTCTTCATTGCAGTCACACTCCTTCCAATCGACAGCCTCGACCCAGCGCTACTGAAGGGTGCCCACTACTCTCCAGTAGGCATAAAAACTTTACCCAAAAAAAAAGCAACCCGCACAGGGTTGCTTCTTGCATGCTGGTGAGCCTGGATGAACCGGGATCAGTGCACCGACTTGCGCAGTTTGTTGATTGCTGCGATCTGTGCGATGGCTTCGGCCAGTTCGGCCTGGGCTTTTGCGTAGTCGATTTGCGAGCTCTGGTTGCGCAGCGCCTCTTCGGCAGCTTTCTTGGCTTCCAGGGCCTTGGCTTCGTCAAGGTCGCGGCCGCGGATGGCGGTGTCGGCCAGAACCGTCACCAGACCGGGCTGAACTTCCAGGATGCCACCGGCCACGAACACCAGCTCTTCTGCTGTCTGATTAGGCAGCTTGAGGCGTACCGCACCCGGTTTGATCCGGGTCATCAGCGGCATGTGGCCGGGCAGAATGCCAAGCTCGCCGCTTTCGCCGGGCAACGCGACGAATTCAGCCAGACCGGAGAAGATTTCTTCTTCCGCGCTGACCACGTCCACGTGAACCGTCATTGCCATAGTCGTGTCCTCTCAAAATCCGCACGATGCCGGTGAGGGCACCGTGCGGTAACCGCATCAGAGCTTCTTGGCCTTCTCGATGGCCTCGTCGATGCTGCCGACCATGTAGAACGCCTGCTCGGGCATGTGGTCGCATTCGCCGCTGACGATCATCTTGAAGCCGGCAATGGTGTCCTTCAGGGACACGTACTTGCCCGGCGAGCCGGTGAACACTTCCGCAACGTGGAAGGGCTGCGACAGGAAGCGCTGGATCTTCCGCGCACGAGCCACGGCGAGCTTGTCGTCCGGCGACAGTTCGTCCATGCCCAGAATCGCGATGATGTCACGCAGTTCCTTGTACTTCTGCAGCGTCTGCTGCACCGCGCGCGCCGTGTTGTAGTGCTCTTCGCCAACCACCAGCGGATCGAGCTGGCGGCTGGTGGAGTCGAGCGGATCGACGGCGGGGTAGATACCCAGCGCGGCGATGTCACGCGACAGCACGACGGTGGAGTCGAGGTGGAGGAAGGTGGTGGCCGGCGACGGGTCGGTCAAGTCATCCGCAGGCACATACACGGCCTGGATGGAGGTGATCGAGCCCACCTTGGTGGAGGTGATACGCTCTTGCAGCTTGCCCATTTCTTCGGCCAGGGTAGGCTGGTAGCCCACGGCGGAAGGCATACGGCCCAGCAGAGCGGACACTTCGGTACCGGCCAGGGTGTAGCGGTAGATGTTGTCCACGAAGAACAGCACGTCCTTGCCTTCGTCACGGAACGCTTCAGCCATGGTCAGGCCGGTCAGCGCCACGCGCAGACGGTTTCCTGGGGGCTCGTTCATCTGGCCGTACACCATGGCAACCTTGGAGTCGTTCAGAGACTCTTGGTTCACCACGCCGGCGTCCGACATTTCGTGATAGAAGTCATTGCCTTCACGGGTACGTTCACCCACACCGGCAAACACCGACAGACCACCGTGGCCCTTGGCGATGTTGTTGATGAGTTCCATCATGTTCACGGTCTTGCCCACACCGGCACCACCGAACAGGCCCACCTTACCGCCCTTGGCGAAGGGGCAGACCAGGTCGATCACCTTGATGCCGGTTTCCAGCAGTTCCTGCGAAGGCGACAGTTCGTCGTACGCAGGAGCCTTGCGGTGGATGGCAGCCGTCAGAGTCTGGTCCACGGGACCGCGCTCGTCGATGGGGTTGCCCAGCACGTCCATGATGCGGCCCAGAGTGGCCTTGCCCACGGGCACGGTGATGGGGTTGCCGGTGTTGGTGACCATCAGGCCACGCTTGATACCGTCCGAAGAACCCAGCGCAATGGTACGCACCACGCCGTCGCCCAGCTGTTGCTGAACTTCCAGCGTCAGGGCCGAGCCTTCGAGCTTCAGCGCATCGTAGACCTTGGGCACTTCACCATGGGCGAACTCCACGTCCACCACGGCGCCGATACATTGAACAATCTTGCCTTGTACTTGAGCCATTCTTTGCTCCAATCTGTTTGTGCGTTAAAGCCGTTTACACAGCGGCGGCGCCTGCCACGATTTCCGACAACTCGGTCGTAATCGCTGCCTGACGCGTCTTGTTGTAGACCAGCTTCAACTCGCTGATGACGTTGCCGGCATTGTCGGTTGCGGCCTTCATGGCCACCATGCGCGCCGATTGCTCGGACGCCATGTTTTCTGCAACCGCTTGGTAGACCAGGGACTCTG
>WPCJ01199884.1_pt1 | contig 66936 bp, 51 predicted proteins | sample 5399831 | NCBI WGS metagenome assembly WPCJ01 (sample SAMN12869470, study PRJNA574797) | sludge metagenome | isolation source: wastewater treatment of pH10 | place: China:Beijing | collected 2019-05-20
CTGTGTCTTCGCGACAAGCTCCAAGGGTTCGGCCTTCAACTTATTTGCCTGATCAGAAGCCATCAGCAAAGATCAGTGCTTCTTGAGTACCGGAGCATCGTTATTGCGTACCAAACCTCAACAAAAGAGAACCCGCACTCAACGAAACGCGCACACCCACACTCGACCCCAGGCGGACACTCACGGTGCACGCAGCACCAAATGAATGACTCGTCCGCTTGCGCGAGATTAGAGAGACGCTGGGCTGGGGTTTCCTAGCAACGGCAGAAACGTACAGGCGCGCCAAGCTGGCGGGCGGCAGTGGCTTCACGCCGAGTAAACGCCGACTTGAACAAAAATAGCGCCTGATCGGAAATCTTTTATGGCTTCTGATCAGGCGCTTTGCGTCCCCCTACTGGGATTCGAACCCAGACTGTACCGATTTTAAGTCGGTTGCCTCTGCCGGTTGGGCTATAGGGGGCAAGTGAATTGCCGCGATGATGCGCAATGCTCGCAATCGCTCCAAGCGAGCCTTCACCAGCGTGGAACGCCACTTAAGCTTATTACCTTGCCATACACGCCGTGATGCGCTGAGAGCTGCAAATGAGTGAGCCCTGAGCGGGGCAGCGCTCAGGGCTCACGGTCTTTGCGAGCGTGGGAAAGAACTCCCCTAGTTGCTCAGGCGCGCTCGAAGCTCACGCAGTTCGGTGCGCAGCGCCTCTGGAACACGATCGCCGAATTGAGCGAAGAACTCTTCGGTCAGGTCGCACTCAGTCAGCCATGAGGCAGAGTCGATCGCGAATAGCTCATCAAGCTCATCAGCAACCGATTCGATTCCGGTCAAATTCAGTTCACCGTCGGCAGGCAAGGTGCCGATCGCGGTGCGACGGCCCTCGTGCTCGCCCTCAACGCTGCGAATGATCCAGTCGATAACACGAGAGTTGTCGCCGAAACCAGGCCACAAGAAACGACCGTCGGCACCCTTGCGGAACCAGTTCACCTGGAAAATCTTTGGAGCCTTGTCGCCGAGCTTTTCGCCCACCTCAAGCCAATGTCCCCAGTAGTCAGCCATGTTGTATCCGCAGAACGGGAGCATCGCGAAGGGGTCGCGGCGCAGTTCGCCAACGGTTCCCTCCTGTGCTGCTGTCTTTTCAGAGGAGATCGTCGCTCCAACAAAGACACCGTGCTGCCACGAAAGCGACTGCGCGACAAGAGGAATGTTCGTCGCGCGACGTCCACCGAAGAGGATGGCGTCCAGCGGCACTCCGTCTTGCTCGAACCAGTCGTCTGCGAGAGTTGGAGTCTGCTGAATCGGCGCGGTGAAGCGCGAGTTGGGGTGCGCCGCGGGTCGACCTGATTCAGGCGTCCACGATTCCCCCAGCCAGTCGGTCAGGTGAGCAGGAACCTCGTCGGTTTTGCCTTCCCACCACACATCACCGTCGTCGGTCAGCGCCACATTGGTGTAGATGGTGTTGCCCCACAGGGTCTCCATCGCAACAGGGTTTGTCGACTCGCCGGTGCCTGGAGCAACCCCAAAGAAACCTGCCTCTGGGTTGATCGCGTACAGACGCCCGTCTGCACCGGGGCGCAACCAAGCAATGTCGTCACCGATGGTCTCGACCTTCCAGCCGGGAATGGTGGGCTGGAGCATTGCGAGGTTGGTCTTGCCGCATGCCGAAGGGAATGCTGCTGAGAGATGGTAAGCCTTGCCGCTTTCGGTGTTGGTGAGCTTGAGGAGCAGCATGTGCTCGGCAAGCCAGCCCTCACTGCGACCCATCACCGAAGCGATGCGCAGCGCGAAGCACTTCTTAGAAAGCAGTGCGTTTCCGCCGTATCCCGAACCGTACGACCACACTTCGAGTGTCTCCGGGAAGTGGGTGATGTACTTGGTGTCATTGCACGGCCACGCAACGTCTGCTTCACCGTCAAGCAGCGGAGCACCCACCGAGTGCACTGTGCGCACCCATTCACTCCCCGGGGTGATGCCGTCGAGAGCCGCCTGACCCATGCGTGTCATGATGCGCATATTCAGCACTGCGTATGGCGAATCGGTGATCTCGATACCGAGCTGGCTGATCGCTCCACCGACAGGGCCCATCGAGAATGGCACGACGTACATGGTGCGTCCGCGCATGCTGCCCTCAAAGAATGGCTGCAGTTCGGCTTTCATCTCAGCTGGTGCACGCCAGTTGTTGGTGGGGCCGGCGTCTGCTTCGTTCTCGCTGCAGATGAAGGTGCGGTCTTCGACACGCGCCACATCTGCGGGGTGTGAACGCGCCAGGAAGCTACCGGGTCGAAGATCCTTATTAAGAGGGATCAGCGATCCTTCTGCAACCATCTCCGAGGTGATCTGGTTCCATTCATCTTGCGAACCGTTGCACCAAACGACAGCCGATGGCTGTGTCAGTTCTGCTACTTCGGTGACCCACTGCACAACCTCCTGGTTCGAGGTTGTTGCGCCTTCGCGCACCATATCCGCAATCGTTGCCGGAGTATCAAGAGTCGATGCACTGCCCATGCCGTCGCCGCTCCTTTGGTAAAAAACTGGATTACTTCCATTCTGGGTGAACAACAGGGAACCAACCCGTAAATTCACCGTGTAAAGAATTGGCATTCTTGCCGTATAGTCAAGATATGAGCCCTGATTCACGTCATTTCGCCTCAGAAAATTCTCTACACAAGATGTTATTGGGAAAACGCATCCGTCATTTTCGAGTGCGCGCGGGCCTCACCCTCGACGCGCTCGGCGAGCGCGTCGGAGTCGTCGGTAGCCAACTCTCACTCATAGAAAATGGCAAACGAGAGCCACGTCTCTCACTCCTCCAAGCCATTGCGAGGCAGCTTGACGTTGACCCTGCCGTGCTGCTCCTGCAAGAAGCACCTGACGAACGCACCGCGCTCGAACTCGAACTCGAACGCGCGCAGCTCGCCCCGAACTACCAACAGTTGAAACTGCCGCACGTGCGTACTCCGAGAAGCCTCAGTGACGAAGCACTCGAATCGCTCGTTGGTCTGCACCGTGAACTCGCCCGCCGCTCACGGGCCGCCGCGGCAACCCCCGAAGAAGCTCGGCGCGCAAATACGGCAATTCGACGCAAGATGCGCACCCAGGGCAACTACATTCCCGAAATCGAGCGCATCGCCGAAGATCTCATGTTGAGCGTCGGCCACGTCACTACGAGCGCGGTCACACACCGAGATGTCGCCGTGCTCGCCGAGAAGCTGGGCTTCACGCTGATCTTCGTGAACGATCTCCCGCCGAACACCAGAAGTGTGACAGATATCGAAAACGGTCGCATCTACCTGCCTCCTGCTTCGATCCCCGGCGGCCACGGTCTTCGATCGCTTGCACTGCAGGCCATGGCACACCGCGTGCTGGGACACGAAAAGCCCGCGAGCTATGCGGAATTCCTTGAGCAGCGCCTGCAAATCAACTATTTCGCTTCGGCTTGTCTCTTGCCAGAGTCTCGCGCAGTGGAGTTCTTGAGCCAGGCAAAGAAAGCACGCAATCTTGCGATCGAGGATCTGCGAGACGCATTCGGCGTAACCCACGAGTCAGCAGCGCACCGATTCACCAACCTCGCTACGCGACATCTCGATCTGAATGTGCACCACTACCGGCTCGACGCCGCTGGAGTGATCGTGCGCGGCTACGAGAATGATGGACTCCCCCTCCCTACCGATGCCACCGACGGCATCGAGGGTCAAGTGGTGTGCCGCAAGTGGGCTGGCCGCACCGCATTCGATCAAACCAACCGCACCAGCGAGTTCTACCAGTACACCGACACTCCCGAAGGCACATTCTGGTCGAGTGCGCAGATCGGTGACATCGCCGAGGGCGCGTTCTCGATCACCTGTGGCGTCCCGTTTGATGACGCGAAGTGGTTTCGCGGCCGCGACGCAACTGCCCGCACCCATTCCACCTGTCCAGATCCAAGCTGTTGCAAAGCCCCCGACGGCGACCTCCTCGAACGGTGGCAGGGCAAGGCCTGGGCAAGCGCCAGAATGCACGCCCACGTGCTCGCGCCGCTACCAACTGGCACATTCCCCGGTGTCGAAGATGCCGAAATGTTCCGGTTCCTCTCCAGGCATGCGCCTCTCGACGAGGCCTAAGGCGCATTTACGCAGTCCCGTGCGCTGGCCAAGATGTGTGGGGTGCGGATTTCACAGACACGCACCGGGCGCCAGGCATGACCTCGTCTCGTGACACAACGAAACACCGCCGGATTCGGCTGAAATACTCGCGTATTTTCACCGTGTCCGGCGGTGTTGCCGCTCCGCAGCACAGCTGCAGGGCTCGCTGTCAGCTCATTACTGCGCGGTAATGCGTTCGAGGATCAGCGGGCCACCAGTCTCAGCTACACCATCTGCCTCGATCTCCCAGGCTCCTTCAACCGCTTCGAGCGCGCGATCAAAACGAGCATCATCATCGGCAGAAAGCGTGAAGAGCGGGTCACCGGCCTGCACTGTGTCGCCAGGTTTCGCGTGGAGATCGATACCTGCAGCGAAGACAATCTTGTCTTCGGCGCGGGCACGCCCAGCGCCCAGACGCCACGCACCAATGCCAAACGGAAGCGCTTCCATTTTTGTCACAACGCCTGAAGTGGCAGCAACAACCGTGTGAGTTTCGCGCGCGACTGGCAGTGCAGCATCAACGTCACCGTCTTGGGCCTCAATCATCTTGCGCCAGGAGTCCATCGCCTGACCGTTATCAAGTGCGGCCTCGACGTCAGCATCGGGCTGTCCGGCGAGGGCAAGCATTTCGCGCGCAAGTTCAACGGTCAGCTCACGCACGTCAGCAGGGCCTCCCCCTGCGAGCACCTCAACCGATTCGCGAACCTCGTTTGCGTTGCCGATTGCGAGACCAAGGGGCACGTTCATATTCGTGAGGAGCGCCGTGGTCGCCACTCCCGAGTCGTTTCCAAGTGCCACCATCGTGCGCGCCAGTTCACGCGCATCGTCCACGTTGCGCATGAACGCGCCCGAGCCGAATTTCACGTCAAGCACCAGCGCATCGGTGCCTTCAGCGATTTTCTTCGACATGATGCTTGAGGCGATCAGCGGAATCGTGTCTACGGTTCCAGTGACATCGCGCAAGGCATAAAGTTTCTTATCTGCCGGAGCAAGACCCGTACCAGCCGCACAGATCACTGCGCCAACCTCGCCTGCGAGCTGCGCCATGATTTCTTCGTTCGACAGTGCTGCCCGCCAGCCAGGAATGGCTTCGAGCTTGTCAAGCGTGCCACCGGTGTGCCCCAGGCCACGACCTGAAAGCTGTGGAACTGCAACACCGAAGGAAGCAACCAGAGGCGCAAGCGGCAAGGTGATCTTGTCGCCCACTCCGCCGGTCGAATGCTTATCTACCGTTGGCTTGCCCAACGAGGCGAACGACATTCGCTCGCCCGAAGCGATCATCGCATCCGTCATGACCCGGATCTCATCACGCTGCATGCCACGCTGAAAAATCGCCATCGCGAACGAGGCCATCTGAGCATCGCTCACATAGCCGCGAGTGTACGCATCAATCATCCAGCGCAGTGCAGGCTCCGGGACTGATCCACCGTCTCGCTTTGCTCGGATCACATCTACCGCGTCAAACGGTTCCACGCTCATCGTTCGTCCTTTCGGGGAGAGGCGACAGCCTCAAGGTCTCGGGGTCCGAAAGCATCAGGGAGCACCTGATCAATCGTGCGCAAGCCAGATACCGTATCGAGGATCATGCCCTCTGCCGAATGCTCAAACAGCAATTGGCGGCACCGCCCACACGGCATGATGGTCTCTGCGTCCTTGTTCACGCACACGAAGGCGACAAGTTTTCCGCCACCACCCATATGCAAGTCGCCGACCATCGCGCACTCCGCACACAGAGTGACGCCGTAGGAAGCGTTTTCGATATTGCATCCGCTTACGATTCGACCGTCGTCGACGAGCGCCGCTGCCCCGACCGGATAATTTGAATAGGGAACATAGGCGCGATCGAGCGCCGCAATCGCGGCTTGCCTGATCGCTGCCCAGTCGATCAGTTGATCCGACACAGGAAACCTCCGTCTATGACTTCTTGTACGGTTTGCCCGCCGCGGCAGGCCCTCGCGAACGTCCAACCAGCCCCGCGACCGCGAAGATCGTCACCAGGTATGGCAGCATCAGCATGAACTGGCTCGGCACAGGAGAACCGATCACTGAGAGCACGCCCTGCAAGTTGGTTGCAAATCCGAAGAGCAGCGCAGCGAGTGTCGCCTTGATTGGGTCCCACTTACCGAAGATCACTGCGGCGAGAGCGATAAAGCCAGCGCCGGCGGTCATTTCACGGTTGAACGACGGCACCGAGGCGAGGGTGAAGAACGCGCCACCCATACCTGCGATCGCGCCAGCGAGCATCAGGTTCAGGTATCTTGTGCGTGCCACCTTGATGCCGACCGTGTCAGCTGCCTGAGGATGCTCGCCAACGGCTCGCAGCCGCAGCCCCCAGCGGGTACGGTACATCGCGAACCATACCCCGAAGACAATGACGTACATCAGGTAGACGATCACGGTTTGCCGGAAGAACACAGGCCCAATCACCGGGATCTCGCTAAGCCCTGGAATAGCGAACGCTTTGAAGGGCTCGGGCGAATTGAGCGCGGCCGAATTCGGGGCGAGCACCTTGCTGAACAAGAAGGTCGTGACACCAATGACCAGCACATTCAGCACCACACCAACGATGACCTGATCAACGAAGTAGGTGATCGCAAAGACACCCAGCACGAGCGAAACGAGCATACCCGCAACCATTGCCGCGACCAGTCCAGCCCAGGCGCTGTTGGTGATCGAGGCAACGACTGCGGCGCTAAACGCACCGGCAAGCAGTTGGGCCTCAATTGCAATGTTCACCACGCCCACTCGCTCGCCGATCACACCGCCGAGCGCACCGTAGACGAGTGGAGTCGCAAGCGCCAACGCGCCTCCGAGCAGACCGATCATCGGGATCGTGCCACCGGCTGCAGCCCAGGAGAGGAAGCCAACCAAGAGCGCAACCACATACAGCACGGTCAGCCACAACGGATTCGGCTTTCCCCGTGAGGAGAGCAGCGCCGAGAACGCTGCGCAGAGCAGCAACACGATTGCTGCACCCCAGGCCGTGGCCGTAGCGGGAACCACCAGGTCTGGGAGCGCAAAGAGCTCATGACCTGCCGAGAGGCGGAAGGTCGTCACGCCCGCACGCGGTCCGAGCAGCGGCAGGAGTGTGAAGAGCACTGCGAAGATGCCGAAAATCAGCGGCGCCTTCCACGAGGTCACCGTCACGCGACGCAGATCGTCGCTCACTGGTCCCTCTGCTGGGACGATTGCGGTGGCGCTCATGCCGACACCTCCTTCTTCTGGCGGCGAAGCTTTCGTGCCTTGCGCTCTGGATCAGGCAGTCCGAACATGGCACGCACGAGCGGCGGAGCGGCAATGAACAGCACAATGAGAGACTGCACGACGAGCACGATCTCGACGGGAACACCCTGCGAGGCCTGCATGGCGAACCCACCTGCCTTGAATGCGCCGAAGAGCACTCCCGCGGCGAGAATGCCAAGCGGAGAGGATCGACCGAGCAGTGCCACAGTAATGGCGTCGAAGCCGATTCCGGCGTCGATGTCTCCGCCGAAGCCGGAGGTGACCGTTCCTTGTACCTGGCTGACACCTGCGATACCTACGAGCGCACCGGCGATCAGCATGGCAAGGAAGTAGGTCTGGCCAACGTTGATGCCCGCGACCTTTGCGGCGTTCGGGTTCAGACCCACCGCACGGAATCGGAAGCCAAGACTTGAGCGCTCAAGCAACCACCACGAGAATGCGACCGCGATCAACGCCAGCAACAGGCCGATATGCAGTTTGAATTGCGGCCCAAACAGCGGCGGCATGATTGCCGACTCCGCCATTGGCGCGGTTTTCGGATTCTTCGAGCCGGGTGCCTGCAACACTCCTTGCGTCGCAAGCATCCACGCCAACAAGTACGCGGCAATGTGGTTGAGCATGATGGTCACGATCACCTCGTGCGCACCCGTGCGGGCTTTCAGGAAGCCAGCAATACCAGCCCATACCGCAGCGGCAGCCATACCGGCGATAATGCCAGCGATCATGTGCAGCGGCCAGGGCATCGTCATCGTGGTGCCCACCCAGCCAGCGGCTGCGGCGGCCATCAGAATCTGACCTTGTCCACCAATGTTGAACATGCCCGCACGGAAGGCAAGACCGACGCCGAGACCGGCGGCAATCAATGGCGTCGCGAATTTCAGGGTCTCTGTCAGAGGGCGAATGCCCTTGACGAAGCTGTCGGCGCTGAAGTTATAGATTGCGCCCTTGAAGAGGGCAACATATGCACCAGAAACCGATTGCCAGATTGCCGCGAACGTGTCGCCCGGGCGCGAGAAGAAGTATCCGGCAGATTCCTGCACATCGGCGTCGGTAAACGCGATCATGATGGAGCCGACGACGACGGCAACGAACACCGCGAGCAGCGAAATAATCGCATTTCCGGTGGTGATCTTGGTGAACGCCTCACGCCACTTCGACACTTCTGGGGTGTCTTCAGGCGTCAACCCCGGCGTCTTCGTCAGAGTACTGCTCATGCCTGTGCTCCATCGCTTTCAACGTTTTCATTCGGGTGCATGCCCGCCATCATCAGGCCAAGGTGTTCCCGGGAGGTGTTTCCTGGCACGATGCCGACGACGCGTCCGCGATACATCACCATGATGCGGTCGGCGAGCGCCGTGACCTCGTCAAGCTCAGTCGAGATCACAATCACTGGCACACCCGAGTCACGGGTTTCAATGATTCTGTGGTGAATAAACTCAATCGATCCGACGTCCACACCGCGAGTTGGCTGCGCCGCAACAAAGAGGTTCAGCTCACGGCTCAGCTCACGCGCGATCACCACTTTTTGCTGGTTACCGCCAGACAGACTGCCTGCTGCCTGGTTGGGCCCCTGGGTGCGAATATCGAACTCTTCGATCTTGTTCCGAGCGAAGTCAGTGAGCACGCCGCGCTGCACGGTCGCGGTTTTCACAAACGGCGCCCCGTGTGAGCGGTCGAGCATCATGTTCTCGGCAACGCTGAATTCTTTCACCAGGCCATCGACGCTGCGATCTTCCGGCACAAAACCGACGCCTTCGTCAAGAATGTCCCGAACCGAACGGCCAACCAACTCTGATTGGTTCAAGCGGATCGTGCCCTGCACGTTTGGCTGCAATCCCACGATGGCTTCGGTAAGTTCGGTTTGGCCGTTGCCTTGCACACCGGCAATCGCCAGCACTTCGCCCTTCCGGACTTCAAAGCTCACATCATCGACCAGCACGAGACCAGCCGGGTCAGTCACCGTCAGGTGATCCACCGCTAGAGCAACTTCACCAAGCTTTGGCGCGTCTTTGCGCACGGTCAATTCGACGGCACGACCCACCATCAGCGAGGCAAGCTCCTCGTTGCTCGCAGTCGGCTCGGCTTCGCCAACCACTTTGCCGAGTCGAATCACAGTAATTCGGTCGGCAACCTCGCGCACCTCACGGAGCTTGTGCGTAATAAACACGATCGAGGTTCCCTCATCACGCAGTTGACGCATCGTCACCATGAGCTCATCAGTCTCTTGCGGCGTAAGCACAGCGGTCGGCTCATCAAACACGAGCACCTTTGCATCGCGTGAGAGCGCCTTGATGATCTCAACCTGCTGTTGCACACCAACTGGCAGGTCTTCAACAATCGCATCGGGGTCGACTTTGAAGCCGAAACGATCAGAAATCTCTCGTACGCGCTTTCGCGCGGCAGTCAGGTCAAGCACACCACCGGCTTTGGTGGTCTCATTGCCCAGCATGACGTTCTCGGCAACCGTAAACACAGGGATCAGCATGAAGTGCTGATGCACCATGCCAATGCCCGCAGCCATCGCGTCACCAGGGCCTTCGAAATGCTGCACCTCATTATCGAGCAGGATCTCGCCCTCATCGGCGCGATAGAGGCCGTAGAGCACATTCATCAGGGTGGATTTTCCGGCACCGTTCTCGCCGAGGAGGCAGTGCACTTCGCCCTGTTCCACGGTGAGGTTGATGTGGTCGTTTGCGGTGAACTCACCGAATCGCTTCGTGATGCCTCGAAGTTCAAGCTTCATGTGCTCGATCCTAGTAGTCGGATAGGGGATAACGCAGTGAAGAAAACGCGAAGGGAGTGACCGGCTGCTGCCAGTCACTCCCCCGCAATGAGCGGTTAGCTCAGGTAGGACTTAACGGTTACCTTGCCGTCAATGATGTCCTGCTTGAGTGCGTCAACCTCAGCGACGAGTGCTGCGTCAACCTTGCCCTCGAAGTTGTGCAGCGGCGCAATGCCCACGCCACCGTTGTCGAGCGTGCCGATGTAGGTCTCTGCGTCGAACTCGCCCTTCGCGCTTGACATGACTGCCTCGTAGGTCGAGACATCCATGTTCTTCAGGATCGAGGTGAGCACGAAGTCCTGGGTGCTCTCATCGGTGTTGAAGAGGTCAGCGTCAACGCCAACGAGCGCTACGTCGCGACCCGACTCCTTGATTGCCTGGAGAGCAGACTGGTAGATCGGTCCGCCCACTGGCATGAGCACGTCAACACCCTGGTCAAGGATGTTCTGTGCAACCGACTTTGCTTCCTGGTTGGCTTCGAAGCCACCGGTGAACGAACCGGTTTCGCCGCTCCAGCCAACAACCTCAACGTTGGTGCCCTTGACCTTGTTGTAGTGGTCAACGCCCTGCTTGAAGCCGTCCATGAAGATGGTCACAGTTGGGAATTCCATGCCGCCGAAGGTGCCGACCTTGCCTGCCTGCGAGTGACCAGCTGACAGGTAGCCTGCGAGGAACGCAGCCTGTGCGGTGTCGTACAGCAGTGGCTTGATGTTGTCAGCGTCCTTGTTGCCATCGAAGTCGTTGTCGGCAGCGTCGTCAACGAGGATGTAGTCGATGTCAGGGTTCGCGTTGGCGCTCTCAACGGTCGCAGCTGAAAGTGCGAAACCGACCGAGACGATGGCGTTGCAGTTCTGGCCAACCATGCTCTCAAGGTTTGGAGCAAAGTCGGTTTCGCTGTTCGATTCAGCCTGCTTCAGCTTGACGCCAAGCTCGTCGGCTGCCTTCTTGGTGCCTTCCCAGGAAAGCTGGTTGAACGAACGGTCGTCAAAACCGCCAGCATCAGAAACGATGCAAGGGACAAAGTCTGATGCGCTCGAGCCGCCCTCGCCCTGTTCAGGAGCAGGCGCACAAGCCGCGAGGCCAACGATCAGGCCGGCAGCAGCAACACCGCTGACGAGCCTCTTGCTTGAAGTATTCAACACGTTCCTCCTAATGGTCCCCACTCACGCCAATCGTGAGCAAAGCATACGTGATTCCAAAATAGGTCAGACTGCCGGTTCTGCCCAAGCAGAAGACCGCCAAATCATATCTCGATTGGGCAACAGTTCCGAACGGATTGTCGCTTAGGCACTGGGCGGCGTCGCACCAGTGCCGTCAAGCAGATCAATGTATCTCAACACGATCCCTTCACGGAGCGCCCAGGGCGAAACGGTGAGCGTTTCGACCCCAAACACTTTCATCGCGGTTCGCAACACAATCGCCCCCGCGAGAATCTGATATCCGCGCTCAGGCGTAATGCCTGGAAGATACTCGCGAACAGAGCCAGGCATTTCTCGAAGCGTCGGTTCCCATTCCCGCAACCCGGTGTAGTGCAGCGGCGCGAGTTCCCCGGTTGTCGGATTCGGTGGCCCACCGATCAGTCGCCCGAGGGATCGAATGGTCTTCGAGGTGCCGACGACGCGAGTCGGGGCGGGCCGATCCTGAAACATCGTGTCCCGAGCCTCGGTGAGCACCTGGCGGGAGTGTGCCCGCAAGAGTGAAACGGCTTCGCGTGGTGGCGGATCCTCGCGGAGAAAATTGATGGTCGAACGTCCGGCCCCCAGGGGCACGGAGAGCGACACATCTGGGTACTCATCTGCGCCCTGTGCGATCTCGAAAGATCCGCCGCCGATATCAAAGAGGAGGATCTCGCCCGCAGACCAGCCGAGCCAGCGCCGCACCGCCAGCATCGTAATTCTGGCCTCGTCTTCGCCTGAGAGCACCTGCAGAATCACTCCCGCTTCTTGCTCCGCACGAGCAAGCACCTGCTCGCCGTTCGGAGCTTCGCGGATCGCGGAAGTCGCGGTGGCGATGAGATCGTCAACGCCGATTCTGGCCACGGTTTCAACGGCGTCACGGATCGCGCCGATGATCAGTTGCTGGCCCTCTTCGGTGATGCATCCCTCTGCATCGAGATAGCGCATCAAGCGGAGCGTCGCGCGTTGGGAGTGATACGGCACCGGGCTCGCACCCGGGTGGGCATCAACAATGAGCAGGTGCACGGTGTTACTACCGACGTCGATGACTCCGAGGCGCATGCGGAAATCTTACCGGGCGTTGCCTCTCTCCCGCTCTCAACGAGCGACTTCGTGCGAGCAAAAGCCGAGGTGCCAGGGAATTATCCCGGCACCTCGGCAATGCTCAGCTGCGGCGGCGACGACTGTTTCGAAGCGCTCCAGCTCCCACCAGCAGTGCCGCCAGTGCGAGACCCCAGAGCACGGTCGACGAACTCTCACTGCCCGTGTTCGCAAGCCCGTGATCGCTCGAAGAGTTCACATCGTCGGCTGAGTGTTGTCCAGCGCTCTCGCCGGTCGAGGAATCTCCGCCGCCCCTCACGCTGCTCCCGCCGTCTTGCGAACTTCCGCCGTCTTGCGAACTTCCGTTGTTCGAGTCGTCTGCGCCGTCAGTCGAATTGTCGTCATTCGAATCACCGTCGCTCGAGTCCCCGCCACCGTTGTTCGAGTTATCTCCGTCGTCGTTCGAGTTGTCTCCGTTGTCGTCCCCTGCGGCAGCGATACCGCTGACTCCATACAGGCTGAATGAAGCGCCAGAGAAACGCACCAAGGTGCCAGCGACCTCTGCCGAGACCGTTTCAAATCGTCCCTGCCCGGTCAAATGCTGCACTTGAATCTCGGAATAACCGTCAAGCACCACCTGTGAGAGTTCAATTTCAACTGGCTGGCCCACCTCGGGCTGCCAGACCGAACCGTCGAGTGTGTTCCTGAAATAAATGTCATACAGTTCGAGCAGGCTGCGTCCGGTTGCGAGTTCGGCGGTAAAGTCCTCCGCGGCTGTACCTTCCATGGGCTCTACGTAGAGGCGCACGTTCCAAGGCAGCGTGTCGGCCGAGGCATTCACCCCGGAGACCGGTTCGGTGTGGTTCACGATGCCGGCTTGGGTCTGAGCTTGTTCGAGCTGTTCGAGCGCTTCTTGTGGGAGCACCGCCCGCTCTTGATCGCTCAGCGCACTGAATGCATTCGTCGCCTCAGCGACAGCGTCGGCATCAGCCAAGGCATCGACAGACGCGCTGAGCTGAGCAATCAGATCGGTGGCTACTTCTTGTGCTGCGTTCAGATCGATTGTCAGCACACCCGGTTCGAACGACACCTCATAATTCGGGTTCTCAAACGGAGTGCCTTGCAGAATCGGGTACTCACCGATTGCGATGGTTCCTGGCACGGCCAACGAGCCCGTAAGGGTATCGTGCCCGACGAGCGCGGGATCGGCCGTCCAGCTGAGTTCAGGAATCGATTCACCAAAAGCAAGCTGTGCGCTATCCGCAGTAATCGTCACAGGACGCTTTTCGATCCTCAGCACATATTCAGCGATGGCCACTGCGTAAGTGTCATCGGCCTCAGCAACTGCGGTGACCTTCACGGTGCCTGCAGCGAGAATCGACACCTCCCCCGTTGCCTGGTCTACCGACACGATGCCGTTGCCCTGCGGCACCGACCACGTTACGGCCCCCGTGCCCAGTGCACCGGAGGTTTCGAGCCTGAAGGAGCCGTCCCCATACACGGTGTCGATAGGCGCATTGATTGTGAAGTTGGGCTGCGGTGTTCCAGAGCCCGACGAGGATCCGGGATAGTTCAGGCTATTGCTTGTTGAGCCAAGATAGTACGACTCGATGCCCGAATAGAGAGCTTTCAGCACGTGTGTGCTGGAGTTGAGCGCTGGGATCTGCAGCGTCGCAACCCCGGAACTCAGTACCGGCTGGGCGCTTCCAATCGGAACATCATTGTCGTAAAACTGTACGGTTCCTCCGGAAAGATCCTGCGTTGTCCCATCAGCCTTCGTGACCTGGGCGGTCAACTCAATTGGATCGTCTGCCTGAGCGCCCTCTTCGGCGCTCAGCACCGTCTCAGTCTGGGCCGCCGCAACAGTCACATATTGGAATGCGAATGCTGCTGGAGCCGTCCCGTCTGCAGCGATTGTGGCTGTCACACACACTGTGCCCGCTTTCATGACGGTGAGCTGATCCCCAGTCACCTCGGCGATCGCCGGGTCAGAAGAAGCAAAGGTAATTGCCCCAGCGCCCGCGGCCCCGGTCACGGACAGCGTGAATGGTTCGTCACCGTAGGTAGCCGTTGCGGGGAGACCAGCGAGGAGCACCGAGGATCCCGATGTTCCGCCCGGAATGCACACGCCGCCGTTGTCTGCTGGCACTTCATCATCATTGTCTGCTGGTGCTTCATCATCGTTGTCTGCTGGTGCTTCACCCGCTGCCACAAGGGTCGGTGTCGAGACTGCCACTGCCTCTGGCGTCGTTGCCCACCCAGCAGCGGCAGCTGAGGGCGTGACCTGTACGGTCAACGCCGATCCAACGTCAGTAGCGGCAACGGTGTAGTTGGCTCCGGTGGCACCTGCGATGGCCGCTCCGTCGCGGTACCACTGGTGTGATTCTTGGACAGTTTGAGGAAGCCCACCAAAGTTCACTCCCCAGTCGCCGTCAAGCGCTGCGGTGAGCGTGTCACCAGGCACTGTCTCGGGAGGTGATCCGGCATCGGAGTCGGCTGAAGGCTCTCGGTGTTGCGCCGACGAGTCGACAATGGACACCGACTTGGGCGTATCGAACGCTCTGAAATCGATGCGCACTTGAGTGCTTCGATCATTCTTCGACATGACAGGTGACACCGGAGTCACCCGCACCGCATCGCCGAGCGGGATCAAGCTATCTCCTGGCCGCATGGCAGCATACTGTGAACCGTCAGCGTGCCTTCCTTGCAGCACCGTAACCTGCCGGCCTGTGAGGCTTCCATTGGCTTTTATGACTCTTACGCCGTCAGTAACATAGCCGCCACCATTGCTGTTCATGACCGGGATACCGCTCAAGAGCGACTTCGAATCGATGCCCGTTTCGTTGCGGTACTCGACCATGAAGTTGTAGCGCATGTCGCCATTCGCAAGAGGACTCGTCACATTCAATCCGACGAGACCCTCATTGCGACCAGCTGCGTTGAGGGTGAAGGTCTGGCTGACTCCCCCTGCAACCGTCACGTTTGTCGTCGCGTTTGCCGGAAGCCATCCACGCGCATACTGCTGCATGACCGTTGGACCAACGATGGAACCGCCAGCGACCACATCGGGGCGTTGCCCGCCAAGAGCGCTCCAAATGTCACCGTAGCTAATGTCTGTGCATGCGCCTTCGGGCGCATTTGAATTGGAAACCGGGTTATCAGCGGAATCACCGTCAGGGAGATTCGCGTCATAGTAAGGTGCGGTGCATTTTCTCGCCATCGAGTGGTAGAGGCCCAGATTGTGGCCCAACTCATGGATCACTCCGCTGAGCATGGTCTGGGGATCTTTCTGGTCACCGGCCAAAGCCATGTTTTCGCGAATCCAACCGCCATTATGCACCTCGTTGACCGTGCCGGTACCGACGGTGCCCCCACCACAACCGGCGCCGGTATCAATGAACACCACCAAATGCCTGCTCCGCGAGCCACTGTTGTAATAGCCCACCGTATGTCCTTCTGACACTTCCAGGGCATCGGCCAACGCGTTCGCAACGTAGAGGTTATCTCCGGCAGTGTTGGTTTGGCACGCATTGTATTGAGAAGTCGCGACAATTGACTGGTTCACGCTGAAGCCGCTGACCGTACCGTAGCTTGCCTGCATCCAGAATTCCCCCGCGCGCTGCGTGACATTTGCGAGATCTTGAGTGGTATACCCGTAAGCGTCAGTCTTGTCGGCCGGAAGCAACATCACGACGTCAGCCGAGTGATCCTTCCGCTCTGCGTCTGTGTTGCCGAACGGAAGTACGTCTTCGGCCGTAAAGGAAATATCCCAGTTGTTGTAGAGACGGCCATTTGCCGGACCAGCATTGTCAGTCGTGGTGGTGCCGTCAATGTGTGCCGCATACATCGACTGCAGGTTCACCTGAGGCCAGACCGAGCTCGAATCGGGGAGCGAGTCGCTGTGCGCCGCCCCAGATGCTGAGTTCTGGACGAAGGTGCTCTGCTGCACCGTGATCGCGGGCAACAGCGCCTGCGTCGCACCAATCGCACCACCGCTGCCATTTGCTGGAGCAAACGGCGTTGTCGCAGTGTTCTCTGCGAAGGTTGCGCCCTCAATGTCAAAAGTTCCGTTCACCGTGTCCAGGTCAATGGCCCCGCCGCGAGCCGTGCTGTTTTGCAAAGCCAATGACGCGTCCGCCCCCACCCCTGCCTCATCAAGCACTGTGGCGTGATTGCCCGAGAACGAGGTCGAAGTCATAGTGGTGTCTGTGGCCACTCGCCCAATTGTCGAGGCAACCGCGCCACCAAAAGCACCACCGGCACCCAGCATGCGCGCCTCATTGTGGGTGAAAGTTGATCCGCTGATGTTCAGGGATACGAGGGGCCCCGAATCATTCCCCTCGGGATCGATGGCGACCGCACCTCCCGCCGCGGTGCCTCCTCGCGCGCTCGCGGTATTGCCGTCAAAGGTGGTATTGGTGATCGTCACCCTCTCGACGGACTTTGAATCAGTGACACGCAACCCGATCGCGCCACCCGCCGCGACCATCAGCCCAGAAGCATCGGAGTGCGCGGTATTGCCGACAAATTCAGAGTCGGAGATAGTCGTGTGCTGATTGTTGCGAGCACTGACCAGATTGATGCCGATCGCACCACCGGCAAGGTCCTTCCCATTCGCAATCGTGGTGTTGTGTTCAAATCGCGTATGAGTGACGTCAAGGGAGCCAGTGCGTATCGCCACAACCTGCGCATTGTTTCCAGAGATGAGTCCGCTGAAATTGCCGTTCTTCACGGTGGTGTCGTACCCAGACTTGCCGATGAACACGGCAGGTTCTTGACCGACTCTTGGGTCTTCACTGAGCGTGTCTGACCGGTCTCGCATGGAGGTATCTATTGTGGCGATCAATCCGCTCACGCCGCCACCGTCGTAGGTTCCGTTGTAAAACGTGAAGCTGCCGCCGGAGCGACCCAACTTGGTGAGATACGAGAGTGGCGAATTGTTGGTGATGGTGTGGCCGTTTGCGTTGATTTCAAGATGACCCAGCACTGCGCCCCAGCCGGTGCCATCGGACACGCCGCTGGCCATGTCGCCAAAGATCGTTCCGTAACTATTCGTCGAGCTCGTGAGCGCTCGTTTTCGCGAATAGTTGCTCGCGATCGTCAGGTCACTCTCGAGGGTGATCTTCAGCGTGCGTCCGACCTTATCGTTCGCGCTGATAAACGATTGGATATTTGCGAGCGTCGGCGAGGTGGTCATGACGACGGTATCGTCTGCCGCAAATGCCGAGGGAGCCGTCACCACGCCCGCAGTCACCGTCACCGCTCCGACGGCGAGCATCGCGGCCAGCAGTACGCCCCTACGCCGCGAAGGATGGTCCTGTTGCGCGGGTCCGCGCCGCCTCATCTGAGTCGAAACCGAGCGAAACGGATACGTGCGAACCATTGCACACAACCTCCCTGAACGTTGTTGATCCGAAACGATCGAGGTGCGTCTTTGCACGTTTCATTGCACGATCAGGGGGGCATTCCGGCTACCCAGAGAAAATTAGTCCTCCTCGAAAGGAGTGTCAAGCCGAACAAGCGAAGAAGGGAAACATTACTCAGGTGGAGAAAATAATGACCCGAGTAATGCTCCCCTTCGAAAGCGAACGAATGCCCTCGCGGGCTGCGCGCACTTAAACCATGCTCTTTGGATGCCACACGGTCTTCACCTCAGTGAAGGCCGCGATCCGCTGCGGCGAAGCCACAATCTCACCGGGTTCGATCACCCGAGTCAAGGTTTCAGCGGCACGAACCTGCAAATCAACCCAGTCGATATCGCCAGCGCCTGCCAGATCGAGCACATTCACATCTGCGTGATCCGCGAGCCAAGGCGCCATCTCGGCCGGAGCACCAGTGAGCACGTTCACCACGCCCCCTGGCACATCGCTCGTCGCGAGCACCTCGGCAAAGCTAATGGCCGAAAGTGGGAATGCTTCGCTCGCAATCACGACCACCGAGTTGCCCGAAACCAGCGCCGGAGCAACCGCCGACACAAGCCCAAGCAGCGCGTCTTGCTGCGGAGCGATAATTGCAGCCACACCGCTGGGTTCTGGAGCAGAAATGTTGAAGTAGGCCCCCGCGACCGGGTTCAGATTTCCGGCCACCTGAGCGTACTTGTCGCACCAACCTGCGTACCATACCCACAGATCGACCGCGGCATCAACCTGCGCACCAGCTACCGCAGCAGAGACTCCCTGCTGCGACACAATCTCATCGACAAACTGTGCCCGACGACCCTCAAGCACCTCTGCGACCCGGTAAAGGACCTGCCCACGGTTGTATGCCGTGGCACCCGCCCACTTCGGCTGCGCAGCGCGAGCTGCGACGACCGCGTCGCGAGCGTCTTTTCGCGAGGCTTTCGAAGCATTCGCAAGGAATTCACCCTTCGGCGACCGAACCTCGTAGACGCGTCCGGACTCGCTGCGAGGGAACGCACCTCCAATAGCAAGCTTGTACGTCTTCGGAATAGTCATGCGCGCGCTCATGCCGAGGCTCCCTTCAGATAAGCGGCCAGGCCCTGCTTCCCGCCCTCGCGGCCGTAGCCAGATTCCTTATACCCGCCAAACGGACTCGACGGGTCAAAACGATTAAAAGTATTCGCCCAGACCACGCCAGCACGCAGTCGGTCAGCGACGGCCAGGATTCGAGATCCCTTGTCGCTCCAAATGCCCGCCGAAAGACCATAGGGCGTATTGTTCGCTTTCGCCACCGCCTCGTCCGGGGTGCGGAACGTCATCACTGAGAGCACCGGACCGAATACCTCTTCGCGCGCAATGCGATGCGAAGTCTCAACTCCGGTGAAAATAGTTGGCGCGAACCAAAAGCCCTGAGCCGGCAATTCACATTCCGGGCTCCAACGCTCAGCGCCTTCTGCCTCGCCCACATTGCTGAGCTCAGTGATGCGTGCCAGCTGGGCCGCCGAATTGATCGCACCAATATCGGTGTTCTTGTCGAGCGGATCACCAAGCCGCAGCGTCGAAAGACGCTGCTTGAGTCGATCGATGACCTCGTCATGAATGGACTCTTGCACGAGCAGTCGGCTGCCAGCGCAGCAGACATGCCCCTGATTGAAGAAGATGCCGTTGACAATACCCTCAACTGCTTGCTCGATCGGCGCGTCATCAAACACAATGTTGGCAGCTTTGCCGCCCAATTCAAGTGTCAGACTCTTCCCGGTTCCGGCTACCGCTCGCGCGATCTCGCGGCCAACAGCGGTGGAACCGGTGAATGCGACCTTGTTGACGTCGCTATGGCGCACAAGCGAAGCTCCCGTGGCGCCCGCCCCCGTGACAATGTTGACGACACCGGCTGGGAGATCTGCCTGCTGCAGAATCTCAGCGAAGATCAACGCCGTGAGCGAGGTAGTTTCGGCAGGCTTCAGCACGACCGTGTTTCCTGCGGCGAGCGCTGGCGCAACCTTCCAAGCAAGCATGAGCAGCGGGAAGTTCCACGGAATGACCTGACCGGCAACGCCAAGGGACTGCGGGTTCGGCCCCGCGCCAGCGTAGTCGAGCTTGTCTGCCCACCCTGCATAGTAGAAGAACCAGGCCGCAACGAGTGGCACATCGACGTCTCGGCTCTCACGAATCGGCTTTCCATTGTCGAGGCTCTCTGCGACGGCCAGTTCGCGGGCACGCTCTTGCACAAGGCGAGCGATACGGAAGAGGTACTTGCCGCGGTCGCGGCCAGACATCTTCGACCATACTTTTGTGTGTGCCCGCCGGGCCGCAGCAACGGCGGCATCGATATCTTCGTCTGAGCCAATTGAGATCGAAGCGATCCTCGATTCGTCGGCTGGCGAAATAGTGTCAAACGTTCCTGCCCGGCCCTCGACAAATTCTCCATCGATGAACAAGCCGTAGCTGTCTTTCAGCTGCAAAATGCTGCGCGACTCAGGAGCCGGCGCGTATTCAAGAAATCCCATGATGCTCCTCTGTCGTTCTAGTCGATCGTGACGTAGTCGGGGCCGGAGTAGCGGCCAGTGGTCAGTTTCTGACGTTGCAAGAGCACGTCATTCAGCAGGCTTGATGCGCCGAACCGGAAAAGGTGTGGTTGCAGCCACTCTTCGCCAACAGTTTCAGCAACGTGCACGAGATACTTCACAGCGTCTTTCGAGGTGCGGATTCCGCCTGCTGGCTTCACCCCGATCCGCTCGCCAGTGAGTCGATACCAGTCACGCACGATTTCAAGCATGAGCAGGGTCACTGGCAACGTTGCTGCGGGCTGCACCTTGCCCGTCGAAGTCTTGATGAAGTCTCCTCCGGCGAGGATCGAAAGCCACGATGCGCGCTTGATGTTGTCGTAAGTTTTGAGTTCACCAGTTTCGAGGATCACCTTGAGTGAGGCGAAGCTTCCGTCTTGGCGCGCACATGCCTGCTTCACCTGGACGATCTCCTCGTAGACCTTTGCGTAGTTGCCGGAAAGGAACGCGCCACGATCAATCACCATGTCAATTTCGTCTGCGCCCGCGGCAACTGCATCGCGCGTATCTGCGAGTTTGACCGCGAGCGATGCTCGTCCGCTGGGAAAGGCAGTGGCCACCGCGGCAACAGAGATTTTCCCGTCATCGGGGTCACCGTGTGTATCTCCAAGTGCCTCGACCACGTAGGGCACCATGTCTCCGTAGACACAAATCGCGGCAACCTGGGGGCAGCTCGGATCTGAAGCGTCGGGGTGCATCGCTTTCGTCGCGAGAGAGCGCACCTTGCCAGGAGTATCTGCGCCTTCCAGGGTGGTGAGGTCAATCAGAGTGATGATCTTGTCGAGCGCCCAGGCTTTGGAAGACGTCTTGATCGAGCGTGTGCTCAGCGCGGCTGATCGCTGTTCGAGACCGACTGCGTCGACACCGGGGAGTCCGTGCAGCACCTTTCGCAGCGTGTCATTGTCTGGCTGCTCCCCCAGCCATTCGGCGACCAGGCTGCCTCGATCGGCGCCGGTCAGTTGACGTGTCGTCATAGTTCCTCCAAGAGTGCTTTGGCGGTCATTTCGTCGGTAATGACTGTGCGGCACATGCCAGCGTGCAACACAGTTCGTGCAATGTCATGTTTGGTTTCGCCTACGGTCACAAAGATTGATGCCTCGGCTTCGCGCAGGCGGTCGAGTCCGATCCCGACGGTGCGCGCATCAAGTTCTGGGTCGATGATGTTTCCGTCTGCATCGAGGTATCTTCCGAGCACATCGCCGACTGCGCCGCGCCTGGCAAGTTCGTCAACATCATCGTGCGTGAGGTAGCCGTTCTCGACGTGCGCCGAGTTGTCATCGCACACGCCAGCGGTGAACAGATATGCGTCTGCGGCGGCGGCCTCTGCGAGTACTCCCGCGACGGTGCGATCGGATTCGATGGCGAGTTTGGTTTCGAGACGGTCGAGGATCGCCGGACTCGGCAGCAGCACAGCCTGGCCGGAAGCTTTGCGCGCGATGGTGGTGGCGAGCGATGAGGCGCTGCCCGGGCGGCGGTTGACGCTCACACCGCCGTTCATCTGCACCACGTTGACTCCTCGAGCCCAACCATCGCCAAGCTGCGCCGCGACAGCGGTGAGGGTTCGACCCCAACTTACCGCGAGGGTTCGCGGAACTGGTCGAAGCGTGGTGAGGTAGTCAGCGGCGGCCAAGGCGACGCGCCTCAGGTCTTCTTCGGCGTCATTGCTGGCGGGCACCACAACGGCTTCTGTGAGAGAGAATCGCTCGCGTAGTTCTCGCTCAAGCCCGAGGCGACGAGCGCGCGGGTGCACGATTTCGATGCGCACAATCCCCTCGGCTCGTGCCTCCGTGAGCAAACGTCCCACTTTGAAGCGAGAGAGACCGAGCAGTGCGCCTATCTCGTCTTGTGTCTTGCCCTCTTCGTAGTAGAGCTCGGCAACACGCACGATGAGGAGATCCTTGTCAAAGATCGCTTCACCCATGCCTCCGAGCGTACGCCGTTTCGCACCTCTGCGCAGTCAATTGCTCATATGAGCAATATTGGGAGCATTTTCGATCATTTGCTCTCGTGCGCAAGCTCAATCGCCTCGCGCCGAGTCTTTGCCCAAGAGCCGGCCCCCACCAGATAGCGCAACAACGAGCGATACACCACAGGAAAAATCATGAGCGAATACACCGCATACACGTGCGCAAGCACCACCTGCAAGACAATACGCAGCGGATTCACACTGCGCCGGGCAAACACCACACCCGCGATCGCAGGCGCAACCGAAAACAAATACACCAAAACGACAATCGGCACACTCCACCGCACATCAACAATCCCAGTGACAAAGAGCGCAACAGACAGCGCAACCGTCGCACCCATGAACGCCTGCAGCAGCGGGGTCATCAAGTACCAAAACTGATCCCACTTCGCAACAAACCCAAGATGCGGGTTCTTTGCCATCGTCGGCACCAGATCAAGCATTTGCCAGCCACCCTGCGCCCACCGAGTGCGCTGACGGTACAGTGCACGCAAGGAATTCAGGCCCTGCTGATCGATCGTCACCAGGGTCGACTGCCGCCCCTGCCAGCCAGCCCGAATCAGGCGCAAGCCAATGTCCTGATCCTCGGTCAAGCGCCCCTCACGCCACGGCCCGAAATCACCGCGAGAACTCGTCACCGCCACTTCGTTCAGCGCTTGAAGCCGGTTAAACTGACCGTTTCCGCCCATATTCGCGGTGCCCCAGCCCACCCGGCCCATCTGATAGACGTACCCAAACACAGCGAACTCGAGATTCTGCGCCCAGGTCAACACACTTCGCCGATTATAGATACGCACCAGCGACTGCACCGCACCCACGCGATCCTGCGCAAAATGCTTGGCAATCCGCCCCGCACGCCGGTCCAGCCTGCCGTCGGCATCAACGATCGTGACAATCACCTTGCGCGGATCCCACCCCGCAAATTCTCCGCGCTGTAGCACTACCCTCGTGAGATGTCGCCAGGCATCATTCAAGGCTTCCGATTTTCCCTGACGCGCAAACGGCAGTGTCCTCGTGAGCACCGTGAGGTCTTCCTGCGGCATCGCAGCAAGGATATCACCCGTGCGATCATCGGAACCATCGTTCACGACAAGAATCCGCTTGTGCGTCACCTGAACCTCACGCAGCCTGCCCACTGAGTCGGCGATCGTGATTTCCTCGTTCAGCGCCGGAACCACAAACACCCACAGAAATTCAGCTTCGGCAGTATCACCCTCACCACGCCGCGGATCGCGTTCAACTGCGCGAATCGCAAACTGCGCACGCGCGATCAACACCACCATGGAGGCTGCCGAGCACACCACCACAAGAGCGGCAACCCAAAAAATCGGCACCGCCCAAATAGGCATGCCAATGTAAATGTTGAGCAGCCACTCCCAAGTGTCGAAGGCTGCGCGTCTCAAGCCTTCCATTAGCGTCGCGGGGCACGCTCTCGCATCAGGTCGGCACGGTCGAGGTGGCGGAACACGGCATCCTGCAACGTCTCGCCCTCGAATTGCTCCGGCATCGCGCCGCCATGTCGCACATGCCGCAAGGCCGCAACGATCCGCTCGGCAGCATGACCGTCACCGTACGGATTCATGGGCGCATACAGCTTCGCGAGCTCAAGTTCTTCATCGGTCCGGTCAAGCACTCTCACTGCCGCTTTGAAAATCCGCTCTGGATCGGTGCCGACAAGTTTCAGCGTACCCGCAGCAACCCCCTCCGAGCGCTCCGTGACATTACGGGTGACGAGCACAGGAATGCCGAGCGCCGGAGCTTCCTCTTGCACCCCGCCAGAGTCCGTGATGATGAGGGAAGAGCGTGCGACGATGCGCATAAAGGCGAAGTACTCACGAGGCTCAACGAGATACACATTGGGCTGATCGGAGAGACGCGAATACATCGGTTTTCTCGCAACCGGGTTGGGATGCAACGGCACCACAAACGCCGTAGCCGGATAGCGTTCCGCCAGTTGGGAGACAGCCTCGGCAATCCGAAGCAGCCCCTCTCCCCAATTCTCACGCCGATGTGCCGTCACAAGCACCACACGCCGACTCCGGTCGGCATGCAGTGCTTCAAGCCCGCTCCCGAGATCTCCTTCGCGCTCGGCGGCAAGCATAAGCATGTCGATCGAAGTGTTCCCAGTGACGACAACTCGATCAAAGTCCACACCCTCTCGCACGAGGTTCGCTTTGTTGGCCGCAGTGGGAGCAAAGTGCACGGCCGCGAGACGCGAGATGATCTGGCGGTTTCCTTCTTCGGGGAACGGCGCCATGAGATTCGATGTGCGCAGTCCGGCCTCGACGTGCACGACTGGAATCTGCAGGTTGAACGCGGCCAGTGCCGCCGCGCTTGCCGAACTTGTGTCGCCATGCACCAGACACGCAATCGCACCGCGTGGGCCCCGTCGTCCATCAGCACGCATGTCATCAGGGACACTCTTGGTGTTCCAGAGTCGGTCAATCCCGACCAGAATGCGTGCAACCATCTGGTTCAGCGTTGGCGGTTCGTCGTCTTCATGACGGCCAGCGTTCAGCGTGGCGTCGATGCGCATCCCAGCTTCACGGAAAAGGTCAGCGACGAGTTCCTCGTGCTGCCCGGTGCTGATCACAATCGGAAAGAGCGAATCGGACTCTTGCAATGCGCGGATCACAGGAATCATCTTGATGGCTTCGGGGCGGGTGCCCACCACCACCAGAATGGACATGCGGTTGTCTTGTCGTCTGGCTTGCAGTTCCGCGTCGTGCACGAGCTTCCGGGTCGGGTTTGCATAGCTAAATTGATCCACTCGGCGCCCTATTTCGTTCTTGTTCGCCGTGTCCCCACACAGCTGTCCCTTACGGTCAACTGTATGTTTACTTTCTCAAGAACGGTCGAGAAGGTATCCCATTCTTTCCACCCTGATCACGGCGTCTCCAAGTTCAGCGGATGCGGCAAGATCCACCGTTCCCTCAATCGCCCAATCATGATTTCCGGCTGGATCATCAAGCACCTGAGAGAACCGCCACACACCACTTGCTGACTGCGTGCGATCAAGCGTCAACAAGCTCGCGGCTCGAGCCGCAGCATCCGACCCCATCGAGTCATGCTCGTCGTAGTACCGCTCCAACGCCTCATCCCAGGCATCTTCGCCAAACCCCGAAGGCCCATCAAGCTTGCCTAGTTCTTCCACCCGATCGAAGGCCGCAGCAAGCACCCGCCTGAAGATTGCATTGCGCACCATCACAGTAAAAGCTCGCTCATTGTCAGTGACGGCCCGCATCGGCGGAGCCAGATCCTCCAAGCCGGAAGCCGCCACCGTGCCCGCCGCGTCAACGCTGAGATTGTCCAGCGACTGCGCTGCCGTCCACTCGTCGAGCAGACTCGAATCGACCTGCCGCACCAGCTCACCCAGCCAATCGATCAAGGCATGAAGCTCAGGAGACTTCGCCAGCTCTGGAACCGTGCGCTCAATCGTGCGATACGCGTCAGAGAGATACCGCAGCACCGACCCCTCAGCCCGGCCTAAGTCGTAGTTCGAAACCAGATCCCGGAACCCGAATGCCCGCTCAACCATCTCCCGAACCACCGACTTCGGTTTCGGTTCAAAATCGCGTGCCCAAGGCACCTCTTTCGTATACGCTTCAAACGCTGCGTCGATGAGTTCTTTCAGCGGCTGCGGGTGAGTAATGGATTCAAGCCGTTCCATTCGCTCGTCGTACTCGATTCCCTCCGCCTTCATCTCTTGCACCGCGTCACCGCGCGCCCGATGCTCCTGCGCCCGCAAGATCGCTCGCGGATCCTCAAGCGTCGCCTCAATAATTGAGATCACGTCAAGCGCGTACTCGCTAGACTCAGGATCAAGCAGTTCGATTGCGGCGAGCGCAAACGGCGAAAGCGGCTGGTTCAAGGCAAAGTTCTGTTGCAGCTCAACGGTCAGCCCGAGGATCTTCTCGCCCTGATCGTTGCGCTCGATCGCGACGATCCCACCGTTGCGCAACGTGTGAAAAATCTCAATTGCTCGGCGCGCATGAGCGAATTGCTTCGCTCGAGGCTCATGACTATCGAAGATCAGCGCACGCATAGTGGACAACGCCTCACCCTCATGGCGTTCGCCCCGGGCAATAATTGACAACACCATTGAGTGTGTGACCTGCATACGACTCACCAATGGTTCCGGCTGCGCCGCCACGAGCTTTTCGAGGGTGTGCTCGTTCCAGCTGACGAACCCGACAGGGGCAGACTTCTTCTTCGGCCCCTTCCCCACTTTCTTGCCAGAAGCAGCCTTCGCCAAGGCTTTCTCGCTCTGCTTCGCGTTCTCGACCTCGTGTTCTGGAGCGAGCGCGATCACATCACCCTCGGTGTCGTACCCGGCGCGGCCAGCTCGACCAGCGATCTGGTGAAACTCGCGGGCCGACAAACGGCGCATCTTCTCACCATCGAATTTGGTGAGCGCGGTGAGCACCACCGTTCGGATAGGTACGTTAATCCCCACACCGAGCGTGTCGGTTCCGCAGATCACCTTCAGGAGGCCGCGCTGTGCGAGCTGTTCGACCAGGCGACGATAGCGCGGCAGCATTCCGGCGTGGTGCACGCCAATGCCAGAACGCACTAACCGCGAAAGTGTCTGGCCAAAGCCCGCGGCAAACTTGAAGTCTCCAAGCACGGCGGCGATCTCGTCGCGCCCCTCGCGGTCGAGCAATCGGACACTTGCCAGCGCCTGCGCCTGTTCGACAGCGTGCGACTGGTTGAAGTGCACCAGATATACGGGAGTGCGGCCTTCTTCGCGCAGTTGTTCAACGACCTCGTGCGCGGTTTTCAACTCGTACTGAAATTCGAGCGGCACAGGTCGTTCGACCCCAGTGACCTCGGACACCTGACGCCCGCTTCGCCGCTCGATGTCTTTCGCGAGCGTTTCCACATCTCCGAGGGTCGCAGACATGAGCAAGAACTGCGCGTGCGGCATGGTCAGCAGCGGCACCTGCCATGCCCACCCACGGTCCGGGTCGGCGTAGTAATGAAATTCGTCCATGACGACCTGAGAAATACCACCCGCGTCGCGATCCCGAAGGGCAAGATTTGCGAGAATTTCAGCGGTGCAGCACAAGATGGGGGCGTCAGGATTGATACTGGTGTCACCCGTGACCATGCCGACGAGTTCCGGCCCAAACACCTCAACCAGTGAAAAGAACTTCTCGTTTACGAGCGCCTTGATTGGCGCCGTATAGACGGTGCGGCGACCTTCGGCGAGCGCGGCAAAGTGTGCGCCCAGGGCGACAAGAGATTTGCCGGTGCCGGTTGGGGTCGCCAGAATCACGTGGGATCCCAAGACCAGACTCAGCAGCGCTTCTTCCTGGGCGGGATAGAGCCGCAATCCAAGGGAGTCAGTAACCCACTGCTCAAATCTGGTGTAGATCTCGTCTGGCTCTCGCCCTGGAGCCCCTGCTTCGGGAAGCACATCTAATATCGCAGCCACACTCACCATTCTGTCATTCCCGGTTTTCTCTCTTCCACCGATGCCTCCTGCCGGAGTGTGTGGTCTCTTCGCTTCCTTGGCGCTTCGAACTCTTGGGGCTTCGCTCTCTGTTTCGTACGCTTGGCGCTTCGCTCGCAGTTTCGTACGCTTGGCGCTTCGCTCTCTCGCCTTCTCGCGTGCACCCCCGGGCTCTCGCCATCCCCCGCTGGGAGCCCGCGCACTGGATCCGGGGAGACAGCGTGGGGCAGGTCTGAGTTCACCGAATGCGCATCGCGCCCCCGACGCTCCCCGCCACCCGGCAAGGAACCATACACTTGGCTCATGCCGAACCCATTGCTCTTCCAGCCATTTCGTCTACGCGGACTCACCGTGCGAAACCGTCTCTGGGTGCCGCCGATGTGCCAGTACTCGGCTGCCGCAGAAGGCGACCTCGCTGGGGTGCCAAATGATTGGCACCTGCTCCATCTGGGCGCACTCGCCCGTGGCGGGGCCGGTCTCGTGATTGCGGAGGCAACCTCAGTCGTGCCAGAGGGCCGCATCTCACCGCAGGATCTCGGCCTCTGGAATGACACGCAGCAAGCATCATTTGCACGTATCGTCCGCCTGATTCACTCGCACGGTGCCCACGCCGGAATTCAGCTTGCTCATGCAGGACGCAAGGCATCGACCCACCCGTGGCTCCCGGGAGCCCCAGAGGGATCTGTGCCATTCGAAGACGGGGGCTGGCACACAGTGGCGCCCTCGGCACTCGCGTTTGGAGATTTTGCCTCGCCCAGAGCGCTCACCACCGAAGAGGTCTATGAGGTGATTGCGGCGTTCGTGAGCGCCGCCAATCGTGCGGTCGAGGCGGGATTCGATGTGGTTCAGGTGCACGCTGCACACGGCTATCTTCTGCACGAATTCTTGTCGCCCCTGAGCAACCAGCGCGACGATGAATTCGGCGGAGATCCTGAACGTCGCGCCTTCGCCTTGCGTGAGATAGTGCGACAGATTCGGGCGCTCCACCCTGATCTACCGATTATTGTTCGACTTTCCGGTGACGAATGGGTTGCAGGAGGGTTCGGTGTCGAAGACGCGACAGTCTTGGCCGCGTGGCTGAAAAGCGACGGAGCCGATCTGCTCGACGCGTCCTCGGCAGGCAACACCCCTGACGCGCGCATTCCGATCGGCCCCTCCTACCAGGTATGGATCGCGGAACGCTTGCGAACCGCAGGGCTTCCAGTCGGCGCGGTCGGGCTCATTACCTCGCCAGCACAGGCAGAGAGCATCCTGGCGACCGGCCAGGCTGACGTCGTCTCGGTAGGTCGAGCCCTCCTCGCAAACCCACAACTACCGCTCAAGTGGGCGCAAGAGCTGCGAGCCCCAAGTCTTGGCGAGCTGACTCCTCCGCAATATCACCGAGCAATATTTTGAGATCGAGCAATATTTTGAGACTTTCCGGTTGAGGAGCAATCCAAACGGTAGCCTTTTTGCATGCATATCGAGGAGCTCTCACTTGTTGCCGTAGCCGGGCTGGTGCTGGTGGTGGCGGTCGCAATGCTCGCCGGTCGAATCGGCGTTGCCACTCCGCTCGTGCTCGTCGTCGTGGGGATCGGCATTGGCTACATACCCGGTGTCCCACTCATTTCGCTTGACCCTGAGATCATTCTGCTCGGCGTGCTTCCGCCGCTCCTTTATGCCGCCGCGGTCAATGTGCCGATCCTCGATCTACGCAGGAATGTGGGCCCAATCACAGCGCTATCTGTCGTGCTGGTCGTCATCACGGCGCTCGTCATCGGACTCCTGCTGCACCTCATCGTGCCTGCGATCCCTTTCGCCGCGGCCGTTGCCCTCGGCGCGGTGGTCGCCCCGACAGACGCAGTCGCGGCCACATCGATCGGTAAACGCGTGGGCATGCCGCCACGCCTCGTCACAATTCTTGAGGGCGAGAGCCTAGTCAACGACGCGACCTCACTGGTCCTCCTGCGCACGGCAATCGCTGCAACTGCTGGTGGGTTCGTGTTTTGGGATGCCGTGGGCAGTTTCGCTTTCGCGGTTTCGGTAGCGATTCTGATCGGGTTTGTGATCGGAGTAGTCACCGTCTGGGTGCGCTCCAAAATCAACAATCCCGTCTATGACACGGTCGTCTCGTTCGCGATCCCGTTCATCTCGTTCGTTCCGACTGAATATGTGGGCGCCTCAGGCGTGCTCGCAGTGGTGGTCACAGGCCTCTACACGGGACACCACGCGCCGAAGAAGTTCAGTGCCATTGCTCGGGTGAACGAGCGACTCAATTGGCGTACCGCCCAGTTTCTCCTAGAAAACGGCGTCTTCCTTTTGATGGGCCTTGAACTACACAAGCTCGTCAACGACATCGGTCAAAGCTCATTGCAATTGCACCACACCGCGCTCATTGGTCTGGGTGTCGTGGTCGTGCTTGTGCTTCTGCGCATGGCGTTCATGTGGCCGGTCACGCAAAGCCTGGCGCGGGCGCTTCCCCGATACGAAGCAAGAGCAGATGGTTGGCGGAGGATCGCGAACCGCGCGAAAGATCACCCTGGCGCAAAAGACAGCACCGGGATCATCAAGCTGCGGATCGCCAAGATTGATCGTGCCGCGAAACGGAGCGAAGCCGACGCCGCTCACGCCCGCGAACAGGGACTCGATTGGCGAGGTGCCACGATCCTCGGTTGGAGCGGAATGCGCGGTGTAGTCACGCTCGCAGCAGCCCAATCCATCCCCACGACTGTGCCATTCCGTTCGCAATTGGTGTTGATTGCGTTTGTGGCAGCAGTGGTCACTTTGCTGCTGCATGGGCTCACTCTGCCAAAACTCATTCGGCGGCTTCGACCACAGGGACCGAGCGCAAACGAGCGCACTGCCGAATTGGTGGCACTGTATGGGGATCTTGTGGAGGCAGGCACGGTTGCAGTCGACGCCGAAGCAGAGCACGAACGCCAGATTGCCGAACACGATCCAGCGGCGCACGCGCCCTCGGAACAGATTGTGAAACGGGCAAGGTCGAGCGTGCAGAACTCGATCGCGTCACTTGCCTTCTCGATCCCCACCTCTGAGTTGGGTGAACGGACTGAGGCCGAGGCCGAGGGGCGCAGCTATCTGCGGCTCGCGCATGCTGGCCTCGAAGCGCAACGCGCGGCGCTACTTGAGGAGCGGGCGATTGGCCAGTACAGCAGCGAGTCGCTTCGGACCGCCGCAGAGGCGCTCGATCAGCACGAGCTCCGGCTGTCTCCGCCTTCAAACCACTAGCGGGTCATTCGCAGACACACCCTAAATAGTCACTCGAACCGGGTTCTGGTGATGGCTGAACATGATGCTCGTTCGCGTAGATGAGACCGCGGGATGCGCCGAAAGGTGTTCCATCACAAAGTCACGCACGTGATCGGAGTCTCGTGCCGCAAGGTGAATGATGAAGTCTTCAACTCCTCCCAGAAAGAAGAGTTGCAGCACCTCGGGCAACGCACGCAATTCATCGCTAAACTCCGCAATTCGTTGCCGAGCACCCGACCGAATGGTCACGCTGACCAGCACTTGGAGCGTCATGCCCATCACCGCGGGGTTCACAGCAGCCGTGAACCCTGTGATGATCTTGCGCGAAACCAGACTGCGCACACGGGCGACACAGGTTGAGGGAGCGATACCAACCCGCTCTGCCAATTCAGCGTTCGTCATGCGACCATTGAGTTGCAATTGACCAATGATCTGCCGGTCAACATCGTCAAGTGTTGCTGGCTCTCGCAGATTATTCGACTGATCCATTCGGATTCCCTTCAAAACAAGGAAAGCTGGATCGATCCGCCGAACTTTCCGAAGAATATTCTATCTGAGCAAGAAATCAGCGAAGATAGTGCAGAATCGAAGCTATCGAGCAAGTGATTTTCTGGGGCGAAGAGCAGCTGCGCCACAGCTTCAAGCTCGGACACGTAGCAAGCAAATCGAATGGAGCATCACATGCGCGTCGGTATTCCCACCGAAATTAAGAACAACGAGAACCGCGTTGCCATCACCCAGGCCGGAGTCTTCGAGCTGAAGCGTCGCGGGCACGAGGTATTCGTTCAGGCCGGTGCCGGTCTCGGCTCCGCAATCACCGACGCAGAATACACAGCTGCCGGTGCAACCATCGTCGAGAGCGCCGATCAGGTGTGGGCAGATAGCGACATGATCCTCAAGGTCAAGGAGCCCATCGCTGCCGAGTACGACAAGATGCGCAAGGGCCAGGTGCTCTTCACCTACCTGCACCTCGCAGCAGACAAGACCCTCACCGAGAAGGTTCTCGAGTCGGGCACCACTGCAATCGCATACGAGACCGTGCAGTTGCCAAGCCGCGCGCTCCCGCTGCTCGCACCAATGTCTGAGGTTGCAGGCCGCCTGTCGGTTCAGGTTGGCGCATACAGCCTCATGAAGGCAAACGGCGGCCGTGGCATCCTGCTCGGCGGCGTGACCGCTACCCGCCGCGGAAAGGTTGTCGTCATCGGCGGCGGCGCTGCCGGTGAGCAGGCTGCACGCATCGCTTACGGCATGGGCGCTGAGGTCACTGTCATTGACATCTTCATCCCTCGCCTGAAGCAGCTTGAAGATGAGTTCAACGGCCGCATCCAGACCCGCACCTCGAACGCACTCAACATCACCGAGGCGCTCAAGGAAGCTGACCTGGTCATCGGTTCGGTACTGATCCCAGGCGAAAAGGCACCAAAGCTTGTCACCGACGAGATGGTTGCACAGATGAAGCCCGGCTCGGTGCTCGTCGACATCGCGATCGACCAGGGCGGCTGCTTCGAGAACTCACGCCCAACCACTCACGATGATCCAACGTTCCCAGTGCACAACTCGATCTACTACTGCGTGGCCAACATGCCAGGCGCTGTGCCAGAGACCTCGACTGCTGCACTCACCAACGCAACCCTGCCTTACGTCGTTGCACTCGCAGACAAGGGCTGGAAGGCTGCACTGGCAGCCGACGAGTCACTCGCGAAGGGCCTCAACGCACACGATGGCGTCGTTACCAATGAGGGTGTTGCACACGCATTCCCTGAGCTGCCTTACAGCAGCTACGGCGAGGTTGTTGCTTCGGCATAGTCGCGTCAGCTTCTCGCAGCCGAAGCGAGTAGCCTTGACTTCATGGATTTGAAGTTCACTTTCGGCGCATCGAACCCGCTCCCTCTCTCAGCAGAGGGGGCGGGTTCTGCGTCTGCACTCGGCGCAGGTACGGGAATGTGCGAGTTGAGAGTCACACTTGACTCGGGGAAGGGCACGCTGCTCTGCGAGGGCGTCTCAGGAGATGGAGTGTCCTATTCGAGCGCCGAGAAGCTCGTCGCTGCCGACGATACTGCCAGCTTGGCGCTGGCGCTGCGTTCGGTGCTGGCCCGCGGCGGTGCCGAACTGCCGGAGCCGATGCTGGGCTCGGTCAGCGCGATCTCACTGAAACTCGACGGTCGCGAAGCCGAGGCGCTGCGCGAATTGGGGCTCTTGACCTCAGCTACCGGTGCGATCCTCGCGCAGGTTGATAGTGCGCTTCAGGCTCGAACCGGGATTACCGCGGGCACCCCGATTCGCCTGGGAGACTAGCTCCCGGTTTCACGGGTGTCCCGTTTCTGTAGTTATGCCTGAAACCGCAGGATTCGGTCGAGAGCTTCTGCGACTGCGGCTTCGCCCGCGGCATAGCTGAGGCGCACGGTTCGACTTCCTGAAACAGGATCAAAGTCAACTCCAGGCACGATCGCCACATCGGCGCGCTCCAGGAGTGCCCTGGCATAGGCAACGGAGTTATCGTAGCGTTCGAGTTGCGGCCCGAGCTCGCTGTAGTAGTAGAACGCCCCGTCGGCTGGAGCAGCTTCTCCCCAGTTGAGCGAGGGCGCCGCCTCAAGAATCAGCGCTCTGGCTTTGGCAAATCCGTCGACGATACGATCCCGTTCGGCATACGTCTCAGGAGTGAAGGCTGTGAGCGCCAGCTCTTGCGCCGGAGCCGGCGGCGAAAGCGCAAAATTCGATGCGAGTGCCTCCAGCGGAGCAATCAGGCTTTCCGGAAGCACTGCCCAGCCGAGCCGCCAACCAGTCATTCCCCAGTATTTGGAGAACGAGTTGATCACGATTGCTTCGGTGTCGAGCTCTGCTGCACTGACCCCTCGCACTCGCTCGTTTGTTGCGGCACTCCCCTGCGCCTCACCTGCGTGGTGTTGGCTTTCGTCGCCGAAAGTGATGCCGTGATAGATCTCGTCGCTAATGAATCGCGTTCCGTGGGCGCTGCACCAGCGCACGAGCGCCTCAAGTTCGGTTCGGCTGAGCATCGTTCCCGTGGGATTCGCTGGAGAAGCCACGATAAGTCCGGCAAGTGGACCGTGTGCTGCAACGGCAGAATCGAGCATGTCTGGTGTGGGCTGGTAGCGAGTCTCGCCCCCGGTTGGGATCTCAACCACTTGGATACCAAGCGCCGCAAGAATGTTTCGATATGCCGGATAGCCAGGGCTCGCAAGCGCGACCTTGTCCCCCGGGTCGAAGGCCGCGAGGAAGACGAGCTGAAAGGCTCCCGAGGATCCGGTGGTGACCGCGATCCGAGTCGCTTCGATCTCGACGTTGTACCAGTCCCGATAGTGCCCGGCGATCGCCTCGCGAAGTGGAGTTGTCCCAAGCGGTCCCGTATACCCCGCGGGCTGGAGTGTGCCGGGCGCGGGTCGGGCGCTCGGCTCTCCCGCGCAGAGCGAGACAATGTCTCGGCCAGCTGCCCGACGCCGAGCCACCTCGTCGGTAATGCGCATCACTTCGAAGGCTGGAATCGCAGAGCGTTTCGATGCACCGAGCCGCTTCAATTGTGTTGCCGCAGCCGCAGTACCGGAATCAGCCGCAGACTCGGAATTCGTTCCAGACTCAACCGTGAACTGATCGAGGTCCGGAAGCTTCCCTGTGGGCGGGGTAAGGAATGGTCCACCTGGTCTCACCATGACTCCACGTTAGTCGAGATACTCGAATTTCTCCCGTGTTCGGTCAGCCTAAGGTACCCGCTTAGCGCGGCCACTCCTGCCGAAGTCCCAGGCAGGCTTGCACCGAGACGATCAGACGAGATGAGATGCGCCGACCATTGAGCTCTGCTGATCGCCACATTGAGTCTGTTTCGCATCAGCAAGAAGTCCAGACCTCTCGGCACATCCTCTCCGCTCGATGCGGCAAGGCTGACGATCGCCACGGCTGCTTCCTGACCCTGAAACTTGTCAACTGTACCGACTCGAATTCGATGTAGACCGGCGCGTTCGCAGGCCTCTCGCAAGCATTCCACCTGGGCGTTGTATGCAGCAACGATAATGATGTCGTCTTCGCTCAGAGCCCTCGGTGCTTGATCCGGCTCGGAAAGAGTGCCGAGCAATGTCTGCTGCACGATGCGCACCGCCTCGTTCGCTTCCTCTTCCGAATGAGTCGAGTTGCCGATGTGCCGTACCGGATGCCAATGCAGCCCTGCGGGGCCTGCGCCGGAAAGAGTCCGCGCTGACGCGGAGGGGTGGGCGTGCAGTCTTCCCTCATACGAGAGTTCGGAAACGACTTCGGCTAGCTCAGGACGCATCCTTCTTGTGTCGGCGAGAAAGTAGCCGCTCCCCTCGGGGATAGTTTCGTGCGAACCAAGCAGCCAGCCAAGCGCTGAGCTATCGACAGGTTCAGGATGCGAACCCTGCGATACCTGCGGAAGCTGCTGAGGGTCGCCCAGCAAGAGCAACCGTTGCGCCGCCACCGATGCAGCAATCGTCGGCGCGAGAGAGAATTGCCCTGCCTCATCAATGACCAGAAGGTCCAGTCCTGCGCGAGGCACCCGAGTCTCGTTTGAGAAGTCCCAGGCGGTTCCACCGATCACGCTGCCGCGTCCGGCGTCGCGGTGTTCGCCAAGGAACGCACCCTGTCCGCCAGTACGAAGCACCGTATAGGGAGGAGCTTCATCGGCATCGCTGAGACGACCTCCCTGCGGAACTTTGCCGACTTGCTCGGCGGACAACCCGGCGGAGACCACACCCTCAAGCACATTTTCAACGACCCGGTGTGATTGCGCCACCACACCGATGTGCCAGCCGTCGTGTTCGACTAGTTCGCGGATCACCCGAGCCGCCAAATAGGTCTTACCTGTTCCGGGAGGCCCTTGCACGGCGAGCGCCGAACGGTCGAGTCCTCGTAATGTCGAGGTCACCGCTCCGATCATTCGACCGTCTTCACCTTTTCCGCTTTCGAACGCTTGGTCTGAAGCTGGGTCGACGATCGCTTGTCCGTGCACCATGCGCGGCGGCATCCGTCGCAAGATATCGAACACAGGATCTGCGAGTTCTTCCCCCCGATCGAGGGCTGTTGCGAGCCTTGCACCCCACTCTTCAATTGCGGTTTTCTGCGCTCCAGCTCTTGGCGGAGGCCCGGGGGTAAGCGCGATCGGCAGGGTGTACCATTCGGGGAGTTCGCCATTTCTGGTTTCTTCAACGATTACCCCATCGTCGAACCGTTCGACAATCTTTACCAGTTTGGCTCCCCGCGCTCCTGGGGCCGCTCGGGGGGTGTCGAACGGCGCTGGTGCAGCGTAAATGAGGTAGGCGTCGCTCCCCTCCTTCATACTGCTTCCGGGGGCGATCTCACCTCGCAGCCGCAGCCTACGACGATGCAGCTTGGCACGGCCTTGCGGCTCTTGCCACTCGTGTGCTGCAGTGCTGAGTGTGGGGTCAACGATAAGAACGTCACGAGTATCTGCCCAGTCTTCAACTGGATCGACCAGCCTCGCAAAATGCGCCCACCAGAAAGATTTCTGCTCCCGTTGGTAATAGTCAATTGCGCTCCCCGCAAGTGCTGCGGCTTTGCCCACTGTGGGGTCTTGGGCAGCAATTGCATGGGCTTGGAGCGCCTCCGCAAGCGGGCTCAGCTCAAGATCAAACTCGGCGTGTTCTTCCAAGCCGGCAGCCGCGGGAAGTGGCCGCACGCCGTGAGCTTCAGCAAGTTGGAGCAACCAGTCACGCAACCGCAGGGTTGACACACAGTCGTATCGGTTGTAATCGGCGATTGCGTCAAGCCTTCGTTGCCCTTCAGCGCGGTCAACTTCGCTGCGCTGACGCAACAACGCACTCGCTTCTGCGTATTCAGTGACCGATTGAGCTCCGCTCGTCACCCCTTCTTGGTCACGCAACTCCTCTCCCATGTAGAGCGGTTCGAGCTTTTTAATTGAATAAGAACGGCTACCAACCCGGAGCGCTGCACGCACGACCGGATACAGGTCGACGAGCACATGCTCACGCAGAAGCCGATCGACTTCGGCTTCGCAGCTTCCATGTCGCGCTGCGATCGAAAGCAGGTGGCTGCGTTCATATGGCGCGTAGTGGTAGATATGCATGCCTGGATACCGCTCGCGACGCTGAGCAACGAGGTCAAGAAACTCCTCTAGCGCGCGCCGTTCGGCGGCAAGGTCGTGCGCCCAAAGTGGAGTGAATTGCTCATCGACGTCAACCATGCCAAAGAGATAGTCGATACCCCAGCGAGCGTGTGAATCGCTTCCTGGCTCGCGAAAGAGCGGGTCACCTTCGAAATCGAAAAAGAGGTCCCCCTCGTTTGGAAGAGGAATCCTGGCAAGCGCCGAGGGGTCTACGACTCGATAGGGCGGTGCTTCACCAGGACGTGCCGCCACTTGCGTGGCTGCTTGCATTGCCAATCGTTCAAGGGTGGGTTGCGCGATACCGTCAACTGTCTGAGTGCCATCGCTCACCTTTGTCAGCACCGAAGCCACTGCGTCAATCGTGCGAAGTCCACTCTCGATGAGTCGAGCACGCTGCACCGAATGGATGCCCGCGATGAGCAGCGGATCACGAGTGCGTACGATCTCTGGTTCGCACACCTCGCACCGCCCACACGCCGTGATACCTGCAGCGTTCCAGGCAATTGGCTCTGCCGAGGCGCGGGTGCCGTCTGCACCCCTCGCTTCTGCTCGATCCAGCAGGAGGTCGTGCAAACGCGCTCTGCGCGCACGAAACACCGGAGCAATATCACTCAATTGGTGCACGCTCTGCGAGCCGTCACCCAGGATAAGCATGACCTCTTGGCTGACGGGAACCTCGAGCCGCTCGAGCTGTTCTGCATACGCCGCCAACTGCATCAGTGCACTCACTTTTGCACGTCGAGCCAGTTTGGTGTCTTGCACTTGATAGCTGCCAGCATCAGTCAGCCGCAGGAAATCTGCATAGCCAATGAATCCGATCTCGGGGCTCAACGCTGTATCAGCAACTCGAGCAACAGGGTCAAAAAACGTGGCCTGAAACACGATGTTCGCACCTGCACGCAACGCAGCCACCGTGCTGCGTTCTGCCGCGGCAAGCGCGACCTCATCTCGTGAGTCGGCTCTCGGGATTTCTGCGACGCCTGCAGAGTTCCCCGGCCCGAAACTGCCGAACTTTTGAACGTAGCTGAAGAGCACGCGCTCCTCATGGGCGTCACCGAGCCGAGCCGCCCGAGCAAGCATTGCATCGTCGTCAGGGGGCACCACAATGTCTCTGCCGAAGCGCTGATCAACTCGACGCAAGAAGGCGAACTCACATGCGCTGGCAGCGGTCAGATCGCTCGCGCTGGTCATCAGCCGGATGCGATCCTCTGCCAAGTTCTGGATGAACATGAGTGCTCCTTACTCGTTGCCCACGACGTTACCGCGCCCTACCGACATTCATACCCGTTCATATTGCCCGCATATGATGGCCACATGCTTGAGATTCTGACGGGAACCGGCCTCGCCGCAGCCGCAGGCCTCAACGCCTACATTCCGCTCCTTCTTATGGGGCTCGTGTCACGCTTCGACTGGATTCAGCTCCCCACTGGCTGGACCTGGCTTGAAAACGAGTGGATCCTCGTGATTTTCGGCGTACTCTTCGTCATCGAGATCGTGGCCGACAAAGTGCCAGCAGTCGATTCGGTCAATGACTGGATTCAAACTGTAGTGAGACCGGCCTCCGGAGGCATTGTGTTTTCCGGCGGCATCGGCACGTCGACCGTTGCGGTCGACGACCCCAACACGTTCTTTTCTTCGGGCGCGTGGATCCCCGTTGTGATCGGTATCGTCTTAGCCCTGCTTATGAGCCTCGCGAAGTCGGCGCTCCGCCCAGTGGCGAATCTGGCAACCGGCGGGTTGGCCGCCCCGGCACTCAGCACAGCTGAAGACGGCGCGAGCATTATGCTCACCCTATTTGCGTTTGTTGCACCGATTTTGGTGGTCTTGATGCTCGGGGCCATGACGGTCGGCACAATAGTGCTCATTCGCAAACTACGAAGAAGGCGGCGCGTACGCGAAGCGCAAGGCCGGATATTCTAGACAATGTGCCAACAAATTTCCAGTTAAATGTTGTATCTTTGAAGTGATCGCTGTGACATTCGCGCGGCACCACCTCGCAGAATGCTCATATTCGAATACTTTTCGAAGCGTTAGATGCATCGACCCGCGCGCGATACCCCCTAATGATCTCGGTGCAGTCAAGTACGAAAGCACCCCCCTTGAAAACATCCCCCTTCGCCGATCTTGGCGTGCCCATTCCCCTCATCCAAGCGCTTGAAAAGAACGGAAAAGACAGCCCGTTCCCCATTCAGCGCGACACTCTGCCAGATACACTCAAAGGCCGTGACGTGCTTGGGAGAGGGCGAACCGGCAGCGGAAAAACGATCGCATTTGCAATCCCTCTGGTCGCAAATCTCACCGCCAATGCAGAACGAAAGCGTCGTCCAAATCGACCACGGGGCATCGTTCTTGCACCAACTCGCGAACTTGTGACACAAATCGCCGAGACTGTAAAAATGCTTGCTGACCCCGTCGGTCTCCGAGTGACGACCATCTTCGGTGGAGTGCCGCAGCGTCGCCAAGAGGCAGTGCTGGAACAAGGTGTCGACATTGTGGTGGCGGCTCCCGGCCGACTTGACGATCTGATGCGCCAGAAAATCGTCAGCCTCGATGGTGTCGAAATTACCGTGCTCGACGAGGCGGATCACATGGCCGATATGGGCTTCTTGCCGGTGGTGACTCGCATTCTCAATGCGACGCCCAAGCAGGGACAACGTTTGCTCTTCAGCGCCACCCTCGACAACGGCGTTGACAATATTGTCAAAAAGTATCTGCACGACCCAATCCTGCATTCGGTTGATAGCGCCGAGTCGCCGGTCCCGCAGCTCACCCACCACGTCTTCGAGGTGGCGAGCGGCGCCGGTAAGGATCAGCTCATCGAGGCGCTCGCTTCGGGAACCGCCCGCCGCATCTTCTTCACCCGCATGAAGCACCAGGCCAAGAAGCTTGCCAAGCAGCTCACCGCGAAGGGAATCCCAGCGGTCGAGTTGCAGGGAAATCTCTCTCAGAACGCCCGCGACCGCAATCTCGCTGAGTTCGTAAGCGGTCAGGCCAAGGTCCTCGTCGCCACCGACGTTGCTGCCCGCGGCGTGCATGTTGATGGTGTTGACCTTGTAGTGCACGTGGATCCACCAGTTGAGCACAAGGCGTATCTGCACCGCTCGGGACGTACCGCCCGCGCCGGCAACGAGGGTGATGTCGTCACAATTGTGATGCCGGAACAGCGCGGCGAAATGCGTCAGATCATGCGTGCAGCCAAGATCCAGGTGACTCCGCGTTCGGTTCGACTTGATGATCCTCAATTGCTTGAACTGATCGGCGACGTTGCGCCCAAGGTGGATCCCCGCGAAATTGAGCGCCTCCGGTTCGAGGCCCAGTCTGCGCAGCAGCGAGCCGCTGGGCACAGTCCAGCAGGTACCGGAAAGTCTCAGGGCGCGAACGCTCGCCGCAAGCGAGCGCGATCGCAAGGCGCGGGTCAGGAATCTGGCCAGCAGCGACAGAGTCAGTCACGACGAGGATCGCAAAGCGCCGCACAGGATGACCAGCCGAAGCAGGGCCAGCGTTCACGCCGCAGTTCAAGTGGGCGTAGTTCGAGCACAAGCAGTTCTTCGAATACTGCCTATTCGACGAGCAGTTCGGGCCTCGCTCCTACCTTCCACACACCGAAGCCTCGTCAGGCCGGCTCACGCCGCGTGCGTTCAGGAAGCTAGCTCGGCGACACGGTTCAAGGTCACCCGTCGCGGCAGGTGATCCCCGGGCAAAACTGCGAAAGATCCCTCGTGCTCTTTCGCAGTTTTGCTGTTTCTGCGGCAGGGAGTCTTCTGCGCTGCTCGCACTGACCCAGGGCGCAGCTTCGGGCGAACCACGGGGTCCGCGCCAGAACACTCGTTTCCTCCGTGAGATTTGTCGGTAGCTCGCAATACACTCGGCACATGACCGCCCCACTTCGCCCCGCAGCAATTCGCTCCTTGCGCATGTCAGCTCAGGGGCTCAGCCCTGAGCTTCTCGCCGGCGATACCGAGCCGATTCCCGCCGGTGCCGGTGCCGAGCGGATCGCCGCCACTGCGCGGCGGATGCTGGCGGTACAAGGGCAAGATTGGCGTTCAGCTCGCTGGGCGCTTGGCTTGCGCACGCCGGGTGCTCATGTGTCAGACGTGCATGCTGCGTTCAATGAGGGACGCATCGTTCGTTCTTGGCCAATGCGAGGCACGATTCACTTGCTCGCCGCCGAAGACATTGGATGGATGCAGTCAACCACGAATCGACGGGTGCTCGCTGGCGCGGCCAAACGCAGAGCCTTTCTCGGCATCAGCGACCAAGTCCTCGAACGTCTTGTTGACACTTCGATCGCCGCCCTGCGAGGCAGCACCGGAATGGACCGTGATGCTCTCGCCGCAACTTGGAGCGACGCCGGAATCGAGTGGCAACCCAATTGGCGTTACCACCTCATCTGGTGGCTGTGCCAGAACGGTATTGCGGTACTTGGCCCTGTCTCCGATCGGGGCGAGCCCCGACTGGTGCTGGCAGAAGAGTGGATCACCTCACCGAGGCACTTGCAAGGCGATGAGGCGCTGCGTGAGCTCGCGACGCGTTACGCCGGCGCACGGGGAGCAGTGACTGCCCAGGATCTCGCTTGGTGGTCCGGACTGACCATGCGTGAAGCCAAGCTTGGCCTCACACACGCGACTGATGCCGGTGAGCTTGAGATGCACGCCATTGAACGAGACGGCACACGTGTCCCGATCTGGTGCGGCGCAGGAACAAGCGATGTCAATATCGAAGCACTGTCCGAGAAAGAGGGCTCGTCCACGCAGTGGCTCCTCCTCCCCGCATTCGATGAACACTTGCTGGGCTACCAGGAACGCAGCGCACAACTCGATCCTTCGCATGCGGAACGAATCGTGCCCGGTCGAAATGGCATGTTCCTCGCTACTATCGTGCGCGATGGTCGTGTTGTCGGTACGTGGAAGAAAGGCACACGCAAAGCCGATGGAATAGTCGGCACCCCACTTCCCGAGCAAACGCTCGCTGACGGCGCAGCCGCTCTGCGCGCACGCGCTACAGAATGGGCACAGTTTCATGACCAGGAACCACTGACGTTCACCCCAGCTGAAAGCTCGGCCTAGAATGGAGAGAACAGCACAAGCCCCGCGAGGAGTTATTTCGTGAAGATCTTCACCCGCATTGCCGCAGCAGTCACCGCAGCACTCGTTTCCGTATTCGTAGCGACCCCAGCGTTCGCGCAGGAGTCTGGCGAGAAGTTCAACCCAGCAGATCAGTTTTCTGCAGCAGGCCAGCCTGTCGATACGGTAGCTATCCTGATCGTCGGCGCAATCCTGCTGGTAGTGGTGCTCGTCACCGCTCAACTCGTCGGCAATCTCTTCGAGAAGTCAGGCAAGTAACCAATGACTGTGGCGCAGAGGCTCGAAGCCTTCTCCTTCGACACACTCGAACTCGATGTAGAGGCTTCGATCCTCACCGTCACAGTGAACCGCCCCGCGGTGCTCAACGCGCTCTCGCCTGAGGTGATCGATGAGCTCCGCGAGGTGTTTGGCGCACTTCGCGAGTCGCTCGGTCACGCAGACGATGCGGCGGCCTCCCCTGACTGGTCTATCCGCGGAGTGATGCTCACGGGAGCAGGAGAACGCGCCTTCGTTGCTGGAGCCGACATCTCGGCAATGCGAGAGATGTCACCAGAAGAGTCCCGCGCTTACGCGGTACGCACCCAAGAACTCACCTCTTGGCTTGAAACCTTGCAGGTGCCAGTCGTCGCTGCGGTCAATGGCTTTGCTCTCGGCGGCGGATGCGAATTGGCGATGGCCTGCGACTATATTTTTGCTTCGGCGAACGCAAGCTTCGGACAGCCGGAGGTCGCCCTCGGTTTGATCCCCGGCTTTGGTGGCACGGTGCGCCTTGCCCAGTATGTTGGCAGTGCTGCGGCACGCGAAATGTTGCTCACTGGCCGCCGCATCAACGCCGAAGAAGCAGAGCGGCTGGGTCTCGCACTTCGTGTGCTCCCCGACGTTGATGCCCTGCATGCCGCAGTTCGCGAGAACCTCGCACTTGCTGCCGGGCAGTCGCCAGCGGCCGTCGCTCGCACCAAGCTTGTTGCCCGCGAGGTTCGCCCGCTTGCCACAGACGAGGGGCTCGCTCTCGAAGCAGACGCGTTCGCAGCGCGCTTCGGCACGCCAGACATGCGTGAGGGCACCGCAGCATTCCTGGAAAAGCGCAAGGCAGTGTTTCCCGGATTGTAACGAACCCGGTTTCTCACGAGTTCGGTCTTTCGCGTGCGGTACGCCTAAGCTTGCGTCTGTGCCTGCCTCAGCGCCAGCGGTAGCGCCAACCTCAACAACGCCAGCTCCTGGCGCCAGTGCCAACGCCAGCACGAGCACCCAGCGCCAGCGCAAGCACAAGCGCCGAATCATACGCAGGCACTCGGGCGGATCAATCTTTCTATGATTCCGACCCAGCGCGCGGGTTCGTCTGTGAGTTCCCGTCCGCTTGCGAGGAAGTGTCGAGTGCGGAGCTCACGGTCACCCTTTAGCTCTGCAACGAGGCCGTTACCGGATCTCGGACCACACGGAACGTCGCAACCAAGGGATCGTTCGCACCTCGGACCACGCCGGTTGGCGAGGCCGCAACCGCCTGCAGAAAGGTCACCGTCTCTTCAGTGATCTCTTCTCCCGGCACCAGGTTTGGGATGCCGGGCGGGTACGCAGCGAGGGTATCGGCAGAGATGCGGCCGATTGCCTGATGCGCAGTAACGACCACGCTCTCTGCAAAGTAGGCGGCACGCGGCAGCATGCGAAGGGTTCCAGCCGCGGGCAGCGGCGGAAACTCGGTGACCTTGTCCACCTGACCTGCAGCGCGCAAAGAGTCTGCCTCGTCAGCAACCGCAGTCAATGCGTCCATGATCCGCCCCACATCAGGAGTGGCGAGCGCTCCGATGACGGCGACAATCGAAGTGGCAGTAGACATTTCGAAGAATACGCCGTGTTCGACGATCAAACGGTCCCTCACCCAGTGCCCACTCTGCCCCAACCGCGACACATCGATGGGGATACGCAGCCAGTCTGTCGCCACGATATCCGGATACTCATCAAAGTGATCGCTGATAATCGAGAACCGACCGTCTGCGCGAACCCGCGTTCGCAGCTCTTCAGCGCAGTGCAAAGACTCACCAATCTTGGCTTCGCCCTGCACCAGTGCGCGCCGAGCGAGATCAAGCGATCCCATCAAGATCGCACTTGCCGAGGTTGAAGCGGTCATCGTGTACGCCCGATTCACCAGGGGCTCAAGCACCTCGGCAAACGGCCCGTCACCAAGGTGCAGCATCGAAGCCTGAGTCAATGATCCCGCGAGTTTATGGGTACTCGAGATCACCAAGTCAGCACCGAGTCGTGCTGGTGATTCTGGAAGATCCGGATGGAAACCGAAGTGCGCGCCCCAGGCACCATCAACAATCAGGGCGGCTCCATGTGCGTGCGCCACTGTGGCGAGACCGGCAACGTCTGCCGTTGAACCGAAATAGCTCGGGGAAACGATATACACACTATTTGGTGTGCGTCCGTGAGAGATTTCTTCTCGAATAGCCTCATCTAGGCGCTCTGGGGTGAGCCCGTGCGCAATACCGTGATGTTCGTCAACATTGGGCGCCACGAACGCGGGGATGAGACCGGCAAGCAGCACTCCGTCAGCGAAGCTTGAATGCGAGCTGCGCTGCATCAGCACACGTTCACCGAGCCCACGAACGGCGAGTGCAGCGGTGCGGTTTCCCTGCGAGGCACCGTTGGTCAACCACCAGACCCGGCGGGCTCCCCAGGCCTCGGCTGCCAGCTGTTGCGCCTGCTCTCGGGAGCCGTTCTCACCCAGGTCGATCCCGTCCAGCATCAGGGGTACATCGTAGTTGGCGATCCGCTCACCGTATACCTCTGTCAGGTGTGCTGCGCCATGCTCAGCGGATCCTCCGTGGCCGGGCACCATCACTTGCAGTGGCTTGCTTTCGGCGAGGCGCTGGATTGATTCAATATAGGGGGCACGGCTCTGATCCATCCTTCAATAGTGTCGTTTTTGCACACCTTTACGGAACCCCGAATGCCCTGCATCGCAACATATACTGTATAGAGCAAATACGCCTATTTCACGATATTGCTCCATATGAGGTGAGTTTCCTATGCTCGATCCCAGACAGCTTCAAGCGCTCACCGCCGTGGCCGCAGAGGGTTCAGTCGCCCGAGCCGCGATCCGTCTCGGCTGGAGCCAACCGACAGTGGACTACCATCTCAAATCACTGGACAAACTCGTCGGCGCACCTCTTGTCAGCCGGTCTTCAAAAGGCAGCACTCTCACCGCAGCTGGCACGCTCATGCTCGAACGCGGCACCGACATTCTCGCGCTTTCCGAACGCGCACTCACCGACGTGAGAGCACTCGCCAACATGGGAAAGGTAAAGCTGCGCTTTGGATCATTCCCCACCGCAGCTTCCCGGCTCCTCCCCGGAGTCGCCCACCGCATGCGAGACGTCGGCATTGAACTCGATGTCGTTCTCGAAGAGATCTCGCCGCTCGTCGCACGAATCAACCAGCACACACTCGATGCCGCGCTGGTCTACATCGCAAACGGCTACACCCTGCCGTTCAGGCGCGAGGTCCACACCATTCACCTGCTCACTGATCCGCTTCTTGTCGCCCTCCCCCAAGGGCACCCGGCGACAGCAAAGCGAAGCTTCAATCGAGAGGCGCTCCTTGACCTTGGTGATTCCCCCTGGGTGTTTGGTGCGACCCCAGGTGACACTCTCGATGACGTCGTACGCGACGCCTTCGCAGGGCGCAGATTTGAAATCGCGGTTCGCACTGACGACTATTCAGTTGCGCTCGGTCTCGTTGCCGCAGACATGGGTATCGGACTTGTGCCGCGGCTTGCAGCGGTCAATGTGCCAGATGAGGTTGCGCTTCGACCCATCGATGATCCGCGATTTGCCCGAGAGATTCTACTCGCCGCGACAAAGACTCGCGGTGAACCCTCGCCCGCAGTACGCCAGCTCGCCGAGGCCGTGCGACGCACGGCAGACACACTCGATCTAGACAGTTCTGGCAGGTAGGCACACCTACCTGCCAGAATCCACTACTCCCCGACAGGAGCCTCAGACACGTCAATCGGCTCGGGATCCTCGTTCTTCTCCGTGATAAAGAACGCGAGGATCACGCCCACCGAAGAAATCGCACCACCGAGCAAGAACGCGCTGTGCACACCCTCTGCCAAGTAGTGGGGAGTTACCGCACTTGGCGACCCAGCCGCAGTCGCAGAAACGATCGTCATCACGGTCACAAACAGTGCCGTACCTGCCGCACCTGCCACCTGCTGCGCGGTCGAAATAATCGCGCTTCCGTGCGAAGCGAGCGCGCCAGGAAGCGAGCCAAGGGAGACAGTGAAGAGTGGAGTGAACACTCCCGCGAGGCCGATGCTCAGCACGATATGCGTGATCAGCACCTGCCAAATTGACGTGTGCTCGCCAAAGAGCCCCATCCCCCAGAGCGCGAGCGCAGTGATCACCGTGCCCGGCACCAGCAGGAAGCGTGCCCCGCGCTGGTCCACGAGCCGTCCCACATACGGCCCGAGCAGTCCCATCACGAGACCGCCGGGGAGCAACACAAGCCCTGCTTGCAGCGTCGAGTAGCCGAGCACCTGCTGCACATAAATTGGCAGCAAGATCAGGCTTCCAAACAGCGCCATCGAAGCAAATATGAACAGAACGACAGAGAGGGCATACGGCTTCACTGTCAGCGTGCGCAAATCGAGCAGCGCACGATCCGCCTTCTGCAGCAGCAACTGTCGCCAGACGAAGAGCACAAGCGCCACCGCGCCGAGCAAGACAGGGATCAAAGGGTTCATCGTCTCGCCACCGCTGGCGCGCTCCCCGACTGCGCTCAGGCCGTACACGAGTCCGCCGAAGCCAAGCACAGACAACAAGACTGAGATCGCATCGATCTTGGCGACCCGCTGCTCACCGACGTTTGGCAAACGCAACACACCGAGCAGCAGCGCGGTCGCAGCGATCGGCAACACGAAGATAAAGAGCCAGCGCCAATCGAGCCATTGCAAGATCAGCCCTGAGACGGTGGGGCCAAGAGCAGGCGCAACCGAGATAACCGTGCCGATACGGCCCATCAGGGCTCCACGCAGGTGCACGGGCACGAGAAGCGTCACGGTGGTCATAAGCAGTGGCATCATGATCGCAGTGCCACAGGCTTGGATGACCCGGCCGATCAGCAGCACGGCAAAGCCTGGTGCGATGGCGGAAATGAGCGTGCCCGCGACGAAGAGGCTCATCGCGGCGATAAACAAGACGCGGGTGGTCAATCGCTGGATCAGCATGCCCGTAATCGGGATGACGATACTCATAGTGAGCAAGAATGCAGTGGTCAGCCACTGACCTGCCGCTGCGGTGATCTCGAGATCCTCCATGAGGCGCGGCAACGCAACGCCCATGATGGTCTCATTGAGAATCACCGTGAAAGCGCTGCCGAGCAGCAACCAGATCGCTAGTTGCTCACGGGGCCCGAATTCCCGCTCTTCGTGTGACTGTGTTGAGGGGGTTTGAGGCATAAGGGTTATATGTTACACGTTGAGGGAAGATTTCGCCTATTGTCTGGGAAGTACGATGAGAGACATGCACAATTCAGCTCCTGACGCGCAGCACGCAGACGTGACTCAGCTCGACAGTTTGCCCTATACCCGCAGACACCAGCGGGTGCTCTTTGGTTCGGGGCTTGGTTGGGCTCTCGACGCGATGGACGTCGGACTTATCTCGTTCATCATTGCGGCGCTCGGCCAGCACTGGCAGCTGGACAAAGGCGAGATGGGACTCATCACGTCAATCGGCTTCGTCGGCATGGCTATCGGAGCAAGTCTCGGCGGCCTGCTCGCGGACCGCTTCGGTCGCCGCCAAGTGTTCGCCGTGACCTTGCTCATCTATGGCATCGCCACCGGCGCGAGCGCGCTCGTTGGGGGCATCGCAGCACTCTTGGTGCTGCGATTCTTTGTCGGCTTGGGTCTTGGCGCAGAGCTCCCAGTTGCGTCGACCTATGTCAGCGAGTTCGCCCCGGCACGTATTCGTGGGCGCTTGATCGTGATCCTTGAAGCGTTCTGGGCGGTCGGCTGGACAGCTTCTGCACTCATTGGGTATTTCATTGTTCCTGCTTCTGAGAACGGCTGGCGTTGGGCGTTCGCAATCGGAGCAATTCCGGCGGTGTATGCCCTCATCGTTCGATGGGGACTTCCTGAGTCGCCCCGCTGGCTTGCGAGCCGGGGGCGCCATGCCGAGGCAGCGCGGGTCATTCAAGATTTCGCCGAGTCCAAGCCGCTGCGTTTTGCTTCACGCGCCAGCACACCGGCCGACACGATCGAACAGCCGTCACAGCCGTCACCACCGCCACACGACCAAGCTGACACCTCAAGCGCGGCCGGGTCTGCACCGCTCGCCACGAGCGCAGGAAAACGTCTTGCCGCACTATGGTCTTCCGAGTTCCGAGTGCGTACAGCATCACTCTGGCTGGTCTGGTTTTGCGTCAACTTCGCCTATTACGGAGCCTTCATCTGGATTCCGAGCATCCTTGTCGATGCGGGCTTCCCTCTCGTGCGATCGTTCGCGTTTACCCTGATCATTACGCTGGCACAGCTTCCCGGCTATGCGGTTGCAGCTTGGCTCATTGAGGTGTGGGGAAGAAAGCTCACCCTGTCTGTCTTCTTGGTCGGCTCCGCAGTTTCGGCCATCATGTTTGGAACAGTGCACACCGAAGCAGCCATCATCGCTTCTGGAATGGCACTCTCGTTCTTTAACCTGGGCGCTTGGGGTGCCCTGTATGCGGTCACTCCCGAGATCTACCCCACGTCCCTTCGCGCGACTGGTGCGGGATGGGCCGCTGGGATCGGCCGGATCGCCTCAATCATCGCACCGCTCATCGTGCCTGTGTTGCTGCTCGCCGGTGGCGCTGGACTGACGTTCACAGTATTCGCCGTGTTTTTCGTGGTCGCGGCGGCAGCTGCGTGGGGGTTGGTCGACAAGGGCGGACGCTCACTCGACGAGCGCTAAGCTCACATCAATCCGGCTGCACAGTGAGGACGCGCAAACTCAGCGCGTCCCTTCTGAACCTGAAGTAACCGGACACGGCGCTGCTAGTGCGGGTCGCCGATGCAGAACTCGTTGCCTGCTGGGTCAGTGAAGGTGTCCCAGTGGAATCCTTCTTCACCTCGATAGCCAAGGTGGGTGGCTCCGGCAGCAACCCATTCACCGACCGCCTGTTCGCGATTCGTCCCTGCTGAGTACGCAAAGTCGAGGTGCAGCCGGTTCTTGCCCGGCGTAGGATCATCAACCTTCTGGAACCCGATCTGAACAGGCATCCCTGGTACCGCGACGATGCAGAACCAGCCCTCCATGTCTTCGACGATCTCGCCGTTCAATCGCTCGGCCCACCATTGCGCGAGCGCACGGGCGTCTGTGGTGTCGATGGTGACCATTCCAAGTTCAATCATGCGAAACTCCGTTCTTCGGCTTGCGGCGCGTGTGCGCCTTTGGCAACACGGTATCTTGCACCACTGACATTTCTACAGACCATCGCAGCACCGGGGCCACAACGAGTGCGCGCACCCCCACCACGCTTTGGTTCAACATCGATTGGGTTTCTGATTCTGCGAATAGACCAAGAGCGTTCTCGCTGGCAGACTACTCACATGGCAGAAACGCACGTTCGCGAATTCAGCGAACTCCCGATCACCGTCGACCGGAGCGATGATTCCCCGCTTCCCACACAAATCGCCGCCGCGATTCGAGAAGCGATCGACAAAGACGCACTCCGGCCAGGAGAACCCGTGCCCGCCTCTCGCGAGCTCGCAAGCAGAATCGGGGTGGCCCGTGGCGTGGTGGTGGCTGCGTACTCACAGCTCCTTGCCGAGGGGTATCTTTCGGCCGGGCATGGTCGCGGCACCCGCGTGCACCCTGAGTTGCGCTCACTTACCCGCCCCGGATCTGGACGGTCCGGATCCGCGCACATGCACGAAGCAGATGAGCAGATGAGTGCCGCCAGCGCTTCTGCGACGCAGAACCCAGGAACGACAACAGGAGCAACAGGAAAAGCAGCAACAGGAACAACAGGAGCAACAGGAAAAGCAGCAACAGCAGCAACCACCACCGCTGCGACCATCACCCCTGCAGCCACCACCACGACCACCACCGAAGCGCCGCACAGCCCCCAGCCCCCCTCCGGCGCAGCACACACCGATTCACCCGCAACGCTCCCCCTCGCGCCTGGGCTCCCCGACACCAGCGCGATGAAGACATCAGCCTGGCGGGCCGCCTGGCGCAGCGCCGCATCGCAGGCGCAGCTTGAGGCTCCCGATCTTGGCGATCCTCGTCTTCGCGCCGAAATTGCCGAGCACTTGCGCAGAATGCGTGGTACGACACGTCCGGCTCACGACATTATTGTTACCGCAGGCGCGCGAGAAGGGTTGAGCCTGCTCCTGAGCGCGCTCGGCACGACACGCGGCAGGTCACTGACAGTAGGTGTCGAGGACCCTGGCTACCCCTCGCTTCGCCGAGTCGCGACGAGGCACGGAGCACGGATCATCGCGCTCCCCGTTGACGCTGAGGGACTCGTCACCGAGCATCTCCCTGAAAGCCTCCTTGACGCAGTGCTGGTCACTCCCAGCCACCAATACCCGCTTGGCGGGTCACTTCCTTTGACCCGACGACGCGAACTCCTTGATTGGGCCACCCACACCGGCGCGGTAATCATCGAGGACGACTACGACAGCGAGTTGCGGCACACCGGTAGCCCCCTGCCAACCCTCGCCGCCCTTGACGATGCGCAGCATGGTTCAGTCGCATTGCTGGGCACTTTCTCAAAAACTATTTCGCAGGCGGTCTCCTCAGGATTCTTGCTTGTCCCCGAGAATCTCCGCCGCATCATCGAACCCGCCCGCCAGGATCTCGGCGGCCCAGTCTCAGCAGTCGTACAGGCCGCGCTCGCCGAGTATCTGGCAAGCGGCGAACTGCGCAGACACACCGCCCGGATGCGTCGGCGATACGCCAACCGACGAGAGCTTGTGGTCGAACGACTCTTCGGCACTCCTGGCGTGCATGTGCGGCCGATGAGCGGCGGCCTGCACGCGGTCATCGAGTTTCACCGCGGATCGCATCTCTCAGAGCAAGCCGTGCTCGCCCGCAGCGCCCACCTTGGCGCAGTGCCACTCAGCGCCTACTGGCACGGCGTGCGTTCCGGTAGCGAACTTTTCGGACTAGTGATCGGTACGGGTGGCAGCCTCGACGAAGAGCAATTTGACGCTGCGCTGCGCGAACTCCGACAGATTCTTGCCGAAGAACTCAGCTCACAGCCGACACAGTAAGGCGCTGCGGCACCCACCACCTCTCATCGGCATCCTTCGACGTGGTCCCGCGCAGCACGGTATTCACCCCTCGGCGCGCTGCACGACTACATCACGCAGCACCAAGGCATGGTTGCTTTCCTCATTTCGTGCGCCATAGAGCAGGGTAAGCGTCGGTGAGTTCCTGGCAAGCTCCACCAGCTGATCCACTGCCGCACTTGCCACACCCTGGGAAAGCTCGTCGCGATAGTCCTGGGCAAAGGCTGCGAAATGATCGGGTTCATGTCCCTCGGGATCGCTATGCCATCGGGTACGCAGTCCGGGGCTTGGCGCGGCATCTTTCAGCCATAGATCAATCTCAGCAGTGTCTTTTCGGACGCCCCGAGGCCAGAGGCGATCAATCAGCACGCGGGTACCATCATCCGGTGCAGGGCTGGAATAGATCCGCTTTGTCCTCACATCCATGTGCACAGGCTACGCTCACCCCGAACAAGTCGCTACACTCTCAGCAACATGCCTCGAACGCGGCATGTTTTTGGGATACTTAATTGCAGCGTGCGCGCGCACTGTAGAAGTTTCGAGGCGAAAGGGGTGCGGCATGGCATTCGACTGGCTGAAGCGCAAGAAGAAGAATGCTCCGCGCCCGAAGCGTCGCCTCCCCCAGCGCCACCTTGCACCGGTCGAAGAGATTGTCGAGCAGGGACTCATGGTTGCCGACGTTGCCGTTCGCATGAATGTCAAAAACGCAATCATCTTGAACGCTCTGGGGCGCAAAGCCGACTATGACGAGCAACAAATCCGGCGAATGGTGCAAGACGCGACGCTCGAGCTCGCAGTTGAACGGGAACGCGACGCGCGCCATATTGCTCGAATGCGCGGCGAGATCAAGCAAACCGGTTTCAGCACGTGGAGCGAGAACGACTACGGCAGCGACGACAACGCCACCCTGCGGCACCGGCAAGAGGTCTACGAGCAAGTGGCTTCGCAATTGCGTGAGCGCGCAGACGACGAGTCATACCTGAGCGAAGCGGCCGAACGCGCGCGTACCGCAGCTTGGAACGAAGTGGGCGACTCACTCAAAGAGAAAGCCAGCCACCCCTATTACGCCGGCGGTTCAAGCGATGAGTACAAGCGTGAGCGTGAAGCGCGCATCGATCTGTTGATCCAGCGAGACCTCACCGATCTGATGAAGCAGCATGCGGCTGCGGGCGACTCAGGCAACTCAAAACGACGCATCTTTTCAAAGCGCAACGAGTCCTAAGCTGCAACTATTTGCGCTCTCCAGCGAGTTCTGGGTGACGGGTGAGATATTCGTCGATGAACCAGCACGATGCCTGAATGTTTCGCCCAGGCACAATTTCATGGGTGAGCGCGTGCTGGGCAAGCAATCCAGAAATTCCTGAACCGCGAAACTCAGGAAGCACCACGGTGTGATCGAAGTCGATTCCGGTATCGCCCAGCAGCGTGTAATGGGCCTCACCGATTTCACGCGGATCTGCCTGCCCACTCGCGGACTGATCCTTCAGCACCACAAATCGACTCCGAGCGGCATCATGCTCAATGCGTATGCCGTCTGCCAACAGTTCTTTTTCGTTCAGGTATCGGGCCATGTTGTCAGCCTACTCAGCGAGCTGAGGGTTCCGTGTGAGCGAAGGAGACGCCACGTTGGAGAATTCGAGCGGAATTTCCTCTTCAGTCAACTCCGGGTCGAGGATCCGGCGCACTTCTGCAGAGTCGAGGGCCTCCACGGAAGCGGGACCCCACTTCGGCGCACCATCCTTGTCGATAAGCTGCGCTCGAATTCCTTCGGCAAAGTCAGGGCGAGCGATAAGCCTCGGCAGCACCCGGAAGTCCTCTCGCAGAGCATCCTCGACGCTCTGCTGTGCCAGGCGAGCTGCCGCATTTCGAGCGAGTGCCACCACCACGGCGGTCGGGCAGACTGCTCGGATCTGTGCGCCGACTTCCCAAGCGCGCTCCACATCTGAGCGCTCAAGCGCAGCCAATAGGCGAATCGTTGCAGCGAGTGGATCGGCAAGCGTCGTCTCAGCATCACCGAGAGCCGCAGAAAACACTTCGTCGCACCATTCACGGTCGGCCAGTAGCGGTGATGCTCCGGGATCTTCAGCGAAGGCTGCCACCGCGTCTCTCGGGTGTTCACCCGCAGCTATCCGCAGCCGGAGCGCGTCCAGTTGAGCACTCGGCAGAAAATGATCCGCGAAACCCATCGCGATTGCGTCGGCAGCGTTCATGCTCGCTGAAGTCGCGGCAAGCAGATCCCCGAGTCGCCCCGGCGAGGTGGCAAAGATCGCGTTTGCCCCCACATCCGGCACAATACCGATTCTGGTCTCGGGCATCGCGAGTCGGCTGCGCTCGGTCACCACGCGAATGCTCGCGTGGCCGGTGAGCCCGATGCCTCCGCCCATGGTGATACCGTCCATCACTCCGACCACAGGCAATTCAGAAGTCGCAATCGCGTGGTCTGCGCGATATTCATGCCACAAGAAGTCTCTGCTTGTCTCGCCCCCACCGGCAGACATTGCTTTCACATCGCCACCACCGCAAAAGCCTCGATCGCCCTCTCCGTCAAGCCAGATCGCGCGTGAACCGTCAAGCGCTGCACCCTGCACCCCCGAGCGGACTGCGAGCACCATGTCTGTCGTGAGCGCGTTCAGGGCGCGAGGGCGGCGAAGGGTGATTCGCGTGATCGCTCCTTCGCGGGTAATCTGCACAAGCGGATCATTCTGCACCAATTCGTTCACGGCTCCTCCGGGGTGAAATCGTAGCCAGCATCGTTGCGGCTGAGAAGGTCTATCAATAGATTACTTCGATTGCGGTGTTGCAGGATCGGGTCCCGCCGCGCTCTCGTCAAAGGCTTCACCGCGAGCGACTCTCTCGGCCTTGTGGCGGGGCCCGATCCCGGCGCATCCTCGCGACGACGCAGCTCGCCGCGCAGGCTCTATGGTGTGGGCTTCAGCGCGTCATAACGCTGGAACCCACCGTACACGCGAGCAAAGACAATCATGAGCGCCACGATCACCAGGCCACCGATCAACGCCGGAGCCCAGAGCGCGATTGCGGTGGCGAGCGCCCCCGCAAACAGGTCTCCAACTCTCGGACCGCCCGCAACCACCACGTAGAACAGGCCCTGCATACGCCCACGCACCTCGTCAGGAGCCGCCGCCTGCAGAATCGTGGTCCTGAATACGGCGCTGACATTGTCTGCGGCACCTGAACCGGCCAGTGCGATCGCTGCGAGTACGATCGCCCACACGACAGGTTCACGTTCGATGCCGTCAGCGTTCGGAAGCACCAGCATCGTGACAAGCAGCACCCCGCCAAGGGCCAGAGTGCAGCACCCGTAGGCAAGAATAGACGCGGTCACCGCCCGCCCTTGCCTGCGCACCGCTCCGAGCGGGCCGGAGAGCAGGCTGCTCACTAAACCACCCACCGCAAACGATGCGGTGAGCAAGCCAACCGTCACAGCCCCACCACCAAGCACCAGCGCCGCGGCCGCAGGAAATACCACTCTGGGTGTGCCGAACACCATCGCAACCAGATCGAACACGAAGGTGGCCCGAACGTTGGGAGCTGTGCGCAGAAAACGCAGGCTTTCTCCGACAGACGCCGCGCTCTCACGCACACCACGAAGGAGCGCCCTGGCGCGAGACTGCTGGGTTGTCGTCGCTGCTGCGTCTCGTGCGGGCGCCGAATGCGGTGCAGACGATTCCGGAAGCATCGGGGGCAGCCCCAAGATCCCGAGAAAGGCTCCGCTGAACAGCACGGCGTCAAGAAGGTAGGTCCAGGGGAACCCGACATGAGCCACCATGACTCCCGCAAGTGCGGGACCAACAGTCACTGCGAGCCCCATGGTAATGCCGCCGAGTGCGGCCGCAGCTGGGAGCAGTTGGGTGGGCAAGAGTCGGGGCTGGATCGCGCCGCGCGCTGCACCCATAATGGTCGCGCTTGCTGCGTTCACCGCGGCAAGCGCGTAATACGGCCATGTCACGCTGACGCCAAGGAAAGAGATGGTCGTGAGTGTGCCGATACTGAGCCATGCCATGATTGCGGTGGCGAGCGCGACTTTTCGTCGGTCGAAGCGATCGGCGAGTGCTCCCCCGACGAAGCCGGCAACAATCATGGGCGCAAGTGCCCAGAGCGCAACGAAAGAGACCGCCAGCGTGGACTGCGTCAGTTCATACACGTGAAGTCCGACTGCAACGATCGTGAGTTGCGCGCCAATCTGGGACACTGAGGTGCCGATCCAGAGCCTGGCAAAGACCGGGCTGTATTGCAGCGGGGTGAGGTCAACGAGGAGCGCGCGAATGCCTCGCTTTTGCGCGGAATCTCGCCGAGGATCTCGTTGCCGAGACTCATCCGGCAGTTCCTCGCGCTCGCTCAGTTCACCCACGCTCGATACCCTATCGCCACGACAGAGCCGAACGACAGCTTTGATCCACCGGATCGCCCTAAACTTGCACTGAGCCGATGGAATCGTGACCCCCAGCCGCACAGGATAGATAGACACACATGTTTGACGAGAGATACGATAACGATCCCCTTGCCTCGATGAGGCCGCGCAGGGGTCCGGTTGCTCGGCAAGAAGTTCCTCTCGCCAGGGGGCTCGTCGTGGAGCACAGCGAGACGGAATGGTGTGGTGCGGTGGTCGGTGCCCGTGAAGGTCTCGTGCAGCTCGAAGACGGTCGCGGCAAGCGCCGCACGTTTCCGATGGCCGATGGCTTCATGATCGATGGCCGCCCAGTCACGCTCGTCATGCCAGCGCTCGCGCCCACGCGCAAGATCACCGCATCTGGTTCGGTTGCCGCGCCACCGCAACGCGCCCGAGTCGCCATGCCGAGCCGCATTTTTGTCGAGGGGAAGCATGACGCTGAACTGGTCGAACAGGTCTGGGGCGATGATCTGCGCGTCGAGGGAGTGGTCGTTGAACTCCTTGATGGGGCCGACAACCTCGAACAGGTCTTGAACGCTTTTGCCCCCTCCGCTGACCGTCGCGCCGGAGTCTTGCTTGACCATCTCGTCGCAGGCAGCAAAGAATCACGGATCGCACAGCATATTTCCGCTCAACCCTATGGCGCGCACGTATTGATCGTGGGTCACCCCTTTGTCGATATTTGGGCAGCAGTAAAACCCGAGCGTGTCGGCCTCGCTGCATGGCCAGAAATCCCACGATCCATCGAATGGAAACGCGGAATCTGTCAGGCACTGGGTTGGCCCGGTGACGAACCCGCCGACATCGCTGACGCTTGGTCGAGAATTCGAAGCCGAGTGCGCAACTATCAGGACCTTGAAGCTGCGCTTGTCGGACGTGTGGAGCACCTCATCGACTTCGTGACAGTGGGTGAACAGTGAGCGAGCTGCGGCAACGCCCGCTCCCCTTCGCGCGGCTCGGCTACTGGTACGCCACCACCGTCGGTTTTATTTGGGGATCAATCTGGAGCACCGGAAAGATCCGCAAGATAGATGGGCTTTGGGTGTTCACGGGGATGCCAAAGTGGACCTTCGGTCGAGGCGGAAGCTGTATCGGCGCGTGCTACCTCACGAATCACAACGTAAGCGTGGCCGTACTCCGCCACGAGAGAGTGCACCGCGAACAATGGAAGCGGTATGGGCTCGCCCTCCCACTGCTCTATCAGCTCAGTGGTCGCGATCCGCTGCAAAACAAATTTGAGATCGAAGCCGGGCTGAAAGACGGCGGCTACCTCAGGTAGAACGGGTCGAGCACGAGCAGCAACGCAGCTGTCCAGTGGCAGAGGAACGCGAGCACCGTGAGTGCGTGGAAGATCTCATGGAACCCGAATACACCGGGGATCGGATTTGGCCGTTTCGTGCCGTAAGCCACGGCCCCAATCGTATACAACAATCCGCCGACAACCACGAGCACCATCGCTGCAATATTTGTGCGCGCAATATCTCCGACATACATCACGGCGGCCCACCCGAGGAGCACGTAGAGCGGCACATACAACCAGCGCGGAGCGCTGATCCAGAACACTCTGAATCCGATGCCGAGAATCGCGCCACTCCACACTGCGATAAGCAGCACTATTCCCTTGTTCATCGGCAGTGCAAGCAATGCAATTGGGGTGTAGGTCCCGGCAATCAGCAAGAAGATGTTGGCGTGGTCAAGCCTGCGAAATACCTGCTTGGTCTTCGGCTTCCAGTTGAAGCGGTGGTAGAGCGCAGACACACCGAAGAGAATCATGCTGCACAACATAAAGACTGCCGATGCCCATTTCGCAACGGCTCCGTGTGCGAGGGCGATCAGCACAATACCCGCAGCAATGCTGATCGGGAAGGTGCCCGCGTGAATCCAGCCTCGCAGTGTCGGCTTTTTCTCGTCAAGTGCGCCATCGGTCTGTTCGGCGTGATCTTCGGCGTCCTCAAGCAGCGGCAGCGAGATGCTGTCAGGCTCAGGGAAGCTGCGGGGGGCGTGATCCGTCATACTCCGAAGTGTACGCTTCCTACATATTCGAAGCGGAATATGTGTCACATATCACTAGCGTGGAAGCTGAGCTCTCACTATTTCGCCCGAGGATGCGCCTGGAGATAGTGCTCGCGGAGAGTCTCTGCGGTGACTTGCGTGTAGATCTGCGTGGTCTCCACCGAAGCATGTCCGAGCAATTCCTGTACCGAGCGCACGTCCGCACCGCCTGCGAGCAGATGGGTCGCAAAACTGTGCCGAAACGTGTGCGGGGAGACGTCAATCTCCAAACCAGCACGCTCGGTGGCTGCACGAATAATCAGCCAGGCCCCCTGACGTGAAACTCGCGAGCCGCGCGGGCCGACGAAGAGCGCTGGAGTCCCCGTTCCTTTCGCAATCATGCCGGGTCGCGACCGCACAAGATAGGCAGCGAGCGCACGCCCTGCATAGCTCCCGTAGGGCACGATCCGTTGTTTCGAGCCTTTCCCGGTGACCCGGAGAAACCCACCTTCGCCGAGCGCAGCTTCTGGATCCACCCACGCATCTTGGTCTTCGCCCGCGAAGAGATCGTCCAGGTCGAGCGCGGTGATCTCACTCACTCGCGCACCAGTGGCATAAAGCAGCTCAAGAAAAGCCCGGTCTCGGAGCGCGACCGGGTCCTCCCCGTTCACCGCACCGAGGATCGCCTCAATCTGTTCGAGCGGCAAGGCCTTGGGGAGCCGCTGCGCCAGTTTGGGGGTGCGTACTCCGCTACCCGCGTGACTTGGCAGTGCGCCCTCTTCAAAGAGAAAGCGGTGCATGTTGCGAACTGTTGAGATCCGCCGATTAATCGTCGTGGCAGAGTAAGCAGGCTTGGCCTCTTCCGGGCGCACAGCCCCGCTTTCAGCGCTGCGCGCGGTAGCGCTGCCGGGAGCAGCGCCGTTCAACTCGGCGACATACTCCGCAATGTGTTCCGGTTGCACCAGAGCGAGGTCATCAATGTGCTGTTCACCAAGCCAGTGCACATAAGCGTCGAGATCTCGTCGGTAGGCATCGCGAGTGTTCTGAGAGAGTCCCCGCTCAATTGCCACGTGTCGAAGGTAGCGGGCGGCGCCCTGCTGTGGGTGCAGCACAGGCACCGCCGCGTACCTCGCTACTCGGTTTCAGCGAAGAGGCGTGCCGCTTCGCGACGCTCGATTGCTGCGGCAGCCAGGCCTGCGAACAGCGGATGTGGGCGCCCTGGGCGCGAGCGAAGCTCGGGGTGAGCCTGTGTGGCAATGTAGTACGGGTGCACCGAGCGAGGCAGTTCGACGTACTCGACGAGTTCGCCGCTGGGGCTGAGTCCCGAGAACGACAGTCCTGCTTCTGCGATCTGCGCACGGTAGGTGTTGTTCACCTCGTAGCGGTGGCGGTGACGTTCGCTTGCCGTTGTCGCGCCGTAGAGTTCGGCTGCGAGCGATCCTTCTTCGAGCGTTGCGTCGTAGAGACCGAGACGCATCGTGCCGCCGAGGTCTCCCTCATCAATAATTTCTACCTGCTCAGCCATCGTTGCGATCACGGGCACCGGGGTCGCCGGATCGAATTCAGTTGATGATGCGCCTGCAAGCCCGGCGACATTGCGCGCGTATTCGATGACCATGCATTGGAGGCCGAGGCAAATGCCGAGCGTAGGCAGCCCATTCTCTCGGGCAAAGCGCAGTGCCCCGAGCTTGCCTTCGATTCCACGCACGCCAAAGCCGCCCGGCACGCAGATTGCGTGCATCTCACCGAGCGCTTCGCGAGCTCCCTCAGGTGTCGCGCAGGTGTCTGAAGCAACCCAGTGGATGTTCACTTTCGTTGCGTGGGCGAATCCGCCAGCACGAAGTGCCTCTGTCACCGAAAGGTAGGCATCTGGAAGATCGATGTACTTGCCGACGAGGGCAATGTTGACCTCACCCTTTGGGTTGTGCACTGCGTCGAGCACAGGCTGCCAGGTGCTCCAGTCCACGGAGGCTGCGATGTCGGTCAAGCCGAGGTGGTCCACCACAGTCTGGTCGAGTCCCTGCTCGTTGAAGAGTTTTGGCAGATCGTAGATGCTCTTGACGTCAACAGCGTTCACCACTGCGTCTTCATCGACATCACACATGAGCGCGATCTTACGAAGATTGTCGTCAGTCACGGGACGGTCACTACGAAGCACGAGTGCATCCGGCTGGATTCCGATTGAGCGCAACGCGGCCACAGAGTGCTGCGTCGGCTTGGTCTTCTGCTCTCCAGAGGCGCCCATGAACGGAACCAGTGACACGTGCACAAAAATCACGTTCTTGCGTCCGAGCTCGTGGCGCACCTGACGTGCCGCTTCAAGGAATGGCTGGGACTCGATGTCGCCCACGGTGCCACCGATTTCAGTGATGATGACATCCGGCTGCGGCTCCTGATGTGATTGCAGTCGCATGCGCCGCTTGATCTCATTCGTGATGTGCGGGATCACCTGTACTGTGGCGCCGAGATAGTCGCCACGACGCTCGGCAGCGATCACATCAGAGTAGATCTGACCGGTTGTCACGTTCGCCGCACGCGAGAGATTGATTCCGAGGAATCGTTCGTAGTGCCCAATGTCGAGATCGGTTTCAGCTCCGTCATCGGTCACAAAGACTTCACCGTGTTCAAACGGATTCATTGTTCCCGGATCCACGTTCAGATATGGATCGAGCTTTTGCATCACAACGTGCAGTCCGCGCGCTGTAAGCAAGTTGCCGAGGCTGGCTGCCGTCAGGCCTTTGCCAAGTGACGACACCACACCTCCTGTCACGAAGATGTGCTTGGTCGTTTTGTTCTGCACCGCGTTAGTTCCCACGGACTTCGATCCTATCAGTCTCTGGCTGTAGCTTGTTGGGTTTTACTGTGTGTCCTGCCGAGGAACCCACACCTGCTTAATGATCATGAGCACCATCGCGGTCACGGGAATCGAGATGAGCGCACCGAGCAGTCCAAGCAGGGTGCCGCCGGCAAGCGCACCGATCACCACAAGCGCACCCGGAACTGAGACCACACGGTTCATGACACGAGGCGTGAGCACATAGGACTCAAGTTGCATGTAGATGAGGTAGTACACGGCCGCAATCAATGCCGTGGTCGGCGAGTTAAACAGCGCAACCACCGAGACAAGAACCGTGGCGAGCACGGAGCCGATGAGCGGAATAAGCGCAAGCAAGAACACGCCAACGGCAACCAAACCCGCGAACGGCACACCAACGATGGTCATCATGATGAAACCCAGCACGGAGTTGATCAGCGCGAGCACGACCATACCGTTCACGTAGCCGCCCACGGAAGCCGTGATTTGCTCGGTAATGTCAATCACCTTCGCGCGCTTGCTGCGCGCCACCACACTGTAGAAAGCCCGCTTCGTCGCCTGCAACGAAGAGAGGAAATAGAGGCTAAGGATCAGCACGACAATTGTCGCGGTCAACCCGTTGGCAATGCCAATGCCTGCTTGCCAAACACCGCCCGCAAGTTGCGCCCAGTTTTCTGGTTTTCCGATGAGGTCCTGCGCGGTGTGCAGCAGCCCACCGAAGTCAATGAAATCTCCGAAGCGCTGTTCAAGGAAGAGGTACCACTCTTGATTCTGCACGTCGACGAAGTACCTTGGAGCGGTATTGATCAGCACCGCAATCTGATTCGCAATCATCGGAATGACCACAGCGAGAATGCCGCCGACAATCAAAATGAAACTTGCGAACACAATCGCAATGCCAACCGGCCGCTGAATCCCCTGCCGCTCAAGCTTCGTCACGAGCGGATCAAGTGCGAGCGCGATAAAGAGTCCGCCCACAACGTACATAATGATGAGGCTCAACTGGCCGAACATCTGGCCCACGAGAATCGCAGCGAGCACGCCCAGCGTGATCGTGAAGCCGAGACGGAAGGGCCCCTGCACGACAAACTCACGCGTGCGGCTCTCTTTTGCCCGCTGTTGTTCAGACTCAGCGGCGAGCGCCTGCTGCGAATCGCGGTACATCGCACGAGTCTCGGCGTCGAGCCGCTCAAGGTTCACATGCACCACGTCAGGATGGGTCTCGATTGCTTCAAGCTGCTCGCTTGGGGTTTGAGACTCGACTGCAGCGTCGGCCTTTTGGCGCCTGTGGAAGATATTCTTCATGTGGCGAGAGTAGCACCCCGCTCCGACATTGCTGACGCGCTGCCCGGAGGGTGGCTAGTCTGCCGCGAGGGCCAGCAGCTCGGCTGCGTGCGCAAGCGCATTCTCAGAGTCAGGTAGACCGGAGAGGAGTCGCGCCATCTCAGCGAGGCGCGCGTCGCCTTCGAGCCGCGTGCTGCTCGATTGTGTGAACCCGCCCTCTGAGTCCTTCACAACTTGCAAGTGATTATTCGCAAAGGCGGCGACCTGTGCGAGGTGTGTCACCACGATCACTTGCGAGGTGCGGGCGAGGCGAGCAAGCCGCCTCCCGATTTCGATTGCGGCGGCTCCACCAACTCCAGCGTCGACCTCGTCGAAGACAAAGGTCGGCACAGGATCACTCGCGGCAACCACCACTTCGAGCGCCAGCATCACGCGCGACAATTCGCCCCCGGATGCGCCCTTTGCAAGCGGGCGCGGAGCCGCACCGGCATGCGGCTGCAGCAGCAGCCGCACCTCATCGGCACCGTAGCGGCCAAGCGACGTCGCTTCGACTTCGACCAAGAATTGTGCGTCTGGAAGAGCCAATTGATGGAGTTCAACCGAGACGAGTTCACCGAGACGAACGCCCGCGGCAATGCGCAATTCGCTCAAGCGCCCCGCGAGCAGTGCTTCCTCCTCGCGCAGGGTACCGTGACGTTCGGTGAGCACTTCGATGCGATCGTCATCGCCATCAAGTTCGCCAAGTCGTTCAGCGGCAGAAGCCCCGTAAGCGATGACCTCATCAATGTCGTTTCCGTGCTTACGGATGAGCGCGTTGAGCTGCGCGAGTCTCTCGTTCGCGGCGGCAAGCTCGCCGGGTCCGTCTTGATCAAGGTTGCTCGCGTATCCGGCAAGTTCACGTGCGGCATCACTCAGTTGAAAACTCAGAGTACGCAGCGTTTCTGCCACTCCTGCGAGCTGTGCATCAGCCGCAACGACTCTTTCGATCTCCCGCAGAGCCTCGTCGACCAACGATGAGGCGTCAGAAGCATATGGATCATCGCTGTCATTTGCGAGGGCTCGCAAGGCTGCTGAGGTTGCTCCCCGCAATTCCTCAATGTTGGTGAGCCGATCGATGCGCTGTTTGAGGTCGTGTTCTTCCCCGCTTTGTGGGTCGACTCCTTCGATCTGCTCGAGATCTTCTCGCAGCCGAACCGCTTCTCTCATTCGCTCATCGCGGTGTTCGGTGAGCATGACGAGTTCTGCGTCAAGTTCGAGACGCTCTTGGTGCACACGCTGATACTCCGTCAGCGCGGCAAGCACTTCTGCACCCCCAAAACGATCGAGCATTTCACGTTGGGCAGTCGCACTCCGAAGCCGCAACTGTTCGCTCTGTCCGTGCACAGCAAAGAGCTTGTCTGAAAGCTTTGCCAGGCTTCCGACGGGTGCAGCGCTGCCTCCTACACTTGCGCGGCTTCGACCTTCGCTGCTGACAGTGCGGCTAAGCGTGAGGTCGCCGTCTTCGACTTCTCCCCCGGCATCTTCAACAAGGCTGATGACCGCTGGATCGCTCGTGCGCACAAGCCCGCCGACTCGAGCCGCTTCCGCTCCTGTGCGCACCGCGCCGGCATCGCTGCGTTCACCCATCAACAGCCCAAGCGCACTCACCACCATGGTTTTGCCCGCACCGGTCTCACCCGTAATTGCCGTGAACCCTGGACCGAAGGCCAAGGTAGTGTCCACGATCACGCCGAGGTCACGAATGCGCAATTGCTCGATCATTGCGCGGCTCCCTGTTCACCGCGCCACCCCGTCACTGGGAGGTGAAACTTGTTTACAAGCCGGTCGGTGAACACTGCTTCGTCAATACGGGCCAGCCGCAATGGCAGATCCGAACGTTTCACCTCAACCACAGCTCCAACCGGAAGCTCGGTGCGCCGTCGCCCGTCGCACCACAGCGCACCGAGGCCTCCACTCTGCGGGAGAATCTCGACAGTGAGCACTGATTGCGGCCCGACAACGAGCGGTCGGTTGAAGAGCGCGTGGGCGGCGAGTGGCACCGCCAGCAGTGCCTGCACTCCGGGCCACACCACCGGACCACCAGCGCTGAACGAGTATGCGGTGGATCCGGTGGGTGTCGCCAGCACGACGCCGTCGCAGCCGAATGATGAGAGGGGTCGGCCGTCTACTCCCATCGCTACCTCGAGCATTCTTCCGCGTTTTTCAACGCTAGCTTCGTTCACTGCCCAGGTACGAGTTATCACTTCTCCGTGACCGCTCACGCCAGGTGCAGCTGGCAAGTATGCACACACTTCAAGCGTCATCCGCTCTTCAACGGTGTATTCACCAGCAAGGAGTCGTTCAAGGGTAAACGAAAGGTCGTGGGACTCTGCCTCTGCGAGAAAGCCCACATGTCCGAGGTTCACCCCGAGGATCGGGCAGTCCGATCCTCGCAACAGTTCTGCTGCGCGGAGGATCGTGCCATCGCCTCCGAGCACAAGTGCCACTTCGATCCGATCGACCTTTACTTCGGAGTCGAGCTGGGCTGTCAGTTTCGTTGACAGATGTGGCGCGAATTCGGCGCGATCGCTCGCGGGCATCACCGGAGTAATGCCTGCGCTGCGCAGCTTTGCGACGGCGGCCACAGTCGCTTCAATCGCTTCGGGCCTCGCCGTATGCGAAACCACCAGGATGTAGCGATCCGTCATGCCAAGCCTCCCGCGTCGAACAGTTCAAGAATGCGATGCTTCCATTCTGTCTGATCCTCGGCACCAGCGCGTGAGAAGTGCACAAGCACTTCTTGGTTCCCGTGCTCGCCAGTGATCGGAGAGGCGGCCACTCCTTGGCAGCGCAGCCCCTGCGAGTGAGCAAAACGAATCACCCGGTCAACGGCGTCAACGGCCAATTGCGTATCGGTGACGATTCCACCGCTCACCCCGAGCCTGCCCACTTCGAACTGCGGCTTAATAAGCAATACGAATTCTGCCCTGTGAGCTGCAACGCTCACCATCGCCGGAATCACAAGCTCAAGCGAAATAAACGAAATGTCGGCAACAATCACCGAAGGGGCCTCATCCACGCCCGTTGCCGCGGCCAGCGTCTCCGGGGTCATGTCGCGGGCGTTGAATCCCTCGACCACGCGCACCCGGGGGTCACTTCGGAGTCTCTCCGCCAACTGATCATGCCCCACGTCGACCGCAAGCACCTCACGCGCGCCTCGTTCAAGCAGCACTTGAGTAAACCCACCCGTGGAAGCGCCAACATCTAGCGCAAGCACGTCGTCTACAGAGACTCCGAAGGCGTCTAGACCGGTGAGCAGCTTCTGTGCAGCCCTGCTGACGTAGTGGTCACCACCCGTAACTGTGACCTCAGTGCCGGGTGCCACTCGTACGCCTGATTTCACGGCAGTCACACCGTTAAGTTTCACCTTGTGCTGAGCGATCAGTTCAGCGGCCTGACTCCGGGATCTTGCAAGCGCAAGCGCAGGCAGTACCCTGTCAAGACGTTCAGCACGTTCAACCCATATTGCTGAATTCATTGCTGATGCCACCGGCTAGTCGAGAGACTCGTGGTCGCTACGTTGCAGCTCAGAGAGCAGCTCTTCAGCAAGCTGGTCGTAGCCCTTCGCTCGCTGATCGAGAGATTGCGCCTCGATCACTTCAATGCGACCGAGCAGACCATCGCCTGCTTCATCACGTCGGTGCTCTTGCTGATCGCTCATGAGAACACCCTATTCCAGTCCACTGACATGCGGCGATTACAGCCAGTGATCTGCGTAGAGTTCTTCCGGCACCTTCAGTGCATAGATTGCAAGCCCAGAACCCCAAATCGCTGCGCAACCCGCTCGAAGCAAATTGATCGGGGAATCGCCACGGTCAAGAATCTGCACCACGGGTCCGTCCATGCGAACCCTGGCCAGCCCCACTTTCGCCGTGCCGTCCTTTGCAATGACTGTCTCAGGATACGGTTCGTGCAATCCACCAAGATGTTCGACGATATAGTCAGGGCGCATATCTGCGCTTGCTGCCACCAGCTGCTTCGGGCGGTCAACGCCGGTCAACACGTGCAACGAAGGAATTCCGATCCCGCGGGCACCCTTCATATCGGTATCAAGCCGATCGCCTACCATCAGCGCATTCCGGGTACCGAATCTGTCAAATGCCGACTCAAAGATTGCCGGCTCCGGCTTACCGGCGAACTCAGGCAGCCGTTGCACAGCCGTATGCACGGCTGACACGAGTGTGCCATTGCCAGGGGCGAGCCCCCGCTCAAGCGGAAGCGTCCAGTCAGTGTTCGTTGCAATCCAGGGCAACTGAGCTTTGCCTGGCTGCTCAGCCAGAGCAAACGAGGCCTCAGCAAGATGTTCCCACCCGACGTGCGGCGCGAATCCCTGGACCACTGCCGCAGGTGAATCATCGGCGCTTCGAGTCACCACGAAGCCCGCCTTGGTGAGTTCGTCGACAAGTCCGTCTCCACCAACGACGAGCACTGTGGCACCGGGCGCAACAGTTTGCGATAGCAGCGCTGTGGCAGCCTGGGGTGATGTCACAACGTCGGAAACGGCAACGCTGAGCCCGAAGTCGCTGAGCTGGGCAGTAACAGCCACATCGGTGCGCGAGGCGTTATTCGTGAGGTAGCCGACGCGAACCGTCTGCGCAGCACGATTGAGTTCTGCAACAGCACGCGGGATCGCGACCGCGCCCCGGTAGACCACTCCATCAAGGTCAGCGAGGATCAACGAACGACCTTCAATTGGCGCTGCCCCCATTGGAGTCGATCGCGAAAACAGTCCCACTATTCCCCCTTGGCTACCGAATCTTGGTCAGGTGCGGCTTCTGCTTCAGACGCATCATCCGCAATCAAGCCTTCTGCATCTGCATCTGCTCCTGCATCAGCATCAGCATCAGCATCAGCATCAGCATCAGCATCAGCATCAGCATCAGCATCAGCATCAGCATCAGCAACAGCATCAGCATCAGCATCAGCATCAGCATCAGCATCAGC
>WPCJ01129786.1_pt1 | contig 66604 bp, 57 predicted proteins | sample 5399831 | NCBI WGS metagenome assembly WPCJ01 (sample SAMN12869470, study PRJNA574797) | sludge metagenome | isolation source: wastewater treatment of pH10 | place: China:Beijing | collected 2019-05-20
CGGCACCATCGAGGTGGGCCGTAAGTTTGGACTCCCGCCGCTGCCTGCGTCGGAAATCGTGCTGCTTTCGACTCTGTCGGATCAGCAGTCGCGCAAGGCGCTGCGCACCATCGCCGCCGCATTCCGCGAACACCGCAGCTCGGCCGCATAAGGCCATAAAAACGAAAAGGGCGGGCAAAGCGCGATCACGCCTTGCCCGCCCTGAACGCTGTAATTGATCAGCGCGGCTGCGACTGCTGCACCGGCGCGGCGCTGGCCTTTCGCATCGGCTGCGGCTTCGCCGTGACGCTTCCCACCGTCGGCGTCTGCTTGGCCGCCACGGTCTGGTTCGGAAAATACTTCGCCGTCACGCTCGGGTCGAGCGATGCCAGCTGCGCATCGGGCAGACGATACCAGGTCTCGTCCTTGCCGAGCAGCGCGATACCCCAATAGCCACGAACGGTGAGCGCACGACCGTCGGGGCTGACACTCATCTTGGCCTTGTAGACCTTGCCGTCACGCGGATCGAGAATATTGCCGTTCTCGTATTTCAGACCCTGCTGCTGCATGTTGCGGATGAAGGAAATGCCCAGCACGGGCTGTCCCTTACGGTCATCGACGCATTTGCTGCAGATCTCGTCGCCCGGCTTGTCGTCGGCGCTCGGGAACGTCTTGGCAATGGCGCCCTCATAGACGCCGCCGTGGTCCACCATCAACACCCAGACGACCGGCTTGCCGTCCTCGAGCTTCTGCCAAAGACCAGCTGCGCTAGGACCAGCAGCGGTCTGGCCGGCAGCGACCTGTTCGGCGGCAAAACTCGGCGTGGCAAGCAGCGTGGCAGCAGTTGCCATCACGGCAAGCTGGCGGGATCGAAACTGGACCATCATTATCCCCTTCGCAGTTCGTCGTCCGGCAGCCAAGCGATTGCACGGACTATCAATCTTGCGCGACGAAAGAGTGACCCCGCTTGATGGCTTTTGCAAGATTGCCAATCACGCTTCGAGGTTTCCATTCATTGCCGGTGCCGCAATGCTGCCACAGGAAAAGGTAGCCGGATGTCGCTGGAGGGCGTCCAGAACGTGCGGCAATCTTGCGGCGGCTGCGGCAACCGTGAGGCAGCGACCGGCTCCGTCGTCGTTAAGGAAACGTAGCGGAGGTTGGTTAACAGCAGGCTTCGATCCTGCGCGGCACCCTTGCCTCTCGTATTCAACTACGCTGTAACCGTAGCAAGCAAGCTGGAGACCTGTGACGTGAATGCCCCGACCCGCGCACCTGCGCCGATCCTCGACGACTATCCGTTTCGCCTGACGGACAATGTGCGCTTCATGGATCTCGATCCGAACAATCACGTCAACAACGCGATCTATTCCAGCTATTTCGAAACCAGCCGGGTGATGCTCACCAAGGACTCGTCCTACGGGATCACGCCGGAAGGGCTAAGCTGGGTGCTGGCGCGGCTCGATATTCATTTTCGTGCCGAGCTGCACTGGCCCAATGTGATCGAACTCGGCACCGGCATCGAAAAGGTCGGCCGCACCTCGCTGACATTCGCGCAGGTGGTGTTCTGCGGCGGCAAATGCATCGCATCGGCGAGCGCGACAACGGTAATGGTCGGCCTTGCCAGCCGCCAGCCCACGGCGATCCCGCCGGAGGTGATCGAAAAGATGCAGCCCTGGATGATGCGAAACGGCGGGGCTGCGTAACGCTTACGCCTGACGTTCCGGCGTGATCACCACGAGACCGTCGAGGGCATCGGAGATCTTGATCTGGCAGGACAGGCGCGAGTTCGGCTTGATGTCGTAGCCGAAGTCCAGCATGTCCTCTTCCATCGGGGTCGGTGCACCCACCTTCTCCATCCAGGCATCGTCCACATAGACGTGGCAGGTCGCGCAGGCGCAGGCGCCGCCACATTCCGCCTCGATGCCGGGAATGGCATTGCGGATCGCCACTTCCATCACGGTGGAGCCGACGTCTGCGTCAACGGTGCGGGTTTCGCCGGAATGATCGACAAAGTTGATTTTGGCCATGATGCTCGCGTCGCCGGGGAGAAAGATACGGCTGTCCTATAACGGGTCGATCCGCGCAGCGCCAGCGCTCCACCGCAAAACCGTCATCTTGAAATGGAGGCTTACGACCGCTTGAGCAGGCCGTCGATCTCTTCCCGCGCCTCGAGCACGGCGTCGGTCAGGGTCATCAGCGCCTCGGCGTTGTCGCTGTTGTCGCGCAGGCAGTTCTCCAGCCATTCGGCCGCATCGATGATGCGGAAGGCGCCGACCGCCTCGGCGGAGCCGCGCAGCTTGTGCGCCAGCTGGTCCACATTAGTGGGCATTTTCACGATTTTTTCGATCAGCTCGCTCGCCTGTGCAGCAAACATGGCCAGTACCTCGCGTTCCAGCGAGGCATCCCCCATGGTCATGCGCTTGAGGTGGTCGAAATCGAAAGGCCCGTCATCGGGAACCAGCGGCGGCGACGGCATCCATTGAACCCGTTCGAAGTGAAGCGGCATTGATATTGGCCCAGAATTCCCGCCGCCAGAGGTTTCAGCAGCAACTTTCACGAGCCAAACACGGAATTGGTTAACGGAACGTTCTGTGCACGATCCGGCTTTCCGCCCCCATTTTGACGAAAACTCGCCACGATTCCGGGGCCAATCGCGATATTCGTGGCTTAACAGATAGTTACCGGGAGAAGCCGTTAACTATCATTAAGAATGTCTTAACCGGAAGCATTTCATTCGCGCGACCAAGCCAATAGGATGTTTGCGGGAAGTAGCGGACATGTCGAGCGACCGGCAGTCCGTGATCGTGGGACGGGGTGCATTCCGCGTGACGGCAGTGGGGCCGTGGCGAGGGGCAGCGAACACGACTCGTGCGGGAACTTCCGTAGTATTGCGTAACAGGGGACGCGTGGACGAGCATGGCAAATAATTCAAAGAAGGCCAAGGATCCGACCGAAGTCGCTCTCTCTGCCATCCAGGAGGCGCTCAATGTGGACGGAGCGCGCGAGCCAAACCTGCGCGCCGACAACGCACCGGCCACCGGCCCCATGGATCTCGACGAACCCCGTTTCGATTCCCGCGTTACCGCCGAACGTCCGGCCTTCGAGCCCGCGGAGGAGCCCCGCTTCGGTCGCCGTGCCGCCAATGACGATCGTGAGACCATCGGCCAGATCCTGCAGGCGCTGCAGAAGAACCGCCCCTCGCGCAACGTCTACACGCTTGCGACGCTGTTTGCCGGCGTATGGGTGATCGCAGCCGCTTTCCTTGCTTACGCTTTCCTGCCGTCGCTGCAGGCCATGGCCGGCCAGGGCTCCGGTGGCACGCTCGCGCTCGTCGGCCTCGCGGCGGCGCTGGTCGCGCCGATTCTGCTGTTCTACTTCCTCGCTGCCCTCGCCTGGCGCGGCCAGGAAATGCGCATGATCGCCCAGTCGATGGCGCAGGTCGCAATCCGCTTCTCGGAGCCCGAAAGCAGCTCCAGCGACGCCATGGTCACCGTCGGCCAGGCGATCCGCCGCGAAGTCGCCGCCATGGGCGACGGCATCGAGCGTGCCATCGCGCGCGCCGGCGAACTCGAATCCCTCGTCGCCAACGAAGTCTCGGCGCTGGAGCGCGCCTATTCGGACAACGAAGTGCGCATCCGCGCGCTGCTGCAGGACATCGCGCATCAGCGCGACAACCTCGTCGGCCAGGCCGAGCAGGTCCGCTCGGCCATTTCCGGCGTGCAGATCGATCTGCGCCACGACATCGCGCTGATATCCGACGCCATCGCCTCGCGCGTCGATGATGTCGCCAAGTCGATCACGTCGGCCCTCGAAGAGCGCGGCGAACACATCACGACGGCGCTCGGCCGTGCCGGCGACAACATGATCCTGGCGCTGGGCGAGCGTGGCGGCGATCTGCTCGACCGACTGGAAGAAGCCAGCGGCGAGACCACCCGCGCCGTGCTGGAAGCCTCCGAGCGCCTGACCACCAGCCTCAACTTCAAGACCGGCCACGTCCACGACGAATTCGTCGATCTCGCCGATCGCGTCCACGAGATGCTGAACGAGCGCATCGACCGCATCACCAACGATTTCGAACAGCGCTCGGCCTCGATCGTCGATCGGGTCTCCGATCGCACCGAGCAGGTCCACGATACGCTGAAGAATTCCAGCGACAGTCTGCTGCTCGAACTGGAACTGCGCAGCAACGATCTCTCCAGCCGCATCGACGATGCCGGCAACCGTCTCGCCACGCAGGTTCTCACCTCCGGCGACAAGGCGAGCGAATCGCTCGAAGCCACCGTCAACGCCCTCACCGCCAAGGTGGCGAGCCAGACCGAAAGCGCACACGACACCCTTAGCCTGCAGATGAGCGCCTTCGAGCAGCTCGTGAAGGATCAGGGCCTCGAGCTTGCCGAGCGTTTCTCGCGCGACAGCGGCAATCTGGGCGCCATCATCACCAAGCACATTTCCGAGTTCGACCGCACCGTGAAGACCTTCGGCGGCGAAGTGGTCGAGCGTCTCGGCCAGCGCACCGAGGACATCAACAATACGCTGAAGACCTATGTGGACGGCTTCGATGCCCGCGTGACCTCGAATATCGGCGGCATCACCGACACGCTCGACGGCCGCCTCGCCCATTTCGAAACGACGTTCGAAAGCCGCGTCAACAGCCTCGACTCGTCGCTCGACGGCCGTATGCAGTCGTTCGACCAGACCGTCGACAATCGCCTCAAGGGCCTCGAAGAGACGTTCGACCAGCGCGCGCAGTCGGTCACCGCGATCGTCGAAGCGCGCCTGCAGTCGTTGCAGTCCACCCTCACCGACGGCGCCGAGCGTGCGGTCGATACAGTGGATGCGCGCCTGACCCACCTCACCACCTCGCTGACCGAAGGCACCACGCGCGCCGTCGCGACCATCGACACCCGCCTGACTCACCTCACCAATTCGCTCACCGAGGGCGCGGTGCAGGCGATCCATTCCATCGACGACCGCCTGTCGTTCCTCACCACCTCGCTCACCGAGGGGACGGTGCAGGCCATCGGCGCCATCGATCACCGCATCGCCGGGGTCACCCTGGCGATCGACGATCGCAGCAACAACCTCGCCGAAAACATCACCGCGCGTTTCCAGAGCATCCATCAGGGCGTCGAGACCCGCGCCGGCGCCATCGCGACCGAAATCGAAACCCGCGTCGAACAGTTCGAAGAGCTGCTCGGTTCGCGCATCGAGGCCGTTGCCGGCCGCATCGAGACCTCGGGTCGCACAGCAAGCGACCAGCTCATGGCGCGCGCCGAAGAACTCTCGGCCGGCATCAAGGGCCATGTGGACGATGCCGAACGTGCGCTCACCCATCTCACGGTCAACACCAGCGAGACCATCCAGGCCGGCGCCCGCGCCGCGCAGGAAGCGCTCGTCTCGGTCTCGACCGATGTCGGTGCGCAGCTGCGCCTTACCGCCGCCGATATCGAGAACTCGCTGACCGCCATCGGCACCAACGCCGCCGGCGCCATTGTGTCGAGCGCTCGCGAGGCGCAGACGACGCTCATCACCGCGTCGAGCGATGCCGCCGAGCACGTCAAGACCCTGTCGGCCGACGTGGAGCGCACGCTCACCAGTGCCGGCACGACTACCGCTGCCTCGATCCTGGCCGGTGCACGCGACGCCCAGACCACCCTCGTCTCGACCTCGACCGAAGTCACGACCCATATCCAGACGCTGTCGGCCGATATCGAGCGCACGCTCACCACCGCCGGCACCGCAACGGCCGACGCCGTGCTGTCCGGCGCCCGCCTCGCACAGTCCACGCTGGTCACGGCCTCGACCGACGCGACGCAGCAGGTCCGCTCGCTGGCGGCCGATGTGGAGCGCACGCTGGTCGCCGCCGGCAATGCCAGCGCGGAATCCATCCTCGCCTCGACCCGCAACGTGCAGTCCTCGCTCATCGAGGCCTCGACCGAAGCCGCCAACCAGGTGCGCACCCTCGCCGCCGATGTGGAGCGCAGCATCACGACGGCCGGCGCCACCACGGCGAACTCCATCGTCACCGGCGCCCGCGAAGCGCAGAACACGCTGGTGCTCGCGGCCTCCGAAGCCGCGACCCATGTGCAGACGCTCGCCTCCGACGTGGAGCGCACCATCACCGCGGCCAGCCATGCAACGACCGAAGCCATCGTCAGCAATGCCCGCGAGGCACAGTCGGCGCTGATCTCCGCGTCGAACGAGACAACTTCGACCGTCCGCAACCTCGCCACCGATGTGGAGCGTACGCTCACCGCCGTCGGCGCCGATGCCGCCGCCTCGATCCTGTCGAGCGCACGCGAGGTGCAGACCTCGCTCACCACGACGTCGGCCGACGCCGCCTCGCAGATCAGGTCGATCTCTGCCGATATGGAACGGTCGCTGGCGACGGTCACCGCGACCACCACCGACAACATCAAGTCGACCGCTGTCGGCGCCCAGCAGACGCTGATTGCTGCCTCGACCGAAGTCGTCACCCGCATCAAGACCACCTCGTCGGAGATCGAGCGCTCAGTGTTCACGGCCTCGGGCTCGTTCGGCACCACCATGAGCGCGAAGACCGACGAGATCGTCGGCTATGTGCAGCAGCAGACCGAGCGTCTGTCGCAGATGGTGGACGCGAAGCGCGGCTCGCTGGTCGATGCGCTCGGCTCCAAGGCCAACCAGCTCACGATCGACATGGACCGCGTGACGGTGGAATCGCTGAAGGCGATCGAAAGCCGCAGCCAGACCTTCTCGCAGACGCTGGCGACGTCAGGCATCGACGTCGCCCGCGCCATCACCACGGCCGGCGAACTCGCTGCCGGCGCGGTCAACAAGTCGCTCAAGGATCTCGAAACCTCGTCGCGCTCGGCCATCGAGCAGTCGCGCCAGGTGTCGATCACGGCGGTCACCGAAATGCAGGAGACCAGCAAGATCCTGCGCACCGACACGGTGGCCCTGTTCGAGCGTCTGCGCGAGGGCAACATCCTGCTGCAGGAAGTCCTCACCGGCGCCCATGACAACCTCAACTCGCTGGAGCGCGCACTCGTGACCCGCGTGGCCGACTTCGTCGCCACCATGAACGACGTGACCTCGCGCAACGGCGTCGCGACCCAGACGCTGGAAGAGCAGCTCACCGTCTTCACCGCCAAGTCGGAAAAGGCGCTGGAAGATCTCGGCCAGCTCTCGACCCAGTTCGAAGCCCACGGCCATGCGCTGGTGGATGCTGCCGCTCTCGTCGAACAGAGCAACCGTTCGACCCTCACCTCGGTCGGCGACAAGAAGGCGGCGCTGGAGTCGCTGGTCACGACCATCGACAGCCGCACCAACGATCTCGATGCACGCCTGTCCCGCTTCACCGGCCTGCTCGACGAGTCGCTGGCCGCCGCGGAAGAGCGTGCGCGTGATATCGCCCGCGTCGTCGCCGAGACGGCCGGTGCCGGATCGACGGCGATCAGCAAGCAGTTCCAGGCCGTGCGCAGCGCGGCGGAGGACGAGCGCCGCGCCACCACCGACGCGATGGCCGAAATCTATCAGCAGGGCACCCGCGAGGCGGAAGCCATGTTCAAGTCCTCGGCGGACAAGTTCGCATCGATGGTCGTGAGCATGAAGGCGATGGCTGCCGAGATGCAGAACGAGCTCGAAAGCACCCGCAGCGAACTGCGCCGCGGCGTGTTCGAGATGCCGCAGGAGGCCGCCGAGAGCACCGCGCAGATGCGCAAGGTGATCGTCGACCAGATCGAGGCGCTCGCCGAACTCAACCGCATCGTCGCCCGCCACGGCCGCGGCATGGACGTCGTCTCGGCCGCCACCCGCAGCGCGCCGCAGCGTGAACGCGAGGCAGAACCTGTGATGGCCACCGTGGCAGCGAGCCGTGTGGAAGCACGCAGCGAGCCCCGTGCCGAGGCACCGCGTGCAGAAGCGCCGCGCCGGTCGTCGCCGATCGGCACGGCATCGAGCCTGCCCACGGCTGACTTCGGCAGCCCGTCGCGCCGCACCGAGGCACCGTCGGTTGCGCCGGCCAGCCAGGGCAGCAGCGATGGCTGGCTCAGCGACCTACTCGGCCGCGCCGATGACGAGGAAGAGGAAGCGCCGCGCGCCCGCGCGCCGCAGCAGCCGGCAGCCCCCAGCAATCCGCTGGAATCCCTGTCGCTCGACATCAGCCGCCTGATGGACCGCAACCTCGCGGCAGAGATGTGGGATCGCTACCAGCGCGGCGAGCGCAAGGCGTTCAGCAAGCGCCTCTACACGCCGGCCGGCCAGAAGGCCTTCGATGAAGTTGCCCGCAAGTATCGCGCCGACCGCGCTTTCAAGGGTACGGTGGATCGCTACATCACCGAATTCGAGCGCCTGCTGGATGAAGTGGCCCGCGACGAACGCGGCCCCGCGGCCCTGCGTGCGCACCTGACTTCGGAAACGGGTCTGGTCTACACACTGCTGGCTCATGCAGCGGGGCGGCTGGGATAAGGCTCGAAAGACGGCGGATTACGCTTCGCTCATCCGCCCTACGGTACAGAGACAAAATGAGAGCGGAGGCAGCGATGCCTCCGTTTTTTTTTTTGTTGTTGGCCTACGCCTCTCTGGCGCAGGCAGTGACGCGCGCTGCCTCATCCCTCCTGATCGAGGAGACGAGAGCCGCTGAGCATCGCTGCTACGACGTCATTTCGACGAGATGCGCGCGCGAGGCCGAGGGGGCAAAGCGATCAGCAAAGTATTGCGTTTCATGCGCCACCAGTCGGTCGCTGAACTGCATGATGCTCACGGCGAAAGACGGAATGCCGTCATAGGTCAGCGTGAATTCGGAGACCCAGAGATCGCCGCTGCCGACAATCCGGCGAACCGCGAAGCGCTTGTTGCTTGGCTGCAGGAAGCGGCTTTCCCGAATATTGGCTTGCCCCCGTATCCGCTCACCCGACTGCGGATAATCAAGTATTGCATTTTCGTGATAGATTTCGTGCTCACCCTCGAAATCACTTGCGTCCGAGGCTTTCCAATGGCGTTGCAGCGCAGCCTGCAGGTCATGATCGTCCATCGCAATCTCCCAAATTGTCCGCCGCGTCGTAGCGTGGATGGCGGAGAGATCCGTCCGAGGTGATGCGGCTACGAGTACGTTATTCTCCGAACCCGATCCGCTGCGTGAAGCTGCGCGTTTCGCCGGCCGCGATATGCATCACGCCGGGCTTGTCGCTGAACTCGCCATCGAAATCCACCGGACTGGCATAGCCATGCCACGGCTCGATGCAGAGAAACGCCGCGCCCGAAGGTTTTGACCAGATGCCGAGCTGCGGGAAGCCGTCCCAGGCGAAGGTGATGGTCGGCGTGTCGGGCGCTGAATAGCGGAGCGAGGCGCTGGCGAGCTTGTCGAAGATCATCGCATCGGCGGCGAACAGCGTTTCGGACAGCGCAAGCACATTCCCTCGCACCGCCGTTGCTTCAGGCTCCGGCAGCAACAGCCCGCCATCGAGCCGACGGATCGGCTCGGGCTCCGGCTTCTCGAACACAATGCTATGCGCGTCCTTTGCGGCACCGTCCGCCAGCGGCCAATGAAATGCCGGATGCGCGCCGATGGAAGCCGGCAACATCTCGTCACCGGTATTGGTGATCGCATAGCCGATCACCAATTCATCACCTTCGACGACATAGGAGACATCCAGCCGGAACGCGAAGGGGTACTTCGCCCTGCTCTCCGCATTGTCCGTCAGCGACAACACGCAGAGCGTCTTCTCGCGCGCGGTCCAGGCGAAGCGCTGGTCGCGCGCAAAACCATGCTGGGTCATCGGATAGGTCTGGCCGCGATGCTTCAGCACATCGCCCTTCAGGCGGCCGACGATGGGAAACAGGATCGGCGCATGGCGCGGCCATTCGGGGCCGGCCTGCCATAACACCTCGTGCCCGTCCGCGTTCTTGAGCGAACACAGCTCGGCGCCATCGGCCTTGATGGTGGCCATGACCTGGCCGTTGCTGATGGTGAAACGATCGTCGGACATTACGGGCTCCCGCGTAGGATGGGTTGAGCGTAGCGAAAACCCATGCTGTCCGTCGATAGGGCAAACTCCGCCGATGGGTTATCGCTCCGGCGCGACCGCGTCTGCGCTCAACCCATCCTACACGAGTTCCACCATTAACGCCGGCGCTGCTGCTGCGGCGGTTGCTGCTGCGGGGGCGGCGCCTGTTGGCTGCTCGAGCTCGGACCGAAGAGCAGACGCGTCGGGTTGCGGTCGAGATTGTTCACCGCACGGCTGACATCGCCCAGCGTCCGGCTCGCATCGCCGAGAGTGCGGCGACCATCGATGATGAGCTGCCCGGTGCGCTTGTCGAGATTGTCGGTCAGTTCATGGAAGGATTTCACGGCAGCGGTCAACGCACCGCCGTCCTTGCCGCCGGCCAGCGTGTCGAGACCGAGCATGATGTTGTCGGTCTTGGCGACGACGCCATCCGCCTTGCCCATGATGCTGTCGATCTTCTTCATGATGCCATCGATGGACTCGGCATTGCGCGCAAGCACGCCCGTGAAGGCCTCGACATTGCTGATGGCGCCCTTGAGCGCCTCCTGGTTGTCATTGACCAGTCGGTTGACGTTCTGCAGCGTGGCGCGCACGGCCTCGCCGATATCCTTGGTGGCATCGGGATCGGCGGTCAGCACCGGCACGCCATCGGTATCGAGCGGCACATCCGGCGCGTCAGGCGCACCGCCCTTCAGCGAGATTGCGGCTACACCGGTCAGCCCCTGGAATTCGAGACCGGCCAGCGTGTCCTTGCGGATCGGCGCCACGGTGTCGATCATCGCGAGCGCCACCACGCGGCGCGGATTGTCGAGCTTCACCGAGACCACCTCGCCGACACGGATGCCGTTGAAGTTCACATTGCCGCCATTGCGCAGGCCCGAAGCCGAGCCTTCGAACACGACGCGCAGCGGCGTGCGCTGCTTGCCCGAATTCAGGTTCTGCGACCACATCACGAAACCGATGACGGCGGCGATCACCGCTAGCGTGAAGGTTCCGATCAGGACGTAATTCGCCCGCGTTTCCATCGTTCAGACTCCACTCAACCCATGACAGCGCGTGCGCGCTTGCCGTGGAAATATTCACGTAGCCAGGGATGCGTCGCGGCCTGCATGTCGGCCATCGTTCCCTGTGCGATGATCTTGCCGCTGCCGAGCACGGCGATGCGGTCACAGGCGGTGTACAGGCTGTCGAGGTCATGGGTGACCATGAACACCGTGAGCCCGAGCGTTCGCTGCAGCGTGCGAACCAGATCGTCGAAATCGCCGGCGCCGATCGGATCGAGGCCCGAGGTCGGCTCGTCGAGAAACACGATTTCCGGATCGAGAGCGAGCGCGCGCGCCAGCGCCACGCGCTTGATCATGCCGCCGGAGAGTTCAGACGGATAGCGCTCGACCACCTCCGGCTTCAGGCCAACCATGGCGATCTTGGCCATGGTGATCTCGTCGAGCAGGCGCTGCGAGACATTCAGATATTCGCGCACCGGAAACTGGATGTTCTGCCGCACATTGAGCGACGAGAACAACGCACCATGCTGAAACAGGATGCCCCAGCGACGCTCGATGTTGCGGCGTTCCTTTTCGCTGCTGTCGAGATCGGTGCCGAACACCCTGATGCTGCCGGCCACTTTCGGCACCAAACCGATAATGGTGCGCATCAGCACCGACTTGCCGGCGCCGGATGCGCCGACGAAGCCCAGGATCTCGCCGCGCGCGACATCGAGATTGAGGCCATCCAGCACCTTGCGGCTGCCAAAGGCCACGGTGAGATCGCGGACGCGGATGATGGCGTCGCTCATGGCCGGTGCGATGTAAGCGTCTGTCGCGGCCATGATCAGATCCCGAGCGCCGCGAAGAAGATGGCGAATACGCCGTCCATCACGATGACAAAGAAGATGCCCTTCACCACCGAAGCGGTAGTGTGCTGGCCCAGCGATTCCGCACTGCCCTTCACGGCGAGACCTTCGACGCAGGCGACGATGCCGATCATCAACGCCATCACCGGCGCCTTCACCATGCCGACGATGAAATGGTTGATCGAGATTTCGCGCAGGCGCGAGAGGAACGACGCCGGATCGACGCCGCCATAGAGCCACGCCACCAGTCCGCCGCCATACAGCGCAGCCATGGCGCCGATGAACGCGAGGATCGGCATCGCCAGTGCCAGGGCCATCATGCGCGGCAGGATCAGCACTTCGACCGGATCGAAGCCCATGGTGCGCAAGGCATCGATTTCCTCGCGCATCTTCATGGAACCGAGTTCGGCCGTATAGGCGCTGCCGGAGCGGCCGGCGACCATGATGGCAACCAGCAGCACGCCTAGTTCGCGCAGCACCAGAATTCCGAGCATATCGACGACGATCACATCGGCGCCGAAACGGCGGAAATGGAAGATGCCTTGCTGGGCAACAATGCAGCCGATCAGGAAGGTGATCAGCACGATGATCGGCACCGCATTCCAGCACACCTGCTGCATGTGATGCACCATCGAGGTGAGCCGGAAGCGCGACGGATGCAGCCACACCCTGAACCAGGCTGCGATCACCGCGCCGATCATGTCCACCAGCGACACCAGCGTCTGGCCGATGCCGTAGACGTTGCGGCCAATACCGTCGAGGGCGACGACGATGCCGCTCGGCCCGCGCCCACGCGCCGGCTGCGGCTTCACCTTGCGAACCTCGTCTACGAGGCTGGCATAGTTTTCGGACAGACCGGCGATCCTGATGTCCTGCCCGCCTTCCGCAAGCGCACGGCGCAATCGCTCGATCAGCCAGGCCCCGAACGTATCGAGCTTGGAAACATCGGACACATCGATGGAAATATTCGCCCGGGTACGGGCAAGCTTTTCGGCGTCGGCGACGAGTTTTTCCAGCGCGGGCGCGGATGTAGCCGTCCACGCTCCGGCTGCGCAGAGCGCGAGCCGATCGCCTTTGTCGATCTTTTCGAGTGTAGGACCGCTCACAACGGGCCTTCGGGAGGGGTCAAGCGAGACATGAACAAATTATTAACACGCCAAGATAGGGATTTGAGAAACTCAATTGGACCAACACGATGCTATGGTTAACAGCGCGTGAACGGTGCTCGGAGACCTCTTCTCAAGCACCGCATTACGTCGCAAACAAGTTCACGCCGGTCACTTAAACTTATAGAGACCGGACCGAATTCAAGCTTTGTTTCAACCCGAAGGACGCCTGCTTGCCCGCTGCAGCCCCTGCCCCTGCGACATTGACCGCCCGTATCGAATCCTGGCCGATCGCCGGCAGTTTCACCATCAGCCGCGGCGCCAAGACCGAGGCGGTGGTGGTGGTGGCCGAGATCAGCCGTGGCGGCCACACCGGCCGCGGCGAATGTGTGCCCTATGCCCGCTATGGCGAGACGCCGGAGGCGACGCTGGCGGCGATTCAGGCCATGGCCGGCGCATTTGCCGCGGGGCTCAGCCGCGACGCCTTGCAGGCCGCCATGCCGCATGGGGCGGCGCGCAATGCCGTGGACTGCGCCCTGCTCGATCTCGAAGCCAGGGAGAGCGGTCAACGCATCTGGGACCTGTTGCAGCGACCGGCACCTGCCCCCTGCACCACGGCCTATACAATCTCGCTCGGCACACCCGACGCGATGGCCGCTGCCACCGCGAAAGCGGCCCATCGGCCATTGCTCAAGATCAAGCTCGGCAGCGACGACGACATGGCACGCATCAAGGCCGTGCGCAGCGCCGCTCCAAAAGCGCAGTTGATCGTCGATGCCAATGAGGGATGGACGGCGGACAACCTCGCCGCCAATCTCGATGCCTGCCACCGGGCCGGCGTGACGCTGATCGAACAACCGCTGCCGGCGGGGAACGATGAAGCGCTGATGCATGTGCAGCGGCCGATCCCGGTCTGCGCAGACGAGAGCGTGCACGATCTCGCCTCGCTGCCGGCATTGGCCGGCCGCTACGACGCGCTCAACATCAAGCTCGACTAGGATGGCGGACTGACCGAGGCGCTGAAGATGGCCGATGCGGCGCGCGCCATGGGCCTCGATATCATGGTCGGCTGCATGGTGGCGACATCGCTGGCCATGGCGCCGGCGATGTTGATTGCGCAAGGCGCGGCGTTCGTGGATCTGGACGGCCCGCTATTGCTGGCGAAGGATCGCGACGGCGGGCTGCGCTATGAGGGCAGCACGGTGTATCCGCCGGAGAAGGAGCTGTGGGGGTGACCGTAGGGCGGATGAGCGAAGCGTAATCCGCCGCGGAGCTCCACAATGAGCTCGGCCGGCGGACGCCTTCGGCTTATCCGCCCTACGGCTACGCCACCTCGCTTAATCGCCGCTCCACACGCTTCCGCCCGAGCCAGATCACGCAAGCGCCGGCGAGACCCAGCATCGCCATCACATAATACACGCCCTCGCCATAGCGCGCATAGATCGCGCCGGACAGCAGCGCCATCGCGCTGGTCACGAGGCCGGTGCAGGCGGTGACATAGCCCTGCGCCCGCGCCATCACATGCTGCGGGACATGATGCAGCAGCAGCCCCATCATGCCGAGCTGGGTGAAGCCGAAGGTGGCGCCATGCAGGAGTTGCACGATAACGAGGGCGGACAGCGGCAGGGTCTGGGCCGTCAGAGTCCAGCGCAGCAGGGCGGCGAGACCGCCAATGATCACCATTGTAACCGGCGTCAGCGTCAGCCGCGGTGACAGAGCGAACAGCACGATCTCGGCCAGCACGCCGAGCGTCCACAGACCCGCAATGGTGAGACCGTCCAGACCGCCCGCCTGCCAGGTGATCGACGCAAATGTGTAATAGCCGGCATGGCTGCCCTGGATCAGCCCTGCGGAGGCGGCGATGGCGAGAAAACCGGGATCGCGCAGCAGCCCACTCGCCCCGGACAGCGCCTTGCCGTCGCCGACCGGCGCACCAAGAGGCTGCAGGCCGAGACTCGCCAGCGCCGATAGCGCCATCGCCGCGACGATCACCCAGATCAGATGCACCTCGCTGAGCCAGCCCACGACAAGCCCGCAAACCAGCGCACCCGCGACATAGGCCGCCGAGCCCCATAGCCGCAGCGGCCCGTAGTCGAAGCCGAAGCGCACCACGCCTTTCAGCGCATAGCCATCGGTGAGCGCGGTGAGAGGTGTCCACACCACCGCCGTCAGCGCGAAGGCCACCAGCAGGGCCAGCGGCGCGTGCAAGGTTGCGACCACGGCAAAGCCGATCATGGTGAGAAACGAACAGACGATCATCGCCTGACGCAGCGCGTGGCGGCGCTCGGCAACGGCCGCGATAGCAGGCAGTGTGGTGAACCGCGTCAGCGCCGGCGCCGCGATGATGGCGCCGATCCAGACCGCATCGATCCCGATAGCCTTGAGCCACACCGGGAAAAAAGGTTGATAAAAGCCGCTTGAGCCGAATACCGTGCCGTAGAACATGGCCAGCCGCTGCGCGAATCTGCGCGCTGTGGATAAGGCGATATGAGGGCCAGATTCGGGTATCATTGGGCGGGTTGCGATTCGCGGGGGATCGTTGCCATGCTGACATAGCGCGCCTTCCCACGCACCGCGAGTTGACCTGATGGCCGAAGAAGCATTTGCCCTGTCGCCGATCAACGCCCGTCCGAATGTGCCGGGCGATGCCGATTATGAGGCGATCCGCGAGGCATTCATGGAAACGGCGCGCGGTCGCTGGTTTCTTGCCGAATATACCAAGCGCAACCGCAATGCCGATACCAATCTCCTGCTCGAAGCCGTATCGAGGGTGGAGGCCGGTCTCGCCACCCAGAAGCAGCAGCCGCAGGGGCTGAGCCTCACGGCAGCGCTCGGCGCGATCCGCTCCGTGGTGCGTCAGGCCAAGGCCACAGCCATCGAGGTGCTACCACGCGGCGATGGTGACGAAATACAGACCAGCGCGCGCAACGGCACCCGTATCATTCGCGAAATCGCCATGACGATGCGTGAATGCGGAGCCGATGTACGCATCTGCGATCTGCTCGATACCCAGGTGAAGGCCATCGAGAGCAGCCAGGCCGCGCTCGGGAGCGACGGTCGCGAGGCCGTGCTGGCGAGCTATGACGCGCTGATGGAGCGCATCGAAGCGCTGGCCGATGGCAGCTTTGCCGCTACCGCTACGACCGAAGCGCCCACCGCCGAAGTGCCCGTGGCGGAAAAAGCGCCAGAGCCGCGCGAAGCTTCGGTGACGCCGCTCTTCAAGGCGCCCATGAGCGAGCCGGTGGCTGAAGGCCCTGCCGAGACGCTTCCCGCGGCCAAGCCGGTGTTCACACCGGCACCGGTCGAACAAGCACTCGCTGCCGCCGAGGCGCTTGCCGAGGCAGCCGAGGCGATGATCCATGGCTCGCCGGTGAGGCCCGCCGAACCGGTGGCTACGGCGGAGATGAGCTTCGACGCAGAAGAAGCCGAAGACCTCGCGGTGCTCGATGCGGTCGCCATGGAAATGGGCGCCATCGATCTCGACGATACCGAAGAGCTGTTTGCTCCTGCCTCGGAGACGGTCGCGAGCGAAGCGGCTTATGCAGTGCAGAGCGAGCCGGCTTATCGGGCTCCCGTCGCGCAGCCCCCCGTCGCGGCCGAGATGACGCTGGCTGAGATCGCCGCAGCCACACTGGCGCCCGAGCCGGTGCAGGCCGCGCAAGCTCCCGCGCCCTCACTTGGCGCCGCACTGATCGCCAATGGCGTCATCGCCAAACCGGCGACGTCCGCTTCCGATCCGCTGGCGCCGCTCCGCCGGATGACCCAGGCCGAAAAAATCGCGTTCTTTTCGTAACGACCGTAGGGCGGATTAGCCGAAGGCGTAATCCGCCGTTCTTCGCCACACAGAGTCGGCTGGCGGATCACGGCTTCGCCTAATCCGCCCTACGGAACGGCGTCTCTCACACGCCGATCGCCTTCGCATAAAGCTCCGCATCGACATTACCGCCGGAGAGCACGATCACCACGGTCTTGCCGCGCGCATCGATCTTGCCTTTCAGCAAGGCTGCCAGCGCCACGGCGCCGCCGGGCTCGACCACCAGCTTCAGGTCACGGAACGCGAAAGCCATCGCTTCCAGCACTTCCTCGTCCGTCGCGCTGACAGCGCCGGCAAGCAGATGGCGGTTGACGGCGAAAGTGAGTTCGCCCGGCTGCTGCGCCATCAATGCATCGCAGATCGTACGGCCACCATTACCGTGGGCAACGGGCTTGCCGGCTTTAAGCGACAATTCGTGATCGTGGAAACCTGCCGGCTCCGCAACGACGATCGCTGCATCGGCGAAGCGCGCCTTCACGGCTACAGCGATGCCGCCGATCAGCCCGCCGCCCGATGCCTGCGCCGAGACGATGTCCGGCACCACTGCCAATGCGGCCAGATCTTCCGCGATCTCGCGGCCGACAGTCCCCTGCCCGGCCATGACGAACACATCGTCATAGGGCGGCACCACGGTCGCGCCGCTATCGCCGGCGATACGGCGAGCGATGGCTTCGCGATCTTCCCTGTCGCGATCGTAGAGCACGACCTCCGCGCCATAGCCGCGCGTCCGCGCAACCTTCGAGGCCGGCGCATCCGATGGCATCACGATCGTCGCCTTCATGCCGAGGATCTGCGCCGCAGCGGCCACGCCCTGCGCATGATTGCCAGAGGAGAAGGCGACGACGCCCTTGCTGCGCTCATCCTGAGGGATCGAGGACAGCTTGTTGAAGGCGCCGCGGAATTTGAACGAGCCGGTTCGCTGCAGCACTTCCGGTTTGACGAAAATGCGTCCGCCCGTCCGCGCATCGAGCGCGGGCGACGGCAACAGAGGCGTGCGTACGGCATAGGGCGCAATGACCCGGGCAGCAGCATCGATATCGGCGGCGGAGATCGGCAGGGCTGTGTTTGTCATGCCTGCATGCTAACGCGTGCAGCGTGCAAGCGACAAGTGGCGCCGATCAGATGGCGACGCGTGGCTGCTGCGCTCGCGCTGCGGGCTCGGACTGCAATTCAGCGCGGACATGGCTGATATTGCCGACAAAGGCCCGCGCCGAAGCTTCCCAGGTGTGATCCGCGGCGAAATCGAGACAGGCCTGACGGTCGATCTGCAACGCCTGCAAACAGGCCGCCTGAAGATCGTCGGACAGCACGCCGACCGGCGCCGCGCCGATGACATCCTTCGGGCCGGTCACCGGCAGCGCCGCCACCGGCACGCCGCTGGCGAGCGCTTCGAGCAGGACGAGACCATAGGTGTCGGTCTTGCTGGGGAACACGAAGACATTTGCGCCGGAATAGACATCCGCCAGCGCTTCACCCTGCAACGCGCCGAGGAAGACCGCCTTGGGATATTTCACCTGTAACTCCGCACGCGCGGGGCCGTCGCCGACGACGACCTTGGTGCCCGGCAGATCAAGCGCGAGGAATGCTTCCAGATTTTTCTCGACGGCGACACGGCCGACCGAGAGAAATACCGGCTTCTGATAGCCAAGATCGACGTCGCGCGGGCGGAACAGATGACCATCGACACCGCGCGGCCACAGCACGACATTCTTGAAGCCACGCTCGCGCAGTTCATTGGCGAGCGCCGGCGTCGCCGCCATCACCGCGGAGCTGGTACCGTGAAACCAGCGCAACCCTGCCCAGACCCATGCTTCGGGAATCGGGAAGCGCGCCGAGACATATTCGGGAAAGCGCGTGTGAAAGCTGGTCGTGAAAGGAATTTTGCGGCGACGGCAATAAGCGCGCGCAGCGAAACCGATCGGCCCCTCGGTAGCAATATGGATATTGTCGGGCTTCGCGGCTTCGATCATGCGCGCGATCTGCCGGCGACGTGGAATGGCGACGCGGAGATCCCGATAGCTCGGCATACCGAAGGTGTGGAACGTCTCCGGCGTCAAAAACGAGACCTCGACGCCAAATGTCTTCGCGGCCTCGGCCATCATGGTCAGCGTGCGGACGACGCCGTTGACTTGCGGGTGCCAGGCGTCAGTCGCGACCAGGATGCGCATCAAGCAGCCTTTGCGGGTGCGAGCGTCCGCACCGGTTCGTCCTTCTTGGCAACGTCGGTCCAGGTCAGTATCTCGAAGCGGCCGTCCTCGTGCTCGACCAGCGCGGTGCAGCTCTCGACCCAGTCGCCGCAATTCATGTAGCGGATGCCATGTTCGTCGCGGATCGTCGCGTAGTGGATGTGTCCGCAGATCACGCCATCGGCGCCGTGGCGGCGGGCTTCGCCGGCCAGCGTCTCCTCGAACGCGCCGATATAGTTCACCGCATTCTTCACCTTCATCTTGGCCCACTTCGAGAGCGACCAATAGGGGAAGCCGAACAGGCGGCGGAACATGTTGACCAGACGGTTCATCTGGATCGCGAAGTCATAAGCCTTGTCGCCGAGATGAGCGAGCCAGCGCGCGTTCTGCACCACGAGATCGAAGATGTCGCCATGGATGACGAGATACTTCTTGCCGTCCACGCCTTCGTGCATCGCCGTCTCGACGACCTCGATGCCGCCGAAATGCGTGCCGTAATAGTTGCGCAGGAACTCGTCGTGATTGCCGGGAATATAGATGATCTTGGCGCCCTTGCGGACCTTGCGCAGCATCTTTTGCACGAAGTCGTTATGCGACTGCGGCCAGTGCCAGCCACCCTTCAGCGCCCAGCCGTCAACGATATCGCCAACCAGATAGATTGTGTCGGCGTCGTGAACGCGGAGAAAATCGAGCAGCTTTTCGGCCTGTGAGCCTCGTGCTCCGAGATGAACGTCGGAGATGAACAAGGTGCGAAAGCGGTGTTCGTTGCCTTCACTCATCGCGTGTCTTTCCATGTCAGGCGGCTAGCAAAGTTGCATGACCGGACGATGACGTTAGGCCGCCAGCGCCGGTGCGGTTCTCTCGAAGGTCACGAGCGTATAGATGCCGAACGGTCGCAGCTTGCGGCGCTCGACGAGGATGCTGTCGGCATTCGCCTGCGACCACGCCTGCAGCCGCGCGAACGGGAATTCCGGACGCAGGCCGAGCGAGCGTGTCTTCTCCGCCGCCCAGCGCTCCAGCGCCGCAGCCCAGCCGGTTTCCGAGTACAGATGATTGACGAGAATGATGCGACCGCCCGGCTTCACCACACGGTGGCATTCGGACAGCACCTGCTCCGGATTCTCGACCAATGTGATGACGAACTGCGCGACAACGCAATCGAATGTGGAGTCGGCAAACTCCATGGCATGGGCGTCCATCTGGCGGACTTCCTTCACCCACGGAAAACGACCCGACGCGATCTTGCCGCGCGCCTTGGCGAGCATCGGCTCCGAAAGATCGATACCAGTAATTTCAGTGCTGCTGTCATAGTCGTCGAAGGACAGGCCGGTACCAACCCCGACCTCGAGTACCTTGCCGCCGACGCTTCGCGCGGCTTCCGCGGCCGCCCGGCGGCCCTTGAGCATGACCGGCCCGCAGACGGCATCGTAGATCGGCGCCCAGCGGGCATAAGCCGTTTCAACAATGGACTTTTCGAGATCCAGCGTCGTCATCGATGGTTCCGTCCAGCGTGTCCGATGGAATCGGACAACCCATGTGCTGTTCGGCTGATATCAACGGGGGATGACAATCCGGCGACACAACGCCGCGCGCCGTGTCGTCACACACAGGCTGAACGGGCGAGCGCGTGCATGATTACCACAACCAAAGGAAAACAAAACTCGCAGCACTACCTATGGTTTTACTTGCGATTAAGCACCGAATGCAAAAGTCGTCGGACGAGTCGCCACGGACGTGGACCAGATACCGAGAGGATCGCATGTCATTTCTCGCCCGCTTCAAGATACTCACCAAAATTCTTGCGATCGTCGCATTGATGGCATCGATCTCCATCGCTCTCAGTTGGCTCGGCATCAGCGCCATGTCCCGGCTCGATGAGGACGCAACCAATATGAGCAGAGCGTCCAAACGCGCGCTGACCGGGGCGCGTGCCAATCAGGAGGTCATCGGGCTCAACCGTGCAGAATTCCGCATCGCGCTCGATCCGCGGCCCGCAAATGTCGAACAGACCAAGAAGGACATCGAGGCTCAACTGAAAGCACTCGAGGGTGGCATCGCAAGCATCGGCGAGACCCGCGACGAGCAGGCACGTGCAATGCTTCCAGCTGTGAACGAAGCTCTGACGGCGTACAAGAGCGGTCTGGCTGAGACGGTCCGGCTCGCGAGCACCGCCACGGAGGTTTCGCTCGATCCGCAGACCGCACGCCTGCGCGATTCCGCAGTCGCCAGTCGTCAGGCCGCGGAACGGCTGCGGAACGCGATGCGCGACGTCTCCAACCGGCTGCTCGAACGTGTGGATCTCTACACCCAGGCCGCATCGGAGGAATATGTCTGGACCTCACGCCTGATGCTGGTCGCGGCAGTGATCGGCGTGGTGTTGGGTCTGATTTCCGGATGGCTGATCGGCCGCTTCGGCATCGTGAAGCCGATGGTGGAGCTCGTGAGCGATTCCGTGCGGCTGTCCGATGGCGATACCGCGGTCCGTTTCGATACTGCGCAGCGCCGCGACGAGATCGGCACCGTCGCAGGCGCGGTCGCCCGCTTCCGCGACAATGTGATCGCGCAGCAGGAGGCCGCAACCCGGGCCGCCGCCGAGGTCGCGGCGCGGGAGGCGCGAAACCGCCACATCGAGAACACCGTCGAAAACTTCCGCGTCACGGCCGAGCAGTTGCTGTCGACCGTCGATCAAAATGCCGGCGCGCTCAAGCAAACGGCGCAATCGCTCACCGGTATCGCCGGCGATGCCGCGCAGCAGGCCGTCTCGGCAGCAGGCGCTTCGGAACAGACGGCGACCAATGTCCAGACCGTCGCATCCGCCGCCGAAGAACTCTCAAGCTCGATCTCGGAGATCGGCCGCCAGATCGAGCGCGCGACGATGACCGTGCAAAGCGCGGGGGAAACGACGTCGCGCTCGGAAACAGAGATTGAAGGCCTCGCCGATGCCGCGCAGCGCATTGGCTCGGTGGTCGATCTGATCCAGGCCATCGCCGCGCAGACCAATCTTCTGGCGCTCAATGCGACCATCGAAGCTGCCCGCGCCGGCGAGGCGGGACGCGGCTTTGCCGTGGTGGCCGCAGAGGTGAAATCACTGGCAAGCCAGACCGCAAAGGCAACTGGCGACATCGCCCAGCAGGTCTCCGGCATCCAGGCGACGACAGCGAATGCCGTGGCGTCGGTGAAGGAGATCGCACATGCGATGCGCGAGATCGACGAAGTCACCACCGCGATCGCCAGCGCCATGGAAGAACAGGGCGCCGCAACGCGCGAAATCTCGCAAAACGTCCAGATGGCGGCATCCGGCACGCAGCTGCTGGCATCGAACATCTCGGCCGTGAACAGAGCCATCGGCGAGACCAATCGCTCGGCCGACGACGTCTCCGGCGCCTCCGGCAATGTCTCATCCGCTGCCGGTGACCTCGCCGCTCAGGTCAAACTGTTCTTTGCAACGCTGCGTCAGGAGCCCGTCGGGCATGCCAAGGCGGCGTGACCGCGATCTCGCTCAGACGGCGCCGGATGATACATCCGTCGCCGTCACCGTCCCGGATCAATGCGACGGTCAACATCAGTAAAAAGGATGGAAATGATGCACCGGGCCGTGCCCATGCCCGACCGTGAACTTGTCTGCGGCGGCGATGGCTGCGGTGACATAGGCCTTGCCGGACCGCACAGCGGCTTCCATGTCCTCACCTTTGGCAAGGCCCGCAGCGATCGCTGACGAGAGCGTGCAACCGGTGCCATGCGTATTCTTCGTCACCACACGAGAGGCCGGCAGCGCGACCGCTCCCGTCTCGGTGACGAAGTAATCGGTGCTCTCCGGACCATCGCCATGACCGCCTTTGATCAGCACGGCGCGGCAGCCGAGCCCTAGCAACCGCTTGCCCTGCGCCTCGATCTCGGCCTCCCCCCTCGCCATGGGCTCGTCCAGCAGCGCCGCCGCTTCGGGCAGATTTGGCGTGATGATGTCAGCGCACGGGATCAGCACCTTGCGCAGCGCGTCGATCGCGTCGGGCACCAGCAGGCGGTCGCCCGACGTCGCCACCATCACCGGATCGAGCACCACGTGTTTCGGCTTCCATTTGGCGAGGCTGGCGGCGATGACTTCAATGACGTCGCGCTGCGCCACCATGCCGATCTTCACGGCACCGACGGCAAGATCGAGAAACACCGCATCGATCTGATCGCTGACAAATGCAGCAGGCACCTGATGGATGCCGGTGACGCCACGGGTATTCTGCGATGTCAGCGCCGAGATGGCCGAGGCGCCATAGACGCCGAGCGCAGCGAAGGTCTTGAGGTCCGCCTGGATCCCCGCTCCGCCCGAGGAATCGGAGCCGGCAATGGTCAGGGCAACGGGCGTTGGCATCGAAAAACTCACGTCAAATCAAGCGGGAAGCAGGTTTACAGTGGTACTCCACCGCCGCCGGACCGGCAACCGGCCGGCCTCAACCAGTTCGCGCCCCCTACGAATTGCTCAATGCGCCAAACTGTCCCGTGCTCCTGCATGGCGAAGCTGCGTGCAATGCGATACCGTCGCCAAAAATCAGGAGGAGACAAAATGACCAATCATTTCAACCGCCGCCATTTCCTGGCCGCCGGCTCAGCTGCCGTTGCGCTGCCATTTCTGGCGCGAAACGCCTCCGCCCAGGCCGTCTGGCCGTCGAAGCAGATTCGGATGGTCTGCAGCTATCCGGCGGGCGGACAGACCGACCTGCTGGCGCGCTCGTTCGGCGAATTTATCGGCAAGCAGATCGGCCAGACCGTCGTGGTCGAGAACAAGGCCGGTGCCTCCGGCGCCATCGGCACCGCGGAAGTCGCCCGCGCCGAGCCAGATGGCCACACCATCCTGTGCTCGATCTCCACGACCTATGTGATGAACCGGGTGATGCTGAAAACCCCCGGTTACGACATGGACAAGGACCTGACGCTGGTCAGCGTCGTTCCCGGCGCCGGGCTTCTTCTGGTCGCGAATCCCTCATCGGGCGTGAAGTCGCTGGAGGATTTCGTCGCCTTCGCGAAGAAGAAGGACAAGGTCAATTTCGGCACCTACAGCGTGGGCTCGGCGCCACATTTCACGGTCAATGAGCTCAACAAGCAATACGGCCTCAAGATCGAGCCGATCCATTATCGCGGCGAGGCGCCGATGTGGACCGGTCTTGCGGACGGCTCGCTGGATTTCGCCATGGGAAGCTACACCGCCGCGCAATCGGTGCTGCAGAGCAATCGCGGCGTGGTGTTCGCCGTGCATTCGAAGAAGGTCGATGCAATCCCCGAGGTGAAGACACTGCCCGAGCAGGGCGCGACCTCGAAATTCTTCACCGTGAGCGGCTTCTCGGGCTGGGCCGTGCCCAAGGCGACTCCGCAGCCGATCGTCGACAAGCTCGCGGCTCTGTTCGTGCAGGCCAACAACGATCCAAAGATCAAGGAGGTTCTCAAGACCGTGGCATTGGAGCCGGCGCTTGGCTTCAAGGAGACCAATGCGCTTTATCAGAAGGAACTGCCTGTCTGGCTCGAGGCCGCGCAGGCGCTGGGGCTGCAACCGGCCTGACGAGATGCCTAACGTGGCGGCCGGCGGTTCCCGCCGGTCTTGCCACGCTGGCGGTTTTGGGCTTGATGATCTCCAAACGCCTGTGTTCGGAGAATCCCGATGATCCCCTTCTTTGTCCAGATCAAGTGCAAGCTTGGCCAGTCCTACATCGTGGCCAATGCCCTGGCAGAGGCCGAGATCGCCTCGGAAATCTATTCCACCGCCGGCCACTACGATCTGCTTGTGAAGTTCTATGTCGACAAGGAAACCGACATCGGCCACTTCGTGAACGAAAAGGTTCAGGTGCTGCCGGGCATCCAGGACACCCATACGATCATCACGTTCAAGGCGTTTTAAACGCGTATCCGTAGGATGGGTGGAGCGCAGGCGCGACGCGCCGGAGCGATACTCATCACGGCTAGGCGCTCAAGGTGATGGGTATCGCTCCGCTCAACCCATCCTACGAATTGGACTACACCGCCATCTTCCGGTGCCGCACGGGCGACGCCGGACTCAGGCTCTCCGCCGCATCGATGATCGAATTCGCATCGATGCCGTGATGGCGATAGAGATCGCCGATTGTCCCAGTCTGGCCGAAATGCTCGACACCGAGCGCCTCCAGCCGATGACCATGCACCGCCCCGATCCAGCCGAGCGTTGCTGGATGGCCGTCGAGCACCGTGACGATGCCGCAGTCGCGCGGCAGCGGAGCAAGCAGCTTTTCGACATGGCTTTGCTGTGGCACACGCTGCTCGCGGCGGATACGGCGCGCTGCCGTCCAGCCCGCATGCAGCCGATCGGCTGACGTAATCGCCAGCAGACCGATATCACGATGGCTTTCGCCGAGCAGCCCCGTCGCCTCGATCGCCTCCGGAGCAAGCGCGCCGGTATAGGCAATCACCAGATCGCAATTGTCACCGGGGGTGCGCAGCCAATAGGCGCCGTCCGCGATATGCTGCTTCAGCTCCGGCGTCATGATGCGCTTTGGTTGCTCGATGGTCCGCGTCGAGAGCCGCAGATAGCATGAGCCGCCCTCGCCCGCCTCGCGCTGCATATGCGCGAAACCCCAGCGCATGATCACCGCGAGCTCATCGACAAAGGCGGGTTCGAACGAGGCGAGCCCGTCCTGCGCCATGCCGATCAGCGGCGTTGCGATCGACTGATGCGCACCGCCTTCCGGCGCCAGCGTAATGCCCGACGGTGTCGCGGCCACCATGAAACGCGCATCCTGATAACAAGCGTAGTTCAGCGCATCGAGACCGCGCTCGATGAACGGATCGTACAGTGTCGCAATCGGCAGCAGCCGTGTGCCGTTGATGGAATGCGACAGGCCGAGTGCCGACATCATGATGAAGAGGTTCATCTCGGCGATGCCCAACTCCATATGCTGGCCCTTCGGCGAGTAGTCCCAAGCAAAGGTCGACGGGATCTTCTCTTGCCTGAACAGATCGGCATTCTCCGCCTTGGCGAACAGACCCCGTCGATTGACCCAGGCGCCGAGATTGGTCGAGACGGTAACGTCCGGTGAAGCTGTGACGATGCGTGACGCCAGCTCGGTCTCGCTGCGCGCAAGCTCGTTGAGAATCAGGCCGAAGCCCTGCTGCGTGGACATTTCCGCGGCGGGTTTGAACTGCAACGCATCAGGCACGTCGATCGCCGGCGCGTCGAGCCGTCGGCGACCCTGCTGCACGAACGGCACCTGCTTCAGGAACGCTTCCAGCGTGGCGGCATCCTGTGTCAGGCCCTCGAACTTGTCCCACTCACGTCCCGGCCGGATGTTCTGGCTCGCGCGCCATTTCTCCATTTGCGCCGGCGTCATCAGCCCGGCATGATTATCCTTGTGGCCCTGGAACGGCAGGCCGACGCCCTTGATCGTATAGGCGATGAAGCAGACCGGGCGATCGTGATCGATGGCCTCGAACGCCGCGAGCATGCTGCCCATGTCATGGCCACCGAGATTGGACATCAGCGCCAGCAACTCATCGTCGCTCCGTCTGTCGATCAGCGCCGAGACATCGCCCTGATCGCCGATCTCGTCATGGAGCCGCTTGCGGAACGCCGCGCCGCCTTGGAAGCACAGCGCCGCATATCGCTGGTTCGGACAGTTGTCGATCCACTGCTTCAGCGCCTGTCCGCCGGGTTCGGCAAAAGCCGCATCCATCAGGCGGCCATACTTCACGATGACCACGTCCCAACCGAAATTGCGGAACATGGCTTCGAACTTTTCCCACAGCCCTTCGCGCACCACGGCATCGAGACTCTGGCGGTTGTAGTCGATGATCCACCAGCAATTGCGCAGTCCGTGCTTCCAGCCTTCGACCAGCGCCTCGAAGATATTGCCCTCGTCCATCTCGGCATCGCCGACCAGCGCGATCATGCGGCCCTCGCGGCGATCCTTCATCAGGCCGTGGGCGGAGACATAGTCCTGCACCAGCGACGAGAACAGCGTCTGCGCGACGCCGAGACCGACCGAGCCGGTGGAGAAATCGACGTCATCGACATCCTTGGTGCGTGAGGGATAGCTCTGTGCGCCCTTGAAGCCACGAAAGTTCTCCAGCTTCTCGCGCGTCTGATTGCCGAACAGATACTGGATGGCATGGAAGATCGGCGACGCATGCGGCTTCACCGCAACGCGGTCTTCCGGCTTCAGCACCGAGAAATACAGCGCCGACATGATGGTCGCGAGCGACGCGCTCGATGCCTGATGGCCGCCGACCTTGAGGCCGTCCGTGTTAGGTCGAATGTGATTGGCGTTGTGGATGGTCCAGGACGAGAGCCAGAGCGCCTTCTTGGCCAGCGCCGTGAGCATCTGCAGGCGGCTGTCATCGATCGGCATGGTGGGCTCCCGTATCTGCCGGCTAAATCCGGTCGTGAATTGGGCACCATTCTAGCAGTGGCGTTTTTTGGATTTTCTCAATTTATAGCGACAAGAGGATCGATATTGGGATAAACGTATCGCCCGAACATCAATTTCGCAGAAATTTTTCAATGCAGGAACTGGACGCAATCGATCGAAAAATACTCGCTGCATTGCAGGCGGACAGCCGCAGCACCATGCAGGAGCTGGCAGAGAAGGTCGGGCTCTCGATCTCGCCGTGCCACCGCCGGGTCAAGCTGCTCGAGCAGCGCGGGGTGATCTCGGGCTATATGGCGCTGGTGGACCAGAAGGCAGTCGGCCTGCCGGTCAGCGTGTTCATCTCGATCAAGCTGGTCAGGCAGAAGGAAGAGGATCTCAACCGCTTCGCCAAAGCGATCGCAAAATGGGACGAGGTGCTGGAATGCTATCTGATGACCGGCAACCGCGACTACCTGCTCCGCGTGGTCGCCGCCGATCTCGCCTCCTATGAAGCATTCCTGAAGAACAAGCTGACACGGCTTGACGGCATCGCATCGATCGAGTCGAGCTTCGCGCTCAGCCAGGTGAAATATTCGATCGCGCTGCCGGTGTGACGACGGCGCTCAACTCGCCCGTTTCACTTCAATCGCGCCAGCTTTTCCCGTCGCGACGACCTTGCGATAGTGATCGATGGGATGTGGCCGGCCAATCAGGTAGCCTTGGATCTCTGCACACCCCTCCGCCACAAGGAATGCCTGCTGCGCCGGCGTCTCGACGCCCTCGGCAATGACCGGCAGTTTCAGCGAACGCCCGAGGCCGATGATCGCATGCACGATCGCAGCCGATTGCGGATGGGTCTCCAGCTTCATCACGAAGGTCTGGTCGATCTTGATCTTGTCGAACGGGAAGGCCTGCAGATAGCTGAGGCTCGAATAACCCGTGCCGAAATCGTCCATGGCGACGCGGACGCCGAGCGCCTTGATGTCCCGCAGGATCGCGATCGCGCCGGCAAAATCGTCGATCAGCACGCCCTCGGTGATCTCGATTTCGACGCGCTCGGGCGCAAGTCCGGTCTCCTTCAGGACTGAAGCGAGCATGGCCGGCACATCGCTGGTGCGGAAATCCACCGGCGACAGATTGATGGCGATGGACAGCGGATTATGCCAGGTCGCGGCCTCGCGGCACGCTTGGCGCAGCACCCATGCATCGATGGCGCCGATCAGACCGGTCTCTTCGGCCAGCGGAATGAAGACCGCAGGCGAGACGATGCCGCGCTCCGGATGTCGCCAGCGCAACAACACCTCGAAGGCGACGATGGTGCCGTCGGCAGAGGCCTGCGGCTGAAAATAGAGCTCGAACTGTTCGTTCTCGATAGCTACGACAAGGTCACGCTGCAGCAGACGCTTCTCGCGGATCTGCTGGTCCATTTCCGCCTCGAAGAAACGGATGGAGCCGCGCTCTTCCGCCTTGGCACGGTCGAGCGCGAGATCGGCATGGGCGATCAGGCTTTCGGTATCCCTGCCATCCTGCGGATAGACGGAAATGCCGATGCTACAGCGGACGCGAATCGTCTGCCGGTCGATTGTCAGCATGTTGTCGAGCACCGCCGACAATCGCGCAGAGAGATCGTCCACAGTCTGCGGCTCGGCACCAAGATGGGTGACGATGGAAAAGATATCACCGCTTGGCCGCGCCAGGAACGCGCCATTGCTTGCCGCGGTCAGGCGCTTGGCGACTTCGGCCAGTACAGCGTCGCCCATCGCCTGGCCGAACACTTCGTTGATCTCACGAAAGCGATCGATGTCGATGCGGACCACGGCGAAAGAGCCATGTCCTGCCGAGGCCTCGCAGAACACCCGTTCGAGATATTCATTGAAGGCGACGCGGTTCGGCAGATCCGTGATCGGATCGTGGCGCGCCAGATGCACGATACGCGCTTCGCTCAGCTTGCGGTCGGTGATATCGGCATGGATCACCACCCAGCCGCCGCTGTCCATCGGACGATAGCGCACCTGGATGGAACGCCCGTCGGGCAATTCGGCGGTCTGGCTCGCCGGCTTGCGCTCGGCGATGGCTGCTTCGAGCTGCGCATCGTAGCGTTCCTGATCGGTGAACAACATACCGACCTCGCCGCGCAGCGCCACGACCTGTGCCATGGTGGCCCCGAGCGTCATCTTCTCCGGCGGAATGTGATACATGCGGATATAGCTCTCGTTCCACAGCTCAAGCCCGCCCTGCGCGTCATACATGCAGAGGCCCTGCCCCATATTGTTGAGCGCGGCGTCGAGCTGCATGTTGCGCTGGCGCATGCTGCGACGGCTGCGCTGGTCGGATACGGCAACAACGAGGCCGGCGATGACCACGGTGACCGTGAAGGCAGCGATCGCCAGCGACAATTCGATGGGCGACAACAGGCTCTCATTGCCGTCGACACCGGCCTTGTATGTGAGATTGATCGCGCCCATGGCAACGAAGTGATGCACGCAGATCGCCAGCGTCAGCAGCAATGCAGCACCAAGTAGCTTGGCCGATCTGTCAGCCTCCTGTGCCACGAGCATCGCAAGAGCACCGAGTACCATGCCGCCGACGATAGAGGCAGCGACGAGATCGGGCATCCATTCGATGATGGCGGGAATGCGCAGTGACGCCATGCCCATGTAATGCATGCAGGCGATGCCGAGCCCGATCACCGCGCCGCCCATCAATGCATTTTGCCTGTTGCGGTGGAACAGCGCGATAGCGAATCCTGCCGTCGTCATCACAGCAGCAGCAACCAGCGAACAAGCCGTGATGACGGGATCGTAGTGAAGTTCGAAGCCGGGTGTATAAGCGAGCATCGCGATGAAATGCGTCGCCCAGGTGCCGAATCCCGTAACGACGCCAGCCGTGATCAGCCATGCGAGCCGCGTGTCCGGTGACGCCGTGCGTGCGCGCGTGAACAGATTGACTGCGGCGAGGCTGGTGAGAAAGCACACCGCCGCCGCCAGCAAAATCTGCCGCCAGTCATGCTGCGTCTCGATGCAATTCCAAACTCTCAGCATAACGCTACCAACGATTTTGAAGGCTATTTGATCATAGCTCCTTTCACGTTCGTATTGCTTAAAACACGCGGAAAACGTGCGTGGAACAAGCTTTATTCTTAAGCTGCAGTGAAACTGATTGAATCTGAGTATCATGCTCCGCGCGGTGCGGACCATGATGCCTCAAGGCAGGACGTGACTACCATTCACACGTCGCCACACGATTTATGAAGCCATCACGAAGTCGGATATGGGTCCGCAGGCACCGCAATTTTCGCGCGCCGCACATGTTCGCGATGCGCCGTGTAAACGCCGGAGGCGATGATGATCGCCGCCCCTGCAAAGGTCCACGCATCGGGAATTTCGCCGAACACGAAGAAGCCAAGCAGCGTCACCCACATCAATTGAATGTAGGAGAATGGCGCCAGGACCGAGGCATCCGCATAGCGGAAGGCCAGCACGACAATCCAGTGCCCCACCGTGGATGATATGCCAATCGCGACACCAAGCCCGAGTTGGGTCCATGTCGGTTGCGACCAGTAGAACGGCGCGAACACGCTGAGCACGAGGAAGCCGACGATAGCGGAATAGGCCATGGTGGTGATCGGATGATCGGCACCGCTCATCTTTCGCGTGAGCACGAGCGCGCTGGCCCAGCCCAATGCGGAGATGATGGGAAACAGCGCAGCCGGATGAAAGGCCGAGGTGCCGGGCCGCACGATGATGAGCACACCGATCAAACCGACGATGGTCGCCGTCCAGCGGCGCAAACCCACCTTTTCACCGAGAAAGATGATCGAGAGGGCGGTGACGAACAAAGGCGAAATGAAACCTGTCGCGGTCGCTTCTGCGATCGGCAGGAAGCTGAGGCCGACGATGAAGAAGATCGACGAACACAGCAGTCCGAGTCCGCGGAACACCTGCAGCAGCGGCCGGCTGGACCGCAGCATCCGCCCGCCGGTCGGGATCATCACGATGGGCAACATGATCAACAGGAAAACCGAGAAGCGGATCCAGGCGATCTCTACCGGCGCCATGCCGCCGCGGGCGAGATACTTGGCCATCGCATCCGACGATCCCAGAAAACCCGTCGAGCATATCACCAGCAGGATGCCGAGAAACGGCTTATCGAGATGACGCGATGCCTGCAGACGTGCAGATGACTGCACGGGTGTGCGGACCTTCGGCGGCGGAACATGAGTAGTCACGGATGGGAACCGGCTGGCTGGGCCCGGCAAAATCTGCGGGCCGAATCTCATCTTGTACCAAACGCCGTTCCCGTCCCGGGGACAACCTCCGATAACAGGACCGCGATATGCAACAGACGCCGCTGCGCAATCAGCCCCGCGTAATCATGCACTGCAGCATACGATAGCGTGACGCGCCGTCACAGCATCGGCAGGCTGGACGGCTCACGCCCGCGCGGAAACGCCCTGTCGAGCGCTGCGATCTCCATCTCGCTCAGGATGAGATCGCCCGCGGCCGCATTGTCGGCAGCATGGACGGCGGATGATGCTTTCGGAATCGCGAATACCGCAGACTGCCGGGTCAGGAACCCGAGCGCGACTTGGCGCGGGCTCGCACCGCGGGCGCCAGCGATCTGCTCCAGCAGCTGGCCACCCGGCGAGCGCGGGGACGGAAAGTCATTGTGCCCGAATGGCGAATAGGCAACCACCGCGACGCCATGTCGCTCGCACCACGGGATGACGCGATGCTCGATGGCGCGCTCCTGCAGATGATAGAGCACCTGATTGCAGGCGATGGCGCCCTTTCCGGCCACGCGCAACAATTCGCCCAGATCGTCGGCGTCGAAATTGCTGACGCCCCAGGAGGCAATCTTGCCTGCGGATTTCAATTCCTCGAAGGCTGCGACCGTCTCGGCCAGCGGAACGTGGCCGCGCCAATGCAGCAGATAGCAATCGAGCCGATCCGTATTCAGCCGCTTTAGCGAACGCTCGCAGGCGCTGATGGTACCTTTGCGGGAAGCGTTGCTGGGTAGAACCTTGGAAACGAGAAAAACCTCGTCGCGACGCCCGGCAATGGCTTCAGCGACCACCGGCTCGGCATCGCCATACATTTCGGCGGTGTCGATATGGCTCATGCCGGCATCGAGCCCGGCCCGCAGCGCCTTGATGGCCGCAGCGCGATCGCCATGGTCGATATACCAAGTGCCCTGCCCGATCACGGGCACGTCGTGCCCGGCGGCCCCGAACTGATTGCGTCGCATCACCACGCCTCCGCCTGCCCCGCGAGATGCGAGGGAGTGGACGATAGCGCATCACGGCAACAGTGTCAGTGGCTGATCATCCATGGCCGCGCGGTAGGGAAACTCTTGGCGCCGGTCGCGGTCTTCTTCATCAGCCGCGCAGGCTTATCGCCGGAACAGCAACCACAGCCGGCCCGGTGTTTGGCCTTCTCTCGCCCGGCCTTGTATTGCGCCATCGTCTTCGGCGCGTTGCGGCTCTCCTCATTGACTGCGTGCGCCTTGCGCTTGTCCGAGGGCATGCAGAAAAACGCCGGAGCCGTCAGCATCACACGCGGTGCCGATGTCGCACAATGCGGACAATCCTGCGGATCGTCGCATTCGGCCATCGGCCGCATATCGGTGAAGGGCCCGCAATCGTCGCAGAGATATTCGTAGACCGGCATGGCCGTCCTCGTCGCAAGAGAGAAAAGGCGGCCGCGGCGCCGATGACAGGGCGCCGCGGCCGAGTTGGCCGTGTTACTTGTCCGGCGACAGCGGCATCTGGATCGAACCGTCGATATGTTTGATCGGCCCGGCCGCACTCGGCATGATGTCGAAGTCGAAGATCTCCGTCGGCAGCCACAGAGTGGCGCAGGCATTCGGCACGTCGACGACGCCGGAGATGTGGCCCTGACACGGCGCGGTGCCGAGGATCGAATAGGCTTGCGCGCCGGAATAACCGAACTTCTTCAGGTACTCGATCGCGTTCAGACAGGCCTGACGATAGGCGATGTGGACATCGAGATAATGCTGCTTGCCGGCTTCATCGACGGAGATGCCTTCGAAGATCAGGAAGTCCTTGTAGTTCGGCGTCATCGGCGACGGCTTGAACACCGGATTCTTGATGCCGTATTTGGCCACGCCATCCTTGATGATATCGACCTTGATATGCAGCCAGCCGGCCATTTCGATGGCGCCGCAGAAGGTGATTTCACCGTCGCCCTGCGAGAAGTGCAGATCGCCCATGGAAAGACCGCCGCCCGGCACATAAACCGGGAAATACACCTTCGAACCGCGCGACAGGTCTTTGATGTCGCAATTGCCGCCGTGTTCGCGGGGCGGCACGGTGCGGGCGCCTTCCGCGGCGGCCTTGTCGCGGGCTTCGCCTTTCATGCGGCCCATATGCGCGGTCGGGCCGAACGGTGGATTGGCGAGGCCGGGCACACGCTCCGGATTGGTGGCGATCAGCGCGGTCTCGCGCTCGTTCCAGGTCGCGAGCAGTTTCGGATCGGGCAGACAGCCGATCAGGCCGGGATGGATCAGGCCGGCAAAATTCACGCCGGGAATATGGCGCGACGAGGTGTACATGCCCTTGAAGTCCCAGATCGACTTCTGGGCCTGCGGGAAATGATCGGTCAGGAAGCCGCCGCCATTCTGCTTGGAGAAGAAGCCGTTGAATCCCCACTGGCTGTCCTTCATCGGGCCGACATCGAGCAGATCCACCACCAGGAGATCGCCCGGCTCCGCCCCCTTAACGCCGATCGGGCCAGACAGAAAGTGAACGATCGACAGGTCGATGTCGCGCACGTCGTCAGCGCTGTCGTTGTTCTTGATGAAGCCGCCAGTCCAGTCATAGGTCTCGACGATGAAGTCGTCGCCCGGATTGACCCACGCCACCATGGGAATGTCCGAATGCCAGCGATTGTGAATCATGTCGTTGTCGTAGGCCGACTGCGTGAGGTCGACCTTGATCAGTGTATCAGGCATTCAATGCTCCCCTTGGTTTACAGGTCTCACGTTTCTGAGATGGACTAGACGGACAGATATTTGGCGACCTGCGCGGCATCGATGCCCTCGCGCGGCTCGTCGCAGACGATCTCGCCGTTCTCGATCACCAGCACGCGGTCGGCGACATCGAGCGCGAAGCTCAGCACCTGTTCGGAGACGATGATCGACAGACCCTTGTCGTCGCGGATCTTCTTCAGCGTGCGCGCCATATCCTTGATGATAGACGGCTGGATGCCTTCGGTGGGCTCGTCGAGCAGAAGTACTTTCGGCTTGGTCGCCAGCGCGCGTGCGATGGCGAGTTGCTGCTGCTGGCCGCCGGACAGATTGCCGCCGCGGCGGCCTTTCATCTCCAGCAGAACCGGGAAAAGCTCATAGAGATCGCCGGGCACTTCCTTGCCACCATGTGCAACGAGGCCGGTTTCGATATTCTCCTTCACAGTCATATGCGAGAAAATCATGCGCCCCTGCGGCACGTAGGCCAGGCCGCGCGCAACGCGCTCATAGCTTTTCAGCGCGCCGAGCTCCTTGCCATCCATGGTGACCGAACCGGACTTGGTCGGGACGATCCCCATCAGCGACTTCATCAGCGTGGTCTTGCCCATGCCGTTGCGCCCCATGATCGCAACGATTTCGTTGGGCTGGACCTTTACATTCAGGCCATGCAGGACTTCGGCATGACCGTAGGCGACATGGAGATCGTTGATCGCGAGCATGGTGATCTCCTCAATGCCCCAGATAGACTTCAATGACCTTGGGATCGTTCTGCACCTTCTCCATGGTCCCCTCGGACAGGATCTGGCCCTGATGCAGCACGGTGACCTTGTGGGCGATGTCCTCGACGAATTTCATGTCGTGCTCGATCACCAGAACCGAACGGTTCTTGATGATGGTGTTGAGCAGCTCCGCCGTCTTGACGCGCTCGGAGACGCTCATGCCGGCGACGGGCTCGTCGAGCATCAGCAGGTCCGGGTCCTGGATCAGCAGCATGCCGATCTCGAGCCACTGCTTCTGCCCATGCGACAGCACATCGGCATACATATTCAGCCGATCCTTGAGGAAGATCATCTCGGCGACCTCCTCGACCCGTTCCCTCACCGCGGCATCGCGCTGGAACATCAGCGAGCCGAACACCGAGCGGCCGCGCGGATAGCAGATCTCCAGATTCTCGAACACCGTGAGATCCTCGTACACAGACGGCGTCTGGAACTTGCGGCCGACGCCGGCCTGCACGATCTCGTTCTCTTTCAGCTTGAGCAGCTCGGTGCCGCGAAACTGGATCGACCCCGAAGTGGCTTTAGTCTTGCCGCAGATCAGATCGAGCACCGTGGTCTTGCCGGCGCCGTTGGGGCCGATGATGACGCGGATCTCGTTCTCCTCCACATAGAAGGAGAGATCGTTGACCGCCTTGAAGCCATCGAAGGAGACGGTGAGCCCTTCCACCGCGAGCAGAAAATCCTTGGGCTGGTGACCGACGAGCATGATGCGTCCCCCTATTCTGCCGGCGCGCCGTCGGCGGCGGATTTGACGGGCCAGTCCTTCTTCGACTTCGATGAGAAGGCGGCGATCAACCGATCGACATGGCGCTGCACATGATCTCGCCAGATTCCGGACAGGCCGTTCGGGAAGAACAGCACCACCGCAATGAACAGACCGCCGAGACCGAACAGCCACATCTGCGGGAAGGATTCCGAGAGGCTGGTCTTGGCGAAATTCACCAGCAGCGCGCCATAGACGGCGCCGAAGATCGATGAGCGTCCCCCGACGGCCGTGTAGATCACCATCTCGATGGACGGCACGATGCCGACGAAGGACGGCGACATGAAGCCGATCTGCAGCGTGAACATCGCGCCACCGATCGCGGCGAAGATGGCGGCCATACAGAAGGCGAAAATCTTGAAATTCGCGACGCTGTAGCCGGAGAAGCGCACGCGATCCTCCTGCTCACGCATCGCGACGAGGATACGCCCGAGCTTGGTCAGACGGATGAACTGCGCCAGAACGATGCAGCCGAACAGAACGAACACTTCGAAGAAGTAGAGAATGAACTTGGCGCTGTCGGTACGGATGTCCCAGCCGAGAAGCGTGCGCAGATCCGTCATGCCGTTGATGCCGCCGGTATAACCCTGTTGACCGATGATCAGGATGGTCGCGATCGCTGCAATCGCCTGGGTGATGATGGCGAAATAGACGCCGCCGACGCGGCGCTTGAACATCGCGGCGCCGATGATGAAGGCGAGCACCGCCGGCACGACAAAGATTGCGATGATCGTCAGCGTCAGGCTGTGGAACGGCTTCCAGAACATCGGCAACGACGTGATCTGGTTCCAGTCCATGAAATCGGGAATGCCAGGCGTCGTCTGGATCTTGGTGTTCTCGACGCTGGAGGCTTCCAGTTTCAGGAACATCGCCATGCAGTAACCGCCCAGGCCGAAGAACACGCCCTGGCCGAGGCTGAGAATGCCGCCATAACCCCAGCACATCACGAGCCCGATGGCGACGAAGGCATAGGTCAGGTATTTCGCGACGAGATTGAGCCGGAAGATATCCAGGCAGAGCGGCAGGATGACGACGAGCAGCAGGGCAAGCGACAGAAAGCCGATGAGCTCCGAGCGATTGAAGAAGCGGGAATTGATGATCATGTGAGGATGCCCTGCTCTTTCTGTGCTGCGCGCTTATTTGCGGACCTTGAGGGCGAACAGGCCCTGCGGACGGATCATCAGGATCGCGACGATGGTCAGCAGCGTCAGCACCTTGGCCATCGAGCCGGACATGAAGAATTCCATGGTCGACTGAGCCTGCGAGATGGTGAAGGCCGAGGCGATGGTGCCGAACAGGCTGGCGGCGCCGCCGAACACCACGACAAGGAACGTGTCCACAATGTAGAGCTGGCCCGAGGTCGGTCCGGTCGAGCCGATCATCGTGAAGGCGGAACCGGCAATGCCGGCGATACCGCAGCCGAGGCCGAAGGTGTAGCGATCGACCTTTTCGGTATTGATGCCGACGGCACCGGCCATCACGCGGTTCTGGACGACGGCGCGCACCTGCTGGCCCCAGCGTGACTTGAACATGATCCAGACAACGACGACCGTGATCGCCAGCGTCAGGCACATCACGAAGATGCCGTTGATAGGCACTTCGATCGTATCGGTGACCTGCTTGGAGCCCATCATCCATTGCGGCAACTCGACGCCGACTTCACGCGCGCCGAACACCGAGCGGTAAGCCTGCTGCAGGATCAGGCTGAGGCCCCAAGTGGCCAGCAGTGTGTCCAGCGGGCGCTTGTAGAGATGCCGGATCAGCACCCATTCCACCAGCATCCCCAGCGCACCGGAGGCAATGAAAGCGAGGATCATGGCGACGAAGAAATAGCCGGAGAACAGCGACGGCAGATAGGTCTGAAAGAAGCTCGACGTCATCCAGGTGACGTAGGCGCCCAAAATCATGAACTCGCCATGGGCCATGTTGATGACGCCCATCTGGCCGAAGATGATCGCGAGCCCGAGCGCCATCAGAACGTAGACCGAGAACAGGATCAGTCCGGCAAAGCCCTGCATTGCAAAGATGGCGCCGAGATCGCCAATCGAGTAGTCGCCGAACATCAATCCATCCTCTGTTGCGGGAGACAGGTCCCGCGCCGCGCGTAACACGCGACGCGGGGTCTTGATGCGCAGATAGGTCGTCCGCGCTAGGGAGAGGGTATGGAAGGGCTTACTGGTAGCCCTTCGGGAACGGATCCGGCTCGATCAGTTCGGGCGTCTCGTAAACCACCTTGAACTGGCCATCGAGCTGCGCCTGGCCGACGCGGGCCTTCGACCACAGATGGTGGTTCGGATGGATCTTGACGTAGCCTTCGGGCGCCTTGGTGAATTCGATGCCGGCGGACGCAGCCGCGATCTTGTCGATGTCGAACGATCCGGCCTTCTCCACCGTCATCTTCCACAGCCACGGGCCGAGATAGGCAGCCTGGGTGACGTCGCCGATCACGGTCTTCTCGCCCCACATCTTCTTGAAGGCGGCGACGAATTCCTTGTTGTTCGGATTATCGAGCGACTGGAAGTACTTCATACAAGCATAGGCGCCTGCGATGTTCTCGCCGCCGATGCCGTCGATCTCGTCCTCGGTGACCGAGATGGTCAGCATGGTCTGCTTCGACAGGTCGATACCGGCTGCCTTGAGCTGCTTGTAGAAGGCGACGTTCGAACCGCCGACCACCGCGGCGTAGATCACGTCCGGCTTGGTGAGCTTGATCTTGTTGATCACCGAGTTGAACTGGGTGTGACCGAGCGGGAAGTACTCTTCGCCGGCTACCTTGCCGCCGAGCTTGCCTTCGATGTGCTTGCGGGCGATCTTCATCGACGTGCGCGGCCAGATATAGTCCGAGCCGATCAGATAGAAGCTCTTGCCCTTCTTCTCCTTGGCAACCCAGTCGAGGCCGGCAAGGATCTGCTGCGTGGCTTCCTGTCCGGTATAGATGACGTTCTTGGACTGCTCGAGACCTTCGTAGAAGGTCGGATAGTAGAGCATGCCGTTATACTGCTCCATGACGGGCAGCACGGCCTTGCGCGAGGCCGAGGTCCAGCAGCCCATGATGGCAGCGACCTTGTCATTGACCAGCAGCTTCTTCGCCTTCTCGGCAAAGGTCGGCCAGTCCGAAGCGCCGTCTTCCTGGATGAACTTGATCTTGCGGCCGAGCACGCCGCCCATGGCGTTGATCTGCTCGATAGCCAGCTTCTCGGCCTGCACCGAGCCGGTTTCCGAGATCGCCATGGTGCCGGTGACGGAATGCAGGATGCCGACGGTGACTTCGGTATCGGTGACGGCAAGGCCGGTGGTGTTGATGGCCGCCGTTGCCGGCGCCTGCGCAAAAGATGGGCGCGGGAATATCGACATCGCCGGCAGCGCCGCCATGCCCATCAGCAGTTTTCGCCGCAACGGCGAGTGCAGGCCCGGTTTTTTCTCGTCTGACATCACTTCCCCACTGGTTTGGAACGCTTATTGGTGAGGCAAGTGTTGCTGAACTTCAGCGCTACCCGGATACGTGGGATTGCGTATACTGCACCGCAAAATGCCGACGTAGTTTTTCGCTGAACGCAAACATGTGTGGTGAAGCAGGGTCAGGAGTACGGGGTGGCAGGGCGGCAGCGGATCGACCGTGTTCGACGCCAGTACAATCAATGGGTCGCCAACCAGACCCTTGAGGACTACGCCCTCCGCTTCACCGCGAAGAGCGCGCGCCGATGGTCTGCCGCCCGGGTCGCCAACACCGCGCTCGGCGCCATTTCGTTTCTCGCGCTGGAAGCCATCGGCGGCACCATCACCATCAATTATGGGATGACCAACGCCACTGCCGCGATTCTCGTCGTCAGTGTGGTCATCTTCTGCTGCGGCCTGCCGATTGCCTATCACGCGGCACGCAGCGGCATCGATATCGATCTCCTCACCCGCGGCGCGGGCTTCGGCTATATCGGCTCGACCATCACATCGCTGATCTACGCCTCCTTCACTTTCATCTTCTTCGCCATTGAGGCTGTGATCCTCGCTTCAGCGCTGGAGATCTGCTTCGATATCCCGCGCCCGATCGGCTACCTGATATCGGCTGTGGTCATCATCCCGCTGGTCACCCACGGCATCACGCTGATCAGCCGTTTCCAGCTGTGGACCCAACCGATCTGGCTGGTCCTCAATCTCGCCCCCTTCGTCGCCATTGCCTATGCCAGCCGGCAGTCCTTTGCAGAGTGGACAGCCTATCCCGGCCTGCACGGCGATCCCAACGGCGGCCTCGACCTGCTGCTATTCGGAACTGCCGCCGCGGTGATCTTCTCGCTGGTGGCGCAGATCGGCGAACAGGTCGACTTCCTGCGCTTCCTGCCGCGCGATCGCAGGCAATCGAAAGTGAACTGGTGGATCGCTCTGCTCTGTGCCGGCCCGGGCTGGATCGTGGTGGGCGCCGTCAAGCTGCTCGCTGGCTCGTTCCTGGCCTATTTCGCGCTCACCCATGGCGCCACGCCGGAACAGGCCGCCGAACCTGCGCACATGTATCTCGAAGCATTCCGTTACGTACTGTCGCAGCCGGATCTCGCTTTGGCGCTGACCGGCACCTTCGTGATCCTGTCGCAGCTCAAGATCAACGTCACCAATGCTTATGCCGGCTCCATTGCCTGGTCGAATTTCTTTTCGCGCCTGACCCACAGCCATCCCGGCCGCGTCGTCTGGCTGGTGTTCAACGTGCTGGTGGCGCTGCTGCTGATGGAAATCGGCGTATACAAGGCGCTGGAACAGACGCTCGCGCTGTATTCCAACGTCGCCATCGCATGGGTCGGCGCGCTGGTCGCCGATCTCGTCATCAACCGTCCGCTTGGACTGCGTCCGCAGCAGATGGAATTCAAGCGCGCTCATCTCTACGACATCAATCCGGTGGGCGTCGGCGCCATGCTCGCCGCTACCCTGATGTCGGTCAGCGCGTTCTACGGCCTGTTCGGCCCCACCGCGAAGGCGCTGTCGCCTTTCGTCGCCCTAGCCACGGCGCTCGTTACCGCGCCGATCATCGCCTATGCGACTGGCGGAAAATACTACATCGCGCGAAAACCCAAGCGTGCCTGGCAGAATGTGGAAGCGATCCAGTGCTGTATCTGCGAGCACACGTTCGAGCATGAGGACATGGCGCATTGTCCGGCCTATGCCGGTCCGATCTGCTCGCTCTGCTGCTCTCTGGACGCCCGCTGCCATGATCTCTGCAAGCCTCATGCGCGCGTCGATGCGCAGATCGCCGCCGCCTTCGGCGGCATCGTGCCAGAACCGTTGCTGGCGCGGCTCAACTCACAGCTCGGTCACTATCTCGGCGTCTTCCTCGCCGCGGCAGGACTGGTCGGCCTGACGCTGGCGCTGATCTATCTGCAGACCTCAGCCGCGTCGCCCGGCGACAGCACGGCGGTATCCGATGTGTTATGGAAGGTGTTCTTCGCCCTCGCCATCATCATCGGCGTCGTCGCCTGGCTCTTCGTGCTCGCCAAGCAGAGCCGACGCGCGGCCGAAGCCGAGACCAAGCGGCAGACGTCGCTATTGATGCAGGAGATCGAGGCCCACAAGCGCACCGATGCCGAATTGCAGCGCGCCAAGGAAGTTGCGGAGTCGGCCAATCTTGCCAAGAGCCGCTATGTGGTCGGTCTCAGCCACGAACTGCGCTCGCCGCTCAACGCCATATCAGGCTATGCGCAGCTGCTCGAACAGGACGACAGCCTGCAGACCCGCCCGCGCGAACAGGTCCGCGTGGTCAAGCGCAGCGCCGATCACCTCTCCGGCCTGATCGACGGCATTCTCGATATTTCCAAGATCGAGGCCGGCCGTCTGTATCTCTCCCGCGACGAGGTCCGCCTCACCGATTTCCTCGATCAGCTCGTCGGCATGTTCAGGCTACAGGCAGCCGCCAAGGGCATCGAATTCATCTTCCGCCGCCCACCGGTGCTGCCCGCCGTCGTCTATGCCGACGAGAAACGCCTGCGGCAGATCCTCATCAACCTGCTCTCCAACGCCATCAAGTTCACGCAGGAAGGCAACGTCCAGTTCGTCATTCACTACCGCAGCCCGGTCGCTGAATTCGAGATCATCGACACCGGCCCCGGCATCCGCGCCGACGATCTCGAACGCATCTTCGCGCCGTTCGAGCGCGGCGCCCTCGGCGCCGCCCAGCCACATACCGGCACCGGCCTCGGCCTCACCATCTCGAAGCTGCTGGCCGGCGTCATGGGCGGCGATATCCGCGTCGCCAGCGAAGTCGGCACCGGCAGCACCTTTCGCGTGAAGATGCTGTTGTCCGAGGTCAACAACCCCACCCGCACCGCCCCTATCGAGGCCCCCATCCTCGGCTATCACGGCCCGCGCAAGACCATCCTCGTCACCGACGACGATCCGACGCAACGTGACCTCCTGCGCCAGGTTTTGACCCCGCTCGGCTTCATCCTGCTCAGCGCGCCCGATGGCCCCGCCTGCCTGAGCCTCGCCCAGCACTGCCGGCCGGACATGTTCCTGCTCGACATCTCGATGCCCGGCATGGACGGCTGGACCGTCGCCGAGACGCTGCGTGCCGCCGGCCACCATCAGGCACGCATCCTGATGGTCTCCGCCAGCGCCCTCGAAGCCCATGGCGCGCCGCTCGCACAGCCGTTCCACGATGGCTATCTGATGAAGCCGGTCGAGCTGCCGCGCCTGCTGGAGATGATCGGCCAGTTGCTCAAGATCGAATGGCGCTACGACCGCGACGAGGCCGAGACAACCGATCAGCACTGGACACCCGACAACAGCCGACCGCCAGGACACCACGTCGATCAACTCATCAGCCTCGGCGAGATGGGCCACATCCGCGCCATCCAGATGAAGCTCGATGAGATCGGCGCCGAACATCCCGAACACATGGCTTTCGTGGCGCAGATGCGCATGCTGATCGATCGCTTCGATCTCGACCAGTACATGTCTCTCCTCAAGACGTTGCAGACGCATGACTCCTGACCCCAAAATAACAGATGCCAAGAAACGCGATGTCGCCCTCGTGGTGGATGACAGCCCCGACACGCTCCGGCTCCTGACCGACGCCCTCGACGGCGCCGGCATGACCGTCATGGTCGCGCTGGACGGCGCCGGCGCCATGCGCATCGTCGAACAGATCACGCCGGACATCGTGCTGCTCGACGCGGTGATGCCCGGCATCGACGGATTCGAGACATGCCGCCGCCTCAAGCGCGATGCCGGCCTCGCCGATGTCCCGGTGATCTTCATGACCGGCCTCAGCGAAACCGCTCATATCGTCCGCGGTCTCGAAGCCGGCGGCGTCGACTACGTTACCAAACCCATCGTGATCGAGGAGATGCTGGCGCGCATCCGCGTCCATCTTTCCAATGCGCGCCTGACCCAAAGCGCCCGTGCGGCGCTTGACGTCTCCGGCCGCTTCCTGCTCGCCGTCAACAAGCGCGGCGAGGTGCTGTGGGCAACGCCGCAGGCGCATAAGCTGCTGAGCGATCACCTGATCGCAGGCATCGATGATACGTTGCAGCTGCCAGCCACCGTGCTGCAATGGCTCGAACAGATGCAGAAGCCAGCCGCCAAGCCGGCTCCCTCCGCACCGTTCGCCGACAACGAACTGCTGCGCCTGAATTATATGGGCAAGGCCGGCCCCGATGAATTCCTGCTCCGCCTCGCCAAGGACGGCGCCGCCGCGGTGCCCGCCGAATTCAGCAAGGAGCTCGGCCTCACCACCCGCGAGGGCGAGGTCCTGTCGTGGCTGAGCAAGGGCAAGAGCAACCGCGACATCGCGCAGATCCTCGGCCTGTCGCCGCGTACCGTCGATAAGCATCTCGAGCAGATCTACGCCAAGCTCGGCGTCGAGAACCGCACAGCTGCAGCCGCCGTTGCGGTAAATGCGACGCAGCGGCGGCAATAGCCGCCCCACCACGCAGCATCTCGTAACTGTCCCGGACACGCGCCGCGCCCGCGTACCGCTGCATTGCGAAACGCCGAATTCGCCATTGACATATTAATTCGCTAATATCTAATCTCTGGAAAAACAGACGACCAAGCAAAACGGACCCGGCAGACGGGCCACTTTCGGGAGAGAAACACATGACGCGCCACGTGCTGGCGTGGGCGACTGCGCTCGCGCTTTCGACCACCGCCATTTCCACACCATCCATTGCGCAGGTCTCCGACGACGTCGTCCGCATCGGCGTGCTGACCGATCTGTCGAGCTGGGGCCGCGACAATAGCGGACCCGGTTCGGTCGAAGCCGCGAAGATGGCGGTTGAGGAATTCGGCAAGACCGTGCTCGGCAAGCCCATCGAGATCATCAGCGCCGATCATCAGATGAAGTCCGACGTCGGCGTGCAGATCGCGCGCAACTGGTTCGACAACGGCAAGGTCGACGCTGTGGTCGACATCCCGAATTCCGCCATCGCTATCGCCGTTCACAATCTCGCCCGCGAGCGCAACAGGATCGCGCTGCTGTCCGGTCCGGGCTCAAGCGCCCTCACCGATGAGCTGTGCAGCCCGAACACGGTGCAATTCACCTACGACACTTATGCGCTGTCGAAAGTGACGGCCTCTGCCGTGATCGCCGAAGGCGGCAAGTCCTGGTACTTCATCACTGCCGATTACGCGTTCGGCAGCCAGCTCGAGAACGACGCCACGCGCTTCATCAAGGCAAGCGGCGGCACTGTGGTCGGCGGCGTCCGCCATCCCACCAACACGGCCGATTTCTCGTCCTTCGCGCTGCAGGCGCAGAACTCGAAAGCCAATGTCGTGGCCTTCGCCAATGCCGGCCAGGACACCGACAACTCCATCAAGCAAGCCGGCGAATTCGGCCTCGTCAAAGGCGGGCAGAAGCTGGTCGGCCTGCTGATGTTCGATACCGACGTGCACGCCATCGGCCTCGACGCCGCGCAGGGCACCTATCTCACCACCGCGTCCTACTGGAACATGAACGAGAAGACGCGCGCATGGTCGAAGAAGTTCTTCGCCAAGACGAATGTGATGCCGACCATGATCCAGACCGGCGTCTATGGCGCGGTGCTGCATTATCTCAAGGCCATCGCAGCCGCCGGCACGGACGATTCCGCGAAGGTGATGGCGAAGATGCGCGAGCTGCCGATCGAAGACACTTTCGTCCATGGCGGCAAGCTGCGCGAGGACGGCCGCGTCATTCGCGACATGTATCTTGCCAAGGTCAAGAAGCCCTCGGAATCCAAGGAGCCCTGGGACTATCTCGACATCGTCAAGACGGTGAAGGGCGAGGATGCCTACCGCCCCGTCTCGGAATCGAAGTGCCCGCTGCTGAAGAAGTGAGATGACCATGGCCAGCGATCCAGCAACCGCAATTGAAACTCATGAATGCGACGTGCTGGTCGCTGGCTCCGGTTGCTCCGGCATGTCGGCGGCGATCACCGCCAGGCATGGCGGCCTCGACGTCCTGATCGTCGAGAAGGAGCCGCGCTTCGGCGGCACCACCGCGCGCTCCGGCGGCTGGCTGTGGGTGCCCGGGACGTCGCTCGCGAAAGCCTGGGGCATCCATGAGAGCCCCGACCAAGCGCGCACCTATCTGCGCCACGAGGCCGGCAACAGTTTTGACGCCGCGCGCGTCGATGCCTTTCTCACCGCAGGACCCGAAGCCATCGACTTCTTCACCACGAAGACGTCCGTGCGCTTCGACATGCCGCTGACCTTCCCCGATTATGACGCCGAAGCGCCGGGCGGCACCCAGGGCGGCCGCTCCATGGTGGCGCGGCCGTTCGACGGGCGCGAACTCGGCGACAACATCAAGAACATCGGCGCGCCGCTGCCCGAACTCACCGTATTCGGCATCATGCTCGGCTCCGGCAAGGACATCATCCATTTCATGCGCGCAACGAAGTCGCTGACTTCGGCAATCTATGTCGCCAAGCGGCTGTCGAAACATTTGAAGGATGTGCTCGGCCACGGCCGCGGCATGACGCTGACCAATGGCAATGCGCTCGCCGGTCGTCTTGCCAAGTCGGCCTTTGATCTCAAGATCCCGTTATGGCTGTCTTCGCCGGTGCGCGAACTGATCGTCGAGAACGGAAACGTGCGCGGCGCCATCATTGAGCGCGACGGCAAGCGCGTGCGCGTCATCACACGGCGCGGCGTGGTGCTCGCTTGCGGTGGCTTCCCGCACGATGTCGAGCGCCGCAAGGCCATGTTCCCGCACGCGCCGACCGGCCGCGAGCACTATTCGCCGGGTCCAACAGGCAATACAGGCGACGGCCTTCGCCTCGCGGAGGCCGCCGGCGGTCGCGTGGAAGACTCGCTGCCGAATGCCGCGGCCTGGGTGCCGGTTTCGGTCACCACGCGCAAGGACGGCAGCAAGGGCGTGATGCCGCATTTCATCGACCGCGCAAAGCCCGGCGTCATCGCGGTGCTGCGCGACGGCACGCGCTTCGCCAATGAAGGCAATTCCTATCACGCTTTCGTGCAGGAGATCATGCGCGCGACCAAGCCAGGCGACGAGATGGCGGCCTGGCTTGTCTGCGATCATCGCGCGCTGCGCCAGTATGGCCTCGGCGCCGTCCCGCCTTTCCCGATGCCGATCGGCCACTATCTGCGCTCCGGCTATCTCATCAAGGGCGCGACGCTGGAAGAGCTCGCGAACAATGGCGGGATCGATGCCACGACGTTCGCGAAGACAGTTGCACAATTCAACACGGCCGCTGCGAACGGTCATGATCCCGCATTCGGCAAGGGATCACGTGCCTATAATCGCTATCAAGGCGACGCCCAGCATGGCCCCAACCCCTGCGTGGCGCCTATCGAGAATGGACCGTTCTACGCCATCAAGATGGTGATCGGCGATCTCGGCACCTATGCAGGCATCAAGACCGACGCCCATGCGCGCGCGCTGGACAGCAATGGCGAGGTGATCGGTGGGCTCTATGCCGCCGGCAACGACATGGCAAGCATCATGGGCGGCAACTATCCCGGCGCCGGCATCACGCTTGGCCCCGCCCTCACCTTCGGCTATATCGCCGGCCGTCATCTCGCCGGCAAGCCGGTGGCGGCGTAACCATGACCGTCTTCGCACCCGACCTGTTGCTCGGCCAGCTCGCCCTCGTCACCGGCGCAGGCAATGGCAACGGCCGTGCCATCGCACTCGGCCTGGCCGCTCATGGCGCCGAGGTGATCGTGACGGATATCGATGGTCAGGCCGCAGCCGATACGGCCTGCGCGATCAACGCCCGTGGCGAGCGCTCATGGCACCACCAACTCGACGTCACAGATGTCGTAGCCTGCCGCACGCTGGCGGACGTCGTCCACCGTCAGGCCGGCGATATTTCCATCCTCGTCAACAATGCGGGCATCATCATCCGCGAGGGCATCGATTCCGACCGCGCCGCAGAGAACTGGCGCCGCGTGCTCGACGTCAACCTCAACGGTGTCTTCAATGTCACTCACGCATTCCTGCCGGCTTTGCGTGCGCGACACGGCAGCGTGATCAATCTCGGCTCCATCGCCTCATTTGTCGGTGTCGCCGATACGCTCGGTTATTCCCCTTCCAAAGGCGGCGTCAAACTGCTGACACAGGCACTGGCGCGCGAACTCGCGAAAGACGGTGTGCGCGTGAATGCACTGGCGCCGGGCGTGATCGAAACCGCCATGACCGAGGGCACGCGCAACGATCCCGTCCGCCTCGCCGGCTTCCTCGGCCGCACCCCGCTCGGCCGTGTCGGCCAGCCCGCCGAGCTCGTCGGCCCGGTGGTGTTTCTCGCCTCCGACATGGCGTCATATGTGAATGGCGCGACCTTGCCGGTGGATGGCGGCTTCCTCGCCGTGTAATGTCACGCTCTGAGTTGGGGCAAACATGGCTAAAGAGAGTCGCGGCATCCAGTCGATCGAGGTCGGTGGTGAATTGCTGCAAGCGCTGGCGCGCAATGGCGAACCGATGATGCTGCGCGATCTCGCGCGCGAAGCCGGCATGGTGCCCGCCAAGGCACATCCCTATCTCGTCAGCTTTTCGCGGATCGGCCTGATCGAACAGGATCACTCCACCGGACGTTACGAATTCGGACCGCTCGCGCTCGAACTCGGCATTGTCACGCTGCGGCGGCTCTCCGCCGTACGTGTCGCGACGCCGGCGATCACAGCGCTCGCAGCACAGATCGACCACGCCGTATCGCTGGCCATCTGGGGCACCCACGGTCCGACGGTGGTGCGACTGGAAGAACCGAGCCATCCCGTTCACATCGCCATGCGCGTCGGCTCCACCATGTCGCTGCTCGAGACTGCGACCGGCCGCATCTTCGCAGCCTTCCTGCCGCCGACCACCATCAATGCCGCGCTCGACGAAGATCTCGATCGTCTCTCCATCGGCTACGACCCGAAACGCGAAACCAAGGGTCCCGCGATCGACAAGCTCCTCGCCGATGTCCGCAGCCGCGGCCTCGCCCGTGCGGTCGGCGAACCCTTGCGCGGCGTCAACGCGTTTTCCGCGCCGGTGTTCGATCACAGCGGCACCGTTGTTCTCTCCATCAGCGACATGGGCGCCGTCGGCACATTCGACGTCAACTGGAACAGCGCCATCGCCAAGGCACTGCTAGATTGCACTCATGCCATCTCGCGGCGGCTCGGGCATGGGGTGAAAGGTGTATAAAACCGTGAGCCTGACCCGCGCAGACATCGAGGATATCGCCGACCACCTCAATGCCATCACGGAGCGCATTCCCCTGCGTCCGATCAGGTCGAAGCGTGATGACAAGGCGGCCACCTCGGCGCTGAATGCGCTTCTCGATGCCGGCGGTGCTCACGAGGATGGCCCGCTGTCCACGCTCGTCACATTACTTGGCGATCTGATTGGCGAGTACGAGGATGGTTTGTCCCCTCCCGATCCCGTCGCGCCGGCAGACGTGCTGCGCTTCCTGATGGATCAGCATGGCTGCAAGCAGAGCGACCTGCCCGAAATCGGAAGCCAGGGCGTCGTTTCGGAAATCCTCAACGGCAAGCGGGATCTGAACGTCAGACAGATCAGGCTTCTGGCCGCCCGTTTCAATGTCGGCGCCGAGGTCTTCGTCTGACGAGATCGGCTCGCTGAGCCGTGCGCCAACTTGTCCGACATCCGACAGCTGCGCTTGCCAGCTCTTCTCAGCATGCTACGCTTCCCTCAGGCGCATCCCCGGTGAACGGGGAGCGACCATAAAATCACCGCCGGTCAAGGCGGCTTGAGGGAGGACTACCCATGGCCAGCCAAGGCCCGTCTCGTCGTGCCCTGCTCAAGGGCGCGCTCGCCACCAGCGCATTGCCTGCACTCGGATCGCTCGGCATCTCCGCCACACCTGCTTTCGCCGAACCGAACTGGAAGAAATATGCGGGCACCACCATCGAAGCCAATCTGATCAAGGGGCCGCGTGGCGAGCTGCTGCAGAAATACGCGTCCGAATTCACGGCGCTCACCGGCATCAAGGTCGAGTCCGAACTGATCCCGGAACAGCAGCAGCGCCAGAAGGCGGTGATCGAGCTCACCTCCGGCAAGCCTTCATTCGACGTCGTGCATCTCAGCTATCACGTGCAGAAACGGCAATTCGAGAAGGCCGGCTGGCTCGCCGACATTTCCGGCTTCATGAAGGACCCTGCCCTCACCGCGCCGGACCTGACCGTCGATGACTTCTCCGCCGGAGGCCGGCAATTCGCCGAGAACGACAAGGGCGTGATGCATTCGCTGCCGTGGTCGGTGGACTACTTCATTCTCTATTACAACAAGGAGATGTTCGCGAAGAAGAACGTCGCCGTGCCCAAGACCATGGACGAGATGGTCGCGGCGGCCGAGAAGCTCAACGATCCCGCCAACGGCATCTATGGCTTCACCGGACGCGGGTTGCGCAATGCCAATATGACGCTGTGGAGCAACTTCTTCCTCAACTACGGCGGCGAATTCCTCGATGCCAAGGGCAACATCCTCACCGATGGCCCGGAATCCATCGAGGCGACAAAGGTCTATCAGCGCCTGATGATGAAGAGCGCGCCGCCCGGCGCCGCCGGCTTCAACTGGATGGAGTCGATGGCCTCCCTGACCCAGGGCCGCGCCGCCATGTGGATCGACGGCGTCGGCTGGGCGCCGCCCATCGAGGACCCCAATGCGTCGCGCGTGGTCGGCAAGATCGGCTACACACTGGTGCCTGCTGGGCCGAAGGGCCAGTATTCTTCCACTTACGGCGACGGCATCGGCATCGCCAAGACCTCGACCAGAAAGGAAGCGGCCTATCTTTACTGCCAGTGGGCCGTATCCAAACAGATGGGCGCGCGCCTGCTGCAGACCGGCGGCGGTGTGCCCTTCCGCAATTCGATCCTCAATGACGAGGAAGTCCGCAAGGGCGTGAAGAACCAGGAATGGCTGCAGTCGGTCATCGACTCCGCCAAGATCAGCAAGCTCGGCCTGCCCGTGATCATCCCCGTGGCCGAATTCCGCGATCTCGTCGGTGCCGGCATCACAGCCACTCTGGCGGGCGCCGATCCGGCCACCGAGCTGAAAAAAGCGCATGAGCAGTTCCGGCCCATCCTGGAGCGCAGCGAGAAGACGTGAGCGAGCTGACAGCAGGCAAAGCCGCCGCGGTCGAACCGACGACCGCGGCGAAGAACGAATGGCAGCCTATCTCCTACTGGCCGTTCGTGCTCCCCGCGATGATCGTCGTCATGGCCGTCATCGTCTTTCCGTGGGCCTATACGATCTGGATGAGCCTGCATGAATGGAAGGTCGGCCAGGCGCCGACCTTTGTCGGTTTTGCCAACTACATGCGCCTGCCCGGCGATGCCCGCTTCATGGAATCGGTATGGCATACGCTGGTCTATACGGTGCTGTCGGTGGTGTTGCCGCTCATCCTCGGCACGCTCGCGGCTGTCGTGTTCAACAACCGTTTCCCGCTGCGCGGCTTCATCCGCGGCCTATTCATCCTGCCGATGATGGCCACGCCTGTCGCGATCGCGCTGGTATGGACCATGATGTTCCACCCCCAGCTCGGCATTCTCAACTATCTGCTGTCGCTGATCGGCCTGCCGCCGTCGCTCTGGGTGTTTCACCCCGCCACCGTCATCCCGTCGCTGGTGCTGGTGGAGACATGGCAATGGACGCCGCTGGTGATGCTGATCGTGCTCGGCGGTCTCAGCGCACTCCCCAGCGAGCCCTATGAGAGCGCGCAGATCGATGGCGCGACGCCGTGGCAGACCTTCCGCCACATCTCATTGCCGATGATCATGCCGTTCCTGTTCATCGCCGCGATGATCCGCATGATCGACGCCGTGAAGAGCTTCGACATCATCTTCGCCATCACCCAGGGCGGCCCCGGCAGCGCATCGGAGACCATCAATCTCTATCTCTACAGCGTCGCCTTCGTCTATTACGACGTGGGCTATGCCTCGGCCATTGTCGTGGTGTTCTTCGCGCTGATTATCGCGCTGGCCGGCGCGCTCCTGCATCTGCGCCAGCGCACCCACTGGAACGAGAGCGGAGGCAGCGCGTGATGCGGACCCTGCTCGGGTGGATCGGCCTCGCTTTCGCGGTCATCGTGATCGTTTCGCCTGCGATCCTGTTCTTCCTCTGGATGCTGTCGCTGTCGCTCAAATTCGAGATCGACAACGCTTCCTATCCGCCGATCTTCATCCCCGAGCGGATCAATTGGGGCAACTATGCCGCCGTCATCGAATCCAAGCGGTTCACGACCTATTTCTTCAACACGCTGATCGTCACCGGCGCGGCCACCTTGTTCGCCCTCGTCGTCGGCGTCCCCGCCGGCTACGGCCTCGCGCGGATGCGCGCGCGCAAGGCGGCGGTGCTGATCCTGATCGCGCGCATCACGCCCGGTCTATCCTATCTGATCCCGCTCTTCCTGCTGTTCCAGTGGCTTGGCCTGCTCGGCACGCTGTGGCCGCAGATCATCATCCATCTCGTCGTCACCGTGCCCATCGTGATCTGGATCATGATCGGCTATTTCGAAACGACACCGATGGAGCTGGAAGAATCCGCGGTCATCGACGGCGCCAATCGCTGGCAGGTCTTTCGCCATGTCGCGTTGCCCATCGCCAAGCCGGGAATTGCTGTCGCATTCATCCTTGCGGTGATCTTCTCCTGGAACAATTTCGTGTTCGGCATCGTGCTGGCCGGCCGCGAAACGCGCACGCTACCGGTGGCGGTCTACAACATGATCTCGTTCGATCAGCTCAGTTGGGGACCACTGGCCGCGGCAGCACTGATCGTGACGGCGCCGGTGCTGCTGCTGACCGTGTTTGCACAACGGCAGATCGTGGCGGGATTGACGGCAGGCGCGGTGAAGTAACGACTGATACCACATCGACTATTGGGCCGCGGGCACACGCCGCAAAACGTCATCGAAGCGCGCCAGATCGAGAAATGCGTTCACCTCTGCCGCCTTGCCGTCCTGCATGCGCATGATCCAGACATACCGGTTGGTATAGGCAAGACCGTCGCGCGCCCGCGCGGCGCCCTCCCAGTGAACGATCACATGGTCGCCATCCGCCCAGATGCGGGCGCTGACCGGCTTGATGGGATCGGACAATCGCGCCGCGAGCGGCCGCACGGCGCGCTCCATCAGCGCGTCGCGGCCCCGATGGATGCCGGCATTCGGCCCCGAGCCTTCCACGGTCCAGACCACATCGGGCGCGAGCAGATCGTTGAAGAACGTCGACCCACCCGCCGCCCAGCGATCGAATGCCTCGGTCACGCTCCGCTTGTTGCGCGTTGCGATATCCGCATTCTCCAATGCCGTCGCCGCATGCGGCGACAGCGCGGAGAGCATCAGCATCGTCCACCAGACGATGCCTGCGCGAAAGAAACCGGATATCGACGACATCATGACCTTCTCCTTTATTCTCATCGCCATCACCTCGTCACGACGGACGCGCCGCCGAAGATGAGTTGCTGAACCATCGGCCGGCCGACGAAGCGCGCCGGGAAGATCGGCTCTGGGGCGCTCGCACGATCGAGCCGCTCAAGTTGCTCACGCGACAGCGACAGATTCAAAGCTCCGAGATTGTCCTCGGCCTGGGCCAGTGTACGCGCTCCCAGGATCGGCGACACGACGGCAGGATTGGCCAATGTCCACGCAATCGCGACCTGCGACGGCGTTGCGCCGATGTCATCGGCGACGACCCGCACGACCTCGGCGATCCCGATGGCGCGCTCGTTCAAATGACCGGATGAGGCGATGACGCCCTTGCGGGTCGGCGATACGCTCGCCTCGCCCGATACATCCACATCCGAGCGCGTATATTTGCCGGTCAGCACGCCGCCGCCCAGCGGCGACCACGGCAGCACGCCAAGCCCGAGGGCCGCCGCCATCGGCATCAGTTCATGCTCCACCGTCCGCTCAACCAGGCTGTATTCGATCTGCAGCGCCACCAGCGGCGACCAGCCGCGCAACTCCGCAATCGCCTGCATCTGCGCGGCACGCCAGGCCGGCGTATTGCAAATGCCGAGATACTGGACCTTGCCGCTGCGCACGAGATCGTCGAGAGCGCGCATCACTTCATCGGGCTGCGTAGTCATGTCCCAGGCATGGAGGTAAAGCAGATCGATGCGATCCGTATCGAGCTGCCGCAGACTCTGCTCCACCGAGCGCGTCATGTTCAGCCGATGATTGCCGCCCGAATTGGGATTGCCGGGATCGCGCGCCATGGTGAACTTGGTCGCCAGCACGATCCGCTCGCGCTTCTCCTTGATGAACGTTCCGACCAGCCGCTCCGACGCGCCATTGGTATAGTTCACCGCCGTGTCGACGAAGTTGCCGCCACGATCGACATACATATCGAAAATCCGGCGCGCCTCACTTTCTCCGGCGCCCCAGCCCCACTCCTCGCCGAAAGTCATCGTACCCAGCGAGATCGGAGAGACCCGCAATCCGGATCGTCCAAGCAGGCGGTAAGTATCGAGGGATGTCATGGTTCATGGCTCCGGTTGTTGATGCCGCGAACCTATGAGCGTCTCAGGAATCGAACAATTTGCCGATTTCTGACCACACTGGTAAGTTATGCTAACCAATGTCCATCGATCTGAACCAGATTTCCGTCTTTCTCGCTGTCGCCGAGGCGAAGAGCTTTCGCATCGCTGCCGAACGGCTTGGCGTGACCAGATCCGCCGTCAGTCAGGCCATCCGCAAGATGGAGGACCGCATGGGCGTCGCTCTGTTGCAGCGAACGACGCGCAGCGTCAGCCTGACGGAAGCAGGCCTGCGCCTGCACGAACGCGTCGCCCCCGCGATTGCCGAAGTCGAGGACGCGCTGGATACGGCGCGCGACACGCCGAAGCAGCCGACAGGACAATTGCGGCTCGCTGTGTCCTCCATTGCAGAGCGCTTCATCTCCGGCCCGCTGCTCGCGAATTTCACGCTCGCTTATCCCGGCATCCAGCTCGACGTCACCGTCACCGACGCGGAGTTCGACATCGTCGCCGAAGGTTTCGACGCCGGCGTCAGGCTCGGCGAGGTGATCGAACAGGACATGATCGCCGTGCCGGTCTCGGCGGAACAGCGTCAGGTCGTCGTGGCCGCCCCGTCCTATCTGGAACGCTTCGGTGCGCCCCAACATCCGTCGGAGCTCACGCAGCATTGCTGCATCGGCTGGCGTCCCGCGCCGGACGTCGCGCCCTATCGCTGGGAGTTCGAGGAGAACGGCCGGGAATTCGATGTTGCAGTCAATCCGAGGATCACGACCAACGATATGTGGGTGATGGTCCGCACCGCCTGCGCCGGCGGCGGACTCACCTTCGGCATGGAGGAGCTGTTCAGGCCGTATCTCGCGCGCGGCGAACTGGTGACGCTTCTCGATGCCTACCTGCCACCGTTTCCCGGCTTCTTCCTGTATTTCCCAGATCGCCGCAACCTGCCGCCGAAGCTGCGCGCCTTGATCGATCATGTGCGCTATCGGGCTGGTGCCCGAGGGAGAGCTTAATTCATCGCCACCTTGCGCTGCCGATCGGGCTCCGCATCGCTCGCCGCAATGAGCCGCTTCAACTCGGGAATGCATGAGCCGCAATTCGTTCCGGCCTTGAGCTTGGCGCCGATCTCGCCAGCCGTCGCGCAGCCCGCCGCAATCGCATCGCAGATCGTGTTGCGTCCGACGCCGAAGCAGGCGCAGACGATGGGCCCGGCGCTTGCCGCACCGTCGGCGGACTTGCCGGATAGCAGCATGCGGCGCTGATCGTCGCTGAGCGCCTCGACCGCGAACGCATCCTTCACCGCATCCCACGACAAGGCGGCATCGGAGGGACCGACGAACATACAAAGCTCGATCCGCTCGTCCGCAAACGACACCGCGCGATAGACGCCGCGGCCGGTATCCTCGAAACTTGCCACGTCATCGCCAAGCAACGGCGACAGCCAGTCGCGCCAGACAGCCAGATCCATATTATCGGCCAGCAGATAGCCCACACCGCCGGTCACAGCGACACGCGCATGGACCACGCCCGGCGGCAGTGACAGCGGCCTGCGTGACAACACGAAGCCGCGCTGCGTGACCGCCACTGTTGCGATCGACACCGGCGTCGCCTTGTTTTCTGGCTGGCCGGAATACGGATCGACAAAGGGCGCCACCAACGCACCGACGCGGGCAAAGCCGGCCGTCTCGTCATTCCAGTGGATCGGCGCGAACAACATGCGGCGTTGCTGGCGCTCGCTGACAACAACTTTCAGCGTGCAGGCGCCATAATCGGTCGTGAGCTGCGCATAGCCGCCATCGACGATGGCGAAGCGCACTGCATCGTCCGGATGGATTTCGACATAGGGCTCGGGGATATGCTGGCCGAGCCGCGGGCTGAGACCCGTGCGTGTCATCGTGTGCCACTGGTCGCGCACGCGGCCGGTGTTCAGGCGCAGCGGTCGTTCGGGCGTCAGATGGGTACGCAACTCCGGCGCCTCCGGCGCGATGAAGCGACTTCGCTTGTCATTCGTGTAGAAGCGTCCGTCGGCGAAGAAGCGCGCCTGCTGCGTGGTCGTGCCCTTGCGCAGCGGCCATTGCACCGGCGCCATCGTGTCGAAGGCGTCGTCCGACACATGCATCAACCCGCCGATGTCGAAATCGCGGCTACCGTCATTCTCGAAATCCGACAGCGCCGCATGCTCACGGAAAATCTCCGCGGCGGAGGTGTAAGCGAAGCCGGCACCAAATCCGAGCCGCTTCGCCACCTCGCTGAGCGCCCACCAGTCCGGCTTCGCCTCGCCCGGCGCACGCAGGAAGGAGCGTTGCCGCGATATGCGGCGCTCCGAATTTGTGACCGTGCCGGATTTCTCACCCCAGGCCAGCGCAGGCAGCAGCACATGCGCGCCGGCATTCGCGGTATCGTTGGAGCGCACATTCTCCGACACCACGAACAGGTCGAGCCTGCCGAGCGCTGTCCGCACCGCGTCCGCATTGGGCAGCGATACCGCCGGATTGGTGCCCATCACCCACAGCGCCTTGATCTCACCGCGGCCGATGGCCTCGAACATCTGCACGGCCTTGAGGCCTTCATGAGTAGCGATGTCAGGCGCCTTCCAGAACCGCCGCACGCGGTCGATCTCGACCGGCGAGAAGCCCATATGGGCCGCGAGCTGATTGGCAAGACCGCCGACCTCGCGGCCGCCCATGGCATTGGGCTGGCCGGTGAGCGAGAAAGGCGATGCACCAGGCCTGCCGATGCGGCCGGTGGCGAGATGGCAGTTCAGGATCGCATTGACCTTGTCGGTACCCTGCGCCGACTGGTTGACGCCCTGCGAATACAGCGTGACCACGCGCGGCGTCTGCCGGAACATCTGGAAGAAGGTGGCGACATCCATCTCATTGAGGCCGGTCGCCTTGGCAGTGGCCGCGACGCTGCCGGCAATGCTCCGTGCACGCGCCAGCGCCTCATTGAAGCCCGACGTATGCCGATCGATATAGGCGCGGTCGAGCGCGCCATTGTCGGCGAGATAAGCGAGCAGCCCGGAGAACAGCGCTGTATCCGTGCCGGGCTTCAGACCGAGGAACAGGTCATCGTCGCCCACCGTATCGGTGCGGCGCGGATCGATCACCACGAAGCGCGCGCCGCGCGCCTGCTTGTTGGCCAGCATGCGCTGATACAGCACCGGATGGCACCAGGCGGCATTGGAGCCGACGAAGACCAGCAGATCGGCCTGATCGAGATCTTCGTAACAGCCCGGCACGGTGTCTGCGCCGAAAGCACGTTTGTGGCCGACCACGGACGACGCCATGCAGAGCCGCGAATTGGTGTCAACATTGGCGCTGCCGATGAATCCCTTCATCAGCTTGTTAGCGACGTAATAGTCCTCGGTCAGCAATTGGCCTGACAGGTAAAACGCGACCGCGCCCGGCCCGTGCTCGGCGACGATCTTGCGGAAGCTATCGGCCACATGATCGAGCGCGGCATCCCAGGCTACGCGCGTCATCGCACCAGACGCATCGCGCATCATCGGATGCAGCAGGCGTTCGTCGAGGCTCAGCGTCTCGCCGAGCGCCGAGCCCTTCGAACACAGGCGACCGAGATTGGCGGGATGGTCGGGATCCCCCGCAATCGCCGCGCCGCCCTGCCCGTCCGGCGTTGCCAGCACGCCGCAACCGACCCCGCAATAGGCGCAGGTGGTGCGGACAGTAGTGAGCCTCGTATCTATCGCGTTCATCAGGCCGCCTTCGCGATGGGACGACCGAACATCATGTCAGCGCGGAATTCCGAGACATCGGCGCCACTGCGGATCAGCTCGAGATACCAGAGCGCGTCCCGCGTATCGCCGACCAGCACGGCGCCAGTGAGCTGGCCGTTTGCGATCGCCAGCTTCTTGTAGGTGCCACGCTTCACGTCACTCAGCAGCAGCGTCTCGCTGCCATCGGCCGCCATGAAATCGCCGGCCGAGAACACGCCGACGCCGGAGACCTTGAGATTGGTGGACAGAATGCTGCCCGCATAAGCCGCGGCCTTGCCGGCGAGCGACTGCGCGAGAACGCGCGCCTGCTCATAGGCGGGCTCAACGAGCCCATAGCAGGTACCACGATGCTCAGCGCATTCGCCGAGAGCGAAGACGCCTTCGGCGGACGTCGCCATCCGGTCGTCGACGACGATGCCGCGATTGACGGCGATGCCGGCTTCCCTGGCGAGTGCAGTATTCGGCCGGATGCCGGCAGCGAAGATCACTGCATCGGCATCGAGCATGCGGCCATCGGCAAGTTCGACGCGCTCGACCGCATCTACGCCGTGAATGCGCGCCGTATTCGCGTTCAGAACGATCTTCACGCCCTTGCGCTCAACCAATGTCTTGAGCAATTCCGCTGCGGGACCGTCGAGCTGACGCTCCATCAGGCGATCCATCAGATGGATTAGCGTGACGTCAGCGCCGGCCTTGGCGAGGCCATAGGCCGCTTCAAGCCCAAGCAATCCACCGCCGACCACGACAACGCGCTTCTTCTGTTCCGCCAGCTCGATCAGGCGATCGACATCATGACTGTCGCGAAATACATAGACACCCGCGAGATCGCCGCCAGGCACCGGCAGCCGCAGCGCCGATGAGCCGGTGGCGAATATCAGCTTGGAAAAACCGACGCGCTTGCCCGTGGAGGTGGTCACCTCGCGCGCAGCCAGATCGACCGATGTCGCGCGCGCACCATATTTGAGCGTGACGCCGCGGTCGCGCCACCAGGCGGCGGGCTTGAGTTCAATCTCTTCCGACGTCGCCTCGCCGGCGAGCACCGACGACAGCAGAACTCGGTTATAGGCAAGCCGCGGCTCGTCGCCGATCACAGCGATGGCGTAGCGGCCGAGCGCGCATTTGGCGAGTTCGTCCACCAGCCGCGCCGCCGCCATGCCGTTTCCGATGATGACCAGCGGCTCGCTCACGTTCCCTCCCTACTCCGCGGCTTGCGCCTGGCCGTAGGCCTCGGCGATCATGAAGCCTGACAGGGTGCCATAGGCCGTGCCCCACGCCTGTGCGAGTTCGGGTGTCCAGTCATCGCCTAGGCCCTTCTCCAGCGTCCACAACAAAGCCGCGCCAACCGGTGCGTAGTGCTCGGCCTTGACGCCGTAATCCACATGCTTCTTGGCGAGCGCGCTGGCCGCCGGCAGTACGGTTTCGAGCCTGGTGAGGCCCGTCACGACGACGCCGAGCGTCGTCATCAGTTTGCGCCCCTGTTCCTTGATATCGCCGCGAAACATCGGCTTCACCTCGGGCGCAATCTCGAACAGACGGCCATAGAACAGGCCGGCCGCGACGTCAGCGATGGGCACCACTTTCTTGAAGCTATCCTGCACGAGAGCGACTTGATCAGGCGTCATGACATTCCCCCTTGGCTGGCATTGGCTGACTGAGGCAATAACGAAGGATAGTTTTACGCAGCCTCCACGAACTTGTGGCGCTCATAGAGAAACTCCAGCACACGCTTGCGGCACTTCACATAGACAGGATCTGACGCCAGCTCGATGCGCTTGCGCGGGCGCGCCAATGGCACATCGAGCACTTCGCCGATGGTCGCCGACGGCCCGTTGGTCATCATCACGATGCGGTCCGACAGCAGCACGGCCTCGTCCACGTCATGGGTGATCATGACGATGGTGTTGCCGAGCTTCTGGTGCAGTGCCATCACCGAGTCCTGCAGATGCGCCCGGGTCAGAGCGTCCAGCGCGCCGAACGGCTCGTCCAGCAGCAGCACCTTCGGCTCCATCGCCAGCGCCCGGGCGATGCCGACGCGCTGCTTCATGCCGCCGGAGATTTCCGAAGGGCGCTTGTCCTTGGCATGGGTCATCTGCACGAGATTGAGATTGTGCATGGTCCACTCGTCGCGCTCGGCGCGGCTCTTGGTCTTGGCGAATACCTTGTCCACGCCGAGCCGGACGTTCTGGTAGACCGTCAGCCACGGCAGCAGGCTGTGGTTCTGGAACACCACGGCGCGGTCCGGCCCCGGCGAATTGACCTCGCGCCCTTCCAGCAGAACGCCGCCGGTGGTGGCGCGCGTGAGGCCGGCGATGATGTTGAGCATCGTCGATTTGCCGCAGCCGGAATGGCCGATGATGGAGATGTACTCGCCCTTGCCGAGGGTGAGGTTGATGTCCTTCAGGACCTGTGTCGTCGCCTTGCCGCGGCTGAAGGTCTTGTCGATATGGTCGAGCTTCACATAGGGGGTCATGACAATGATCCTTAAGCAGCCGAGGTGCCGTGGGTGACGAGCTTGCCGAGACCGGCGATCAGGCGGTCGAGCACGAAGCCGACGATGCCGACATAGAACAGCGCCAGGATGATCTCGCTGATATGCGATGAATTCCAGGCGTCCCAGATGAAGAAGCCGATGCCGACGCCGCCGATCAACATTTCCGCCGCGATGATCGCAAGCCAGGACAGGCCGATGCCAATGCGCAGACCGGTGAAAATATATGGCGCGGCTGCGGGGAGCATCACCTTGCCAAAGAACTCCAGCGGATTGAGCTGCACCACGGCGGCGACGTTGCGATAGTCCTGCGGGATGTTGCGAATGCCGACGGCGGTGTTGATGATGATCGGCCAGATCGAGGTGATGAAGATCACGAAGATCGCCGAGGGCTGGCCGTCGCGGAAGGCCGCAAGCGCGAGCGGCAGCCAGGCCAGCGGCGGGATCGTGCGCAACACCTGGAAGATCGGATCGAGGCCGCGCATCGCCCAGACCGACTGGCCGACCAGCGTGCCGAGACCGATGCCGACCACGGCAGCGAGCGCGTAGCCGTAAGCGACGCGCAGCAAGCTCGCCGACAGATGCCAGAACAGGCCCTTGTCGAGGCCGCCATTGTCGAAGAACGGATCGAAGATCAGCTCCTTCGTGTCCTTGTAGACCTTGGACGGCGGCGGCAGCGTCGAGCCGGTGCGCCGGCACAGCAGCTCCCACAGCACGCCCAGCAGGATGACGACGACCAGCGGCGGGATCACCCGCGCCGCGACATCCTTCGCCAACTTCACATATTTCTCAGCTTTCGGCTGAGCCTTCGGAGCCAGTGCGACGACCGCAGCCGGCGCTTTCGCGAGCTGTGTCACAGGCTCTGTCTTGAGTGCTTGCACGTTCATCGCACTGATCTCCGTCATGTTGCTTGCTTCGCCGCGATCACACTTCGACGCGCTTGATCGCGAGCGATTTCAGATAGGCCGAGGGATTTTCCGGATCGAACACCTTGCCATCGAAGAAGGTCTCCTTGCCGCGCGAGGTCGAAGCCGGTGCGCTGGCGCCGAGCTCCTTCGCGGCTTCCTTCCAGAGATCTTCGCGGTTGACCTTGGCGATCAGCGCCTTGGCATCCGTGCCGGCTTCGTATTTGCCCCAGCGGATGTCCTCAGTGATGAACCACAGATCGTGGCTCTGATAAGGATAGGACGCGAAGTCGTCCCAGAACTTCATGATGTGCGGCGAGTTCTCGACGACCTTGCCGGTGCCGTAATCGAACCTGCCCTTGACGCGATCGGTGACGTCTTCCACCGGACAGTTGATCCACTGGCGCTTGGCGTTAATGGTCGCGACCTCGTCGCGGTTCTCCGGCTTCTCGCACCACTGCTGCGCTTCCATCACCGCCATCAGCAGCGCCTTCGCGGCCTTCGGGTTCTTGTCCACCCAGGCGGCGCGCAGGCCGAGCGATTTCTCCGGATGCTTGTTCCAGAGTTCGCCGGTGGTCAGCGCGGTGTAGCCGATGTTCTGATGGATGAGCTGCAGATTCCACGGCTCGCACACGCAGAAGCAGTCCATGGTGCCGACCTTCATATTGGCGACCATCTGCGGCGGCGGGACGACGATGGTTTCGATGTCCTTGTCGGGATCGATGCCGCCGGCGGCAAGCCAGTAACGGATCCACAGATCATGGGTGCCGCCCGGGAAGGTCATTGCTGCCTTCACCGACTTGCCGGACGCCTTCTTCTTTTCGAACGCCACCTTCAGCGGCGCCGTGTCCACGCCGACCTTGAGGTCCTTGTATTCGTTGCCGACCGAGATGCACTGGCCGTTCAGATTGAGGCGCGCCATGATGTACATCGGTGTCGGCACATTGTTCTGCGTCACCTTGCCGGCAGAGATTAGATACGGCATCGGCGTCAGGATATGCGCGCCATCGATGCCGTTGCCTTCGGAGCCGAGTACGAGATTGTCGCGCGTGGTGCCCCACGAGGCCTGCTTCAGCACTTCGGTCTCGGGCAGACCGTATTTCGCGAAGATGCCCTTCTCCTTGGCGACGAACAGCGGCGCCGCATCGGTGAGCGCGATGAAGCCGAGCTTCGCACCCTTCACTTCCGGCCCCGCGCCCTGCGCGAACGCACCGGCGGGGAAATTGAGCTTGGCGGCCGCCAGCAGGGCGGCGGTTCCCGCGCCGGCCTTGATGAGCTGGCGGCGGCTGATCTTGCGGCCCGGTTTGGTGGTCTCATGCTTCGTCATTGGTCGATGTCGTCCTTTCGCGCCTCGGTACGGCCGGCATGGTCATCGACGCGCACATAGCGGCGCGGCTGGAGGAAGCCTCCAGGATGGCAGTGCTGGCTGGTGATGGATTGGTGACGGCAACAATGGCGTCGCTAACTACCATTCAAGCTTCGTGCCAAGCGTGGCCGGATAAGGAATCGCCGTCTTTGCATCAACTTAGGCAAGAGCGCGGGCGGGCGGGCCGCACTGCCCTCGCTGCGAAATCTTGCGCCGCGCTTAAAAATTGTGCGACGCACTTGAATTAGGCGACGGGGATGGAGGTGCCATCATACGCCGCAATCCCACCGCATTTCATACGTGAATCATGCGCCATCGGTCATGGACAGCGGTGGCTCGCACCCGCTTAATCCATCGTCCCCTCCGCCATCCGAGTCCCCGCGATGACATCCACCAGCCTGACCGCCCCGACCGTTTCACCCGAACAGGCCGGCATGTCCGCCGCAGCGCTGGAGCGGATCGAACGCCATCTCCAGACCCGCTATCTCGACAGCGGCCGCTTCCCCGGCGCGCAGCTCCTCGTCTATCGTCGCGGCGGCATCGTGCATCACAGCGTTCACGGCTTCGCCGATGTCGAGCGCAAGGCGCCCGTGAAGTCCGACACCATCTTCCGCATCTATTCGATGACCAAGCCAATCACCACGGTCGCCCTGATGATGCTGGTCGAGGAAGGCAAGGTCGCGCTCGACGAGCCCGTCCATAAATACATTCCCGAATGGAGCAATCTCGGCGTCTATCAGGCCGGCTTCGCCCCGCTGTTTCTGACCCGCCACACCGCGCGGCCGATGCAGATCGTCGATCTGCTGCGCCACACCTCGGGCCTTACCTACGGCTTCCAGAACCGCACCAATGTGGACGCTGCCTATCGCGCACAGAAGATCGGCGAGATCGAGAAGGCCGGCACCATGGCCACCATGGTCGCCGACCTCGCAAAAATCCCGCTCGAATTCTCGCCAGGCGATGCGTGGAATTATTCTGTGGCCACCGATGTGGTCGGCTATCTCGTCGAGACGATCAGCGGCCAGCCATTCGAGCAATTCCTGCAGCAGCGCATCTTCGATCCGCTCGGCATGAGCGATACCGGCTTTCATGTGCCCGCCGAGAAAGCGCATCGCTTTGCCGCCTGCTATGCCGCCGACGGCAAGGGCGGCATGGTGCTGCAGGACGATCCGACCACGAGCTCCTTTCTCTCGCCGCCCTCCTTCATCTCCGGCGGCGGCGGACTGTGTTCGACGGCTGCGGACTATCTGGCCTTCTGCCGCGCGCTGCTGAATGGCGGCGCGCTCGGCGCCGTGCGTTTGCTGTCTCCGAAAACGATTGCACTGATGACGACCAACCATCTGCCCGGCGGCCGCGACCTCACCGAGATGTCGAAGTCACTGTTCAGCGAAGCCAGCTATGCCGGCGTCGGGTTCGGGCTCGGCTTTTCGGTCACCATGGATCCAGCAAAGACTCTCATACCCGGCAGCGCGGGCGAATATGCCTGGGGCGGCGCAGCGAGTACGGCGTTCTGGATCGATCCGCGCGAAGAGCTGATTGCGATCTTCATGACTCAGCTTCTGCCATCGAGCGCCTATCCGGTCCGTCGCGAACTGCGCACGATGGTCTACTCGGCGTTAACCGACAGCAATGTTTAGTAGCGATCGGCGCGATCAATGTTGATCGCGCCGGATCGGTCGAAAAATCGCGCTCGAATCACGTCCATTCTCTGTGAGTGAGAATTACCGGTGAAACCTCCGGTACCCCTTGTCCGTAATGACAACTACGCACGGAATTGTGATGAGTTTAAGCGCGAGCCCGTTTTCGGGAAAATGCAGAAATTCAGCGGAAAAACGCTGGAATTCTGCACACCAGGCCGCAAATGAGAACCAGTCTCAGTAATCGTGCGTGCGTACGGCAACTCACGTGTGTATAGCATGTAGTCCAACCTCTACTTTTGCTTCCGGCTCGAGCAAAACCAGTAGATGCTGGTCACGGTCCTCAGCTTCTGGCGCCACGGCGCGATGAAAGCAGCAGTTGAATACCGCAATAAGGAAGTTAGTACCCGATTGGGATGACTGTCGCGAGAATAGTTTGATGAATTCGCGTATCGCGACGATTTCAACCATTCCGATTGTCATAACGATGTGTATAAAGGCGATGCCTTTGGATGATAGCTTTCACGGCTTTCGAGCTGAAAGGCCCCAATCAAGAAAATCAGAACCAATAACTCCCTTGTCAAAACGAAACTGAATGGTGACGAATGAAGCAACGTAGCGCCGGCAAGTCCGACATCGAGTTGGGCAAGCGAATCCGTCTTCGTCGTGTCGAGCAGAAGATCTCGCAGGCGGATTTGGGCGAGAAACTGGGTGTCAGTTTCCAGCAGGTTCAGAAGTACGAGAAGGGCGTGAACCGTGTGGGCGCTGCGCGCTTGCAGCAGATCGCCTCCGCGCTCGACGTGCCCGTTACGTTCTTCTACGACGGCGACACCAAGAATCGCGAAGTCGAGAGCCTTCTGTTTCTCGACAGCGCCTTCAGCCTCCGCCTGCTGCGCGCCTATAGCCGCATCAAGAGCCAGACCGTCCAGCGCCAGATGGTCGTGCTGATGGAAGCGATCGCGGACGAGGAAGACAAGTAAGCATCCGCAAGCCGTCGGGGCATTCGGCGGCAGCGCGCTTTCCTTGCGCTCCTATCGATGACGAAAGTATCTCGCCGACTGTCTCGGCGGGATTTTTTTTGCGCGCTCGGCGCTTGATGGCATGGTTGTTGCTGAAGTTGTCCTGAACCTCAGGGAGAACGACCGATGTCCACCGCCGCCATCACCGCCCCGCCTCTCCGCAAGCCGTTCTATCATTCGCTGTTCGTGCAGGTGCTGGCGGCCCTGGTACTGGGCATCGTGCTCGGCGTGGCCGCCCCCGAATTCGCCGTCGGCCTCAAGTTCTTCAGCGACGCCTTCCTCAAGCTGATCTCGATGATCGTGGCGCCGATCGTGTTCTGCGTGGTGGTGCATGGCATTGCCGGCGCGGGAGACCTGAAGAAAGTCGGACGCGTCGGCGTCAAGGCGCTGATCTATTTCGAGGCGATGACCACCCTCGCCCTCGTGATCGGCCTCGTGCTGGCCTATCTGTTCGGCCCCGGCCACGGCATGAACATCAATCCGGCCTCACTGGACGGCAAGGCGCTGACCACCGTCGCCGACAATGCCCATAAGCTGCAGGGCGGCGGTATCGGCGCTTTTCTGCTCAACATCATTCCGACCACCTCATTCGATGCGCTGGCGCGCAACGACGTGCTGCAGGTGCTGTTCTTCGCCATCCTGTTCGGCACAGCGCTGGCGCTGGTCGGCGGCGAGAAAGGCGAGCGCGTTACCTCGCTGATCGATGCGGTCTCCACCGTCCTGTTCCGCGCCATGGGCCTGATCGTGCGCGTCGCGCCGATCGGCGTGCTTGGCGCCGTCGCCTATACGGTCGGCCGCTACGGCGTGGGATCGCTGAAGCAACTCGTCTCGCTGGTGGCCCTGTTTTACGTTTCGGTGGCGATCTTCGTCTTCGCCGTCCTTGGCGGGGTGATGGCGCTGGCGGGCCTGAACATCGTCAAGTTTCTCAACTATCTCCGCGAGGAGCTGATGATCGTGCTCGCCACCGCGTCGTCCGACGCCGTGTTGCCGCAGATCATGCGCAAGCTCGAAAAGCTCGGCGTCAAGGACAATGTGGTCGGCCTCGTCATCCCTACCGGCTATTCGTTCAATCTCGATGCCTTCTCGATCTATCTCACGCTGGCCGTTGTGTTCATCGCCCAGGCCACCAACACGCCACTGTCCTTCGGCGATCTCCTGCTGGTGCTCGGCGTCTCGCTGGTGACATCGAAAGGCGCCCATGGCGTGCCGGGTTCGGCCATCGTCATCCTTGCCGCCACGCTGAATGCAGTGCCGAGCATTCCGGCCATCGGCCTCGTGCTGGTGCTGTCGGTGGACTGGTTCATCGGCATGGCCCGCGCGCTCGGCAACCTGATCGGCAACTGCGTCGCCACCGTCGTCATCGGTGCCTGGGAAGGCGATCTCGATCGCGAAAAGGCCAAGCGGGTGCTGGATGGCGAAGAGACGGTGGACGTGACGGCGGGGTGATTGTTGTTGAGGCACGAGGCCGATGGCCTCCCTCCCCCAAGCCGCAAAGCGGCGCAGTGGGGAGGGTGGCGCGGAGCGCCGGGTGGGGTGCCCCACCTGACGTCCTTCGTGGGGAAAGACCCCACCCGTCTCGATGCTCGCTGAACGCTCGCATCGATCCACCCTTGTAACTTGCCGATCGCCGTTTCTGCTAAGCTTGGCAGTGCGGTGGCAGGCGGAAGACCGGAACACCCGAGGGACACCAAGCCCGTTGGGGAGCAAGGGTCTTCGCCTGCCGTTCCATCGAACCCGAACAGTCGCTT
>WPCJ01063424.1_pt1 | contig 66590 bp, 43 predicted proteins | sample 5399831 | NCBI WGS metagenome assembly WPCJ01 (sample SAMN12869470, study PRJNA574797) | sludge metagenome | isolation source: wastewater treatment of pH10 | place: China:Beijing | collected 2019-05-20
CCATTACTTTCTCCTACAAGAGAGAGAAATAATGGAGCTATAAGGGCTACCGAAAGATTGCTAATAATGGCGTATGCGGCTGTCGCCGCAATACTGCCCCCCAACATTCCGGTCACAACCGGTGCTGAGGTTGCTGTGGCTGTCAGCATACAAATCATGGCTGCCTGCGCGAGGGTCTCATTAAATGGACGAAACGCGAGATAGATAAGCGCACTCCCCACATATTGGATGGCCAGAAGAATGTAGTGGAACTTGGTGAGCCTGATATCGCTCATTCTCACCCGGCAGTAAGTGATAAAGAGCATCATCGCCAGGAGATAAGGGATAGCGGGAGAAAGTACCGATAATTGCTTGTGAAATGCAATCCCCAAAATCATTGCGATGGGAAGCAGATATTTCTCAATGTATTTGCGCATGCAGTTCTAATCGTTTTCTAAATATGTGGTGGAGAAGGATTTTGATTGAAGTGGATAGGTGCTTAGGTGCCTAAATGATTAGGTGCATAGTTTTATTGATAATTAATTTGTAATTGTTAATTATAATAGTTCCCCGGAGTAGTAGAAGTATCTGATTTCCGAAGCATATCTTTGAGATTGATATCAATCATCCACTGTTTACCATTGAATACCCAATCGTTAATGAATTGTTCGATCTCCGGAAGGAATTCCTGTATGGGATATTCCGAAACCTCATGTCCTATATCTTGCATACTGTAAAACATATAGGGATATCGTTCACTCCTGAATTTTTTTGCCAATGGTTTCGAACCGAACATGCCCATTTTGAAAAAACGGGTCTTGTCATATGGTACGAGATTGTCCGCACTGCCGTGGAAGAAGAGGGTGGGAGCGGGAGGTTGTGTGTATGAGGGCGTGCCTTCGGTACTAAAGATAGCACCGGCGAATGAGATTACACCTGCGTAATTGAAATCGTCCGGCAGCACATCTGCCGGGGGACGGTTATCCCTGTTTTCGTAATCTGCCTGTAATACGGTAATGGCTCCTGCACTCGATCCACTGATGATGATGAGTGACGGGTCGATAGATAGTGCTTCGGCATTCTCCAGCAAATAATTAGTGGCTGAATAGAGGTCTTCTACCGCGATTGCGATAGCATTCCGGATAGGTTTATTGTTGAATATACCTGGCGCTTTCTGGTTTTTCATCCCTAAGCGGTAGTCGATCGAAACGACGGTGAATCCCTTTCTGGCGAAATAGTTGAAGTAGGGATGATAGAGTTCCGCATCCCGTGTCCCGGCTTTGAAACCACCACCAAAAACAAACAGAAGGCATGGCTGTGGTTGCTGCGACCCGGATTCAATTTTGTAAATATCCATCTTCAGTTCTTCACCTGCCTTCTCGGCATAGAGGTGTGTTTCTTTATGTACAGTCTGGCTGAAGAGGGTCAGTGTCAGGAAGAACAGGAGTGCAGGGAGTAATATTTTTTTTATCATCATATTCAACTATTGAATAAAATCAGTAACCAATCTCAACACTTCCTCTTTCGCCTGGTCGTAGTCTTCGTTATGAACGATTACATCGAATTGTGGGGCAAAGCTCATCTCATATTCTGCTTTGGCAAGACGGTGTTCGATCACTGCAGGAGCATCGGTTCCCCGTTTTTCAAGGCGTTCCCGTAATGTTTCAACCGACGGTGGCATTACAAAAATACTTAGGGCACGGTCGCCGTATATCCTTTTAATGTTTAATCCACCAACACAATCCACATCAAAAACAACATTTGTCCCTTCGGAAAGAATACGATCTACTTCACTTTTTAACGTGCCGTAGAATTTATCTTTATACACCTCTTCGTATTCCAGGAATTCATTGTTGGCAATGCGTCTGCGGAATTCTTCCGGTGTAAGGAAATAGTATTCAACGCCATCCTTCTCTTCCCCACGTGGCTCGCGGCTGGTTGCCGAGATTGAAAACCGGATGTTTAATCCCTGCTCCAGTAAGAATCTTATTAGTGTTGATTTCCCGGCACCCGAAGGAGCTGAGAAAATAATCAGTTTGGCCATTGTAAATCACTTTTGGGCTATTGGCATTCAGAGCCATACCGGTAGTTATAGAACATTTAAAATTTGCTCTTTCATCTGTTCCAGTTCATCTTTCATCTGCACCACGATCCGTTGCATACCCGATTGGTTGGATTTTGACCCGAGGGTATTGATCTCACGACCAATCTCCTGCGCGATGAATCCGAGTTTTTTTCCCTGTGGCTCTTTTTCTTGCAGGGTGGTGAGGAAATAATCGAGATGATGTGCCAGTCGGCTTTTTTCTTCATTCACATCCAGTTTCTCAATATAGTAGATCATCTCCTGCTCGAACCGGTTTTTATCGTAGTCGATTCCTTCCAGGCTGTTCAATCCTTCACGGATACGGCATTTGACCTTTTCAATCCTTTCTTCTTCAAAAGGCTCCACAGCTTCCAATAGGGAACGGATATTGTTGATCTTCGTTGTCAATACCTGTGCCAGCATCTCCCCTTCTTGTCTCCGGAAAGCGATGGTATCGTCTACTGCACTATTGACAGCCTGTTCAATGAGATTCCATTCCTCATCACTTAACTCTTCCTGTTCCTGCTTCATCACATCTGGAAGACGTAACAGAACGGAGAACCATTCCTGGGGTTGGGGAATATCCAATTCGGAAGACAATCCACTGATCTCCCGGCGATATTGGCTTAATACGTTGTGATCGATCTTCGATGTCACATCTTTGGCAATCACCTCCACATTCATGGAGAGATCCACCTTACCTCGTACCAGGCAGCGGGCTAATGAATTTCGTAAAGCAATTTCTTTTTCGCGATAAGTTGAGGGAAGGCGTGTAAACAAATCAAATTGCTTACTGTTCAATGATTTTATCTCAACTGTTATTTTTTTATTCGGGAGTTCTGCCACGGCTTTGCCGTATCCCGTCATTGAATGCGTCATTTTTATATGAATTTAGACACAAAGGTAAGGATTTTTAGCATATGTCTCCCTCCTTATAGGGTGCAAGTTACAGGTTGGCACTTAAGCATTTTCAGTCCGTTTCTTTTTATATTCCTCCTCTTTCATTTGCCGATCGGTTTTGTCGCGTTCGTCGGCCAGTTTGAGGAGCTTGGATGCTTCTATTAAGTTGGATATCAAGAGCACAAGGCAAGCGATCGAGGCGAGATATTGAATGGAGCCCGGGACAAATACCTCCACGGTGATAATGGTTCCTAATAATAACCGTACTTCTGTAGGGCCAAAGATACCTGAGTCAATAGAATATTGGCCCCCGATCTTATAACGTAACTGGGCGGTAATCATCTCCCATCCATAGAGAACGACGAACAAGAAACCTACATATTTCCACAATCCCGGAGCATAGATGGTATAACCAAGCCCGATAATGAAGGTGCCGATCCAGTCTACAGTTACGTCAAGAGAGAAGCCATACCACTTGCGGGGTTTATTGCGGTAATAGGCTAAGCGACCGTCAAGTGAGTCTCCTATCCAGTTGATTCCGAAACCGAGAAGGGAAACTAACAGCAAATAACGGTTTATAAAAGCTCCCATCACAAAACTGGAAGCAACCATTATGTTCCCGAAAAATCCGATAGCGGTAAGCCCGTCGGATGAGATCCATGAAGGAACTTTCTGTACCAGATAGGCAATGGATTTTTGTTCCCACTCACGGAGTATATTTGTTCTCTCACGATCTTTAGCGATCAGTTTGAGAGACTTTACCATTTCTCGTCTGTTATTCTTCATACGACTTCTTTTTTATTTCCTTTCGTACGTTCTGCAAAAGTACTCAATAAATTTAATGTTACGAATTTGTAACGTGAAATTTTATGGATAAAAAGAGCCGCTCCGGAGGGAACGGCTCTTTTCTGATCAAAAAAATTAGTTACTATTGTTCTACGTTTTCATTTTCATCGGTAGGAACAATCAACTTGTAACCCTTTCCATGAATATTGATAATTTCAATATTGGGCTCAGGTTTCAGCAATTTACGCAATTTGGTGATATACACATCCATGCTGCGTGCATTGAAATAGGTATCCTCTTCCCATATCTGTTTCAGGGCATGATTTCTTTCAAGAATATCATTGGCGTGTGCACAGAGGAGCGAAAGCAATTCAGACTCTTTGGTGGTCAGTTTTGTCTGGGTGTCACCAATAGTGAGAATTTGCTTCTGAGTGTCGAAAGACATTGTACCAAAGTTGTAAACCTGTTGTTCTTTGCTTTTCTTGCCTTTCACACGACGGATGATAGCTTCGATACGAAGTACCAACTCTTCCATACTAAACGGTTTGGTGATGTAATCGTCAGCGCCGGCCTTGAAACCTTCCAACACATCTTCCTTCATGTTCTTTGCAGTCAGAAAGATTACCGGGATTTCCGTATTGATGGTCCTTATTTCTTTTACAAGCGTAATTCCGTCTTTTTTGGGCATCATCACATCCACAATGCAAAGATCATATTTTGTCTTCACAAATCCTTTGAAACCAGCTTCCCCGTCGGGAAACAGATCGGTGTCAAACCCTTTTGCCTGGAGATATTCTCTGAGCAACATACCAAGATTCTCATCATCTTCGCATAAAAAAATTTTTAACTTCTCTTCCATATCATTTTTGTGTTATTACGGGTAAACTTATTATAAATTTTGTTCCTTTTCCTAATTCACTATCGGCACGGATAGTGCCATTCATGTCAGTCACGATTTTTTTTACGTATGCCAGTCCCAAGCCAAATCCTTTCACATCGTGACGATTGCCGGTAGGCACACGGTAAAATCGGTCAAATACTTTCTTCGCATCCTCTTTCTTCATTCCGATTCCATTATCCTCAATACTGATAATGATTTTGTTCCCCTCGTTCCTGGTCCGGATCATTAATTCTGGTGGTACATCTTTCTTTCTGTATTTGAGTGCATTGTCAAGAATATTGAAAATCACATTGGTGAAATGCATCTCATCTACTTTAATGGTAGATTCTTCCGCCTGAAGATCAATGTCGAGGGTTCCATCCAGTTTCTCAACCTTCAACACATGCGTATTGGCCACACTCACTACCAGATCGTTTGCATCGATCTCTTTCATTTTCAGTGTGGCTTTCTGTTTGTCGAAAAGCGACATCTGTAACACTTTTTCTACCTGAAAACTCAACCTTTTGGTCTCATCGTGAATCACACCGGTGACATGTTTGAACACTTCGGGTGATTTCAGTATCGATTCATCTTTCAGCATCTGGGATGCCAATGAGATGGTCGAGACGGGCGTTTTCAGCTCATGCGTCATATTATTAATAAAATCGTTCTTCATTTCAGACAAACGCTTTTGCCTGAAGAGTGATACCACCGTGAATATAAACGTTATCAGCAGGATAATCGTAAATATAAGCGACGGGATAAAGAAAGAAAGTTCGCCATACACATAATTACTTCTCGTCGGAAAATAGACCCTGAGCCTGTTTAATTTTGCCGGTGGATCTTTCGGAAACAGAATCTGTGTGTAGATAGCGTTTTTTTGCTTGGTGGAAAACCCGGGTGAGGAATAGACCACTTTATTGTTGAAATCTACAATCTGAAAACTGAACGGAACATTCAACCCGTTGTATGCCAACTGAGACCGGATGTACTTTTCAACGTTGTGGAAATCTACCCTTTTTTCAATCGGTTCGTCGCTTGCACGACTCATTATCTCCAGAATAACTTCATCCATCAGCGCTTTTTCGTACGCGTAGCGTTTATGAAGCGATTGCTGCATGTCGTACTGGGTCCTGGAGATGGTGCTGGAACCCCTGTTGGGCGATAAAAACACACTCTCCCGTTGCTGTTGGGGCTGTAGTGACTGTTGCGTCCTGCTCAGTTCGATTCTTGTTTCACTTCCGTCGGGGTGCATAATTGTTGTACTACTACTTTCACTTGTGATGCTTTGTGAAATTTGCGGCCGGTTGTATTGTGAATACCTGTTTTCCGATGCGATCATGTCCTCCTCCAGATATCTCAGTGTCTGATCCTTTTCGAGCTCTTTCATCACGCTATACAGGCTTCTGTTGACCTGCTCGTCGAACTGCTGGGTACGGATATCCAGACTGGTTTTCATATATCTTACTTGCAGGAACAGCAATACCAAAAACGCCGTGAACATCACAATAGCAAGCAACCAGATAGTCGATTTTTTCATACACTTCTTTTACTTACCTCCGTTTTAGTGATAATCTTATTTCAAAGATCGTCTCCCTTCATTTTTAATTTAACAAATAAACCTCTTTTTTGTTTAACACTTGTCCTTAAAATTAAAAAAAAACGTAAGGAACTCCTTTTTACAACATAAATTAATAGAATGTCGCCGGTCAACTTTTCTTTTTAGCATTTGTTTAGCAGATTCAAGATTCAAAATTCAAGATTCCTTCTTCCAATCTCCCATCGATCTCTCTCCATCTCCCATCAATTTTGGTTCATATTAAACCGCAGACTTATTCCGGCACTGGTGGTTGAAGATGGGTAAGAACCTGACGAAACAAGCGGCCGGTGTATCATCTTGTCGAAGAATGCACGCATGGTAATCAATCTGCTTAGTGCATAGTCGGCTGAAAAACTGATAGTAGTGGTTCTTATGCCGCTTGTAGCCTGTGTAAATTCTTCTTCAATCCTCCTGACCAGTGCATGGGTGGTCTTCCGTGAGATATCAAGCCGTATATTCAGGTCGTTAGTGAATGTAGTATTATGTTCTGCCTGGGGTTTGCCGGCCAGTCTGTTGGGAGAGTTCTGGCGGCGTTCCCTTTGTATGGGGTTGGATCCGAAACCGATGATACGATTGAAGTGCTGGATACGGTACCCCAGACCGGTTACAAAATCCCGGTCATTTGTTTCTACAATCTGGTAGGAAGCTATGTTGAGGTTAAGTGTCCTGCCCATATTGATTCTGAAATGGAGGCTCACATTATTGTCCCACACTCCTCGTACTTCTATCAACGGATTGAAACTCTCTTGAATGCTGGCTGAAGTTATGTTAAATGGAGTAGATGGAACGGGAGAGCCTGATACCGCATCGCGTATATATCCCAGATTCCCCTCATTAGGGAGAGGTACCCAGTTCATAAAAGATTCGAATGATCCTATTCTATATTGGGAGAGGTACTGATGTGTGAGGGTGAGCGACTGCATATGTTCTCCCAGTTGGGGGAACATTTTCATTAGGTTATAGGAGGCAAGCCAGTTGGGTAGTAGCGCAGAGATATCCGGGAAAGGGGTAAGTCTTATTGATGCGGGATCTTTGCCTGTATAGGCGGCCAGGAAAGCAGGGATAAGCACGTCGGCAGAATTGAGTCTCACATCACCTATGCCGCTGTCGAAAGGTTTATCCTCAAAACCGCTCCCCGCAAGAAATCCTCCGGCGGGATAGTTTGTGCCGACGTATTGTTGCCTTGTACGTTCTGAGATAATCTGCCGGTTCTTGAGAAACTTCTCGAATGCCCGTGAACGGTAATTGTTGTTTGCTTTGGAGTTTTCGAATGCCGAAGAGAGAGTCTGTATAGTCATGGCGAAACTGCCACCTCTCTTTTTGGGCATGTCGTCGAACATGTACTGGATTTCTGTCCGGTGATTCTTTTCATACAATGTATTCAGATCTATCCTCAATCCCGGTAACGGCTCCAGGGAGGCGTCAAACCGCAGGTTTCTGGTTTCGTTATAGATAGCCGGGGTGATATTGTTTTCATTCAATACAAGAAGATCACTATTTTTTAATTTCCCGATAAAACGCTCGCCTCCCTCAAACCCAAAGGCGAACCCCCAACCGGGTAACAGGCCGCCGGATGTTTGATGCTGTCCGAAGAAATCTCCTATCATTCCTTCAAAACCGGGGATGTCGCTGCGTGTTTTGTATCCCCAGTTAATGCTGATGCTTCGGAACATCATCAATGTATGTGCAGTATATCGGGCAATATCCTGTCCGGCATTGTCCTGTCTATTCGATGGGTTGTCGGACCGGTATTTCTGCCGTTCACCGGCAAAATGGTTATTTGTCTCCCGCAAAAAGGGGATTTTATTATATAGCAATGCCATATTGAAGCGGCTGTTAAGTGTGAATGAAAGATCGTTTTGCAGAAAATTCCCAATCCTCTCATCCGCTATCATGGCACCGCGCTCCCAACGGTAGCGGGAGTGGTATGCCGCACTGGAATTGACCCAGTCCAGCAACGGGATGTGGGCAAACGGAAGGGTATAGGTCACATCGGCTGTCTGTGCATAGTTTAACGGTTTACCCAGTTCGCGGATGCTCTGCATCACCGAGTCTTTCCATATTGTGTAATCACTTCTGTTAAGCTCCTTGTTTACCTGTAAGTAGGGTTCTTCGATCTCAGCGATGGTTCCTGAGCGGAAAGAGGTTCTCAAGTTACGTGTCAAATCCCATGTAATGGAAATATTCCGGTCCCAGAAGAAATTGCGGCTGAATGACAAATACTTCTGTTCTGTTTGGGTAGTCCCTTCAGCGGAGCTGTTCAGGTCTCGTAGCTGTACCTCTTCGTAATGTCGTACAAGATTGGAGCCCAGGCGGATGTTGTTGGGCAGGAAGTTGAGGTTTATTGCCCGGAGCGGTTTTGTCCAGCCGGAATTGGTATTACTGTTCTTAAACGGTTCCCAGGTTTTTATTTGTGGAGTGTAATCGTAATTGGCCTGTATCCTGAAATCTTTCAGGGTAGCATATTCGGTATCAGGACTGCGGCGTAGGTTTTGGTTGCGGGCATAGGTGAAACTGAAATTGGCCGGATCATAAGGCATCGGCTGCTTACTCTTGATATCCATCTTCACGTTACTGAGACTGAGGTTTATATCTTTGATGCCGGTGGTGGCGATCCGTCGTATCGAGTCGCGAAGGAACTGTGTCCCGGAGTGTTGGAGGGATTCCGAGAGCAGGATATCCTGGTTGAACGGGTCGTAAAGAGGGGCGGTGAGCTGGTTAGAGTAGGAGAAGTAGAGTGGAGCCGATAGTTTGATCTGTTTGGGCAGGAAGCGCCCCATATCTAAATTCAATGCCAGTTGTACCGAAGTATAATCATCATCACGCCGTTCCAGCAGGCTTTGGTTGAGTGCGCCGAAACCAGCGGTCTCTTTCCGGCCGGAAAAGCTGACTGTTCCTATGTCGGACAGTGCCAATTGCACATTACCCTGTGCAGCCCAGCCTCCCTTCTCATCAAATTCGCCCAGACGTAATTCGTTGACCCATATCTCTGCTGACCGTTGGTTGTCTGCATTGTTCCTGATACCGATCATCAGCACTTTCACTTCAGCCAGTGATGGATTGCCGGCAATGGTAATCCTGTTTCCTTGCTTCCCGGGATCAGGTTGTGTGTAAGGGACAAAAAAGGATATTCCTTCATCGTGTTCCTTTTCAGCATTGCGTGCCAATTTCAGGTCGGTGAACAGTGCGAGTGGAAAGTCGAACATATTCTCTACCGGCCATACTTTCTCCTGATCCGGCAGGTTGTTGGTACTGTATTGCCCCTCGGGGGTAAGTCGTAATGGGATCTCGTATTCGTAGTAATTATTCCGGTAATCCGAACCCAGCCGCAGGAAAATTGAGAGATCCCCATCCTGCAGGATGCCGGGATCTTCCGCCAGCCGTTCCGCATGTACAAACATCTGCAGCCTCTTGTACCGACGCAGGTCATACATACTCCCCTTATATACTGCCCGGCTGTCGCCCGGATCGAGATTGGTTATTTTAAGAGAGAGCGACTGCTCATTTTCCTGTCGTAATTGAGGTTGTCCCGGATCCAGAATACGGGTAACGCCCGGCGGAAGGACATAATTGACCGGTGTGCGGCGGCCGTTCTCCTCGATATTGACTGTAGAGATACCGAGGTTTCCTGATCCGGAGACTGTTCCTCCGGAGGAGAGGTCATTCCTGTAGTTCCTCCATTCGCTCCGTTTCAGTTCCAATGTGGCAAACCGGAGGAATTGGGGTTCTTCAAAACCGGTAAGGAATATCCTCATGAAACGGATATTATTGAACCCCTCTATATTGCCTGTCTTTATCTGGTATTCCTGTATGGGAATCTTGAATTGATACCAGGAGACTTTACCCTCCTTTCCGTTGCGTAATCGCACGCTCGTTTCGCGTTTATCCACGATGAAATTGGCACCTGCCTCCATCATGTCGGGGCGAAGGGAGATCTTATACTGGTAATACGACTCGTTCTCATTGAGGGTGTTGTCGTTATCAATGTCTTCTATATCAGGTGTAGCCCGTGAGGCGGTGGAGTAGGGATTACCATCTTCGGGTGAAAGTGAATTCCCTTCTGTACCATTGAAGTATTTATATCGTTCAAGGATGCTCAGTTGTTGCCTGTCCTGCTCTGCTCCCCGATAATGGCGGAAACTGTCGCCTGCCGGGTCATTGAATGGGGAGTGTGGATCTTCCTGCATCTGAGAAAGGGTTTCACCCGACAGGCGGGTACGTAACGTTTCCAGATAATCCCTGTAAGCGGGATATGTTTTCTCTTCTTCACTGCTCAACCCATTAAGACCCACATCCTGTAACCGGCGGGATTCGTCGCCACGGGAGTTGTCGAAAGCATAGACGGTGGATTGGCGCTTGGGGTACTTTCCCCATACCGAATAGCCTATAGCTGTAGTGTCGCCATCGACGGGCAGACCATTCTCGAAGAACTTCTTCCCGTCTTTCAGTACATCTTCCGATATTTCCCCCAGATTGAAATAAAGGTCACCCCCTTGTGAAGTGCCTAAAGTGTCATTTACGAAAGGATCCATCAGCCAGAACTCTATGTATTCTATGTTGGCTGCTTCAAAATCGCGGACATCCATTCTTCGGGTGATGCCGCCCCAGCGATCACGGGGATTGAGTAACCTGCCCTCGCTGTCCACGTTGGCGTCGAGATTATAAGGACCCCGTTCGTTGGGATAGTAGGAGAGGTTGAGCACAGGGATGGTTGCGGGTTGTCCGAAGTAAGCTTCCCTGCCTGGGAAGATTTCCCGTTCATAGATCTCCCTTACACGGTGATCGGAGAGTTGTTCTGTGTCGTTTTTTATATGGGTAGGAGTAAGCCCCGAGTTCCTGTAGGTGAACATCCCGTCGATATAGAACCATGCAAGTTGTGCCCGGTTTTTACCCTGCTCAATATTGTTGGGAAGGGCTGCCTCGGGGAATAATCCGGTAGAGGTGTTGTTATAGGGTGTAGCGGCAAGCGACCAGCCGTAAGGGTTGCGAAGGTCGATTCCCGAAGCGGAGGACTCGAAATCGTCAAGATAAGAATAACCACCTGTGTACTTGTTTTTGTAATGCCCTGCGATGAGATGGGCAAATTCCAGTCTTGCCGAGAGTTGGGAGGGGGCGGTTGCTTCTACAAACGGTAGCATATTGAGAAGATTGGTCAGGGCAACGGATTCTTTCTTATAATCCAAATTGAGCCCCCATAAGGTGTTTTTTGCCGACTCATCGCCGAAAACGGTTTTCATGATAAGTGGTTTCTCGTAGTAGTGCATCAGCGTGGCACCCGCAGAAAAATTTTTGGTGAAATTGTATGACAGGTTTACCCCCATTAATGTTTTGCGTTGCATCTGTGATGTCATACGGTTTTCGAGTGTGACGCTCACGGGGGTGCCGGCATCGATGATCGACCGGTTGATGATACGTACTACACCGGAGAGATAATCTACGGTGTAATCTGCCCCTTCGGTCAGGGTAATGCCTCCGGCAGTCACCCGTACTGATCCCCGTGGTACGTTCATTGCGTTGAGGCTGATCTCTGCTGCTGATGAACCTCTGTACTCACCATTCATACGGAACTTGTTTTTTTCCGGCACCTGCCGGGCGGCGGTAAGGGTAGAGTCATATAACTCTTGATAGATAAACCGTTCTGCTAAGGCATCATCGCCGATCTTCTCCCGAAGATGAGATCCGAATGGTTCCACAACCGGAAAGATAATACGTCCGTTCTCGCTGTCAATGGTATAACCGTCCACAAAATCGAATATCCCATCGGGGTAGGGATCATTCCGTGAATTGAGCCTGTCGAGGTTCATCACCCGCAACAACAGTCTCTCTTCGATACCGCTGTTGGGGAGATAATTCAGATAAACACCGGTGGTATCACTCTGGTAGGTGATCTGCAGTTTGAAATGCTCTTTCTGCAGATCGTAGGCACTATAACCTACGGAATAGATATTTTTCATCATCAGGTCCCAGGTGTAGGCCCGTGGAGAGAGAGAGACCGGTTTCAGCAGTTTCACAAAGAGTGCACCTCCCTCCACATCATCAGAAAACTCTCCCACCTGATACACCTGGCCGTTTCGGGTATATTCAAAGGCCACTGCCAGTACTTCGTCCGCTTGTAATGGCATCTGAAGCGAGACATATCCTAATTGTGGTTGGAAGGTATATTCCGATGGACTGAGAAGACGTGCATTTTCAAGTTTTTCGTAATCAACACCACGAACTATATTGCCGGGTAAAGTATTATCGGTAGCTGTGATATCCCTTGCGCCGGCATAAGCAGTAACAAGCTGTTCATACATTGAGTTAGCCCTGTTATTAGGATACTCTTCACTTCCCTGTTGTGTCCAGAAAGGATTATGGATGATATTGTATTCCCCCAGGTCGGCAAATGCTACTAAGTTTCTTACCTGGTCGTAATTCCCCTGTTTATTGGTAACCCATACCTCCATTCGGGTGATGGATACCGGTGACTGGATATAAGGCAGTTTACTCAACGCATGGTTGTATGACTCACGGAAATAATATCCCATAAAAAAGTGACGGTTCTCGTCATATTGGTCGGCATTAAACTCGAACGGAGTGGTCTGTACTCCTCCCCGGCTGTTGACTGTCTGCGTTTCCGACTGTTGTTGGGAAAAAAGGGTATTGATATGTAGTTTGCCGAATTGCAGGTCCGATTTTATGCCAAAGAGTGCCGTCCCCCCGTTGATAAGTGAATTGCTGGTGGTCATGCTTACATTTCCTGCCTCAATATTGCGGATAATTTCATCTTCATCTCCCCGGTAGGCCAGTTTTATCTGCCGGGCATCCATATCGAAAGTAGCGTCGCTGTCGTAGTTGATATTGAAATTGATTTTATCGCCTACCTGCGCGTTCATATTGAGCTGGATTTGCTGGTCGAAATCGAACCGGTTACGTATGCGTGCTCGCTGCGGGAGAGTGGGATTATTGGTCACATCCCTTTTCAATCCGGCCGAAATTTCCATAGAGCCCTGTGTAGTAATACGTACACCTCCGGGGCCGAAAATAGTGGCTCCCTGGTTATTTCTGGCTTGCTGACGTGAAAGTGGAGTAAGACGGACTGGTGGTGGGTTGCTATTGGTGGACGTATTACGTTCCCTGAAATGACGGTGCTGCATCTGTTTCAGATGGTATTCCATATACTCTTTGGGAGTCATGACAATGGGTGTATCTATCACCATGTCACCAATCATCCGTTCAATGATATAAAGGTTGGTATGATGATCATATCGTACTTCCGTCCGTACCGTCGGCGGGGACTGGAGGAACTGGGAAGATATGGGAGCAGGGGAGATGACGTAATATGCGCACAAGATAATAAGCACGCGGATCTCACGTGGCTTTCTTAGAAAAAAGCGGGAGATTGCCGTATGGAAGTAGAAGGATATGTGACCAATTTTTCTCAGAGAAATAACAGCTTAACAGGATTCATCTTAATTAAATCCGTATTACGTAATCAGCCTGTTATGATCTCCTTAAAAACCTCTGTATGATTGCAATTTTATAATCTTTTCAACGCCTCTTTGATTACGCTTTCTACCGGTAATGTAGGCGATTCTTTCAAAATCCTTGATACCACTTTTTGTGAGGCGGTCTGTACAAATCCAAGCATAACCAGGGCGGACACAGCAGCATGGCCTGTTTCGGAAAGATCATTTTTTGTGGGTAACCGGATGGTACCGCTCTCATCCGTCATTTTGATCTTGTCTTTCAGATCGACAATAATCCTTTGTGCAGTCTTTGCGCCGATCCCTTTTACGGATTGGAGTACGACAGCATTTTCCGTTACGATCACATTTTCCAGTTCCCTTGAGTTGAGGGAGGAAAGGATTATTCTTGCCGTGCTGGGGCCTACACCCGATACCGAGATAAGGTGAAGGAACAGTTCCCGTTCATGTTTATCCCTAAATCCGAACAATACATGGGCATCCTCACGGATGGACTCATATACATAGAGTTTTACCCCGGATTCCTGGCTGATTGCACCGTAGGTATTTAATGAGATATTTAATTGGTAGCCGATACCTCCGCATTCCAATGTTACATTAGTCGGTGTAAGTTCTGCTACCTCTCCTTTGATATAGTCAATCATTGTTTAATAGGTTGATTACGTAATACCGCTGTTATAACGGTAAAATTGATAAAAAAGTATATCCGGGGCAAAAAAGATCTTCACTCTTCATTAAAATATATGTCCTTTCGCCAATCCGCCTTCACCGGTCTCCTTATAGAGTGAAGGCAGGTCGTGCCCTGTCTCTTTCATCACATTTACTACACGGTCGAATGAAACGCGGTGTATCCCGTCGGTGAATGACGAATAGAGATTGGCATCCAGTGCTCTTGCTGCAGCATAGGCATTACGTTCAATGCAGGGGATTTGTACCAATCCGCATACCGGGTCGCAGGTCATTCCCAGATGGTGTTCCAGGCCCATTTCCGCTGCATATTCTATCTGGGCGGGACTTCCTCCGAAGAGTTGGCTGGCTGCTGCGGCGGCCATTGCGCAGGCAACGCCTATCTCTCCCTGACATCCTACCTCGGCACCGGAAATAGAGGCGTTTTCCTTTACGATATTGCCGACCAGTCCCGCTGTAGCCAGTGCACGGAGCATTCTGTTCTTGCTGAAACTGCGGCTCTCTTCCAAATGATAAAGGACTGCCGGTACCACACCGCAGGAGCCGCATGTAGGTGCCGTGACAATCTCTCCGCCCGATGCATTCTCTTCCGATACCGCCAGGGCAAAGGCAAATACCCGACCCCGTGATTGCAATGACGCCTTGTACCCCTTGGCTTTGATGAAATAACTTGCCGCCTTGCGTTGCAGGCCCAATGGTCCGGGAAGTATCCCTTCATTATCGAGTCCCCTTTCCACAGCAGCTTTCATCACATCCCACACATCCGACAGGTAATCCCATATCTCTTTACCTTCATGTTCTCCCACATATTCCCAATAGCTTTTACCGGTTTTTTCACACCACTCCATCACCTCTGTCATAGTGGTCATCGGATAGATATCTTTCCCTTCATTTCCTGTTATGCCGATAGTCTTTGTACCATCGGAAATCTTTCCACCGCCCACACTGTATACGGTCTGAGAAGCTATTTCTTTGCCATCGCTGCCATAAGCATCCAGTTTTAAGGCATTGGGATGAAAAGGGAGGAATGTTTTTGGCAACCATTCGATGGTGGTGGGAGCAACCGGTTCCAGTACGCTTAAAATCGCTTCATCGGTTAAATGCCCTTTGCCGGTAGCGGCCAGGCTTCCGTAAAGCGTAACAACAAATCTCTTTGCTTCGGGATGGTCTCCGGCAAACATGGCTGCTGCTTTTTTTGGCCCCATCGTATGGCTACTTGACGGCCCGTTCCCGATACGGTAAAGTTCTTTTATCGATTGCATGGACAAATGTGAAATTAGCTGTTTTTATAAAGTCTTTACAAAGGTAATGATTAATTCCATTTGAAAAAAGTCGTCATGAACCGTTGCCGGATAATAATGGGTAATAGGTTGTATTGAGAGATCAATAGGAGATAAAAGGCCGTTTTTGGATATTTTTGTACCTTTGGGATTTTAAAAATGAAATAGTTAAAAAAGAGAATAATGAGTGCAAAGAAAAAGTACAGCTATAATATTGAGGCGCAGGATATCGATTTCAGACGTAGGGTCTCGTTGAGGTCGCTTACCAATATGGTATTGATGACAGCCGGGAGGAATGCTGATGAAAATGGTTTCGGCCTGCTGGAGTTACAGACGGAACATTACACTTGGGTGTTATCGCGTTTAGTGGTCGACATGGACCGTTTCCCCACCGAACAAGATTCTCTTTCTATTGAGACATGGATAGAACATGTGGGGACTGCATTCACGACTCGTAATTTTCGGATGAGGGAGGGTGCCGGAACAGTAATCGGCCATGCCAAATCATCGTGGGCAGTCATCGACATGCGTACACGACGTAGTGTCCAGTTAGATACTATCCCTTCTATGCAGCAGTTTGTTGTAGATGAAACCGTTCCGGTGGAAGAGCCGGGTAGGATTGCCAATGTGGAAGGGGCTGGTGCTAACAATTTTACCGTAAAATATAGTGAAATTGATGTGAATGGCCATGTGAACAGTTTGAATTATGTACAATGGGTATCTGATTGTTTTTCTCTCGATTTTTACAGGCAACATTATATTCGTCGATTTGAGATCAATTTCCTGAAAGAGATTACATATGGTGATTCGGGGGAAGTTTACCGGCAAATGATTGCCCCTGAAGATTACCTTTTTCAAATTGAAACAAAAGAAAAAGGAACTGCTTGCCGTGCACGGATATTATTCGAAAAGGTGGCAAATAAAGAGGCGGGAAAATAATTTCCCGCCCCGGACCGGTTTAACCCTTATTATTTGCTTAATTCGTTAATTTTTCCCCCCGAAATTAAATACTACGGGAATTGCTGCGGGTGATTTAAGGACAGTATTCCCTACTGTTAATTTAGGCCACAACTTTACAGTGACGGAGGTCTCGTTGGGAGTGATTCCCAGGAAAGCACTCATCTCATTGGCGACCCGTTGTTGGGAATAACGATTTATTACATTCTTCAGATCCAGACTGATGGGGATAGGAATCACTTTGGTTTCTCCCGGCTCAATCCGGATAGGGATATCCATTTTTCCCTCTACAAATTCCATTTCATTGATTTGGATGGCATAATCTAATGCATCAAGGAATGCGGCACTTTTATTGGGGTTGGTTACATCCATATTGAGAGTCATGCTGAATGGTATGTTTTGTAAGGAGGATCCCCCGGCCAGTGCAGTGGCTATAGAAGCTAGTTTCGACACCGAGATGGCAGAAGCGTTTCCTAAATTTATTCCCACCAGTTGGATGTTGTCTAATGAATGATAGCGATATTCGCTCTGTGAAAGTTGGTAGGCTCCTCCGATTTTATTCATCACATCGCAGCCATTGAATAAAAGGGCTACGCAAAGGAGCAGGATCATCTTTTTCATACGATAATATTTATTTTCTTATTTAATAGTCACCATTGTCGCTCCGTAGCCGTATTCACGAAAAGAGGCGTCCTGGTGAAAACATTTTGGATAATTCTTTTTCAACTCTTTGATAATGGCATTTCTTAATACGCCATCTCCTTTACCGTGGATAAATACGATTTTATGGTTTTTCCGATGAATATGCTCATTCATCACCTCATTGAATTTACTCAATTGATATTCCAGTATTTCAGCATTACTCATTCCCGCAGTGGTGTCGAGCAACTCGTTAATGTGAAGATCGACCATGGTTGCTGCCTCTTTTTTTATCTTCTCTATACGCGCTCTCTGTGGCCGGTCTTCCTCTCTCTTTTTTTCTTTCATTGCCTGCTCCAGATCTCCTGCTGAAATGCGGAGTTTATCTTCGGGGATATCGTTTCGGATGACAAAACAGGTAAGAGCATCATCCTCGAAGTAGTCGTTTTCGTGAAAACTGTGCAGCTTGTAGAACTTTACCGTATCTATACGCAGTTCTACAGAGCAGGGAGGTTTTTCATTAAATGGTTTGTTCCGTTTGAATGCGATGAATTGTATGGTTATCCTCTCTATTTCATTAAGATCGCCTTTTTCGAGTTCTTCCAAAAATATTTTGGTGTTGGGTTCAATAAGCCCGCTATAACGGATCCTTAAAGAATCTTCTTCACGGCTCATATAATTAAAAAAGAGATAGTAATTACTGTCGTTCACGAAATAACATTCGTAGGTTGTGGACGACAGGTTCTTTATATCCATGGGAAGCCATACCAGGCAGGCTGTAATCTTTTCACCTTCCGGAGTTTCTTCGGCTGGTTCTTCCTCTTTCTTCTCTTCTACTGGTGGGTTGAATCGTGGAGCGGATTGGGGCAATTGCGTCAGTTTTTCATTACCTGCCGGTTGTACCACAACACATTCTGAAATCAATACCGGTACGTCGAAACCATGTTCATCTTCAACGATTACCACCTGTTTATTCCGGAATCCTTTTACGATCCCTCCACCTATTGTATTGAGGAAACGGACCGTGTCTCCTATTGTTAATTTATTCATTATAAAGTGTCAGCGTGTATCGTTTGTCAAGGCGAGTTTACGATGGATGCGCCTGTTTGATTCTTTTATTCTTGTTACGTGTTGCAAAGTTGACTAATTTTGTGGAATAAAACCATTAATTATTACGAAAAATCATTTTTGTGTTAGTAAAAAAATGTAAGATTAAAAAAATCGTATGCAAAAGGAAAAGATTCAGCAACTACAGATATCCCGATATAATTATCATCTACCTGACGATAAAATCGCGAAATATCCTCTTGAACGAAGAGATGCATCCAAACTGTTGTTATACGACGGTGTTGGAATCGATACCCACCGGTTCGGCGAGCTTCCTGATTTACTCCCGGAAGGTAGTCTCCTCCTGTTCAATAATACCAGGGTGATTCATGCCCGGTTGCTGTTTCTTAAGGAGACCGGGGCACAGGTTGAGGTCTTTTGTCTCTCTCCCCATTATCCTGCCGATTATGTGGTGAATTTTCAGCAACGTCGCCATTGTTCCTGGTATTGTATGATCGGGAATGCCAAACGCTGGAAAGAAGGGACGTTACAGATGCAGATATCCACTCATGATGGTATCGTGAACTTGAAAGCTGAAAAGGCAGATATCGCGGGAAGTGATACGGTGGTCCGGTTTTGCTGGGATAATGAGGGATTTACCTTCTCTGAACTATTGGAAATTGCCGGTAAACTGCCCATTCCTCCTTATCTGAATCGTCCCTCGGAAGCGATAGACGATGAGACTTACCAGACTGTCTATTCCCGTTCTGAAGGTTCTGTAGCGGCTCCTACAGCGGGATTACACTTCACGGAAGCGGTGATGGAAGAGCTTAGGAACAAGGGGATACTGACGGCAGAAGTAACCCTCCATGTTGGGGCCGGGACTTTCAAACCTGTGAAAAGTGAAATTATAGCCGGCCATGAGATGCATACCGAATTCATTTTGGTACCCAAAGAGACTATTGAGAAATTGCTGACTCACAACTCCGGGAAAATTGTAGTGGTGGGAACCACTTCAATGCGTACCGTGGAGAGCCTCTATTATATTGGAAGAAAACTCAGTACCAATCCCGATATATCTCCCGAAGAACTGGGTGTAAAGCAATGGGAACCCTATGACGACACTGTGGAAATCTCTCCGGAACAGGCACTTCTCAATATCTTAAACTATCTGGAAGAGACCGGGCTACAGCAACTTATTTCTTCCACACAACTGATGATCGCCCCCGGTTATGAGTTTCATTTTCCCGATGCTATCATTACGAATTTTCATCAGCCTCAAAGCACATTGCTACTACTTATTTCAGCATTTGCCGGTGATGATTGGCGTAAGATATATAACTATGCACTGGAAAATGACTATCGGTTTCTAAGTTATGGCGATAGTTCTTTATTATTCAAAAAGCCTATTTTTGGTTAAAAACTTTACCGGGGACGAACTTTTGCTTTCTTTTTTTTGTATAATTGTATTATTAAATAATCAAAGTCTCTCATTTATAATATTTCGATTGAGTTGGTCGCTAAAATTGTCCGCATATTTGCCATTATCATTGTTAGTATTATTTTGTTGAATGTAATACTTGTCATTACCTTCTCTGTGCCGGCAGTACAAAAGGGTGTGGCTAACATGGCTTTGGAAAAATTCAGGCCAATCATTGGAACGAAAGTCGACTTGGAGGGTATCCGTATCCGTCTTTTTAATACCGTAGAACTCGATGGAATTTATGTGGAGGATTTGCAGCAGGACACTTTGCTTCATGTAGGTAAAATAGCAGTCCGCATACATGCCCTGGATCTTTTGAGAAACAAGGTTACAGTACATAAAGCGGGTATTGAGAATTTCAAAGCCAATATACACCGTGCTTCGCCGGATGATCCTTTCAATTTCCAATTTATTATCGATGCCTTTGCCAAAGAGGATACAATAAAGGTGGAGAAAGAAAAAAAGGAATGGCGTATTACTGCTGATGAAGTGATATTGAAAAATGGAAATATCCGTTATGATATTCACTCCATTCCGGAGACTCCGGGAACCTTTAATGTAAGCCATATAGATCTGGTTGATTTTAATTTTAAGGGAAAAGCGGATTTTTTGAGTCTGGAAAATATGAAGGCAGAGGTGAGCCTTCTCAATTTTCTGGAAAGGAATGCCGGATTTACGCTTAATAATTTGAGAGCGAGAATGAAAGGTGAGGGTACATTACTTAGTAGTGAAGGACTCACTGTGGGTTTGAACGGATCGCGTATTCAGGTTAAAGATGCGGCCTATGATCTCGAATCCAAAGCGTTTTCCCTCGTTGCCGAAAGTAATCTGATAGACCCGCGTGATATAAATATTTTTGTTCCCCGTTTTGCTCATCTTGATAAGCCTATCTCATTTGAAGTTAACGCAGAGGGTATGTTACCTCAAGCTGAACTGAACAGTTTGGCTTTCCGGTATGGTCCCGATACGAAGATTAATGTATCGGCATCGATCTCCGATTACAGTAATATCAATGACGGAGAATTGCGTGTTAATCTCCGGGATATGACCCTCTCTCAGGAAGATCTGCAATCGTTCATCCGCATTGGTGCGCCGGACTATGCTTCTCCCGATCAACTGGTTGCAATGGGAGACCTCAATCTGCGTATGATAGCCAGCGGCCGTCTAAGACAATTTCTTTACGAAGGAGAGGTAATTACCGGCCAGGGGAGTGTGTCACTCAATGGTACCGGTCATATCGGGAATCAATTTAAAAGCCTTGTTTTTAAAGGGCCTGTTACAGCCAATAATATACAAGTGGCTAATATCATAGGCGGGGATGTGGGGATAGGTAATACTACCATAAATACAAATATCAAATTATCAATCATTCAAGATTCAACGATTAGCGTGGCAGCCGATGGACGGATTGAATCGACATCCTTCAAAGAGTACCATTACAGTAATATCTTTTTCAATGGGGTGTATAGCGGGAATAATATTGTTGCTGATATCCGTTCCGATACCGAAAGAAATAAGTTTGACCTTTCCGGTGACATCACATTCGGAGAGATAATGAAATTTGATGTAAAAGGAGATGTGGAACGTCTCGAGTTAACACCTTTCGTGGCGATTGAGAGTTGGAAAGATCCTTACCTGAGGGTGAATATTGATGGAAATTTATCGGGGCGTTCGTTGGATGATCTCACGGGGATGGTTGTGATCGATAACATTTCATTGGCCGACAGTAATTTCTTTTATAATCCGGGTGCTATCTATCTCCAGGCATTGCCCGACGAGGGAGAGGGAAAGAAGATCGAATTCATGTCATCCTTTTTTGAAGGTAATATCACCGGCGACTATTATTTTTCCACTATCGGAACCGAGCTGATGAGGGCAATCCATCCCCATCTTCCCTCCGTCATTGTGCAGAAAGACCAGCAAGGGCAACCGGAAACCGGTAAGAATAATTTTCAGTTCAATATCCAACTTCAAAATACGGAAGATATCTCCTATGCGCTTTCACTTCCATTTTATAATGTGGAGCCGGCGACCATTTCCGGCCGTGTGGATATGACGGCAGACGAATCACTGCGCATCGACGCACACCTTCCCCGGATAATGGTAGGGAACAATGACATCAGGGAGACGAAGATGGGGTTGCGTAACCATACATCCGACCTGAAACTGGATGTGAACAGTTATCTGGTGCAGAATAACGGATATATTAATGTGAAACTGGATAGTGACGTGGCGTCGGATTCGGTGAATAACCGCCTGTCGTTCGATATGAAGCAAAACAATACCAACTCCAACGGGGAACTGATGATCACAATGGGATTCCGGCGTGATATTGACGACCGGTTGGCGGCAAACATCCGCATTCCTCCGACCAGGATCAGTTTCAATAACAAACAGATCGACTTCAACGATGCTGCCATCGCTTACAGTAAAGATCGTATCGCAATCTCCAATTTTGGTCTCCGTGAAGATAACATGCTCCTGTTAGGAATAGATGGGGTGGCATCCAAAAGTGAAGCGGATAACATCCGTATCTATTTTAATAATACGGATCTTGCGAATATCCTTAATGCCTTTAATGTGACCAATTTTTCGGGTTCTATCAATGGAGATATCTATGTGCGTCAGGCATTGGATAATCCGATGATTCGTTCCGAAGAACTCCGGATAGAGAATATTACCGTGCATGGTGATACTATCGGTACATTCCGGATTGATGCGGATTGGGATAACCTCCTTTCCGGACTCAATTTGAATGCCTGGCTGGAGGATGGGGGAGAACGCAGCCTCGATGTGAAAGGATATATTCCTACCGGGGATAATAGTCCCTTTCCGATGGATATAAACCTCTCGATTGCTGATTTTAAACTGATGGCAATCCAGCCGCTTACCACCGGTGTTTTTAGTGAATTGAACGGACGTTTAAATTCTAATATACACGTAACCGGCACACTTTCTGAACCAATAACGGAAGGATGGCTCGGAATTGATGACGGTGTGATGAAGGTGGCATTTACCAATGTAACCTATTATGTATCCGATACAATAGAGATTAGCAGGGATAATGTGGGATTGAAAGATCTGGTGATCCGTGACCAGAACAATCATACAGCCACTTTGAACGTAAGCCTGTCACATACCAATTTCGGGCGTATGGTGTATAATGCCGGCATCCGTCTCAACGATTTCATGCTGCTGAACAATGCGAACCGGACCGACCTGATGGCCTATGGCAATCTGAAACTGTCGGGAGAACTGAAAGTGACAGGATCTCCTTCCGGAATTTTTGGCAATGGGAATTTGACCAGTTCAAGCAAGTCGGATGTTACCATAGTACTTCCACAAACAGCGACAGCAACGGAATACAGCGGTATAGTCTATGTCAGCAGCAAATCCCGGGAGCCCGATTCTCTGGCATTTTTGCGTAAGAATGAAGAATCGGGAGGACAACTCAATACTAACGTTTCCCAGGGCATTCCTATTGTCATGGCAGTTACCGTGAATCTGACCCCGTTGCTCGAAGCAGGTGTGGTTCTCGACCCTACTACCGGTAATGCGCTTGAGGTGAGTGGAGAAGGCGAGTTGAGTATCAACTTCAACTCAAGGTCTACCCCGCCGGTATTACTTTACGGAGATTATGTCCTCAATAGTGGAAAGTTTCATTACAACTTACAGAATCTTCGCACAATAGAGTTCAATATTCGCGAAGGAAGCAGGCTCTCGATGGAAGGTAATCCAATGAATACACAGTTCAATGTAACTGCTTACAGGTCTGTAAGGGCAGATCTGGCAGCACTCAGTAACACTTTTAAAACTGAACTGGCCAATACGCGGGTACCGGTGAATGCACTACTACAGATCAGAGGTAATCTGCAAGGGATGGACCTGCAATTTGATGTTGAGTTGCCGGAAAACTCCAATGATGTGCAACAGCGGGTAAAAAGCTTTATGACAAATGAAGAGACAAAGATACTTCAGGTGGTGTACTTGGTAACTACAGGTGGCTTTATGCCCTCGGAGGGTTCTCCCGATACGAATTTCGGTTCATCGATGGTGACAAATATTGCGGCCAACACTTTGTCCAGAGGGTTGGATGCACTGTTTGCCAGTGCACTGAGGGACAACTGGTCGATTAGTACCAACCTGGAATCGATCGATGGTAGTCTCGAAAATGTGAGGATGGGAGTAGATGTCTCCACCCGTTTGATGGATAACCGGTTGCGTATAAGTACCAATCTGAGTTATGGAGATAATAGTATGCTGGTGGAAGGCCAACAGCAATTTCTGGGAGAGTTTGAATTAGAATATGATATCAACACCTGGCTTATGCTGCGTGCTTTCAATAGGGCCAACCAACGGTTTTACCGCCGCACACCCACCACGCAAGGGGTAGGGATTATGGTTACCAGGGAGGCTAAGGAATTCAAGGATCTGTTTGACCTGAGGTTTGTCAGGCCGAAGGAAGAGGATTAAAGTGCTACGCGCCATAAAAGATAGATAATGAGATGATTTGATGATGATTAGTAATTGGTGATTACTAATTTGTAATTTTACTCTGCTGATTGTATGAAGAATTATATATTCCTTATATTGTGGATATTTACTTTGGCTGCCTGTAACGTAACCAAAAAAGTGCCGGAGGGAAGTTATCTTCTCAACAAGACTGATATAAAGTCAGACGTGAGAGGTATTGGGTCGTCTGCCCTGAAGCCTTATCTGCGGCAGAAGCCTAACTCTTCGATGATCTTGTTAGGAAGGGTGAAGCTACATATGTATAATATCCCCAATGATACCTCTACATGGATGAACAGGCAACTCCTCAAATACGGCGAACCGCCCGTACTCTATAATGAGCAGTTGGCTGTTATTTCGGCTGAACAGATCCGGTTGCACCTTAAAAATAAGGGATACCTGAATGCTGAAGTCGATACCAATGTGGTAAAGAAAGACAAGAAAGCCAATGTCACTTATAATGTGACCGGTAATGAACCTCATCGCATCCGCACTTTTACCGACACTATTCATTCGGTTGATACCACTATTTATAATATCCTGAACCGGACCAGACAGCTCGAATTGATGAAAGAGGGAGATATTTTTGACCTATCCGTATTGGAAGGAGGGCGGGAAAGAATGACTACTATATTGAGGAACAGGGGATATTACAATTTTTTGAAAGATAACTTCTATTTTATTGCAGATACTACCGTAGGAACAAATCAGGTGGATGTGACGCTTGCCCTCAACAATCCTTCCGATTCGACTTACCACCAGCGGTACTATATGGGGAATGTGACCGTGATCAACGGGGTAGATCCGCTTCTCTTGCAGGATTCGGTTCGTCGTTCTTCTTTGGAACTGGATACGGTAAATTATAGAGGGATGCAAATTATCTCGGAAAAAGATCGTTTTCTGCGTCCACGGGCAGTCTATTATAATACCTTTTTACGTCCCGGACGACTCTATGCCGACAGGATGGTTGAGCGAACCTATGCATCATTGAACGGGATGGGCCCGGTGAACCAGACGTCAATCAATCTGACACCTGTAATACGGAGTGACTCGTCATATATCGATTCAAGGGTTACCCTCTTCCCGGGAAACCTGCACTATACACAGTTCGGGGTAGACGGCACTAATTCGGGAGGAGACCTCGGCGTGGCCGGTAACGTGACTTATGAACACCGTAATTTCCTGAAAGGGGGAGAAACTTTCCGGGTGCAATTGAATGCTGCTTATGAGTTTATCACGGCTTCCGACAGCCTCAATCTCCTCGATAAAAGTTTTTATGAATATGGAGCTGAGGCATTCCTTTCCATCCCCCAGTTGATACTCCCCTGGTTGATGAAGCGACTCAGAGACCAACCCTCGGCATCGACAGAATTTTCGGCAGGTATCAACTTCCAGAAACGGCCTGAATACCTGCGTCAGTTCTTTAACCTGTCCACCCGCTTTCAGTGGGCTTCTATGGAATGGCAATTGCAACATATGCTTGAACCGATAGGGATAACCTATGTAAGGATGCCCTGGAAAACCAAACGCTTCGAAGATCTTTACCTGGATGAGGACGCTAACCCTATCTTGCGGTTTAGTTACGATGATCTGTTGATTGTACGCACTGCATATAATCTCACCTATACCAACTATAGTCGACTTGGGAGACGTAGTATGCCTGCTATCCCCTTTCGTGTTCGGTCAGGTATTGAGTTGGCTGGATGGTTGCCCCGTGTCGTTACCGAACTGGGTGGGGGTGAGGTGAATGACAAAGGCTTCGAAACATTATTTAAGCAACCTTATTCGGAGTATGTGAAAGGAGATATCGATATCTCCGCATCGCATGCTTTTGACGACAAAAATACTATAGCAACACATCTTGCTGTAGGTTTGGCGTATCCTTACGGAAATTCCAATGTATTGCCTTTCGAAAAACGTTATTTCGGAGGAGGGGCTAACAGCGTAAGAGGGTGGAGCACCCGTACTTTGGGGCCAGGTACCTATAGTCGGGACTCAGCAGGATCCGATTTCGGCCGTAGGATAGGGGATGTGAAACTCGACCTCAGCGTGGAATTCCGCCGTAAGCTCTCCGGCCCGCTTGAACTGGCTACTTTTATAGATGCCGGAAATATATGGACTATCCGGGATTATGTGGAGCAGCCCGGCGGTATGTTCCGGTGGAATAGTTTTTATAAGGAGTTGGCGGTAGCGTATGGTCTTGGTATACGTTTCAATCTCGATTTCCTGCTGATTAGGGTGGATGGTGGGATGAAGGCGTATAATCCTGCTCTTCCTGAAGGTTCCCGGTGGACCATCTTCAAACCGAACCTACGTCGCGATTTGGCTTTCCATTTCGCTATCGGTTATCCGTTCTGATGTGCTGAATCGCCCTGATATGCTAAAATGAGAGCTTAGTTCCTCCATAATAATTTCTTGTGGGTGCAGGGTTGAAAAAGCGATTACCAAAAGTATTGATGTCGTTGCCTAAGCTATATTTCTCATTCAGCAAATTATCTATCCCCGCGAAAAATTCTATTTGTAGTGATTGATTCATTTTCCGGTTCCAGCTCCCTTTCAGTTGAACCAGATGGAACTTGTCCGAAAAGAAACTATTTGCATCATCTAGCGGCATAGCCGAAGTGAAATTATGGGAAATATTCAATCTGAACTGTTTGGGAAAAGTAATAAACAGTGAATTCGTCCATACCCAATCGGGTACGGCCGTTACCTTGTTCCGGGAAAAATCGTTGTCGTTCACCTGATAGTTTCCAAATCGGTAATGGTTATATGATACGGCGGATTGGAGGCTCAGGGTTTGTATAAACCTGCCGGTTTGCATGGGTAACAGGTAGGCCCAGATCGAGGCTTCGATCCCTTTTTGTTTTATTTCTCCGGCATTCAGATAAAATTCGGCACCATTATCACGGAGATGTCGTACAATTCCATTATCCATATTGTAATTGTAGAGACTTACATCTGTGATAAATCTCCTTCCTGCGGTTTCCCAACGTATTCCCAGTTCGTAATTTATTCCTGTTTCCGCTGTCAGATCGGTATTGATGATATTATCAGAAGAACGTACTTCGGCAATGGTAGGCGGTGAATATCCCTTTGATATGGAACCGCGGACGGCTAAGCCCTCTCTTAGTATATAAGAGGTGGCAATTCTCGGCATCCATATATTCCCGAAACCAGCGTTGCCATCAGGATCTGAAACTTCGGGATAGCGTTGGGTATAGTTGATTTCAACCCGGTTGATGCCTAATGAGGCTTCGATGGTCCAACGGTTATACAGATAAGCCATTGCCCGATAAAAGAAACTGCCCCGGGTATTATCCAGGTTATCCTTTGCTTGTGGGGCAGTGGCTGTACCCTTTTCATTGTCATAATTATCAATTCTGTTCCACCCTTCTTGTCCCTCGAAACCAAATTGCATCTGCCATTGAAACTGTTCTTGATCCACATTTCTATAGGAAAAGTAAGTGCGGATACCCAGATTTTTCTCTTTCCGGAATTCATAATTGGTAATGAACGGATTTTCAAAATCGGTGTGTGAACCGAAAACACTAATGGTATGGGATAACCTCTCGCTGATTCGTGCGTTGTGGGCAATACCTCCGAAAAATGTCCTGTTGTATATACCTGCTTCCTGTTCTACAGCAGAGGGTGTGGAACCACTGGCAGGGCGTGCCATCCTTGGATTTTCATGCATTTGGTCTTCTGTAAGCCCGCCCGGTGTGAGATAACCCAAATCAGTATATAGGGCGATAAATCTTAGTTCGTTATTCTCAGAATATTGCCATTTATGGGCCGTTTGGAAGGTCTTTTTGTTTAATGCCGTATTTTCCCGGTAGCCATCCGAACGGGTAAATGATTGGTCTATTGAAAGAGCATAACTATCATTTACTTTTCGTTGTATGGAAAATTGCTCCTGGAACAATCCGAAAGATCCCCCGCTTAACAAAAGATCTCCCTGGTTCTGGGGCGTGCCAAATCCTTTAGGTTGAATGCGGATAACACCCCCTGAATTGGCCCCGTAAAGCGAGCCGTCAGGTCCTTTTAGCACGTGTATTGTAGATATGGAAGCAGGATCTATCAAGTTCAGGTAGGTATTACCTCCTGCATCGGTCAAAGGAAATTCATCTATATATATTTTGACATTGCGAATACCAAATGGAGACCGGATCAGGCTACCACGTATTGCCAGCCGGTAACTTCCCGGCGAACGCTCTTCCATACGAACACCGGCTACCATATTCAACGCCGGTAAAAGTGTAGTGGCCTGTTGTGTTTCTATAAGGTTTGAAGAAACAGACTGTGCCGAAGCAGTTAATCCTAAAATAGGTTGCTGGTTGAAATAGGCAATTACTTCTACCGGTTCAAGCGTAAGTGCTTCATTTTGATATATACTGTCAGTCGTTAACCCATAAAGCATTGAGGAAACAGCAACGCAAAATGTAATAACCAGAAGTGTAACTATACGGGTCATGTAGTCTTGTTCTTACCGGATAAATCCTTGATGGACAGGCATTGTCTGAACTTTTGTATAAATAAAAATTGAAAAAGTCTAATGTAATTGAAGGGTTTGTCCCTGTCTTACAGTTTACCTCCAATTATCAAAGATAGGTGAAAAAGGTTTGAAATCATTTATAAAAGAATGCCTTTATTTGACAGGAAACGACTGCGATAAGAGTAGGTCAGGCAATCTCTTTCTGAATGCGTACAACTCGCGCAATAGCATCGTTCATCTGCCCGATACTTTGAAATCCGAGCGTCATGCAGTGTATATTGGATTCTGTCAGGGCATACCGTAGCGATTGTTCACGCTCTTCCTCCTTGACATGCTTGCCCTCACCGAATATTTTCATGCCGATCACACCTTTCCCTTTTCGACGTGCTTCCCCCAATAAGTCCCGGATTGTGTCTGGGGTTCCATCCATATGCGATTGGAAAGGATTGATACGGGCAAGTATTACATCTACCCAGGGCGATTCAACAGCCTCCTGAAGTGCTTCTAGATTGTGGGCGGAAATACCGACAGCTTTTACAATGCCATTTTCCTTAGCCCGGGACAATCCTTCCATTACTCCCTGGCGGCTGTTGGCCCATCCGCCCGAAGTCATACAGTGTAACAGGATAATATCGATATAATCTGTACCGAGTTCCCTGCGATAAGACTCGATCTTGTTTCGTGTCTCAGCGGCAGAAACTCCGTCAGTTTTGGCTATTTTGGTAAGAAGTGTCAGCTCTTCCCTTGGCAGACCTTTCATTGCTTCTCCGAAAAAAGGATGGGATCCGTATGATTCGGCCATCTCGAAGAATTTCACCCCCCTGTCATATGCATTCTTTGCCAATCTGACAAATTGCTCCATACCCAAGCGGGTCTGGTTGGATGCATTATTCCAACCGGAAGTGCCGGACCCCATGGCCATAAGAGGTACCGTAAGGCCGGTAGCTCCCAGTATCACTTTACTGTCCAGATATGCATCATCCTTCGTGTCGGTTTCATCCTTTACGTTAAAAGGAAGTGCATAGCTGGCATTGCGGATATTTGTCCCTATCAGTGTACCCGCTACTATTCCGGCCTTTATAAATTTGCGTCTGTCCATATTGGTCTCCTCCAGTTAATATATTATCGATACAAAGATATTTTCTTTTGAATAAAAATAAAGTGATTATTATATTTTAACTTGTTGAAGGAGTAATTTTATGCTGATTGGCCCTGGTTTGTTAAATCAATGAAATAAAACAACAATATGATTGATTTATTGTTGATTGGTATATGCATTTACAGAGTCATATAAATAGTAAACATTTAAAAAGTAAAATTATGAGCTACACATTACCTGAATTGCCTTACGCTTATGATGCGTTAGAGCCTCATTTTGACACTGAGACGATGACTATCCACCATCAACGTCATCACCAGGCTTATGTTGACAATCTGAATAAGGCCATTGCCGGTACCGAAGCAGAGTCTAAGGGTTTGGAAGAAATCCTGAAAGAGATAAGTAAATATGCGCCTGCTGTGAGAAACAATGGTGGCGGGCATTATAACCACTCCCTGTTCTGGAAGATTTTATCCGGTTCGCCAAAAACTGCACCCTCCGGGAAATTGGCAGACGAAATCAATAAGACCTTTGGCAGCCTCGACGAACTGAAAGCGCAGATCAAGCAAGCCGGTCTGGGGCAGTTTGGATCAGGCTGGGCATGGCTGGTGGTAAAAGCAGACGGATCATTGTCCGTTGTTGCTACTCCAAATCAGGATAACCCCTTGATGGATGTCAATCCTGCTAACCAAGGCTGTCCGATTTTGGGAGTGGATGTATGGGAACATGCTTACTACCTGAAGTATCAGAACAAACGTGCCGATTATCTCGATGCTTTCTGGTCGGTGCTCGATTGGGCAGCAGTTGAGAAGAATTACGAGAAAGCTCTTTCATAGGTAATTATCTGCCTCTTTATATTCAATTGGTTTCGTCTTCTCCTGTGCTTATGGGGAAGACGAAATAATAAAACCCGCCATTAAGCGGGTTTTCGTTGTTGTCTTACCAGGACTCGAACCTGGACAAACAGGACCAGAATCTGTTGTGCTACCATTACACCATAAGACAATGGGACTGCAAAGGTATAAAAAAATGTGACAACAAAAAAAGTTGTATGAAAAAATTAAATCTTTTCCTTCATCCTCCGAAAGATTATTTAGGCTTACACCATTATTAATTTCGTGTTGTGATTACTGATGATCGAGTAGATCTCTTTTTGCCTGTAAAAGTCGAGCAGGTCTGCATAGACCGGCGATTCACGTAAGATGGTGGCATTACCGACAAGAAAAAGCTGCCGGCGTGCACGGGTAATGGCCACATTGAGTTTTCTATCCACCGTTCCATCATGGTTCAGGTTACAAAGAAAATTCATCTGATAGGGTTTATTTGCACAGAACGAAATCAGTATCACATCACGCTGGCTCCCTTGATATCGCTCCACAGTATCGATCATGATTTTTTCCCGGTGCGGAATGTCTGTTAACGACAGTTTGTATTTGACCAGGGCGATCTGGTTCCGGTAGGGGGCGATAATGCCGATCGAGGTGGTATCAAATGTCTTACCGTTTGCTTCATACACATTACGGATAGATGCCAGAAGAGTGATGATCAGATCTGCTTCGGCCTCATTGATTTTGTCGGAAGTAGAGGATCCGTAGATTTTTTCCGTCGAAAAAAAGGCAGTGCGTTTGGTGGCTATCCAACGGTCAAAAATATTATCTGACGGACTGTGCAGTGTCCAATCTTCCGATTGCCAGTCGAGTGCGGGAAATAGTTTATCGGAATAAAAGCTGGTTGCGGGAAAAGCGGCAATGTCGTTGTGCATCCGCCCCTGATGGGTGAGTTGCGCATAGGTGTGATGCCATCCTTTAGCTTTACAACGGCGTAACAGCCGCTCAAATAGAGAATCACGGCAATCAATAAATCCAGCCTCACGCAATGCCAGTTCATTGATGCCTGAAAATTGATTCTCCTGCAACACGATGGTCGATAGTTGATTGTGATCACCGATCATGATAAACCGGTCAAAACGGGGTAGGAGGCCGATAATCTGTGGTTCCAGTATCTGGGATGCTTCATCGATGATAGCTATATGAAAATGTTTGAGGTTGAAAAGCTCCATTCGCCCGTTGATGGAGGCAAGGGTAGATATGTATATACGGCTCCTTTCTATCTCATGCCGTAGCGACTCCCTGTCTTTGGCTTTCTCCGAGATCCTTTGCAGCAACCGATGACGATAGGGTTCGGCACAGGAGAGCTCCGTACCCACGCGTATATAGGCGTCACACTCTCCCTTTTTACATCCGAAAGCGGCGTTGACGGCTTCACACAACTCGTCTACTGCACGGTTTGTGTAGGCGAGTACCATGATATTCTTTTCCGGTTGTGCGTGATATTCTTCAATGAGGCGTCGGGCAAAGATGGATGTCTTCCCTGTGCCGGGAGGGCCTATAATCAGGAAGTAGTCCTGGGTGTCCATCGCTCTCCGGATGATATTTTCAGGATAGCCTGCCTCTGGTGAAGTCTCTATCGGATGAGTTTCATCCCGGTAAGTTTTATTTTGATCGCTTGTTTCCGGGGGTATCAGTCCCATCAGTATCTTTTTCTTTTTCGTAGGAGCATTCAAAAAAGCGAAGAGGCATTTGTACATACTGTTATAACTGGAGTCCAGCGAGTCATGTTCTATAGCCCAGAGCCGGTTCTCTTTAAAAAAACTGTGGTTTTTCTGTTTATAACGAAAGCGTACTTCCACTGTCGATGCGGTAATCCTTGCGATGGTGCCTTTCAATATTTGCCGATTCAGTACCGTGTCATTGTCATTTTGCCTGGGATAGACAATACATATCTCTCCTTCCCTAAAATTGACAATATCGTTTCCTGCCTGGTTACGGGCGAATAGGATTGTCATATCGTTTCCCGAATCATCGATTTCCAGGATAGAAAGATCGAAAAGTACGTCCAACGCTTCGGCACGTTCGCCGAAAGCGCTGTTCCACAGTGATGCTGTGCCTGTCGGCGTTTCATAGGCTATATCGCCGATTTTTTGATGATACAATTCCCTTGAGATAAACCGGATATATCGATAGAAAAAAAGTCGTTCCAGATCGCTGCAACTCGACAGTAGAAAACGTATCCGTTCTATTTTTTCGATGAAGAAGGCAGGTAATCTTTGTTTTGTATGAATGAGGTTGAACAATGATTCGAACAACGCCTCTGCATCTTTGTTTTCTCCCCGGATCAGAATCTGTTCGTTGGCTACGATCAGGTTACGGATATTCAGGATTGATTTCTCCAACTCCCCGTCAACCGCAGCAGTGCGGAGATTTTCTCCGGGTCGGCTTCCAGCCGAATAGAGAATAGAGGCATCTACTCCCTGTGCCTTTTTTCCGAAAACGGTCTCTATCATCAGACGGTACACGGCAGTCTGTACTTCATGATTGAGCGAGATCTTCTCGTTGTCGGAATAAGGGAATGGAATTCTGCCTGATTTCAGTTCCACGATCCGGGCATCTGTTTCGTCGGAGTAGGGTTGTAACAGGTCGAGTCGTCCCTGGAACCCGAACCGTTCGCAAAAAAACGAAGGCTCCAGCGTACAGTGGTGCAGATCGATAGCTCTTTCCGGAAAATCCGTGCGAATTACCCGTTTAATATTTTCAAACTGACTTCTTGCTTTTTCCATGAATACCCGGAAATCGCTCTCGCTGCGGATATCTTCACAACTGGCGTATTCGAAAGGCGATTGTTTAAACGACCGAAGGAATACATCCCTGAAGGAAACTTTCTCAGGATTTTCTGCAAACACCAGTTCATCGAGGAAGAAGTTTGCTAAATTTCCCAGTAGCAGATAGGAACGATTTTCTTTTTCCTCAAATTTGTTGCGGAAATAGTGGAGCGGGGAGATTGAATAATCCTGAAAACATTCCGCGATTGCGGAAGCATCAATCAGATAATCAGGTTCTAGGATGATATAGTTAGGGATAAGAAAACCATTGCCGTCAATAACAGAATCTATCAGGTTCAGGTTGGCTCCCTCCTGAAATCTTTCTACTGAACTGTCAAAAACGCGGTTCTCCGGTGAAATCCCATATCTGGCAATCAGTGCCGTGCCCGGATTCTCCATGGTCATGCATATCAGCAATTTCCTCTCCCTGTCAACTTTCAGGAGTTGAACACGGATAGTATCAGTGGAAAAACCTACAGGAAAAACGGAAGATTCAGCCATACAATATCAAAAAATTTTGGGTAGAAAGATGGTAATCCCAACTGCCAATGCAGCCACAGCGACGATCAAAACTGCTGCGGCTGAAAGGTCTTTCACTTTTTTGATAGCGGGATGAATCTCTTTGTTACAAGTATAATCAGATAATCTTTCCAGGGCCGTATTTATGGCTTCCATGGAAAACACAGCGCCGATAACAATGATAATGGCAAGCCATTCGTTGTAAGATATCTTGTATATGAATCCTGACGAAATCGCAATAATTGCCACTATTAAATGTATCAGCGCATTAGGTGTCTCTTTGAATAAAAAATACAGACCCCTGAAGGCATATGCAAAAGATTGGATTCGTTTTTTTATATAACTCATTTGATGATTTACTGATTTGTTGATTAGCCGATTTACAATCTACTTCCATATTGGAAATCCATACTCAAATTTACAATATTTGTCTCTTCTCGCCAAAATAATCTCATATGAAGGTAGAAAAATAAAAAGTATAATAGCCAATTACTATATGAATTATGGCTGTATCAAAATAAAATCTTGTAAATTTGTAGATAAGTAATTCAAGTTTCGTAAATCGTATGATTGCAACTAAAATCTCCGACTGACAATATTTTATGACCCATAATAGTTCTCGTCCGCTAAAAGAGTAAAACTATTTCGTTAAGCTAAATGAGCAGAAGACAAGCTTGCTTGGATTATGCCATAGCGAGAATTGAAAATCGAGGAGCCTGCGACTCAAATAGTCTAACTTCAGTGAACTCGCTTCGCTTTGGACAGCTGCTCTTTTAACGCTCATCTCGCACTATGGGTTCCCGGAAAATATCTAAAGGTCTCCGTTTTAGTTGCATACATTATAAGAAACTGTTTTGAATTTTTTCATCAATTGTTTTTTAGCAATTTTCTGATGGATTTGGATTTTCATTTATTGAAATGTAGTGGGCTACTTGAAAGAAATGAAAATTCGAAGGCGCAAAAAAGAGCAAAAAACAAGATGAAAGAGTGAAAAAATAAGCATAAAATAATTACTCGTAAAATTCAAAATAGTTTCTAAATTTACATGCGAAACTTAAGTAAGTAAAGGTTCAATAAGAATTTAGAAAAAACTATGTCTCAATCCTGTCCCCTTTGTGGAAAAACCAAAACGGAAGAAGCCCTTTTTTGTGATGATTGTACAAGGAAGATCCATACTGAGTATGAAGTAGATATTCCGAAAGAAATTGAAATAGGAAGCGCTTCTGTTGCTGAGGATTTACGTGTGCAAGAACACGTAGAGGATAAGAAGGAGACGGGCAATCACGTGAAATCAGAAATGACTCATGTCGATAAAGAGCCTGACGTGGAACCGGAATCAGGTCTGGAACCGGATTTGAAATCGGAAAAAACGGTAATGAAGAAGAAAAAAGGAATAGGGGTTCCATTACTGTTTTTATTAGTGATTCCCTTATTAACTGGCGTTTTTTTTGTTTATAATGAGACTATTCGCAAAAGTAACCTGGATCGCAGCGGATGGGATGCTGCAGTAAAGACTAATTCAGTAGAGGGATATCTGGCTTATATGGAAGCCCATCCGCGGGGTGCGCACTTTGACGAAGCACAGGCCGGCCTGCACAGGCTGAAATCGGAAGAAGCCGCCACATGGGAAAGGATGAAAGAAACTGACAACGTCACCGAGTTGCGTGATTTCTTAGACAGGCATACCGATAGTCCTTACACCCCGTTAGTAAGGACAAGACTCGATTCACTTATATGGATAGGTACTTTGCAAATGAACACGCCAGAGTCATACTCTGATTATATCATGTTGGCTGAGAACGGCGGTATTAAAGGCGATTATATTGCTGAAGCAAAAAAGCGCTATGATTTGCTTTCCCGGGCACAATCGGCCGATATAACTGCATTAGATAGTATACGTGTTACGATAGACGGCTTTTTTACAGCCCTTTCTGCCTTGGATCACAACGGTATGATTCGTTATCTGGCACCTACTGTGTATCGTTTCTTTAATTCGGGTGCCGCTACCCGTGAAAGAATTGCCGGTGAGCTGCTTGTAACGGGTGCACAGACTGAAGGTGCCACACTGAAATTTACGCCGGATATCGAATCAGTACAGTATGAAGTGACAAGTAGCAACCATTACAAAGTCAATGTCCCACTTCGGAAATCTTATCAGAAAGGCGGAGCTACTGAAGATGTATACGGCTATATTGCCCATATTGAATTGGATACACTCTTTCAGATTGTCAGCATATTTGAAACAAAGCCCTATCCCGAAGCACCTTAGTGGTAATGGTTACAGGCGTTGTACAAGACAGCAATCCTGAAAACTAAATTCAATTCTGTTTGTTAAAGAATACCTATGGATTTTCAACTTACATCAGCATATCAACCTACCGGAGATCAACCTGAAGCAATCGCGGCACTGGTAGAGGGGCTCCGGCAGAAAGTCCCTTATCAGACCCTGTTGGGGGTTACCGGATCGGGTAAGACTTTTACGGTGGCCAATGTGATTGCACAGATAAATAAACCCACTTTAGTGCTGAGTCACAATAAAACACTGGCAGCACAACTTTATAGCGAGTTCAAGAGTTTCTTCCCGAATAATGCGGTGGAATATTTTGTCTCCTACTACGATTATTATCAGCCGGAAGCTTATCTTCCGACGACCGATACCTATATAGAAAAGGATCTTTCTATCAACGATGAGATTGAAAAACTACGGCTCGCAGCCACCTCCTCACTGCTTTCGGGAAGAAACGATGTGATAGTGGTTTCTTCGGTTTCCTGTCTGTATGGTATCGGGAATCCCGAAGATTTTAACAAGACGACTATCGATATCCGTGAGAGGCAGGTGATGGAGCGCGACCAATTGTTGCGCCTGCTGGTAAACAGTCTTTATTCACGTAACGAAACAGCCGACTTCAACCGGGGGAACTTCCGGGTGAAAGGCGATACGGTAGATGTTTTCCTGGCATACCACGATTATATCATCCGCGTTATCTTTTGGGGGGATGAGATAGAGAGTATTGAATCGGTAGATCCACTCAGCGGGATCACCATTGAACGGTTGGATTCTTACCGGATATTTCCAGCCAACCTTTTTGTTACCACGCAGGAACGCATTAACAGGGCGATAGATGAAATACAGATCGATCTGGGAAAACAGGTGGAGTTCTTTCAGTCTATCGGAAAACCGTATGAGGCCAAGCGACTTTACGAAAGGGTGACCTATGACCTGGAGATGATCAAGGAGATAGGTTATTGTTCCGGGATAGAAAACTATTCCCGCTATTTCGACGGCCGTGCCGCCGGTACACGTCCTTTCTGTCTCCTCGACTTCTTTCCCGAAGACTATCTCACTGTCATTGACGAAAGCCATGTCACTATCCCGCAGATCCGCGCTATGTACGGGGGCGACCACTCCCGCAAGATCAATCTTGTGGAGTTTGGTTTCCGGCTTCCGGCAGCGATTGATAACCGGCCGCTGAAGTTTGAAGAGTTTGAAGCGATTACCCCTGAGATTATTTTTGTGAGCGCCACCCCTGCCGATTATGAACTGGAAAAATCGGAAGGTATTGTGGTCGACCAGTTGATTCGTCCTACAGGGTTGCTCGATCCGCCTATAGATGTGCGTCCCAGCCTGAACCAGATCGACGACCTGATGGAAGAGATCCGTCAGCGCGTGGAGGTCGATGAGCGGGTATTGGTGACTACCCTCACCAAACGGATGGCCGAAGAACTGACCGATTACCTGACAAAGAATGGTGTACGGTGTAATTATATCCACTCCGATGTAGAGACATTGGAGAGGGTGAAGATCATGGATGAATTGCGTAGCGGGTTGTTCGACGTGTTGATCGGTGTGAATCTGTTGCGCGAAGGGTTGGATTTACCCGAGGTATCGCTTGTGGCGGTGCTCGATGCCGACAAGGAAGGATTTCTCCGCTCCCATCGATCCCTTACCCAGACAGCCGGTCGTGCGGCACGTAACGTGAACGGAAAGGTGATTTTTTATGCCGATAAAATGACCGATAGTATGCGGATGACTATCGACGAGACCAACCGCAGGCGTGAAAAGCAGATAAAATATAACGAAGAGCATGGCATCACACCGCAGCAGATAAAGAAGGCACGCTCATCGGTATTGACCAGAGAATATAAAATAACGGCAGAAGCAAAAGCATATATAGAACCGGATTATTATGCTTTGGCGGCGGAACCGATAGCTGAGTATGCTTCGACCGACGACCTGAAGAAAAAAATAGAACAAACCCGTAAAGCGATGATGGCAGCGGCAAAGAAACTGGAATTTCTGGAGGCTGCGCAATTGCGTGATCAGTTGATTATGCTGGAAGAAAAACTTAAATGATAGGATGGTGAGATGATATGGTGATTTAACGATGAAAATCAACAAATCGTTAAATCAGTAAATTAACAAATCAGTTTTATATGAAATCAGACATTCAAATAGCAAGGGAAACACCTCTGAAAAAAATCAAAGATGTGGCGGAAAGTATCGGAATCGACCGGGATGAAGTGATTAGCTTTGGAAGACACATGGCTAAGATACCTCTTCACCTCATCGATCAGGAAAAAATAGACCGTAGTAACTTAATTTTAGTGACAGCTATTACTGCTACCAAAGCGGGTATTGGTAAAACAACGGTTTCCATAGGGTTGGCGCTTGGACTGAACAAGATCGGGAAAAAAGCGATTGTCGCTCTACGTGAACCTTCACTTGGGCCGGTCTTTGGAATGAAGGGAGGTGCTGCCGGTGGCGGGTACGCACAGGTGCTTCCGATGGAGAATATCAATCTCCATTTTACAGGTGATTTCCATGCTGTGACCACGGCACATAACACTATCTCGGCCTTGCTTGACAACTATATCTTCCGCGTACGGGGTACCGGTGAAGAGATTAAGGATGTTCTTTGGAAACGGGTGCTGGATGTGAATGACCGCAGTCTGCGGTATATTGTCACCGGCCTGGGGCCGGGTAACGGTATACCGCAGGAAGGAGGCTTCGATATCACTGCCGCTTCGGAGTTGATGGCGATCCTCTGTCTGGCAGAAAATGAAGATGATCTTCGCAGGAGGATAGAGAACATCTTGTTGGGATACAGGATTAATGGAGAACCATTCACTGTGAAAGATCTGGGAGTGGCAGGTGCCATCACCGTACTGATGAAAGATGCCATCCACCCTAATCTGGTGCAGACTACAGAAAATACGGCGGCCTTTTTGCATGGTGGGCCGTTTGCCAATATTGCGCATGGATGTAACTCGGTGTTGGCTACCAGGATGGCAATGACATACGGTGATTACGTGGTTACGGAGGCCGGCTTCGGAGCTGACCTGGGAGCAGAAAAGTTTTTTAATATCAAGTGCCGGAAGAGCGGGTTACGTCCAAAACTGACGGTTGTTGTCGCTACGGCACAAGGATTGAAGATGCATGGAGGTACACCGGAGAAGATGATCAAAGAGCCTGACTTGGAAGGGTTGAAAAAGGGATTGGAAAATCTGGGAAAACATCTTGATAACCTGGCCGGTTTTGGCCAGTCGGTGGTGGTGGCATTCAATAAATACGCTTTCGATACCGCTGAGGAGATCGATATGGTACGGACTTTTTGTCATGAACGGGGAGTGTCGTTTGCAGTTAATGAGGCTTTTACCAATGGAGGTGCAGGTGCAGTGGAACTGGCTGAGGCGGTGGTAGATGCCATTGGGAGCAGACCTTCGGGAGAGTTGAAATTTACTTATGACGATGAGGATGATGTAGAGACCAAACTGGCCAAAATAGCTACACATATTTATGGGGCACGTGATGTGGTAATGGGAGAGAAAGCATTGAAGAAGTTGAAACTTATTGAAGGCACCCCTCTCGAAAAGATGCCGGTCTGCATTGCCAAGACACAGTACTCCTTTTCAGCCGACCCCAAATGGTATGGTGTCGCAAAAGACTTTCGGTTCAAGATTAATGATCTGGTGATTAACCGTGGCTCAGAGTTTATTGTCGCCATTGCAGGAGAAATGATGCGTATGCCCGGATTACCCGCCGACCCGCAAGCCAAACGGATTGATATTGTCAATGGAGAGGTAGAGGGGTTGAGTTAACATCTTTTCAGTTACCATATTTTGATTTATCATCTTTTTCTATGATATTTGTGCCGTCCGTCTATGTTTTCATCCAATCTGAAACATAAACGGACGGTTTAGTATTCATAAAGAGGTGCCACTTATTTTAAATGAATGACCTATGACATTCTATGAAAAATAGGTAATGCCCAAGAAACACACTATTGCATTACTTTCGATTTGACCATATTATTCTGAAAAAAGCTAAGATAATCATTATTTTAACTTTATTGTTTTGTATCTCTTCATGTAATCTGAAAAATAAAGAGAACATATCCACTTATACTGTTTCCAATATTGATTTTGAGAATTCCATTTTAATCGAAGGGATTGTAGAACCTATCCGCTTCATTAACCTGGTATGCCCCAGAAATGTGGATGGAATAGTCACTTTTTTGATAGAAAACGGGACCTATGTGGATGAAGGTGACGTGGTATGTATCATTGAGGATAATAATCAACAGAATAACTATGACAATCTGAAAATTTCTTTGGAAAATGCGATAGCTGAATTGAACAAAGTCAATGCCGATTTGAAAATGCAGTATGCCCTGTTGGAAGCACAGGTCAGGAATAATGAGGTAGATACTGAAATAGCAGATTTGGACTCTCTGCAATTTATGTTCGCTACACCCACCCAAAGAAGAATCAAAGAGTTAGAACTTGAAATGGCTTATATCGAAAAGGTAAAATTCGAGCAAAAACTCAAATCACTTGATATCATTAATCAATCAGAAGTAAGAAAGTTAGAGATAAATATCCAGCAGTTGACTACCCGGTTACAATCAGCAGAGAAAATTCTTGAGGAGTTGACCATCAAGGCTCCTAAAAAGGGATTGGCCATTGTCGCAGATTCCCGGATGACAGGAGATAAACTGAAAGTGGGAGACAATGTTTGGAATAATATGCCATTGGTAATTATCCCGGAAATATCGGAAATGAAAGTGAAAATGGCTGTAAATGAAACAGACTTTAGGCATATCAGTGAAAACGATTCTGTAACCTACACTTTTGATGCCATGCCTGGAAATAGCGGGTATGGCCGGATAATTAAAAAATTGCCCGTTGGACAACCCTATAAAAGAGACTCGAAAGTGAAGTTCTTTGAGGTGGAGGCTTCTATAGATAGTGTGTGGCAACTCCCCGAACCCGGATTTACGGCAAACAGCCGGATAATTACAACCTATATCAACGATACTATTGTGGTTCCGCAGGTGGCAATTTATGACGTTGATTCGATGAAAGTAGTCTATGTCAGGAACAATAAAAAATATGAAATGCGTCAGGTTATGACCGGCGTGTCGTCAATGAAGGAGTCGGTTGTCACAAATGGTTTGAAACAGGGAGATGTTATTTCGCTGATAAAACCGCCGGCTTCATATATAAGAGGACGGAGACTGTTGCCGGATTCAATTCGATAGATCGTAAATTACATTACTTTACAATATAAAACCAGTATGAGGTATAAGTTTAAAACACATTCTTTTTTTCTTTTTTGCCTGATTTTTTTTATTGGATGTAGTCAAAAAGAGACGAAGCAAATAGCTGTCGGGAAAGTGGCGAAAGGAACCCTTTTCCTTGACTTGTACGAAGAGGGGGAGATTGAAGCCGTACAATCTATTAATATAGTGGCTCCGATGATTTCATGGAGATACGGGAATCTGAAGATTACCGAATTGGTAAAAGATGGGCAGGAGGTGAAAGCAGGGGATACGATAATCGTTTTTGATCCGTCGGAAGTACTCAAAGGTATTGTGGAAGCGGAGTCAAGCTTGGAAATAGCCAAGGCTGAGTTCGAAAAAATGATCGCCCAGCAGAAATCCGATCTGGAAGAGTTGAGGGCCGGATACGAAGTGGCGCGAATTTCCCATGAGATATCTAAAATACGGTTTGAATCGTCAGAATACGAATCGGAGATCAAAAAGAAAGAGATACAACTGAATCTTGATAAGGCCGATATTGCTTTGGAGCGGGCCGGAGAGCAAATAGATAACCGGGTAAAAATACAAAATGAGGAAGTAAAACAGAAAAATCTTTCTATCATGCAGTTCCAATCCCGGCTCGATGAAGCGCATGAAACGCTGAAAAAACTCTCCGTGGTAACACCTTCTTCAGGAATAGCCATCATATCAAGAAATTGGAGTAGCAACAATAAGTTTCAGATCGGAGACCAATGTTGGTCCGGATTTCCCCTTATCCAGTTACCCGACCTGTCTAAGTTAAAGGCAACAGTAAAGATCAACGAAGTGGATGTCGCGAAAATAAATAAAGACCTGAGGGTCGAAATAAAACCGGATGCATTTTCCGATCAGACCTTTACCGGCACAGTCAGTTCTATTGCCAATCTGGCAGTGAATAAGGACGGATCATCGAAGATAAAAGTATTTCCTGTCGAAATAATGTTGAACGAGTCGGATAAGAACCTTCTCCCCGGTCTTACCGTGAGTTGCCGTATAATTATAGACAAGATAGAGGATGTGCTTTATATTCCTTTGGATGCCGTGAGAGCGGAAGGAGATAAGACATTTGTCTATAAAAAGAGTGGACCCGGTTATGATAAAATAGAGATTGAAACGGGGCAGAGTAATACCGACTATGTGGTAGTTGTCAGTGGACTGAAAGAGGGAGATGAAATTGCTCTTGTAGATCCTTTTGCAGTGGAAACCGACGAGAAGAAACCGGAGAATAGTGAAGCGTAGTTAAGTGGGAAAGTGGGAAAGTGGGAAAACGCCTGAGCTAAATCCCAAATTTTATTCATGGATAAAAGTAGATTAATTGCATGAAAAATAGAATAATATATAGTCTTTCAGTGGTGCTTTTCCTGCTGTTGGTTTCTATCTCCTGTAAAAAGAGTGTCGGGGCGGATTCAGAACGAAAAGCATCGGATGGAAGTACCATTATAGAGACGGGTGAACTTGCCGCTATTAACTCCATCTCATTTGTCATACCAAGATACGGCCGGCATTGGTATCAAATGAAGGTCATTGGTTTGTTGAATCATGGGGAAATAGTCAAAAAGGGAGATTCAATTGCGCAATTGGATCCGGCAGATATCAATAAGTTTATTTTGGATCAGGAAAGTAATCTGGAAACACAACTGGCTGTGCTGGAGAAATTGTATGTGGAACAGGAAAACAGGGAACAGGAGAGTGAATCCAGGATTAGAAATGAAATGGCTTCATTCGATTTAAAGAAGATCGAACTGGAGGCCTCCCGTTTTGAGTCGGAGCGGTTGCGGCGCATAAAGGAGCTGGAATTTGAGCAGGCGAAGATCAATCTTGAGAAAGAGAAGCGTATCTATGAACTGAATAAGGTGATCAATGCGAATGATTTAAAGATCCAGGAAATCAGGGTAGAGCAGATTAGAAAGGAGATAGAAAATGCGAAAAACCTTCTGCCGGCACTTACCTTAAGGACACCTGTGTCGGGGGTGTTTCAGATTGAATTTAACAGACAGGGCACTACTAGGAGCTTATACAAAATAGGAGATAATATATATGCCGGAAACAATTTGGCCAACGTTCCGGAATTGGAGTTTATGAAGGTGAATACCCAGGTGAATGAAACCGATTTTCTAAAGATAGGTGTTAACCAAAAAGTGGCAGTTCGTTTAGATGCATTGCCTAAGGTAGTGTTCGAGGGAGAAGTGGCTTATATCGGGAAGTTATGCCGCTTAAAAGACCCCAAATCCCGGCAACGGGTCTTTGATGTGGAGGTCAGGATATTAAAGCCGGATGAAAGGTTAAAGCCAGGGATGACGGTAAGTTGTGAATTCATATAAAAACAGTGTATGCAATACGGTGAAAATATTCGCTTAGCGCTTCAGGGGTTGGTCGACCATAAATTTCGTTCATTTCTGACCATGTTAGGGATCATATTTGGCGTGGCTTCGGTGATCACCATGTTATCGATTGGGGAGGGGGCAAAACGTGAAGCCATCGCGAAATATCAGGATCTGGGAGTAAATAATATCATTATCAGGGAGAAAACACTTTCTGATGAAGAGTTGGAAGAGGTACGGGCTAAATTCTCCCAAGGGCTTTCCATACAGGACGCAAATGTCATCCGGGAGATTGTGCCGGGAGTAGAGAGGGTTGCATCGCAGGCTGAAAAGAACACTGATGTGAGATTCGACGACAAGTCGGTGAAATCAACAGTCATAGGAATTACTCCCGATTTTCTTAGTTTGATGAACTATAAAGTACAACAAGGTTACTTTATCAATGAGAAACACTATAATGAGCGATTGAAAGTTTGTGTATTGGGGGCGGGTATAGCCGCTACTTTCTTTAAAGGCGATGATCCTATCGGCAAGTTGGTGAAAATCGACGACCAGTGGTTGGAAGTGATCGGTGTGCTGGCATCGAAAAGTCTTTTCACCGAAACGGTGGGTGAGTTGGCGGCCAGGGATTTGAATACGGATGTGTATGTCCCGCTATCTTTGTTTCTGAATCGCTTTACAAGAGATAATATACTTTCAAGTGAAATTCAGCAGATTACAGTGCAGATCAACAATTCGGACAGACTGGTTGAATCGTCCAGAATTATCGACGAGATATTAAAAAGACATCACTTTAATAATGATGATTACAGTATTGTGATCCCTTACGAACTTCTTAAACAGGAAGAAAAAGAACGACAGATCTATAATTTCCTTTTGGGTGCAATCGCAGCCATATCGCTGTTGGTAGGAGGTATAGGGATTATGAATATTATGTTGGCCACCGTTATGGAGCGTACCCGCGAGATAGGGATCCGGCGATCGGTGGGGGCACGTAAGATTGATATAATGAGTCAGTTCGTTACTGAATCAGTGGCAATCAGCATTACCGGAGGACTGATAGGAGTGCTGATCGGGATAATGCTTTCGTTGGTGGTTACCTTGTTTACCGACATAACCACCTTTATCAAACCCTATTCTGTTTTTATCGCATTCTCTTTTTCGGTAATTGTAGGGGTTAGTTTTGGATATCTGCCGGCAAAGAATGCTGCCAATTTAAAACCGGTAGATTCCATCCGTTACGAATAAAAACAAGTACGCTATGCTGATAGAAATCAAAGAACTGAAGAAGAGTTATTCTCTTGGGGAGAGTGAAATTCCTGTTATACACGGTATAAATCTCCATATCGAGAAAAATGAATATGTGGCCATTATGGGGCCTTCGGGCTCAGGCAAATCAACATTAATGAATATCCTGGGATGTTTGGATACCGCATCGAGCGGCCACTACTATCTGAATAATATAGATGTAAGCACTTTGGATGATGATGCCCTCTCACTTACGAGGAACAGGGAGATCGGTTTTATTTTTCAGAATTTTAACCTGCTGCCACGATTAAATGCTGTCCAGAATGTTGAACTTCCGTTGGTTTATGCCGGAATAGCAAGTAATGAGCGTAGGGAAAGGGCTTTGAAAGCCTTGGAGAGAGTTGGGTTGTCCGACCGGTTGCATCATAAGCCATCGGAATTGAGTGGCGGACAGCGACAGAGAGTGGCCATTGCCAGGGCTTTGGTAACCAATCCCGGAATATTGTTGGCGGATGAACCTACCGGGGCGCTTGATTCTAAAACAGGGGTAGAGATCATGCGGCTGTTCGAAGAGTTGCATAAAGAAGGTAATACCATTATCTTAATTACACACGAACAGGAAATTGCTGATTATGCCCATCGGAATATCTATCTGAAAGATGGGATGATCCATTCCGATAAACCGAATCATCAAAGGAAAACTTTGTAATATGCCAATCCCGGGAAATCGGGACATTGGATGGAAGATTGAATGAGATTGATGGAAGATTGAGGAAGTCTTGGATCTTGGTTCTGATATTCACTTTTAGTTTTTAGTTTAAGTATATGCAAAAATTATTTTTACTCTGTATTTGTTTATTTGCCTCTTCCCCGTTGGTGTATAGCCAGTCGGTGCATGCCCTTACTCTGGAAGAGAGTATTGAGATCGCAAAAAGTAAAAGTTACAGTATGTTGAAATTAGGCGAAGACCTTAAAATTGCCGAATATAATCTGAAGTCTGCCACCAGCCGGCTGAAGACGCACATCGACATGACTATTGGAGCTCCACAATATACCGAAACCATTGAAAGCTGGAAAGATACTACGGGTATTACTTTTTATTATCCTATGAAAGAGCTGGGTTATTCTACTGTATTGACCATCAATCAACCTTTACCCACAGATGGTAATATATTTATCCAGAATATGTTATCGAGCGGAGAAAATTTAAATAGCAATTTCCGTTCTTCCCGCCTGCGTTCCCGTATCGGATTTAGTCAACCGCTCCACTCCTTTTATGCATACAATAATATCCGGTCGACACTCAAAAGGGCGGAATTGGATTATGAACGCTCCAGCAAACAGTACAAAAGGGAAGAATTGAATCTTGTATATCAGGTGAGTAGTGCCTATTATAATTTATTGTCGCTTCAAAGGAGTACAGAGATCGCACATCTCGACCTGGAACGGCAGATGGATGCACATGAAATATCACAGAACAAATATGCAGCCGGATTGATACGTGAAGTAGACGCATTACAGATGGAGGTTGATCTGGCTGAAGCACAAAACAATCATGATATTGCAGTTTTAAATGAAGTCTCTGCCAAAAACTCCTTCAAAGAATTGTTAGGGTTGGATTTGGATGATAGCGTGACATTGAACAACGAGTTGGACTATCAGATCATAGTGGTCGATCCGGAGAAAGCTATTGAGATGGCGCTCAAAAACAGGTTGGAGGTCAGGGAGCAGGAGATCCAGATAGAACTGCAGAAGCTGAATATAAAGCAACAGAAATCAAACGGAATGATCAGGGGTAGTATCGATGCCTATTTTGAAAGAGCCGGTATAGATCAACAGACCGATATTGGACTTTTTTCATCCATTAGAAACTCTTACAGAAACCTGATAGATAGAAATTCCAGTTATGGTGTGGGATTGACCATTACCATACCAATCCTCGATTGGGGTGAAAATCGGGCTCTGGTAAGAGCTTCCGAATCGAGACTGAAACAGTATAACTATCGGAAAGAGGAGGTTGAAAGAGAAATAGAAACCGAAGTGAAAAATCTGATAGCCAGCATCAACAGCAACTTAAAAAGATTGCAAGTGTTGGAGAAAAATGTGTTGGTTGCCGAAAAAAGCTTTGAGATAACACGCCAGCGGTTTTCAGATGGGGATATTGACAGCCAGGGTTTGGCATTGGAGAGGAATCGTCTGAATAACGCTTATACCTCTCACCTGAGGGCGTATATCAATTATCAGCTGTCGTTGGCTGATCTGATGAGAAAAACTTTCTATGATTTCCAGAATCAATTGGAAGTAGAGTGAGCATTTAACCGACCCACATCAGGTCGCTCATAATACCATCAGAGATAAAGATACCCTCGCGGGTCAACTTCATTCTGTCATCTTCGATCCTGAGCAGGTTCCTATCGAGGTATTTTCTTGCATTCCCCATGCAATAATGGTGAAATTCGTTGCCAAAGCAGGCTGTAAGTTCGGTAAGATCGAGTCCCCACATAGTGCGAAGACCGGTAAGTATAGCTTCGTTATATTTTTCGCTGAGACTCAGATGTTCTGTTTCCCGGTCCAATACGCCCGATTCCACACCTTTGATATACCGCATAAGCGACGGGACATTCAAGGTGCGGTTATCTCCATCAAACGAGTGTGCCGCCGGCCCTAAACCAAGATATTTCTCATTCTTCCAGTAAGAGCTGTTGTGTCGTGAAAAGTGACCTTCCTTCCCAAATGCCGAAATTTCATAGTGGATATATCCATGTGAGGTGAGCCGGTCGATCAACATGGCGAACATAGCAGTACTGAGCTCTTCTTCTATCGGTTTTATCCTGCCGGCCTGTAACAGCCGGTACATTTTCGTTTTTTCTTCATAAATAAGATGATAAGAGGATATATGAGGAACATCGAGGGCAATGGCTTGTGTCAGGTTATGCCGCCAGATCTCCTCTGTTTGTTGCGGTAACCCGTACATCAGGTCGATACTGATATTCCCGAAACCATGTTGCTGGCATCTCCTCACGGCGTCGATGGCCTGCTGTGCAGAGTGTCGTCTGCTCAGGAATTTCAACTCCTCGTCGTTGAAACTCTGAATTCCCATACTGAGGCGGTTGAGAGGTAGCCGGGAGAGCATTTCCACATATGCCTCCGAAAGGTCATCGGGATTTGCTTCCACAGTGATCTCCACCTCCGGGACAATGGAATAATGGTGCTGCAGTACGTCGAAGATCCTTTCAAAATGTTCCTGTCGGAGTCGTGAAGGGGTTCCACCGCCAAAATAGATGGTCTTCACCGGTTCGGAGATCTCATCCTTCCTTATCTTGGCTTCGGCACAAAGTGCATCGACGAAAGCATCCATCTGCGTTTCGTTGGTGCCGGTATAAAAATCACAATAAGTACACCGGATCTTACAAAAAGGAATGTGAATATATATGCCCGCCACTTTCTTACTTTTTTACAGCCCGTTCCAGAATCATTGTGCCTGTAGTATTTCTTTTACCAGCAAGGGTTCATCGGTAGTAATATAATCCACTTTCAGGTCGATGGTCTTTTGGATATCTTCCGGTTTATTTACCGTCCATACATTTACTTTTTGTCCCAATGCATGTGCTTCCTTCACCCATTCAGGTTTCTGATAGAGCACGTTGAAATGATAATCGAATCCGCTCAAACCCATCGTGGCGAGCACACCGGGCGACAGGTCGCCATTGAGATAATAGACCGGAGCATTCGGATCGAGTTTCCTGACCTGTTGTACAAAATTAATTCCGAAAGAAATATATTCCACTCTATCCTGCAGTCCGCGTTTATGTACCATATCGATCACCTTCTCCGCCAATTCGTCTTCTCTTTCTTTCGCCCTATGTGTCTTAAACTCAATAATCAGTTTTGTATGCTTACATTGGGAAAAAGCATCCAGATATTCTTCCATCGTCGGCAACGGTTCCCCATTAGCCAGTTTCACCTTTCTAAGGATGGATGCCGGCGTATCCTGGACTATCAGTTTCTCCCCGTCGAGCGTGACATCGGCATCATGATTCACTACCGGAATACCGTCTGAAGAAAGCCATATATCCACTTCCGAACCATATACACGAACGGAATCGGCTTTCATCAGGGCTGCGATGGAGTTCTGTGCCGAACCGTCGGTCTTCCAAAAACCACGGTGGGCGATGATTTCTGTTTGTGACCGTCCATAAACGGCAATAAATAAGATGAATAAGAGACTTAAATAAATTCTTTTGTCCATACTGGTAATTGTTTGTAATATTATTAAAACAAATATACATTATTAAATCTACAAATTCGTTGCATTTCTGTGAATTTGGAAAACTACAGGCCGATTTTAACTGGGAAGCCTCGGCTCTAAAACAACCTTTGTTTCTGACTTTTGATATTTTACTCTTGATTCAGGGGAGTGTTATTTAATAGAAAAACAAAAAGGTTGAAACTTTTTCATTCTTATTAATTATATAGTGTTAAATTCTGTGCAGGGCAAAGAGGTGGTGATTAAAATGGAAAAAATCTGTAATTATTATTCGAAGTAAATACTTGTTTTTATGTTATTGAATATTAATGTTATATATAGGGTTTGTATTTTTTATTTTAGAAATAAATGCCTCGATTAAAAATTAATGCATTTTTTATTTGCGTAAATTGATTAATATATTTATTTTTGTTTTAATTAAAAATGTAAATTTGTACCAAAAGGTAAAATAAAATGACTTATAGCGTGAAAATATCAGCCTCTTATCCTTTCGTTTTCTGTATGTTAACGAATATTAACGAACGGGGGGGGGGGGGGTATTTTACACTATTTAACCAATTTGAAGGGATTTTTAAATTCTTCCCTTATCGTTTAAAATCACTAAATCCTTACTTCGAGACGGCGAAAGCCGGGTTGTTTCGTTTCCGGTTTGTTATCCGTCATAGATACCATTCGCATATTCCCCGAAAAAGAGAGGATTGTTCCATTTTCATCAGGCTCCGTAAAATATTCCGGGACATTTATTGGATGTTCCGGACAATATCATATTGCCGCGATTCAAGGGAATACGGCAGTGCTTGCTATGTCTCTGCTTATTTGCTGTCCGTTTCGAAAAACTGTTCGGAACAGGTTTTGTAATACTGTTATTCACTATCTAATTTTTAAATTATGTCTTAAAAAAACCATTTGATACTCTTGTTTATCAATAAACCAACTTAAAACAGACTGGCTGATTTCTTCCCTGTTCCACAGGTAATTCTGATGTATGGCCCTATTTTATGAGGGAAGGAAGAATCAATGGAATGGAAACATTCATTATCAGCGGAATGAATATTGAGGCAAAACTGTTTTGCCTGGTACCTAATCAATACGCATTTTTTTAATTATTAATTCAAACAACATGAAAGTATGAAACAAAGAATGTTAAATCTAATGAGAGGGTGGTTATTCACATCTTTGTGGATAATATCCCTGGGAATGTTTGCGCAAACACGTATTCAGGGGACGGTCACTGATGTCGGGGGCACTCCGATGATCGGGGTGAATGTCGTGGAAAAAGGAACCCTGAACGGTACGGTCACCGACCTTAACGGCTATTTCACGCTGAACGTGGCTTCGCCGAGTTCGGTGTTGGTATACTCGTACGTGGGTTACCTCACCCAGGAAGTAGTTGTTGGTGATGATCGCACCGTTACGATTATAATGATGGAAGATACCGAAAGCCTTGAGGAGATCGTGGTGGTCGGTTATGGAACGCAGGCCAAAAGAGACATCACCGGTTCGGTTGCGGTGGTGAATACAAAAGAGCTCCTAGCTTCTACCGGCTCTTCGGCCGCTCAACAATTACAGGGTAAAACCGCCGGTGTATATATCGGGCAGACCGGGTCGCCCGGATCGGCCACCAACGTCCGTATCAGGGGAATTAACACCATCAATGATAACGGGCCGTTGTACGTGATCGATGGGGTATCTACCCGGAACCAGAACCTGAGCAGCCTGAACCCGAATGATATCGAGAGTATGCAGGTGTTGAAAGATGCTTCCGCCGCTGCTATTTATGGTGCACAAGCGGCCAATGGAGTGATCCTGATTACTACGAAAAGAGGAACCGGGTCCGGACAACCGCGGCTTTCGTATGACGGCTATTTTGGGGTTCAAAAAACCGGGAAAAGGTATGATTTATTGAATTCGGCAGACCGGTTGGCCCTTGAATGGAAATCTCAGCAAAATTCGTTCGATTTAAGGGGTGTTGAAGGTACCCCGCAGCATGCCCAGTTTGGACAAGGGGCCACACCTACGATCCCGAATTATCTGACGACTACCGGAGCCGGGGGGCGCCAGGATATTAGCATGGATGATTATTCTTTCCCGGATAACCAAATTGTACCCTATTCCGATACTGATTGGTGGGACGCGATAGACAGGGTAGCCCCGATCCAAAACCATCAGTTGACCCTCTCCGGCGGAGGCGCGAAAGGGCGTTACCTGATGGGGTTGAACTACTTTAACCAGCAGGGAACGGTAAAATATTCCAACTACAACCGGTATCAAACCCGGTTGAATACCTCGTTTGATATCCGCCCATGGTTACGGATGGGTGAAAACCTGCAATACACCTGGACAAAAGATATCGGGTTGACCAATAATGCAACCGAAAGCAATCCCTACTCGTGGGTATATCGTTCTTCACCATGGGTGCCCGTAAAAGACACGATGGGTAACTGGGCCGGCTCGAAGATCGCCGGTACGGGTAACTGGCAAAACGTGGTGGCACAGGAATATCGCAACAAAGATAACTATTGGAGCAATTCCCGTATATTCGGGAACGTGTGGGCAGAAATCGATTTCCTGAAAGAACTGACCTACCGTACCAGTTTCGGTCTGGATTATACCAACGCCTACAGTTACTACATGAGCAAAAAGAATCCCGAATTCTCGGAAAGCCCGGGAACCAACCATTTCCAGGAAGCTTCCTCGTTTAATTTCCGGTGGGTTTGGAGCAATACGCTTGCCTATACCAAGACTCTCGACGATATTCATTCATTGAACGTGATGGTGGGTACCGAAGCTATTCAAGACGGGCTGGGCAGGTCAATGGAGGCGCGTCGCTATCACTACCTGATGGAAGAGAACGTGAATACATGGGTCCTGGCGATGGGAGCGAACGACAACCTGCGTACCAATACCTCGTCATACAATGGGGAGATGTCCCTTTTTGGCGTGTTCGGACGGGCGGACTACACCCTTGCGGATAAATACATGTTAACCGCGATCGTGCGTCGCGACGGAGTGTCCCGTTTCGCGCAAAAACACCGTTACGGAACCTTTCCGTCCGCGTCGGTTGGTTGGCGGTTATCAGAAGAAGGATTTATGGAAGGTACGAGAAACTGGCTGGACGATTTGAAGCTGCGTGTAGGGTATGGTCATACCGGGAATGCGGAAATACCCCGTGCCACTAACTTCGCGATGCTCTTCAGTACTGCTCCCGATCGCACGAATTATGACTTAGGGGGTACCAATACCGGATCGGAGACGGGATACCGGCTGGCTACCTACGGAAACGAAGATACCCGATGGGAAGCGATTAAGATGACGAACGTGGGAGTTGACTTCACGTTCGGGAAAAACCGTTTTTATGGTACATTGGAATTCTATAATAAGATCACGTCCGATATGCTTATCGGGGCCGCATACTCCAACCTCGCCAGCAATGAGATCGGTACTCCCTATATCAATTATGGAGACATGCGAAACAGGGGTTGGGATTTTGAATTTAATTATCGTGACAGGGCGGGCGACCTGACATGGGATGTGGGAGTAAATCTTTCCACTTACAAAAACGAAGTGTTGGGACTCTCCGAAGCGGACGATTACGCGTTGTGGGGCAACGGAGACCGCCTGTCGACTTCGATAACCCGAACCACAAAAGGAAGACCTATATCGGATTTTTACGGGTATAACGTGATCGGTTTTTATGAAAGTGCCGAAGACGTGTTGGGTTCACCCGTTCCTTTCGGTACCAATAAAGATGACATCACGAAAAATCCGGGATCGTATGTGGGTAAATTCAAGTTTCAAGATGTGAATGGGGACGGTGTTGTTAATTCGGCCGATCGTACGATCATCGGAAGCCCCCATCCGGACCTGATTGCCGGCCTGAATGCTTCCTTGACCTACAAAAATTTCGATTTTACCATGTTCTGGTACTCCACCATTGGTAACGACTTGTTTAACAATACGAAATTCTTTACCGACTTCCCGCTGTTCGGTGGAAACCGCTCCACCCGTATGAGGGATCAATCATGGGAAATTGGCGCGGATAATTCCAAGGCTATACTGCCCATTCTCGATTCCGGCGACAATTGGGGCGGATCGGTAGCCTCCTCTTATTATGTGGAAGATGGCTCGTTCCTTAAATTGAAAAATCTCGTGTTGGGATATACACTTCCAAAATCACTGCTGGAGAGAGCCACCATCTCTAACCTGAGGCTTTATATCCAGGCGGAGAACCTGCTTACATTTACCAAATATAGCGGTCTCGATCCGGAGATTACGAACAGGGAGACGGGGGCAGGCAGTGGAGCCGACCTCACGAGAGGGGTTGACGGTGGAACCTGGCCAACCACCATGCGGTTCTTGTTTGGTGTGAACTTTGAATTTTAAATCCAAAAAAAGAAAAAACAATGAAACATAAATATATATCAGTTGTATTATCCGTTATAGCGGGTATTTTATTGAGTTCCTGCGGGGAAGATTTTCTGTATAAAGCACCCCAGGGCAGTATCGACCAGAATGCCTTGGCAAATCAAATGGGCATTGACCTTTTAACGGTAAACGCGTACGCCAACTTCCATGAAAACGGTTGGGGTGCTTCGCCTTCTAACTGGACGCTGGGTAGTATTTACGGCGGAGATGCCAATAAGGGTTCAGACGCGAATGATCAGGCCGTATTCAATGAGATAGAGATGTATAATGCACTGCCTACAAACAGTTATCCCGGTGAGAAGTATGCCTGGGTATATAAAGGGGTAAAGCGGGTTAATATTGCGTTGCAGACCATGGCCATGGTGGAAGAGTTACCGGATGCTTTTCAAAAGTCCCGGACGGGTGAATTGCATTTTCTACGGGCCGTTTTCTATTTTGAGGGTATTAAGGTTTTTGGTCCCTATATCCCGTGGGTGGATGACAGCATGACTGAGAACGACCCGAAAGTGTATAACAATATCGATATCTATGCCAACGTGCTTAACGATATCGACGTGGCCATAGCAAATCTTCCTAACACCCAAGATGCACCGGGCCGTGCTAACGCGTGGGCTGCCAAGGCGCTTAAAGCGAAAGTGTTGATGCAGCAAGGCAACATGGCTTCGGCGAAGCCGATATTGAAGGACGTGGTTGATAACGGGGTCACATCCAACGGACTGGCTTATAAATTAGAAGACGATATGAATGCGAATTTCGACAGCTACCGCAATAACGGATCGGAATCGATTTTCGGTATTCAATTTTCAATGGAAACGAATAATGCCAACCCCGGTATGTCGATTGCCTATCCGCACGGCGGTGCCGGTGCACCCGGTGGCTGTTGCGGTTTTTTCCAGCCTTCCCAAGAGCTGGCCAACTCTTTTAAGGTAGACGCGAACGGGTTGCCATTTTTGGATAAATCGTACCGTAACGCGCCTTATGTGTCGGTTCAAGATCCCGCGGGAGGAGGTCCTGGTCGTCCGACAGCGATTTCAAATACCGAGATAGCGGTAGACCCTCGACTCGATTTCGCTATCAGCCGGTTTGGCATTCCTTACAAGGATTGGGGATTGCCTCAAAATAACTGGGTGCGTGATGTAGGAAACGGTGGAGTGTACCTGCCTAAAAAGCACGTCTACACAAAAGCAGAACTGGATGCAGGACTGGCCAGTGGAGGTATATATGATGGTTGGGCTCCTGGATCGGCTATCAACCTACAATACCTTAGCCTTAGAGACATGATACTGCTTTATGCCGAATGCCTTGCGAATGATGGTGAACTAGCCGCCGCCATGGCCGAGGTGAATAAAATCCGTACCCGCGCGGGATTGGATGTAAACAGAATTATGGTAGGAGGGGAACCCGCCGCCAATTATCAAATAGCTCCCTACCCCTCGTCGCATGCCGCTTTTACCAGTAAAGAGACCTGCATCGAAGCCATCCGGTTCGAGCGGAAACTGGAATTGGCCATGGAAGGGCAACGCTGGTTCGACCTGGCCCGCTGGGGCGGACAATACATGAGCCAACAATTAAGGGAGTATATAACCTTTGAAGCGAACTTCCTGAGCAAGTTTGCAATAGCATCCGTTTTGAGCCCCGATAAAACGATGTTCCCCCTACCTGAAGGACAGATACAGACCATGGGTAACGATGAGAACGGCCAACCCTACTTGGTACAACCGGATCCCTGGAAATAAATGAGTTTTCAAAAAGAGGGTATTGTCAATTGATTGTACCCTCTTTTTAATTGTTGTTCTATCTGATTGTAATATAAATAATTATTAGGCTATATCCCTTTGTGCTGAGGCAGCTGCCAATATAAATATAAAAGAAACCATGATGTCAAAAATAATTAATCTCTGTTTGTCAGTTTTATTTCTATTCTGCTTAATCGATTGTAACGGCTCTTCCGGCCTGAAAGATTTTACCTATAGATATAGTATGGAGAGTATTGGTAATTTCAAGGTAGAGTTTCAGTTGAATCCGGATTCTACTTACCAGATTGGGCAGTATAACTATTTCTTTGATAAGTACGAAGGGAAGGCAAGGCCTCTCCTTAAAGAAGGGATACTGACACAGGAAGAATTTGACATGTTCACCGGGTTGATAGCCGGAAGTAAGCTGGAAAAGATGGATGACGCATATGGTTTCGACCGGGAAGGAGATGATAATAACGTTATCGTTTATATGGTCGAATTAAAACAAGATGAAAAAAGCAAGTTTGTTTCGGTCAATAGTGGCACTGATGAACATCTGCCGGATGGTTTCAATCGTTTGATTGCGTTTACCGGAGAGTTCATCAGTGATAAAATGGAGATGGAGGAGTAGCATTTACAGGCTTTCTCCGAAATCTTCCTTGAACTTGGCAATCAGTTTCTGAGGCCAGTCGCTTACCGGTTCCAGCCCTCCCATAAAGAAACGAAGCACAGGTGGTTCATATACGAAGCGAAGACCTCCAATCAGTGCCCGGTTTTCGTATAACCAGGTCATCCGGTCCTCTACATACTTGATCTGCGATAGAGTGAACACCCGGCGGGGTAAGGCCAGTCGCACCAGTTCCATATCGGCATAGGTTTCATTACCATATTCATCGCGTTGGTTGGAGATGGAGCCCCTTTCCATTCCACGGATCCCCGAAATAAGGAACAGCGCCGCGGCCAATGCACCTGCAGGATATTCTTTTTGCGGGATATGCTCACATACCTGCATCGCATCTACGTGGACACCCAACACGCCGGCAGGCTTTACCACCGGTACTCCATGTCCGTCAAGGGCATTCACTAAATAAGCGATGAAATCGGGACTCTGGCTGATCATCGTTTCGTCGAGTGTTTCATACAATCCGACAGCCATTGCTTCAATTTCACGTACGGAGATCCCTCCGTAAGTGAGAAATCCTTCGAATAGAGGTACAAGTGCTTCCAGTTCTTTGTAAATGTCGGCATTGTCGGTGCATATGCCTCCCCCGCGGGAAGAACTTAGTTTTCTTGCCGAGAAATAGACAATATCTGCCAGGCCGGTCATAATCTTCATCACTTCACCCATTGTGCTATCTTTGAACTCCTCTTCCCGTTGAATCACTAAATAGGCATTCTCACCCAAAAGGCTCGCATCGAGTACAATCCGGATATTATATTTGTCGGCAATAGCACGTACATCTCTCAGATTCTGTACCGAGAAGGGCTGTCCACCGATAAGGTTGGTAGAGGCTTCCATACGGATAAACGGGATATTCTTGGCTCCATGCACCTTAATAACCTCTTCCAGTTTCTCGATATTCATATTTCCCTTGAAAGGGTGTGAGGAATTAATCACATAGGCTTCGTCATATAACAATTCCGCGATCTTTCCTCCGTACTGGGTGATGTGTGCCATGGCGGTGGTAAAGTGGTAGTTCATCGGTACCAGATTGCCTTTCCGTACGTAGGCGTTCGACAGGATATTTTCCGCAGCCCGACCCTGATGTACCGGGAGATAATATTTCTTGCCAAGAACATCTTCCACCGCTTTCTGCAGTCGGAAGAAACTCTGTGACCCGGCATAGGCGTCGTCAGCTTGCATCATGGCCGCCAACTGGTTGTCACTCATTGCATTGGTGCCGCTGTCGGTAAGCATGTCGAGGAATACATCTTTGGTATTGAGCCTAAAAGTATTGAATCCACCTTCCTGTAACGCTTCTAATCTTCTCTCAATAGGTACTAAATGTAATTTTTGTACTATACGTACCTTGTGTAACTCCAACGGAATATTCTCCCCGTTGTAAAATTTAATTTCATTCATGGGTTCAGTGTATTTGTCTTATAGTTAGTAAATAGTTGATAATTCTTGAAGATTGTCGTTAATATCAGGTTTTTCCTGATAAATTTAAATTTGAAGCTGCAAATATAGTGAAAGCCGGGAGAAAAACCAAGCTCGCTTGAGTTTTTCCGAGGCGCATCCTATGTTCTCTAAATATAGTGAAAGCCGGGAGAAAAACCAATAATAAGCCATATCTTTGGCGAATGTACGAATATTATGACAATGAATTAGGGTCTATTCTGATTAAACCCAATGTGAGAGCAAAAAAACTCATTGCCCGAAGAAAGGAGGGTGAAATATATCTGACTGTCCCATACGGATTTGATTTCAAGAGACTTCCTCAGATATTGGATGAGATGCGTCCACGACTGATTAAAGTTGCGGTTAACGCAAAACCGCTGATTACTGAGGAGTCCGTTATCGATACTTTTACGTTCCAAGCCAGAATATCGAGAACCGATAAAATGAAAAATGTTCAGATGAGATTGAGGGATGGAGAGTTGATGGTTTTCATTCCTGATGGTTTGGATATGATGGACAGACAGTTGCAGGATAGGATCAAGGATATGGTCAGGAGTGTCCTGCGGCATGAGGCAAAACGTGTTCTGCCACAAAAGGTCGCCTTTTGGGCAAAAGAGTTCAATTTACAGTTTAGTCAGGTAAAGATCAATAAAAGTACAACCCGGTGGGGTAGTTGTTCCCTCCAAAAAAATGTCAACCTCTCGCTCTATCTGATGTTGTTACCTGAAAGGCTGATCGATTACGTTGTGCTTCACGAACTGGCGCATACTGTCGAGATGAATCATGGTGAGAAATTCTGGGAATTGTTGAGCAAGTTATGCGGGGAGGATGCCAGAGCGGTCAGCCGTTCTGTTCGGAAATTCAATTCTCCGGCTTACAATTTGATAAAACCGTAATCGGGATAAGTGTGATACTGTTTGGTCTATAAAATATCTTTTCGGATAAAGCATGGCAAAAATGAAATAATTCTGCGAGTATGAAACCATTTTAACAAAAAACCTCTATATTTGTGCAGATAAAATTCTAATAATCATCATTGACTAACTTTTAATAAAACAAATCTATGGATAAACCCTATGTAATAGGTATTGATGTTGGCGGTACCAATACCGTTGTCGGCATCGTGGACAAGAGAGGACAGATTTTAAAGAGCGACAGTATCAAGACCGGGAAACATTCCCAAGTGGAAGATTATCTGGATGAGCTTACCAATTTGATAGAAGATCTTATTGAAGGAACAACCACCAAAGATCAAATCAAGGGTATTGGAGCAGGTACACCTAACGGTAACTACTTCACCGGTAGTATTGAGTTTGCTCCTAATCTTCCCTGGAAAGGAGTGATTCCTTTCGCTCAATTATTGGAAGACCGGGTTGGCATCCCTGTAGCACTTACTAACGATGCTAATGCAGCGGCTATCGGTGAGATGACTTATGGAGCTGCCCGCGGGATGAAAGATTTTATTGTGATTACACTGGGTACAGGTGTGGGAAGCGGTATTGTAGTGAACGGACAATTGGTGTATGGTCATGATGGTTTTGCCGGTGAACTCGGTCATGTGATCATGCGTAGGCACAACGGCAGGCTTTGCGGTTGCGGAAGAACCGGATGTCTCGAAGCGTACTCTTCGGCTACAGGTTTAGCACGTACTGCCCGTGAATATCTGGAGTTGAAACCCGACATACAGACACGTCTTCGTAATATCCCCGCCGATGACATCACCTCCAAAGATGTGTTTGATGCAGCGATGGCTGGAGATGAAATGGCAAAAGATATATTCAAGTTTACCGGGGAGATGCTGGGTGAAGCATTTGCAGACTTCGTGGCTTTTTCCAGCCCTGAAGCGATTATCCTTTTTGGAGGCCTTTCCAAGGCTGGTAATCTCATCATGGATCCTATTCGTGAAAGTATGGAGAGAAACATGTTACCTATCTTCCGGAATAAAGTGAAACTGATGTTTTCCGACCTGAAGGAAAGTGATGCTGCCGTATTAGGCGCCAGCGCACTCGGTTGGGAGGTGAGAAGCTGATCCTTGCCATCTTTTTTGACAGCTAATATACTTAAGGGCGTTGCAAACAGCAGCGCCTTTTTCTTGCTGCGAATAATGGATCGCTTGCCGGTATAATAATTATGTAACACTTTTGTAACCGGAACTTCATATTAACTTAACCGGTTTTATGCGGTTCCGGTCCGAAACCGGCTTACCTTTGGGTTTTCATTCTCTCTATTTCATGGTAAAATAGAACATTTTACCTATATATGGTTCAGCTCCGAATTGTTTCGGGGCTGTTTTTTCAAATTTATGCAAAACTAACAACCCGATTGACAAAAAAGAGCGATAGATTTTATACCTTTGTACTCATTTTAAAAATAACGACTTAAACGGACGCAGAATGTCAAAAAAAATTCAAACAGCCCTCATTTCGGTTTATCATAAGGATGGGTTGGAAGAAATACTTCGGGAACTACATCATTTACGGGTTAAATTTATATCTACCGGTGGTACGCAGGAATTCATCCAGTCTTTAGGTTACGAGTGTGAAGCGGTAGAAGATGTCAGCAGCTATCCTTCCATTTTGGGAGGCAGGGTAAAAACACTCCATCCGAAAATCTTCGGAGGCATACTCTATCGGCGCGACAATGAGAGTGACAAGAAACAGGTGAAATCTTACGATATACCTTCCATCGACTTGGTCATTGTTGACCTGTATCCTTTCAGGGAAACGGTTGCTGCCGGTGGTACGGAGGAGGAAATCATAGAGAAGATTGATATAGGGGGGATCTCGCTTATACGTGCTGCTGCAAAGAACTATAAGGATGTAATTATAGTAGCGTCGAAAGAGCAGTATACGCCATTACTCGATTTGCTGAAAGAGAAAAAGGGACTTTCAGACATAGATGATCGTCGCTGTTTTGCCAAAGAGGCTTTTATGGTCTCTTCAGGATATGATTCGGCGATCTTTAGTTATTTTGATGGTGATGATAAGTCGGCGCTGCGGATAGCCCAGGACGGTGGGAAACAACTCCGTTACGGGGAAAACCCTCATCAACAGGGATTATTTTATGGCAATTTCGACGAAGTGTTTGAGCAGCTTCATGGCAAGGAGATTTCCTATAACAACCTCCTTGATATTGACGCGGCTGTTTCACTGATCTCGGATTTCAACGAAACGGCTCTGGCCATTCTCAAACATAATAATGCCTGCGGCATGGCTTGTCGTCCGACAGTGAAAGAGGCATGGGATGCCGCATTGGCTGCTGATCCGGTATCGGCTTTTGGGGGTATAGTGGTGACCAACAGGCGGGTAGGTAAAGAAGCAGCCGCAGCCATTAACGAGATCTTCTTCGAGGTGATCATTGCACCGGAATACGATAAAGAGGCGCTGGATATTTTGTTCCAAAAGAAAAATCGTATAATTTTGGTACTGAAATCGAGTGAGAAAGCTACACAACGTTTGCAATACCGCTCGGTGTTGAATGGAACTTTGGTGCAGGACAAGGATGTGAGTGTTGAAACTGCAGCCGGTTTGCAGGTGATGACAACCAAGATCCCAACGACAAAAGAAATAGAAGACCTGCTGTTTGCCAATATCCTGGTGAAGCATACCAAGTCGAACGCCATTGTGTTAGCGAAAGATAAGCAACTTATAGCCAGTGGTACGGGACAGACTTCGAGAGTAGACGCCCTGAATCAGGCAATAGAGAAAGCAGGGACATTCCATTTCGACCTGCAGGGGGCAGTAATGGCCAGCGACGCTTTCTTCCCTTTCCCCGATTGTGTGGAGATAGCAGCCAAAGCAGGTATCACAGCCGTTATTCAACCCGGTGGTTCCGTCAGGGACGGGGAATCGGTGGATTACTGCAACCAAAACGGCCTCTCAATGGTGAAAACCGGTATAAGGCACTTCAAACATTAAATATAGAAATAGCAACTATCGAATAGCTTAATATTACACATTATGGGCTTATTTTCATTTACACAGGAGCTGGCAATGGACCTTGGTACTGCCAATTCCGTCATTGTGAACAACGCGGGAAAGATACTCCTGGACGAACCCTCTATCGTGGCACTGGATCGCAAGACCGACAAGATGATCGCTTTGGGAGAAAAGGCGAGACAGATGCACGGTAAGACACATGAGAATATTCGTACGGTGAGACCGTTGAGGGACGGTGTGATCGCCGATTTCAACGCTGCGGAGCAGATGATCCGGGGTATGATCAAAATGGCGAACAAAAATAGAGGAGGGCTGTTCTCTCCTTCACTGCGTGTGGTCGTCTGCATCCCCTCGGGAAGCACCGAAGTGGAGATCCGTGCCGTGCGTGACTCGGCAGAACATGCCGGAGGCCGCGATGTCTATATGATCTTTGAACCGATGGCGGCAGCCCTCGGTATAGGTCTCGACGTGGAGGCTCCCGAAGGCAATATGATCGTGGATATAGGTGGGGGTACCACTGAAATTGCCGTGATTTCACTCGGAGGCATCGTCTCCAACAAATCGATCAAGATTGCGGGTGATGATTTCACTGAAGACATCCAGGATTATATGGGACGGCAGCACAATATCAAGGTGGGCGACCGTACGGCCGAACAGATCAAGATCAATGTAGGCTCAGTGCTTACCGAACTCGACAATCCACCTGAAGATTTCATCGTCCACGGGCCGAACAGGATGACTTCATTGCCTATGGATGTGCCCGTATCCTACCAGGAGATTGCACACTGTATAGAAAAATCGGTATCCAAGGTCGATTCGGCCGTGTTAAGCGCATTGGAACAGACTCCTCCCGAATTGTATGCCGACATCGTACGTAATGGTATCTATCTGACGGGTGGCGGTGCTTTATTGAGAGGCCTCGACAAAAGGCTGACCGAGAAAATTGGTATTCCTTTCAGGGTAGTGGATGATCCGCTGCACATGGTAGCCAAGGGAACCAGTATCGCGCTGAGGAATATTGATAAATTTACCTTTTTAATGCGGTAATTTTCCGCAGACTCTTAGTTCGAAAGCTAAGGCGATGATCAGGGATAAGAAATAAGAAGGCATAGGTTTTATGCGTAATCTATTTAACTTTATCATTCGGAATAGTCACTGGCTGCTTGCTGCACTGTTGGTAGCATTCAGTTTCTATCTCGTTTTTACGCAGAACTCTTATCAGCGCAGTGTCTATCTTACTTCAGCCAATCAGGTTACAGGATGGTTTTATTCACTTTCTAATGATGTTACTTCGTTCTTCCATCTAAAGAAAAATAATCAGTTGTTATTAGAACGAAGTGCTGAATTGGAAAGAGAAGTATTGTCGCTCAAGGAACAGATAGAAATTCTTACTGCTGCCGATTCCACTCAGGTAAGTGCTTTTGCGAGTGATTCCCTGCCATTGCAGCAATTCGATTTTATCTCTGCTGAAGTGGTCAACCTGAGTTTTTCAGGAGTAAATAATTTCATTACGATCAATAAAGGATCGCAGCACGGAATCAGACCCGATATGGGAGTGATTTCGGCGGGTGGCGGTATAGTGGGGGTAGTATCTGTTGTGTCCCGAAATAGGGCGGTGGTAATACCTGTCATTAACCCCAAGTTCCGGTTAAGTGCCAGATTGAAAAATTCCGAGAATTACGGCTCTATATCCTGGGACGGGACAAATATAAGGGAGGCACAGCTGCAGGAATTACCTAAACATGAGAGTTTCCATGAGGGGGATACTGTGCTGACCAGTTTTTCACGTATTTTTCCCAGAAATCTTATCATAGGCTTTGTAAATAGTGAGGGCCGGTCGAAGGATGATAATTTCAATACATTCAATATACAATTGGCCACCAATTTCTATACGTTGCAGGAAGTGCTGGTGATTGACGACACCTATTACGAGGAACAGAAACAGCTCGAAGAGACATTACAGCAATGAAACTGAGTTATATATACGAGATATTGCTTTTTGTGTTACTGATATTGCTTCAGACGCTGTTGCTGAACCGGATTAACCTTTTTGGTATTGCCACTCCGGTTCTGTATAGCTATTTCCTGCTGAAACTGCCGGTAGGGAGAAACCTCTATTCTGTGATCGTCTCCTCTTTTATGATGGGGTTGATCATCGATATCTTTTTGAATACGCCCGGGATGAATGCAGCGGCAATCACTATTGTCGGGGCTTTCAGGAAAAATATCCTGGGTCTTTTTTTTGAGAGGGAAGGGTATGACGATTTCGTACCCGGTATCAATACTGCTGCCGGTCCTTTTGTGCGATTCACCATTTTCATGGTACTCTTGCATCTCACGTTGTTGTTCTTTATTGAATCGTTTACTCTCTTTAATCTGAAGAATACTCTGCTGCGGATTGGCACGAGTTCAGTCGTGACAATCCCGTTGATTATTGCGTTGGATAGTTTAATGTGTAGGAGAAAAGCCGGTGAACAATAATGCTAATCCCCTTGCCAAAAGACGGTATGTTATTGCTGCTATAGTAGTAGTAATTGTATTGGTGTATGTGGTTCAACTCTTCAACTTGCAGTTGATGAGCCCCCAATACAGGGAGTATGCAGACAGTAACGCTTTCCTGCGCAGGACTCTCTATCCGGCAAGAGGCGCCATATATGACAGGAATGGTAAACTACTTGTATATAACAGGCCTACCTATGATGTGATGATGGTGGTCCGGGAGATGAAACAGTTCGATACGCTCGATTTCTGCCGTACACTCAATATCGATATGGAACGGTTTTATACCCTGGATACCGATATGAGGGATCGCCGAAAGAACCCCGGTTATTCATCCTATACCCCGCAACTGTTCATGACACAGCTCAATGTGGAGGAATACGGGCTATTGCAGGAGAAACTATATAAATTTCCGGGGATTTATATCCAGAGCCGTACGGAACGGCAATACAATTACCCCGATATGGGCCTTATCCTTGGTTACGTGGCCGAGGTTGATAAGAATAAGATGGCGGCCGATCCCTATTATGTGAGGGGTGATTATGTCGGAAAATCCGGCATTGAGTTGTCGCATGAAGAAGACCTTAGGGGTGAAAAAGGAGTAGAAATACTTCTCCGCGATGCACATGGGAGAGTGCAGGGAAAGTATGAAGATGGAGCACATGATAAAGCGCCGGTGTCGGGGAAAGACCTTACCCTGGGTATCGATATCGATCTGCAGGCATACGGTGAGAAGCTGATGCATAACAAAGTGGGAAGTATTGTGATGATCGATCCCAAAACGGGTGAGATACTCTGCATGGTCTCGGCCCCTACCTATGATCCTGTACTTCTTACCGGAAAAAGTTTTAGTGCCAACTACCGGCAGTTGGAAAGCAATCCTTTTAAACCCCTTTTCAATAGGGCCATCGCAGGTACATATCCCCCGGGATCGACCTTCAAACCTGCTCAGGGACTTGTTTTCCTACAGGAAGGCATCATCACCCCCCAGACACTCTATTCCTGTTATGGAGGATATCCACCGTTGGGAGGACGCCCTGCCTGCCACCCTCACGGCTCGCCGTTAACTCTTCAACCGGCGCTGGCGACTTCCTGCAACTCTTACTTCTGTTACGGCCTTAACGCTATGCTGAGCAACAGGAGTAAATATGAGTCGGTAGAGGCCGCTTTGGACGTATGGCGCGATTATATGGTGAATATGGGATTCGGTTATCCGTTGGGAGTAGATCTCCCTTCCGAGAAAGGAAGATTTATCCCCAACAGCAAGTTCTACACCAATTTCTTTAAGACAAACCGATGGAACGCGCACAGGATTATTTCCATAGCCATAGGGCAGGGGGAAATTCTTGCCACACCCCTGCAGATCGCCAACCTGGGAGCAATGATCGCCAACAGGGGACACTATTATACACCCCATGTAGTGAAAGAACGCAAAGGAATGGCACTGGATGCAGCTTATACTACAAGACATGACTCAGGTATCAACAGGGAATATTTCGACATAACTGTCCAGGGAATGGCTGATGCGGTGACAATGGGGACTTGTCGTGGAATTAACCTGTGGCCATTGGTGGAAGTATGCGGAAAGACCGGTACCTCGCAAAACCCACATGGTGATGACCATTCAATTTTTATGGGGTTTGCGCCGAAAGATGATCCGCAGGTGGCCATTGCAGTACTGGTGGAAAACGGTCGCTATGGTGCTACGAATGCAGTTCCCATCGCAAGACTGATGATGCAGAAGTTCTTCAGGGGAGAAATACCTGAGAGCGACCAGTGGTTAGAGACCAACATCATTAACCGTGAGATTCTGCCTTATTTCTATATAAGAAATCTACCGCCACTCCCACCAAAAAATTAATATAAAAGAGAGAATGATTTATCAGGCAAATAGTGAGATACCGGAAAAGGGGAAAGTGGACAAGGTGACTGTCATTTTCTACCTCCTTTTTGTCTTTCTCGGATGGCTCAATATCTATGCGGCCAGTTTCGATCTGGAAAATGCGACCGGACTGTTCGATCTCTCTTCCAGGGCAGGGATGCAATTGATCTGGATGGGTACTTCGTTTCTGTTGGCTTTTGCCCTGTTGAAAATCGATACGGCTTTTTATGAAACCTATGCTTTTCTATTTTATCTGGCAGGTATCCTGTTGTTGGTCGTTACACTCTTGGTGGCGCAAGAAATCAATGGATCCCGTTCATGGCTGATTATCGGGCCGGTACGGTTACAGCCCGCAGAGTTTATGAAATTCATTATTGCCCTTACATTGGCCAGGGTATTCAATTCGTATAGCTTTCACCTGATGGAACGGAAGAACCTCTGGTTGGTCAGTGCTATCATCCTGTTACCGGTGATACTGGTAATTGCACAGAGCGAAACGGGTACG